>Ga0123519_10000609_pt1 | contig 62853 bp, 58 predicted proteins | sample YelNatPaOPRAMG02_FD_87396 | JGI IMG/M metagenome (GOLD analysis project Ga0123519, IMG submission 87396) | Hot spring microbial communities from Yellowstone National Park - Yellowstone National Park OP-RAMG-02 (version 2) | ecosystem: Environmental > Aquatic > Thermal springs > Hot (42-90C) ...
AGTCATTTAAACGACCAATGGGGAAGAAAGCCCTTAAAAGAATTTACACAAAAGAATTGACACTGCCTGCAGAAAATAATCTTTTCTCCTTCATTCTCATACCTTATGGTTTTATATGGATAAAAGAAAGCGCCCTTTCCTTCAAATTATCTGGGGCTAAATTCTGGATAGTAATTTCATTCATATTAAAATATGCATTCAGGCAAGAATAAAAATATCCGGCATGAATCCCCATAGAACTTGCCCGGGCTATAAATGTCTTTATTAAATCTTCTGCATAATTATTATACGATGTATTGTTTAATATCTTAGATAATTTTGAAAGCACAACAATTGCCAGAGCATTTGCCGAAGGATGTGGAGAGTCATCTATGCCCTTTATCCTGATACCCATAATATCATTCTCTGAATCAAAAAACCCACCTCCATCCTTATCCCATAGCCTGTCAATACAGTCCTTTATTATATCTTCAGCTTTAATGATATATCTTTTATTTCCAGTTACCTCATAGGCAGATATAAGGGCGTCAATAAAATTTATATAATCATCGAGCATTGCATCAATACCAGATGAATGGGATAAAACACCTGTTTCTTCACAGTCATGCAATATCCTTTCAATGGCTTTTAAAGCACATTCTTTCAAAATTTCTAATTTAAATGTCTGATACACTTTTAAAAATATGGATGCTGCCATGCCATTAAGGGATGTATATATGGTTGTATCAACATATGGCTTCTGTCTTTTATTTCTTTCAGAAACAAGCTTTTTCTTACCCCTCTCTATCAATTCATCCACATGTCCCGCTGTCATGCCAAACTTTTTTGCAATCTCCTCTTTTGATTCTTTTATAAAAAGCACTTTCTTTTCTGGATTATGATGTAAAGACCCCATATCATGGAGAAAATATGCACTAAGCACATTTAATTCTTCTTTATCGATGATATTACTGAATTCTTCTTTACTCCATGTAAAATAACCACCCTCATCATCTACATCTACATCAGCACCCTGGTTTGCATAGAACCCACCATTTTCGTCGTATAGTTCGTCTCTGATAAAGTTTATGATACCAATACTTATATCCTTAAAAAATACATCGTTAAAGATATTATAGGCATCTGTGTAGTTTTTTAGAAGCCAAATATTGTCATCAAGCATCTTTTCAAAGTGGGGAATAATCCAGTATGGATCAGTAGAATATCTATGGAACCCACCAGCAAGCTGGTCATAAATGCCGCCCCTTGCCATTTTATAAAGCGTATTTTTTAAAAAATCACCGAGTCTTTCATCTTTTTTCAAATAGTATCTACCTAAAAGAAAATCTATTGCACCGGACATGGGGAATTTAGGTGCATAACCAAAGCCACCATTTTCATAGTCAGCATCATCCATAATCATCTTAAAACCCGTATCCAATAAATCTGGATTTATATCACTTTTTACAATCACTGCATCTTGTTTAAGGGCCTGTGCTATTTCCTTGCCTGCTTTTATAATTTCATCCTTTTTAACCTTATATAGCTCGGCTATTGCATTAAGAAGGGTTTTAAAACCAGGTCTGCCAAAGCCTTCTTTTACAGGAAAATATGTTCCTCCGTAAAAGGGTGTTTTATCATGGGTTAAAAATACGCTAAGAGGCCAGCCTCCCCCTCCACCCATGGCAGCAACTGCCATCTGATAACGCCTGTCAATATCAGGTCTTTCATCTCTGTCTATTTTTATGCATATGAAATTATTATTTAAAATCTCGGCAACCTCTGGATCTTCAAAGGATTCCTTTGCCATCACATGACACCAGTGACACCATTCTGCCCCTGAACTTAAAAAAACAGGTTTGTTTTCTGCCTTTGCCCTTTCAAATGCCTCTTCACACCAGGGATACCAGTTAATCTTCTGGTGTGCTGCCTTTCTAAGATAAGGTGATTTTTCATTTATCAGTCTATTCATAAGAAACCTCTTAAAAAATTACTGAATAAGGCTGAATCTCAAAATAGCTGTTGTTCGTTTTGCCCTATAAGTTATTTTTATTTTCCCATATTTAGAAACATAATACACCTGTTTTTTAATGAAAAATGCCTTTTTTGAAACAGGCCTCATAAAACAGGAAAAAGTTTGTTTTCAATGCTATACTGGTTTACTGGATATCCAGCTTTGCTCCATAGGCAAGTTCTTCTAATGCCCTTTTGTCTATGAGTTTTATCCTCCTTCCCTGAACATCTATGAGGTTTTTTGCCACCATCCTGGATAGGATGCGCGATACAGTCTCAGGGATGGTTCCAAGCAAACTTGCCAGCTGTTTCTTGTTAATATTTAATTCTATGTTATCATCCTTATCCCTGTGACTTATTAAAAGCATATACGCAGCAAGCCTCTGAGGCACCTCTTTTAGAGAAAGGTCTTCTACGAGGACAGTAAACTGCCTTAACCTCTGTGATAAAAGGGCAAGCATATTCAGGGCAAGGGATGGATCATCCTTTATCAATTGAATAATGGATTCCCTGGGGAAGAAGAGGGTTATGGAGTCTTCTATTGCCTCTGCGCTGGCAGGAAATCTTGTGCCTGCAAATGCTGGCGCTTCACCGAAGGGTTCCTGTGCCTCTATTATATGGAGTATTTGCTCCTTTCCCTCCCGTGATACCTTAAATATCTTGACCCTCCCCGATATGAGGACATAAAGACCTTCTGCCTCATCGCCTTCTGAAAATATTATCTTACCTTTTAGAAAAGTATATCTCACTGCAATCTTTGATAATTCTTCTATATGCCTGTCAGGAAGCCCCCTGAAAAGGGGTATATATTTTAAAGAATTTTTAATATCCAAATGGAAACCCCTTAACTTATATCTTATAGCACTTTACTTTATTCTGATAAACCACAAAATAATTAATTTCTTTTGACTTAAGTCAATGTATGTTACCCGCAACAATAATATATTATGCCGTAAGATAAAATAAAAAATTATCAGGAGGTAAATATGTTTTGTTATCAATGTGAACAAACGGCAAAAGGTGAAGGGTGCACAAAGGTTGGTGTGTGCGGAAAGCAACCTGATGTGGCAGCACTTCAGGACCTTCTCGTCTATACCCTTTGCGAGTTATCCCTCTATGCAGAAGAAGGTAGAAAAGCAGGCATTATAGACAGGGATATCAATGTGTTTACAATTGAGGCTCTGTTCGGGACACTCACAAATGTTGATTTTGATCCAGATAGATTTGTTGTTCTCATAAACAAATCTGTTGCTTTAAGGGATTCTTTAAAGGCAAGGATAAAGGCAGCAGGGCTAAATACTGAAGATATAGAAAGGATTGCAAATTTTATCCCTGATACAACCCTGGAAGGTCTTGTAAGGCAGGGTGAATCAAAGATGTTAAATCCTGAAAGAGACGGCAAGGCCGATATCCGCTCCCTTCAGCATACACTTCTTTTTGGTATAAAAGGTGTTGCAGCATATGCATATCATGCACAGACACTGGGGAAAGAAGATGATGCAATCTATGCATTTATCCATGAGGCTCTGGCAGCTATTTTAAAGGATGAGCTAAATCTCAATGAGTGGCTATCTATGGTCCTTAAGTGCGGCGAGATAAATCTAAAGACCATGGAACTACTGGATGCCGCCCACACAGCCACATACGGACACCCTGTGCCTACCAAAGTCCCCCTCGGTGCAAAAAAGGGCAAGGCCATCCTCGTATCAGGCCATGATTTAAAAGACCTTGAAGAACTTTTAAAACAGACCGAGGGAAAGGGCATCTATGTGTATACACACGGTGAGATGCTTCCAGCCCATGGTTACCCTGGACTTAAAAAATATCCACACTTCTATGGCCATTACGGTACGGCCTGGCAGAACCAGCATAGAGAGTTTGCAGCATTTCCAGGCTCAATACTTATGACAACAAACTGTATACAGAAACCCCTTGAATCCTACATAAATAACATCTTTACATGCGGTACTGTAGGCTGGCCTGGTGTTACACACATATCAGGTAATGACTTTACACCAATAATAGAGAGGGCACTTGAACTTCCTGGATTTACAGAGGATATGGAAGGAAAATCGGTCATGGTCGGGTTTGCAAGAAATACAGTCCTCGGTGTGGCAGATAAAGTAATAGAGTCAGTAAAAAACAAAAATATCCGTCACTTTTTCCTTGTGGCAGGCTGTGATGGTGCAAAACCAGGTAGAAACTATTATACTGAATTCGTGGAAAAGGCCCCAAAAGATACCGTTGTTTTAACCCTTGCCTGTGGTAAATTCCGTTTCTTTGACAAAGATTTAGGGGATATCAATGGTATACCGAGGCTACTTGATATAGGCCAGTGTAATGATGCCTATTCGGCAATTCAAATTGCCGTTGCCCTTGCCAGGGCCTTTGGGGTAAGTGTGAACGACCTGCCCTTATCCCTTATCCTTTCATGGTATGAACAGAAGGCAGTGGCGATACTTCTCACCCTTTTTTATCTGGGCATTAAAAATATAAGGCTCGGGCCATCACTACCTGCTTTTATAACACCCAACATACTTGATGTGCTGGTAAAAAATTTTAATATTAAACCCATTACAACACCGGATGAGGATTTAAAGGCTATACTCGGTTAATGACACAAAACTTATAAGAACTTTAAGAGATTTAAAAACAAACAGGAAAACATATGAAGATAAAAAGACAGATAATAGAAATTGACGAAAAAAGATGCACAGGTTGTGGCAATTGTGTAATTGCATGTGAAGAAGGTGCCATAGAAATCATAAATGGGAAGGCAAAGGTAATAAAAGAGAGCCTCTGTGATGGGCTTGGTGCATGCATAGGTAATTGTCTGGAACATGCCATCAGGATTATTGAGCGAGAGGCAGAAGAATTTGACGCAAAAACAGTAAAAAGACACCCTCAAAACCAAGAAACAATAAAGACCTTACCAGGCATGGATGTTTTACCCTGTGGTTGCCCATCCACACATATCCAGATGTTTGGTGAAGATCAAGACGTGCCTGTGCAGGATTTACGCTGTGCAGGCACATCGCCTTCTTTTCTTACCCACTGGCCTGTGCAGATAAGACTTGTTTCGCAAACAGCGCCTTTTCTCAAGGACGCACATTTACTTATTACCGCAGACTGCACCCCTGTTGCATACCCTGACTTTCACAGAGACTTTTTAAATGGCAGGGTGTGTCTTATAGGCTGTCCCAAGTTTGATGATACTGAACTTTATAGAAAAAAATTTGCAGAAATATTTAAGTCCTTTGATATAAAAAGTGTCACAGTTTTGATAATGGAGGTGCCGTGCTGTTCAAAACTCCCAGTTATTATCAGGGAAGGGATGTATTTAGCCAATAAAAAAATCCCTCTGGAGATCATAAAGGTTATGGTCAGGGGTGGTATTTTATATGCCCCATCCACCAGAAACAGTAATGGTTGTTCCTGTTATATAAGAGGCATCATCTGATGCAAGAAATGCCGCCACCTTTGCCACTTCTTCAGGTTCACCAATCCTTCTTAATAACGTCTGGTGGATAATAGGGTCTTTATGCCTGTCAGGCATTTGAATGATAGGTGGTGTTCTTATTAAACCAGGCACAATTGCATTTACAGTAACCCCGTCCTGACCCGCCTCCCTTGCAAGGGTTTTTGTAAGCCCAATGACCGCTGCCTTTGCCGTTGAATACGCAACCTCACCTTTTGCACCTGATGTACCGTAAACAGAGCTTATGTTTATAATCCTCCCCCATTTGTTTACTCGCATATCATGAAGCAACCATTTACTTAACAAAAAAGGCACTACCACATGTATACCCATAACCTCGTTAAATTGCTTCTTCTCTATCTTCTGAGTCGTGCCAGGTCTATCAAAACCGGCATTATTTACGAGTATGTCAATGACCGTTTCCTTTTTTATCTCTTTGATGAGTTTTTTAAGGGCTAAAGTATGTGTTAAATCTATGATTCTTGCTATGACAGGGGTTCCATGTTCTGCAATACTGTTTGCAACATGGGGAAGTGTCTCTTTGTTTTTATCGAGAAGAACAAGCATTGCACCCCTTTCTGCAAAAACCCTTGCACATGCCTCTCCAATACCCTGGCCTGCACCAGTAATCAATGCCACCCTTCCGCTTAAATTCATAGGACCTCCAGATTTAAAAATTGTTAATGTATAAAAAAAGATGTTCTTAAATGTCAATAATAATTTGCTTAAATAAAAATTGTTCCATAATAAATAGCCTTATAAATTACCACATAACCTCAGGTAAAAAATTATATCCTGTGGAAAGACTTTAAGGTGATTAAAGACTTGAATAAGAATTTTTTATTTTCTACAATAAAAATATGCCGCATATAGTAATTGATGGATATAATTATATAAACAGGATAAGGCCCGGTAGTGTGCACAATGGTGCTAACCTTGAAATGCTGAGAAATTATTTCCTTGAAAGACTTGTCAATTATAAAAGGCAAAAACAAAATAAAATAACGGTCATTTTTGATGCCTATAAAAGTATTTCCCTTACAAGGCAAAGGGAAAATTACAAAGGCATAGAAGTTATATACACAAAAGAAAATGAAACGGCAGATGAATTAATAATGCAGTGGATAAGAACAAAGCCAGCTGGTATGGTTGTTGTAACCTCCGATAGAGCAATCATCGACGAAGCAAAAAAATATGGCATTGCCTTTATAACACCTGCAAAAATGGAAGATCTCATTATGGGATGTGAAATTGAGGATGAAGAAGATGAGGCATCAAGGACTACAAAAAAGGGGAATCCCAGAAAACTACCAAAAAAATTAAGAAAGGTTACAAGGGTTATATCTAAGATAAAGGTATAAAAACGAGTTACAACTACCTGACTTTATTTAAAACTTTTTAAGAAAGCCTTTCTGCCATTTTGTATGCCTCTATAAGCCCTGAGGGATCTGCTAAACCCTTTCCTGCTATATCAAAACCTGTGCCATGGCCTGGAGATGTTCTTACAAAAGGTAATCCCAGTGTTATATTCACTGTTCTTTTAAAATCCACTGTTTTTACAGGTATTAAACCCTGGTCATGGTACATGGCCACAAAGGCATCACAATCCACCTTATGAAATAAGGTATCAGCAGGGAATGGGCCTTCTACATTTATGCCTTTATTTCTTGCCTCATCGATTGCCTGTATTATTTCCTCTTCCTCATGACCCATAATGCCCTGTTCACCGGCATGGGGGTTTAAACCACAAACCTTTATCCTGGGGTTCATTATACGAAATCTTTCTTTTAATGCCTGATTTGTAATATCAATACAGGAAAATACATTCTCCTTTGAAATCAATGACGGCACATTTTTTAACGGTATATGAATGGTTACAAGGCTCACCTTCATACGCCTGTTTGCCATCATCATAACATATTTTTTTACACCTGAAAAATCTGCAAGTATCTCAGTATGACCTGGAAAATTAATCCCTGCCTTTTTTATAGATGCCTTATTTATTGGACAGGTAACAATGGCAGATGCATCGCCTTTCTTTACAACCTCAAGACCTTCCATTATATATTCATAGGATGCCCTGCCGTAATGGGCAAGAGATACCCCATATTTGATATCTTTTATCAAGGCTTTATCTATAAACTCTATATCACCTTTTTTACCCTCTTTGAACTTTTTAAAGACTACGCTATCTTTTATCTTCAATCTATATTGAATATCGTTTATAGCAGAGATGTCACCAATTATTACGGGTATGCTGCTTTTTCCTAAGTAGCCAATAGATTTACATATAATTTCCCCGCCTATTCCGGCAGGGTCTCCCATTGTAATAACAATCCTTTTCAGATCTTAACCTCTATGTAAGATGATCTTCTCAACTTCTGTATATATTCTTTGTATCTCTTTTCCGATTCTGTCTGAATTATCTTTTCATGGATCTTAGTTTTTACTTCCTCGTAAGGAATAACATCACCCTTTTTCACTTCCATGAGCTTCAAAATGTGAAAACCAAAATTGGTCTTTATAACATGGGTATATGTCCCTGGCATAATAAGATTTAAAGCTTCAATCAATTCTGGTAACAGGTCTTCCTTTTTCACATAACCTAAATCACCGCCATGAGAAGATGTGGGGTCATCGGAGTATTCCCTTGCCAGGTCTTCAAAGGGCTTACCCTCCTTCAAAAGATTGTATAAATTTAGTGCTATTTTGTTTGCATCTTTTCTCTGGTTTGATATAAAGATATGTTTCAGTTTGTATTCGTCTTCCCTGAATTCATCGAGATGGGTATTATAGTAATGTTTAAGCATATCTTCTGTAACGAGTATTTCCGATGAGATTGCATTTCCAATAACCCGGCTTCTTAACTGGTTAATTTTTATACCATTAAAAAAATCTTCATAACTTATGTTTTCCTTTTTAAGCTGTTCTCTGAGCTGTGCCTCTGTAATGAGGTGCTGTTTTTTTATGCCCTCTATTATCAATTCCACATCCCTGTCTGTTACTTCTATTTTTAATTTCTTTGCCTGTTGCCTTATGAGCAAATCATCTATAAAAAATTCTATCTTTTCTTTAAACTGGATGTTTCTGAAATATTCGATTATGGATAAATATTTCCCCTTTTTTTCAACCTTGATGTATTTTTCAAGGTCTTTCAATGTTATGATATCATCGTTTACGATTGCCACTATCCTATCCACTATCTCGCAAAACGAGACAGAAGGAAAGAACAAAAAATAGGATATAAAAAGAATCTTGAGAAATCTTTTCATTTTTTGGTTTCGGCCTGAGGTGTTTTTTCCTTCTTTTCTACTTCAGTCTTTTCCTGTTTATCCGGTACCTTCTGTGTTTCTTCTTTTAACAAATCTTCATTTATCGTAATCTTTGCAGTGCTTTTTAGATTTGTAATGTATTTTTCCAGGGCCTGGGCCTGCTTTTCCTGGGCAATTTTTTGTTTTATAAAGTCTTTTACTTCTTCATATGGCACATAGGATGGTGGTCTTATGCCTTCGAGTTTTATTATGTGATAACCAAATTTTGTCTTAACAATATCGCTTACCTGCCCCACCTTTTTTAATTTAAATGCAGCTTCCTCATATTCTGGAAGTAGTGTGCCTTTTGGATGAAATCCTATCTCGCCACCTGTGGCCTTTGCGCTTGGGTCAATGGAATACCTTCTTGCAAGTTCTGCAAAATCTTCACCCTTTAATATCTTATCTTTAATCTGCCTTGCCTCATTTTCAGTATTTAAAAGTATATGCCTTGTATTTATCTCCCTGTCGCGCTTGAATGTCTCTTTATTCTTCTCATAATATTGCTTCAAATCTTCTTCCGAGATCTGGGCATCTACATTTATCTTCTTTTTTAAAAGGGATTCAATAATAAGCTGTTCCTTTACCTCTTTAAGCCTTTCCTGGAATTCAGAGTCCTTTTCTATATTTTCTTTCCTGGCCTCTCTCAAAAGCAATTTTTTCATTATAATCTTTTCTAAGTAATTTTTCTTGCCGCTCTGTGTGGCCACCATCATCTTCATATTAATGGGTATCTTATCCAATTCTTTATTGAATTCGTTGATGGTGATCTTTTCATCATCTATTGTGGCAAGCACCTTACTGTTATCTGTTTTTCCACAGGCAAATAACACAAAAGAAATTAACATAAAAATAACAATTTTCTTCATTGTCTCTCCTTGTTTTTTATTAAATTGTTTTATATCATATGGAAACGATTTCCAGCAATAAATTTTTGATTTCTTTAATTATTTCTTTACCTTTAATACTGGTTTTTACAACCAGTCTGTTATCGGGCATAATTTTTATAAAATCTTTCTTATCTTTTTTATCTTTGATGAAATTCAATAATCTTTTTGTATCAATTGGTGTTTTATCAGTCCCATAAATTATAGCAAAACCATTAGAATGTTCCACCTTTTTTATCTTTAAACTCGATAAAAACAGTTTAAATCTTATTACCTCAAAAAGATTTTTAACTGTTTCAGGCACCTCACCATATCTATCTCTTATCTCCTCTGATAGGTCTAATAGCTCCTCTTCTTCTGATACCTTGGATAATCTCTTGTAAATTAGCAATTTTTGTGATGGGTCGCCTATATAGTTGTCAGGGATATATGCCTCTACGGGAATGTTTATCTGTGTTGAAATTTGTTCTTCTTTAATCTCTTCTTTTCTTTTTAGTTCATTAACTGCCTCTTCAAGCATTTTGCAGTAAAGCTCAAATCCTATAAGGTTAATATTGCCCGATTGCTCCTGGCCTAAAAGATTTCCTGCACCCCTTATCTCGAGGTCATAATTTGCAATCTGGAATCCAGAACCGAGGGCAGTCATCTCCTCCATGATCTTTAATCTCAATGCAGCATCCTTTGTCAATGTAATGTCCTTTGGGACAAGCAAATAAGCATATGCCTGCCTTACCCCTCTTCCCACCCTGCCCCTTAACTGATAAAGGTCTGCAAGACCTAATCTATGGGCATTGTTGATAAAAATAGTATTTGCATTTGTGATGTCAAGACCTGATTCTATTATGTTTGTGGACAATAGGAGGTCATATTTTTTATCAATAAAATCGAGCATGATTTTTTCAAGCTGTCTGCCGGGCATCTTTCCATGAGCAACGGCAATCTTCATATCCGGTATTAATCTACGAAGATAATCATAAACTACGCCGATGTTGTGAATGAAGTTATGCATGAAAAATACCTGGCCTCCCCTTTCGAGTTCGTTCATAATACCCTTTTTTATATGTTCATCTTTAAATCTCACCACATATGTCTTTATAGCAAGCCTGTCAAGGGGTGGCGTGTCTATGATGCTTAAGTCTCTTAATTTTGTTGTGGCCATATATAAGGTTCTTGGAATGGGTGTTGCACTCAGTGTCAAAACATCGATATTTTTTTTGAGCATCTTTAGCTTTTCTTTGTGTTTTACACCGAATCTGTGCTCTTCATCTATAATGAGTAAACCGAGGTCTTTAAATACCACATCATCCTGTAAAAGCCTGTGCGTGCCTATGATAATATCTATCTTTCCCTTTTTAAGGTTTTCTAAAATTTCTTTCTGCTGGATAGTTGCTCTGAACCTGCTCAACATCTCAATAGCTATCGGATAATCCCTAAATCTATCCGTAAATGTTTTATAGTGTTGCTGGGCAAGGACAGTGGTTGGCACAAGCACTGCTACCTGTTTATTATCCATAACGACCTTGAAGGAAGCCCTCAATGCCACCTCTGTCTTACCAAAACCCACATCACCGCAAACAATCCTGTCCATAGGTTTTGGGCTTTTCAAATCTTCCAGCACCTCTTCAATTGCCCTTGCCTGACCCTCTGTCTCCTCATATTCAAATCTTGATGCCATCTCCCTGTACAGTTCATCTTCAGGGGAATATGCATATCCCTCTGAAAGTTCTCTTTCAGCATATACCTGTATTAATTCTTTTGCTATATCCTCAACATGTTTCTTTACCCTTGCCTTTGTGATTTTCCAGTAATTAGCCCCCAGTTTATCTATTTTAGGTTTATGTTTTTCTCCGCCTATATATTTCTGAACAAGGTGAAGGTTATCGATGGGAACATATAGCTTATCTCCATCCTGGTATTCTATAAGAAGAAAATCTTTGGTAATGTTATCTATCGTTAGTTTTTCTATACCTTTATATAAACCTATGCCGTGGTCTACGTGAACTACCCATTCACCTACATTGAGGTCTTTAAAAGAATTTAAAAATTCATCTATGGTCACAGATTGTCTTTTAACGACCCTTTTCTTGGGTCCCACAATATCCTCTTCGGTAAGGACTATGGCCTCATCGGTTCTAAACCCTCTCCTAATTGGACCTATAACAATGCCCTTTTCCTTTTTTACAGTTTTAAAGGGTTCTCTAACAATAGGCAGAAAAACTTCATAATGCTCAAAGATTGCCTTTAATCTCTCTGCCTGACCCTGATTATTTGCAAAAAGATATACATATTTGTGATCCTGCCAGTCTTTTTTTATCCTTTCAGAGATGATATGAAAAATCTCCGTTTTTTTTGTCTCGAAAAGATATTTTAAATCATCGTTTGACATGGCAGAAATCATTATGCCTTCACCATCACCTTTTATACCAGAGATGTCTATATTTAAACCCTCTTTTAAAATGCCTGAAAATCTTTCAATAAATTCTTTTTCTTCTTTATGTTTTCCAATGATATTAATTTTTTGAATAAAAGAATTGATCCCATTATGGACAAAAACCATATTTTTTTCTAAATAATTGAGAATTGTGCCTTTTTCACTACCTGTAATTCTGGCCGTAGTTATATCAACCTTTTCTATCTCTCCTTTTGACCTCTGGGTTAAGGGATCAAAAATACGGATAGAATAAACTTCATCCCCGAGAAACTCTATCCTTACTGGCCACTGCAATGTAGGTGTAAAGACATCTATTATGCTACCCCTTTTTGCAAATTCTCCTACATTTCTTACAAAGGACACATGCTCGTATCCATTTTTATCAAGATAGTCTATTAAATCTTCCTGATAGAGGGTATCTCCAAAAGAAATGGTCATTGTATTTTTTACAATAACAGATTTATCAGGAAGAGAATGTGTTAGACCATTATAAGGAAAAAGACCTATAAAAAAAACATCTTCCACAAGGTGTGTTAAAAACCCAATTCTTTTTATCTGGTCTTCTTTTTCAAACACTTTTTCTGAGAACAAAGGAAATACATGGCATTCCTTTTTAGAAAAAAATTCTATCTCTTCCTTTAAAAGAAGGGCCTCGTCTTCTTTTTCGTAAAATATTATGGTCTTTCTGTTAATCCTTGAAATAAAAAAAGATATAAAAGAATTAATCTTACCAGTGATGTAAATAAATCCTTTTTGAGGAAGAAGGATGGTATTTTCCATAGGTTAAGCTAATAATTAAGGTGGCGGGAGAATAGTGGTGATATTTTTATATTCCCTTAAAACTTGTGTGGAAAAGTTTCCATCGTGACTTTTTTTCTCTTTAAGAATGTTTTTTAATTTTGTAGGTCCCATATTATAAGCATTTAATGCCAGATAAATATTATCAAAGTCCTCTAAAAGTCTTGAGAAGAAAAAAACCCCTATCCTTATATTTTTTTCCGGTTCGTCTAAGGTTTTTATCCCCTTCCAGAGAACCCCTGCATCCTTTGCTATGAATTTAGCAAGGGAGGGTTTTATCTGTAAAAGCCCTCTTGCACCCTTGGGGGATACCACATTGTGCTTGAAATTGCTTTCAATCTTTATAATGGCAAGCATGAGCCTGTAATCAATGCCATACTGTTTGGATACCTTATAGATAGACCGTGCCGTCTCTAAGAGTTTTTCCCTGCCTAATGTAAAACCTTCATCTTCCATAAAAGAGGCGATCCTTTCAACAATCCTATCGTCCCTTTTATTATGTTTTTGAAAATGGGAATGCCATGATTTAAAATCATAATATGAAAAGACAAAGAGCATCAAAATAATACTCAAGAATGCAATTATTAATTTCTGTTTATTTGTCATAGGGATTTACTTTATAACAAAACCATAAAAAATGTCAAATTTTGACAAGAATTTTTACCACTATGTTGGGCTTGCGATTTATGGAAAGTATTTAAAAAAGTACAAAAATGTTTTATAACTGGATTAGAGTATCTCCTCTTCCCTTACAATCTCCTTCTTTATCTTTGTTAGTATTTCCTGGAGGACGGGTAACACATCAGTTCTAAACCTGCCCGCTACAAGCAAAACCATGATATCATCGCCGATCTTTAATTCACCTTCATTAATCCATACCTTAATATCTGAAATGCCATCCCTTTTTTTTACTGAATCAATATATTGGGAAAGCATTTCCTTATTGTAGGATAATTTCATGGATTTAATGACCTTTCCCTCTTTTGATGTACCCCTAACTATTCCATTGTGAACAAGTATCATACCCAGTTCTTCCGGGTCTGATTTTTCTTTAATTTCTTTTATCCAGTCAACTATCATTTATGCACCTGCCTTTTTGCTATTTCATTATTTCTTTTTATATAACGGTGAGATATTTCTTAAAAATTTTATCGTCTCTTCTAAAACAACAAATGCCTTGTCTATCTGTTCAATGGTATTAAATATTCCAAAGGAGAAAAGGAGCGTTCCCTGGGCAGTGGCATAATCTCTACCTATGGCAATTAATACATGGGAAGCCCTTAGAGAACCTGATGCACAAGCAGACCTTGTTGATACACATATGCCCTTTTCATCAAGCATGATCATCATAGATTCACCTTCCACATATTCCACTGAAAAGGATACAAGACCAGGAAGGCTCTTTTCAGGGTGTCCATTTACGATTATATCATCTAATGTCCCCAATTTATCTAAAAAATATCTTTTTAGTTTTAATAGATGCTCTGTTCTCTCATGCATTTCGGCCTTTGCAAGGCTTGCAGCCTTAGCCATTCCCACTATGCCTATCATATTTTGCGTCCCCGCCCTTTGATTATTTTCCTGTGTGCCACCGTCTATTAATGGAAATATGGTTGTCTTCTCTCTTATATATAATGCACCTACCCCGGGCGGGCCATAAAACTGGTTTGCAGAAAGGCTTAAAAGGTCAACGTTTAATTCATTGACGTCTATGGGAATGCTACCGCATGAAGCTACTGCATCTGTGTGAAATACTATATTTCTTTCCCTTGCAATCTTTCCTATCTCTTCGACAGGCTCAATTGTGCCGATTTCATTGTTGGCATGCATGATTGTTATAAGGATCGTATCGTCTCTTATGGCCTTTTTCACATCTAATGGGTCTATAACACCGTAATTATCAACAGGTATGGTTGTAATCTGATAACCCATGCGCATAAGCACCCTCAATGTCCTTGATACAGATTGGTGCTCAATATTTGATGTAATTATATGTTTACCTTTTTTTGCCCTCGCAAATGCTACGCCTTTTATAGCATGATTAATTGATTCGGTACCTCCTGATGTAAATACTATCTCTTCAGGTTTTGCATTTATTAATCTTGCCACATTTTCCCTTGCATGATTTAGGGTTTCAATTGCCGCATCACCTAAACGATGTTGACTTGATGGATTTCCAAATCCATTTTCTTCTATGTATTTAATCATTGCCTCTTTGACAATGGGATGTAATGGTGTTCCAGAGATATGGTCAAAATATATCAGCTCCATGATTGGGCTCCTTTCTTTGGAAATCTAAAAAATTTACTTGATAGGTATGGGCCTGCCGCAACTTTTACAGTAACGAGCAGGCTCAGTCAGTTCAGTATCACAATACGGACAATGGCATTTTTCTTCCCTTTTACCTATAAATTCTTCTTTTTCAAATTTTTTAGGCTCTTTTCCTTTACCCTCTTTTTTTGCATAGTAATCCATGATTGCCTTGTGAAGGGCATCTGCACCGAGATTTGAACAATGGAGTTTATTTTTCGGCAATCCACCGAGCTGTTCTGCAACAGTTTTATTGGTAATCTTCAATGCTTCTTCCAGCGTTTTGCCCTTTGCCATCTCTGTGACCATGCTTGAAACAGCTATGGCAGCACCGCACCCAAAGGTCTCAAACTTTATGTCTTCTATTCTTTCATCTTTTACCTTTATAGTAATAGTCATCATATCTCCACAGACAGGATTACCCACCTCGCCTATACCATCAGGATTTTCAATCCTGCCCACATTTTTGGGTGACTTAAAATGTTCCATTACAATGTCGGAGTACTGCATCTTTACCCCCTTAATTTTTATTATTAAATATAAAACACAAAACTATTTTTTTAAAGTAAATCCACAAAAAAAATACAGGAGATTTTAATTTAGAAAAAACGATTTTGTTTTGAAAAATTATACATTTGTTAATGCCCTTACGATTGCTCTGTCAGGCTCGAAAAAATTATATTTATGAAGGTCTTCTATTTTTACCCACCTTATCTCATCATGGTCTTTAAGTTGAAAATTATCAGTTCTGGGAATAGCCTTAAATGCATGAAGTTCAATTGCAGACTGGCAGTTAATTACGTGCTTTACAGAACATATGAAATCTCCCACCTCTATCTCTATACCCAGTTCTTCTTTAATCTCCCTCACAAGGCATTCTTTAAGTGTCTCCGCATCCTTCTTTTTTCCTCCTGGAAACTCCCACAGATAACCCATAAATGCCTTCTTTCTTTTTGCAATAAGCACCATACCATCTTTTTCAATTACAGCTGCTGTAACAGGTATATAGAAATTCGATTCCATAGGGTAATATTTCAAAAGTTTTTTTAAGATAAACCCAAAATAGGGTTATTTCAATAATTTTTTAAATTAACCCAGATTTTTTGACCTTTACATAATAAAACTTATGTGTTACTGTGCAATTATGAATAATTTTAAAGGGCTAATAACAGGCCTATCTGGAGGGTTTTTTGGCGGTCTTATAGGTCTTGGTGGAGGTATAATCATGATACCCCTTATGGTTATCTGGCTGAAACTAAACCAGTTAAAAGCCCATGGTACAAGCCTTGTTGCCGTTGTTTTTGCAGGCCTTTTTGGCGCTACTGCATATTTTTATCACGGCACAATTGATTTGAAGGTTGCTTGTATTCTTGCCACTACTGCAGCTATAACTGCCAGATTCGGTGCCGTCTTTGCCCATTCAATGCCAGAAAGGAAGCTGAAAAAGTCTTTTGGAATATTTCTTATTTTTGTCTCCCTGCTCCTTATAGGCAAAGGGTATATATTTCAGACCACGGTCAATACAAATTTGTGGCTACGAATCTTTATTTTTCTTGCCACTGGTGGATTAACAGGTTTTATATCAGGTATGATGGGTGTTGGGGGTGGGACTATAATGATACCGCCTATGGTTATACTGGCACACATGCCACAGCAGATGGCACAGGGAACATCTCTTGTTGCGATGGTGCCTGTAGGTTTCATAGGTGCCTATACCCATTACAAATTTGGAAATGTGGAAAAAAGGATTGCCCCAGGTCTTATTGTCGGTGCTGCTCTGGGAAGTTTTTTGGGTGGCTCAACAGCAAATCTTATCCCAGAATTTTACTTAAAACTACTATTTTCAATAGTACTTGTCTGGATGGGTATTCATTTTATAAAGATTTCACGGTAAAAAGTTCTAAAAATCATTGAACTGAAAATTATAAAAAAATCAACCTTTATATGTCCTTGTTTCAGAAATAATTACATTTTTATTGACATTTTTTTTACTACCGCATTATTATATAGAAAACAATGTTCTGTATATAGAATTTTTTGGTGGAAGACAAAGGCAATACAAAAACGAATATAGCAGACATTTCAATATAAGGCATCATATAAATAAAGGTCTTGTTTAGGCAATAGTTTGATATGCATATTAGAGGTAACAACGTGGCCTTAAAAATAGAATGAACGGCAAGAAAATGTGCAGTTAATAAACAATGGAAAAGCAAAAGCTTTATAAATACACAAATACTGTGCCTGCAGTGGACCAGGCTTTAAAAATACTTATATATCTTTCTAAAACACCCTCTCCAAGGGCCAATCTTACAGAAATATGCAAAAATGTGGGGATACATAAGAGTAAAGGCTACTCCATTCTGAATACACTTCAGAAATACGGGTTTGTTATGAGAGAAGAGAGTGGAAAACATTATACTCTTGGACCAGGGGTTCTATCTCTTTCAAAACGTTTTCTTGACAGCATGAATTATAATGAACTTGCAGCACCTTTTTTAAAAAAACTTGCAGAAAAGACGAAAAGCACGGCACTTTTCGGTCTAATAAACGGGGATAGCATATTTGTTGTGGCTAAAGTTGAATCAGAAGAGCATATAAGTGTTACCATCCGTATAGGCCACAGGTTCAATATAACCCATGGTGCCCATGGAAAGGCAATAGCTGCCTATCTTCCTGAAGAAAGATTAAAATGGCTTTTAGCACAAAAGAAACTATTCTTCTACGGTGATATATCTAAATTCAACTTGAATAGATTAGAAAAAGACTTAAGGGAATGCAGGGAAAAAGGTTTTGCGTTAGATATAGGTGAATTAAATCCCGGTATAAATGTTATAGCCTCACCCACTTTCAATGCCAGAGGTGAAGTTTTAGGTGCCATCTTTATAATAGGCACATTCAGCGAATTAAAAATCGACGAATATGGGCCTTTAGTTTTTGAAAATGCTATGGCATTTTCTTCAAAATTAGGGGCCGATGTTGAAGCTATATATAAAAGAAGGGAAGGGTAAAATGAAAATAAAGGAAAGGAAACTTGTAAAGACTACTACCTGGTCAGCAGGACCTGGCTGTCATGGAGGTTGTGGTGTCATTGCACACATAGAGGATGGTCGGCTTATAAAGATAGAGGGTGATAAAGAACATCCATGGAATCAAGGCAGGCTCTGCGCCCGCGTTCTTGCAATGAAGCAGTATATAGAGCATCCATCGAGAATAAGAAAACCTATGATAAATGCTGGAGAGCGGGGAAATGGGAAATGGAAGGAAATATCCTGGGATGAGGCCTTCGACTACATAGAAAAAAAGATGAAGGTAATAAGGGACAAGTATGGTCCTGAAAGTATGATTTTTGCAATGGGCACCGGCAGGGACATAGGTCCCTGGATATGCATGCTTGCCTATGCTTACGGGAGTCCAAATGTAATGTTTGCCTTAAGCGGCAATGCCTGTTACAGTCCCCGTATTGCAGCCCTCGATACCTTCCAGGGTGACTATTGCGTATTCGATGCCGGTCAGTGGTTAGAAAAAAGATATGATGACCCGAGATTCAAGGTACCTGAATGTATGATAGTATGGGGTTACAATATTCATGCAACATGCCCTGATAACCTTTTCGGTCACTGGATAGTGGATTTAATGAAAAGAGGGACAAAAATAATCTCCATAGATCCCAGGCTTTCCTGGTTTGCCTCGAGGGCAAAATTTTGGTTAAGAATAAGGCCTGGTAGTGATTCTGCCTTAGCTATGGGATTTCTTTATGTTATTATCAAAGAAGGGCTCTACGATAAAAATTTTGTTGAGAATTGGACTAACGGTGCACACCTGATTAGAATAGACACAAATAAATTGTTGAGGGAAAGCGATATTATACAAGAAGGCAAAATCGAGAACTTTGTAGCCTGGGACGAAAAAGAGAAAAGACCTGTCATATGGGATACAAGTATTCTTGAATATAGACCTTATGTAAAAAGCCCCATGATTTCAGGTAACTGTAAAATAAAAACCATAGAGGGAAAATTAATAACATGCCATACTGTCTGGGACGCATTCTGTAAAAAGGTCTTTGAATATGATCCAGAAAGGGTCAGCAATATAACAGGAATTCCTGCAAAGGATATAATAGAGGCAGCAAGATTTTATGGAAAGAGTAAACCTGCTGCCATTCATTGGGGCGTGCCTATTGATATGACTCCTAATGTTACCCCTCTGTGTCATGCTATTGCTTCTTTATGGGCACTGACCGGAAATCTCGATATCCCAGGAGGAAATGTATTTTCTCGCTTTGCCTTCGACGCAGTTGCCTACGCCTTACCAGGTGCAGAAGGTGTAATAAAGCTTAAGTCAAAAGAGCAAGATCTGCCCAGGATAGGCGCAGACAGATATGGACCTTTTAGAAAGTTTATATGGAGATGCCAGACCGATACGGCATTTGAACAGATATTTACAGGGAAACCATATCCTGTAAAAGGCATGTGGATTCAGACATGTAATCCCATAGCAGGGATAGGAATGGATCCAAAAAGGTGGCAAGAGGCCTTAAAAAGACTTGATTTTATAGTGGGTGTTGACCTTTTTATGACGCCCACAATGGAATATGCTGATGTGGTCCTTCCCGCGGCCACATTTCTTGAAAAAGATGGGGTGAGGTCGTGGTGGGTTCCTCTACAAAGTATAAATAAGGCCATAAGTGTTGACGAATGCAAATCAGATGCAGAAATAAATTTTGAGCTTGCAAGAAGGTTTGATCCTGATTTCAAATGGAATACCCTTGAAGAACTTTTCGATGAAATTATTAAACCCTCTGGTTTTAAGTTTAAAGAATTGAAAGAGAAAGTATGGGTTTTTCCACCAGAAGGTCATCCAAGTCACCCGTATCATAGATATGAAAAGGGTCTTTTAAGGCCCGATAAAAGACCAGGCTTCCAGACGCCTAGTGGAAGATTTGAACTATACTCAATCTTAAGAGAGGAATGGGGACTTGAACCCATGCCATTCCATGAAGAACCGCCCTTCACAACCATTTCAAGACCTGACCTTGCCGGGGATTATCCTCTTATACTTTCAACTGGCAGGAGATCACCTGCATATTTTCATTCTGAACACCGGATGATACCCTGGTTAAGGCATATTGACCCTGATCCCGTAGTTGAAATACACCCTGAAACTGCAAGGAAATATGGTATTACAAACGGTGAATGGGTATTCGTTGAGAACTGGATGGGAAGGGCAAAATTTAAGGCAAAAGTCACACCTGTGGTGCCTCCATGGATGGTAATGGCTACCCATGGATGGTGGTTCCCAGAAAGAAAGGGTGAAGGAGATGAACTTTACGGAGTATGGGAATCTAATATAAATCAATTGATCCCGATGAATGCCCATGGTAAGGATGGTCTTGGAGCACCCATAAAACACCTGCTATGTAAAATATACAGGGCATAGAAAGGATGGATAAAATGAAAGAAAAAGAGATAAAAGGGCTTCTTATAGACTACGAATACTGCACAGGATGTTATACATGTGTGGTAGCATGTGCACAGGAATACGATTGGCCTGAAGGTATATCTGGTATCAAGGTCATGGAAATCATAGAGACCCTGCCTGGCGGAAAACACTACCTCGCATACCTACCATTTCCAACAGAAGTATGCTCCCTTTGTGCATCAAGGACAAAAAAAGGTTTAGAGCCTGCCTGCGTAAAACATTGTATGGCAGGTTGTATGAAATATGGAAGTTTAAATGAGCTTGTAAAGGAGATGGGCACAAAAAAGAGGATGGTTCTATATAGACCCCGATAAAACAATGAAAACTTTTAATGGTAGATGAAAAAACTTCAAATTCTGGGTTTTTTATTGTTTATCAACCTTTACAAAAATGCCTGATTTTGAAGGATCAAGATGTTGCATTCTTTTAATAATTGCTATCTTTTCCTCATCCATTACCGTTTTTTGCTTTCATTATCAAAAGATCATTGCCAGTCTTTACATCTCTGGATATTATCATATTTGGTCTTAATTCCTTAAGCGAAATTTCAACTTCAGAAATATTAGTAAGGGGAATGATTCAAAATAAACAACATTGGGAAGCTTTAACACATCTTTCAATGCCTCTGGAAAATTTCTGAATTTGTCCCCTATTACAGGCCAATCTTTATTTTTGAATTCCTCATTAAAAAATGCCCCTGTTTTCATAAATAACACCCCTTAACATTGATTTTTAAAATTTTAGTTTTTCATTCCAGGTTTATCCATGTCCATGGTACCTTTCTTTTTAAAATCAATAAGGTCTTTTTTCATCTATTATAGACCATCTGGATGGTTTTTCCAAATATCTGCCTGTATATAAAAATCATTTTAATTTGACATCCCCTTCAAAATAAGATAAAAATTGACTTACTTTCAATTTAACAAGAAGGGTCATTTCTAAATGCATTTTCTAAATTTCAAAAAGGAGAGTCCTTCATGGATACCGTAACACTTACAATAGACGGTAAAAGGGTTCAGGGCAAACAGGGCGAGACCGTTCTGGAAGTGGCATTAAAAAACGGAATAAATATACCCTATCTCTGCTATCATCCAAGGATAAGCAAAACCGGTGCATGCAGGATTTGCCTTGTAAGGATAAACGGGACAATGCTAAAGGCATCGTGCGTTGAACCCATAATAGAAGGTATGACTGTTGTAACAGAGGATGAAGAGATTGTAAAGATAAGAAAATTCATCCTTGAACTCCTCTTATCTGACGGAGACCATAATTGCCTTTACTGTGAGGCAAATGGTGCCTGTGAATTTCAGGCATTAATTCAGCGCTATAACATCCAGGAAGTAAAACCATCGCCCACAAGGATACCAAAAGAGATAGATTACGAATCGAGTAATGCCCTAAGGAGAAATGAAAACAGATGCATATTATGTGGAAGATGCGTAAAGGCATGTAGAGAAATTCAGGTTTCAAATGTTTGGAGCTTTGCAGAGCGTGGTAGTGAAACCCATCTTGTGGCAGATGATGGAAAAAGAATAGGTGCATCAAGCTGTGTAAAGTGCGGGACATGTGCCCAGCTATGTCCCACCGGTGCCTTAACATTTCAAACAGTTATCGGCAGGGGTGCAAACTGGGAATTAAAAAGCGAATCCTCCATATGTATCTACTGCGGTGTTGGCTGCAAAATAGACTTTTATAAAAATAAGGACAATGTCCTTGTGAAGGCCATGGGTAACTACACCGGTCCCAATAACGGGCACCTCTGTGTAAAAGGAAGGTTTGGTTTTGATTTCGTCCACAGTGAAAAGAGACTCAAAAAACCCCTTATAAAAAAGAACGGTGTATTCGAAGAGGCAGAATGGGATGAGGCCCTTGACCTTGTTGCAAAAAAACTAACAGAGATAAAAGAAACATACGGTCCTGATTCCATTGCAGCCCTTTCATCAGCAAAGTGCACAAATGAAGAAAACTACTTAATGCAGAAATTTATCCGCTCTGTAATAGGCACAAACAACATAGACCACTGTGCCCGTCTCTGACACTCTTCAACCGTCGCCGGTCTGGCGGCTGTTTTCGGCTCAGGGGCCATGACAAACTCTATCAGGGAGATACCACTATCTGCAGGATTTCTCATTATAGGCTCCAACACCACAGAGAACCACCCTGTCATAGGCTCCATGATAAAAAACGAGGTTATAAATAAAGGGAAAAGATTAATAGTAGTTGACCCAAGGAGGATTGAACTTTCAAGATATGCAGACTATTATTTTCAGATAAAACCTGGCACGAACATAGCCATTCTCAATGGTTTTATGCACGTCATCATAAAAGAAGGCGTATACGATAAAGAATATGTAGCTACAAGATGTGAAGGCTTTGAGGAGATGGCAAAGGTCCTTGAAAAGTATACACCTGAATATGTGGCTGACATCTGCGGTATAGATAATCCTGAGGACATAGTATCTGCTGCAAGGCTTATGGCATCCCTTAAACCCATGGCACTTTATTATTCCATGGGCATAACCCAGTTTGTATCAGGAGTAAATGGTGTAAAATCCACTGCCAATCTCCAGATGCTTTTAGGCAATGTAGGTGTTGCAGGTGGTGGTGTTAATCCTCTGCGCGGTCAGAACAATGTTCAGGGTGCATGTGATATGGGTGCACTCCCTAATGTTTATACTGACTATCAGCCTGTATCATCAGAAGAAAATAAAGCAAAATTTGAGGCTGCCTGGGGTGTCACAAACCTCTCTACAAAGCCAGGCCTTACAATCCTTGAGATGTTCAACCATGCCATAGCAGGAAACATCAAGGCCATATACGCCATGGGAGAAAACCCTGTTATGTCTGATCCCAATCAGCATCATGTTATAGAGGCGCTAAAATCCCTTGAATTCTTTGTGGTGCAGGATATATTCCTTACAGAGACAGCCCAGTATGCCCATGTAATGCTACCTGCCAGGTCCTTTCTTGAAAAAGAAGGCACTGTCACAAACACAGAGAGAAGGGTTCAATTAATGCACAAAGTTCTACCACCAATGGGTGAGGCAAAGGACGACTGGTGGATGGTCCAGGAGATTGCCAGAAGGATGGGTGTCAGCTGGGACTATAAAAAGGCAGAGGATATCTTTGAAGAGATAAGAAAGGTAACACCTTCATATGGAGGTATCACATATGAAAGGGCAGACAATTCTATAATCCAGTGGCCTTGCCCCTCTACTGACCATCCAGGGACGCAGTTTCTCCATAAGGATAGGTTCTCAAGGGGTCTTGGTCTATTTACACCCATTGAATACACACCACCAGCAGAGGATACAGATTTTGAATATCCTATGATTCTTACAACAGGCAGAATCCTTGACCATTTCCACACAGGGACCATGTCAAGAAAATCAAAGGTCCTTGATGAGAATGTTCCTGAGGGTTTTGTGGAGATAAACCCCAATGATGCACACAACTACAATATAGAAAACGGTGAGGTCATATCTGTTTCTACAAGGCGGGGAAGCATAAGAATTAAGGCAAAGGTAACGGACAAAACAAAACCCAATACTGTATTTATTCCATTTCACTTTTTTGAGGCCTGTGCCAATGTATTGACAAACGATGCCCTTGACCCTGCCTGCAAGATACCTGAGTATAAGGTATGCGCGTGCAGGATAGAAAAGATTGGGGCTTGAAAAAAACTTATTGTTTAAAAGGATAATGCCTTATTTTTCTAATGATTACCTATAGGAAAAGTGTTAACATAATCAGGTAAATGTTTTATTTTTTCAATTTAATATTCTTCCATTACACCGCCTGCTTGTATTCTATAAAATTTAGAAAATGAATTATGAAGCTTAACAGCATAAGCGAATCACATATTATAAAAATCCTCGAAAAAGAAAAGAGACCTGTTAAGTTAAAGGATATAGAGAGGAGCCTTAGCCTGTCCCAGAATGAGAAAAAAAGGCTTAAAACCCTCGTTAGAGACATGATAAAGAAAGGGCTCGTATTTAAACTGAAAAACAAAATGATAGGTCTCAGAAAGGAATTAAATCTCGAAACAGGGACACTGTGGTGCACAAAAAACGGAAACGGCATAGTCATTCCTGAAAAGGAAGGGAAGGAGAATATATACATCCCACAGAGATTTATAAAGCATGCCATCCATGGAGATAAGGTCGTTGTCAGACTTGATAAAAGAGGTGTCCACGGAAGGGAAGGAAAAATACTCGATGTTCTTGAAAGAAAAACCCGCACAGTAACGGGTTTCATAAAGAAATACAAAAATCTAATGTTCCTCCACCCAGATGATGAAAGGATGCCACACCATTTCATTTTAGAAGACCCTTCAATGACAGCATCTCTTAAAGACAATACCCTTGTTGCTGCAAAAATCACCAAATTCCCAGAAGGTGCACAGAACCCAATATGCAAGATTGTAAAGGTCTTTGAATCCCTCTTTGATGTAAAGACAATATCGTTATTTACAGCATATAAATACAGCCTTCCAATGAAATTCAAAAAGACAACAGAACTTTATCTGAAAGGCCTTTCTTTTAAAATATTTAATGATGGAAGAAAAGATCTCCGTGGAAAACCCTTTGTCACAATTGATGGAGAGTTAGCAAAGGATTTTGACGATGCAGTATGTGCTGAAAAGACAAAAAATGGATTTATCCTGTATGTGTCCATTGCCGATGTTTCCCATTATGTAACTGTCCATTCAGCGCCTGATAGAGAGGCCTATGAAAGGGGAACAAGCATATATTTTCCAGGCAGTGTAATTCCCATGCTCCCTAAAATTCTATCAAACAATATTTGTAGCCTGAATCCAGATCAGGACAGGCATACCGTAACCATTGAATTGCATTACGATAAAGATGGAAACATCATAGATCGTGCCTTTTATCCATCCCTTATAAAAAGCGCCATGAGACTGACATATACAAAAGTCGAAGATATACTCGAAAATACAAGGACTTTTTTAAAAAAAGGTAAAGACCAGATTTTCAGACAACTCGAATATATGGCCGAACTTGCCACAATTTTGAAGACAAAGAGAGAAAAGAGAGGAACCATTGACTTTGATTTTCCTGAACCAGAGGTGGTACTCGATATTGAAGGTGGCCTTACTGGCATTATCAAATCTCCAAGACTTTTTTCACATAGAATAATAGAGGAATTTATGATTGCTGCCAATGAGGCAGTGGCTGAATTTATAACAGAGAATAATAAACCCCTCATATACAGGGTGCATGAACCCCCTGACAATGAAAAAATGCTAAACATAGAAAAGATGCTTCATACATTAGATGGGGGCTATAGAAGACACACAAGCCAGCAACATTTCCTTCAATCAATATTAAAAAAGGTTAAAGGCACAGTATATGAATACTTTGTAAATCGTATAATACTTCGCTCCATGAAGCAGGCAAAATATTCTATTTATAATAAAGGCCACTTCGGTCTTGCATCTGAAGCATATACCCACTTTACTTCCCCTATAAGGAGATACCCTGATCTTATAAACCACAGAATTCTAAAGGGCATAATAATGGGCAGCCATATATACACAGAAGAAGAACTGGAGCCCATGGCAATCTATTTAACTGGGAGGGAAAGAATTGCCACGGAGGCAGAGAGAGAGGTAGAGGACAGGATAAGGGTGCTCTTTATGAAGGATAAAATAGGTGATGTTTTTGAAGGTATTATATCACACATCACAACGTATGGTTTTTTTGTGGAACTTATTGACGTTTTTGTGGAAGGGCTTGTGCATCTTTCCGATATGGTGGATGATTACTATGTTTTTGAAGAAGAAAAATTCAGACTTAAGGGCAGGCGGACAAAGAAGATATATCGTATAGGCGATAAAATACTGGTAAGGGTTGTTAAGGCAGATGTTGAGAGAAACCATCTCCATTTCATCCCTGTTTTACACTGATTTGAATAAATTTTAAAAAACTGCTTACTTAAAAATCACATCAATTACAACATATGATGATGCCCATGACAAATTAAAAAGTTAAATTTAAAATAAATTGATGCAAGTTATAAAGCCATAAGTTAAATTGAGACAAAATTGGTAAAAAGGGTAATTTAATTTTTAATAGAAATTTTAAGGCATTGATGGTAAATAAAAATAATTTATGCCGTCTAACCTGAGGGAAAAGCAATTCGTATTTACAAACCTAAGCATGAATTTCTTTTCAATTATCGGTATTGCAGTCATATTTGGCTTGTACTTAACAAGCCTTTACAGCTATATCCTGTTTCATAGCCTTGCAGAGGTATTCTCCGTTGTTATAGCCTGCGGAATATTTATAGTGGCATGGAATACAAAACACATCATAAGTAATAATTACCTTCTTTTTTTAGGTATTGCATATCTATTTGTTGGCACCGTAGATTTTATCCATACCCTTGCATATAAGGGTATGGGTGTATTTTTGGGTTTTGATTCTAACCTTCCTACCCAGTTATGGATTGTTGCCAGATACATGGAGTCATTATCTTTACTTATTGCCCCTTTATTTTTCAAAAAAAGACTGAATGTCCATATAACCTTTATCGTTTATACCATCATCACATTAATGATGTTTTTTTTAATTTTTTATCTGAAAATATTCCCTGATTGTTATGTTGAAGGCAAAGGGCTTACTCATTTCAAAGTTGTAAGTGAATATATTATCTCTTTAATACTTATAGGCTCTATTTTAGTGCTATATGGGTTTAGAAACAGGTTTGAAGAAAACATATTCAATCTTGTAATAGCTTCTATTGCTGTAACAATAGGCTCTGAGCTGGCATTTACTTTCTACATAAGTGTTTATGGCATATCAAACTTTATAGGCCATATCTTTAAGATTATATCCTTTTATCTCATATACAGGGCTATCTTACAGACAGGTCTTGTAGATCCTTACAGCCTTCTATTTAAAGAACTAAAAGAAGAGGAATTGCTCTTAAAGGAGGCTCAACGTATTGCCCATATAGGTCATTGGGTCCTTGATGTTAAATCAGCTAAACTTAAATGGTCTGAGGAGATATTCCACATCTTTGGCATTGACCCTAAAGATGGTGAACCTTCTATTGATGAACATAAAAAGATTATCCATCCTGATGACTGGGATGCATTCATTAAAACAATAGAAAAATCCATAGGAGATGGTAGTTCCTTTGAGATGGAGTTTCGTATCCTCTTAACAAATAATGATATAAAATGGATATGTGCGAGAGGGAGTGCAAAAAAGGATAATAGAGGGAGTGTCATAACACTGCTGGGCACAGCACAGGATATAACAGCCCATAAGAGGGCAGAAGAGACAATTATGTATGAAAGAAAAAGATTTGAAACACTTGTAGAATATGCACCTTTTGGTTTAATGCTCGTTAACAGGGACGGTAAAATTCTGTATGTAAACCCAAAATTCACAGAGCTTTTTGGTTATAGCCTTAAAGACATACCAGACGGCAGGACATTCTTAAAATACGCATATCCTGATATAAGAAAAAGGGGAAAGGTCATTGAGGCATGGAAACAGGACCTGAAGGATACAAGGATAGGTCAAAAAAAAATAAGGACATTTACACTCACAACAAATGATGGGTTTGAAAAGAATGTTCGTTTTATACCAGTTCAGCTTACAACAGGTGAATTATTAATAAGCTGTGAAGATATCACAGAACAGGAAAGACTTGAAGAGCACTTAAAAAGGATTTCCATAACCGATGAATTAACAGGCCTTTATAACAGAAGAGGCTTTATCACCCTTGCAGAACAGCAAATAAAAATAGCAGACAGAACAAAAAAGGGAATACTACTATTTTTTATTGATATGGATAAGATGAAACAGATAAACGATGTATTAGGTCACAAGGCAGGTGATATGGCCCTTATAGAAACTGCTACACTTTTAAAAGAGGTGTTTAGAGAATCTGATATCATTGCCCGTATAGGTGGTGATGAATTTGCCGTTCTTGCCTTAGATGCCACAATAGCTACAAGGGATGTTCTTGTAAGACGTCTTGACAATACACTCTACAGGTATAACAAAAAACAGGGAAGACACTATGAACTATCATTAAGCGTAGGTATTGCCTACTATGATCCCTATGGCCCCCTTTCCCTTGATGAGCTTATGTCCATTGCCGATAACATGATGTACGAAGAAAAGAGAAAAAAGGCATAGAAACCTTGACAAAGAAATAGCTTACCTGTATATTAAATCGTTATTACTTTAAGAATATAACGATTTCAGGAGGACATTATTATGTACTGGTTGAGATTTATTGTAATAACTCTTTTTTTCATGTTATCCTTTGCCCCTGCATTTAGTAATGAATTAATAGTTTTTGCAGGTGCTGCCAGTAAACCACCTACCGAAGAGGTGGCAAAGTTGTTCGAGAAAAAAACTGGCATCAAGGTTAACCTCACATTCGGTGGTTCAGGCTTTGTCTTATCCCAGATGAGCCTTGCAAAAAAGGGTGATATATATTTTCCCGGTTCATCTGATTTTATGGAAATAGCTAAGAAAAAGGGGCTCGTATATCCTGAGACAGAGCGATATGTGGTATATCTCGTTCCTGCCATAAACGTCCAGAAAGGAAATCCAAAAAACATAAAGACCCTTAAAGACCTTACAAAAGAAGGCATAAAGGTGGCTATAGCCAATCCTGAAGGTGTATGTGTGGGTCTCTATGCAGTTGAAATTATAGAAAAGAATCTTACACCACAGGAGAAGATGGCTTTGAAGAAAAATCTCGTAAATTACACTGAGAGTTGCGAAAAAACGGCAACGGCCATATCACTAAAGGCCGTTGATGCAGTAATAGGCTGGAGGGTTTTCCAGTACTGGGACCCCCAGAGGATAGAAACAATACCTTTAAAAAGAAGTGAGGTTAAAAGGATAGGCTATATACCAATTGCCATATCGAGATTTACAGTGAAAAAAGACCTCGCCCAGAAATTTATTGACTTTATACTCTCAAATGAGGGTAAAGACATATTCAGGAAATACCATTACTTTATGACACAAGACGAAGCTTCATCATGGATAGGCGAGAAAAAACCTGTGGGAGGGGAATATAAGATTCCATTGGAATGGATAAAAAGATAAATTATTTAAGCTATGACATTTAAGAGAATATCCATTTTATTGAGCTTTACGGTGTTTATCTTATACGGTGGGCTTATCCTATCCCTTTTTTATTTCTACAATGGTCAACTCTTTCTTGAGACCATTAAATCGGAAAGGACACTATTCTCTCTCCGTTTGAGCCTTGTCACAGCAACAATTGCAACTATTGCCTCTTTAATTATAGCTATTCCTTCTGCATATGCCCTGTCCAGGTTTCATTTTATTGGTCAGAGTTTTATAGACACGCTTCTTGAACTCCCTATAATTATCTCACCTGTAGCATTGGGTGCAACAGTCCTTATATTCTTCAATAACCCTTTTGGCATATTCTTACAGGAAAAAGGTGTCCAGTTTGTGTTTACTGTATACGGTATATTACTTGCCCAGTTTATTACCACATTGGGGATTGCTATAAGGCTTATCAAGGCCGCAATGGATGAGATACCTCACAGATATGAAGAGGTAGCCAGGACACTTGGAGCAACGCCTGCAAAGGCATTTTTTACCATTACCATGCCCCTTTGTAAAAAAGGGATTTTAGCCGCCTCTTTTCTTACATGGGCAAAGGCCTTAGGTGAATTTGGTGCCACAATCACCATAGCGGGCTCTATGGCCATGAAGACAGAGACAATACCCATTGCAATCTACATGAGGCTTGCAAATGCCGATATAGAAGGCACAGTGGTTCTTGTTTTCATTTTAATCTTTATTGGATTAGGTATTCTTTACGGAGTAAGGATGCTTACAAAAAAATCAATCCCTTATTGAGTTTATTGAGGTCTTCATCCTATGCCTTTAATAGAACTAAAAAACATAGAAAAATATGTGCTTCAGGATATAAATTTAACCGTCTACGATAAAGAGATCCTTGTTCTTGCAGGTCCTAATGGTTCAGGGAAGACCACTCTTTTAAATATCATTGCAGGCCTTATAAAATATAAAGGTGATGTTTTGTTTGACGGTAGGAATATAAATAGTTTACCAACACACAAGCGAGGGGTGGGTTATCTCTTACAGGATCTAACGCTTTTCCCCCATATGAATGTCTGGTCTAATATTGCCTATGGTCTTAAGGTGCAGAGTTATCCACAGGAAAAGATAGAAAAAAGAGTTGAGGAATTGCTCGAGGCACTGCATATAAAAAAGTTAAAGGATAAATACCCTGATAGTTTAAGCGGCGGTGAAAAGCAGCGTGTGGCAATAGCAAGGGCAATAGCACCTTTCCAAAAGGTGCTTCTCCTTGACGAACCCACATCAAGCCTCGATGCCCAGACAGCAAAGTATTTCAGGATTGAACTGAAGGCCCTTTTAAAAAGATTCGAGATAACATCAATAATTGTCATGCATGACCTCCTCGGTGCAGAGGAGATTGCAGACAGGATTGCCATCCTCAATAAAGGCAGGATTGATCAGATCTCCACACCTGAAGAGATTTTATTCCATCCAAATTCAGAAAAGGTTTCAGAATTTGTAGGCATGCCCAACATTATCCGCTGTGACAGATGCAAGGTACTATCCACTGGATTAATTGAAGTTACAACTGGTGATCTTACAATAATACTTCCTTACGAAGGGACAAAAATCAGTAGAATAGCCATATCTCCCCATGATATTTATATTTCAGACACCGAACCACCAGGGCCTACCCTTAACAGATTTAAAGGAACGATTACAGAAATTATGCCTTTTCGTTCACTCATGAGGTTAAAGGTGGATGTCAGAGGGATAGAATTTTTAACAGAGCTTTCAAAGGAGGCATTTGATGAGATGGAACTTTCTGTGGGCAAAGAGGTGTTTGTAATTATTAAACTCCGTAGATTAAGATATGCAGAATAAATATCATTAGATATATGAAGCCATCCATTCTGGATTACAAAAGTTTGTTTTTAGTTTATACTTATATTAAAAATAATTAAATGGAAGGAGGAGAAATAATGTTTAAAGTCAGAAATATAAAGTTATTTTTTTCACTATCCATTGCGTGTTTGTTTTTTCTAATCTTTATTCCCGTAGATGTTTTTTCTCAGGATAGCAAATCCCAGCTGTCAACTTCATCCTTCGAAAGGTCTCAAAAAAACAGCATGGAAGAGTTTTTTGCCCGTTATAATGGTTGTTCATGGTTGAGAACACCCTATGATAGAAGCTGTGATATATCCCTGGAGCTGAAAGACAGAACCCTTGTTCTTTACAGATACCTTAAAAGTGAAGAATACTGCATAATGACTTCTAACATATGCTTTACAAATTGGGAACTTATGCGTATTGATGTGAAGGGATTTGAAACAATATCAACTGATAAACAGGGGAACGAATTTAGAATTCTTATAGAAAAAAACGGCGAGACCATTACAATTCTAGGTAAAGATAACCTCGGTTTCAGGGAAAATGTTTTAGGGACATTTGTTAAGATCTTTTGTTCCGAAAAAAAATAATTTTCAGACCTTTTTATCTTAAATTTTATCCCTCAGTGTCCACTAACTCTAAATGGAAAAATACTGTAAAGGGTCTTAAATGTCAGTATTATCATGGGGGCTTTTTTTTAAAAAGGTCAATTACTTTCTTATCTATAAAAAACTGCCCCGGCAAAACTCACAGAGGATGCGCCATCATACCACTGTTGATATGCCTTTATCACACACTTACTGCCTTCTAAAAGTCTGAGCTGGAGGTATATTGCGGTTAGGCCGCATATCCTTCTTTTATCCCTTTCTTCCTTTACTGTATTAAAAAATCTATTGGCATCTACCTGAGAAATGGCATCGAGTATCTCCTGATCCTTTATTTTTGATTGGCTAAGACTCAGTGCATCAAGGGGATAACTGTCACCAAACTGTTTTCCTATATGGGCAAGGTCAACACCTGAAAGGACGATATAGGGCCTTCCATAATCGTCTAATGCCTTTTTTATAGCCTGGACAATATCATCTATTTCTTTGTCAGGAATGGATTTAATACCCTCTATGTGTTCGTGCATGGAACCTGTGAGTATGGGCAGTATCTCAAATTCTTCCTCCATGGCAAACTGTAAAAGGGGAAGCTGCAGTTCTATGGAATGTTCGCTTCTGTGTGGCCATTCGTCTATGTATCCATTCAAAATCGAATCCTTGATTATATCCCTCAATGTTTGAGAATTTTTGCAGATATCAATGGGGGTTTCAAAATCCTTAAGGGATATACTTATAATCTTATCCGTTGGTTTATGGGATACCCCTATAATGACAACAAGGGGTTTTTTGACCAGTTTAAGATATCTATATACATTCTTATATACCTCCATACCCCTTGAATAATCTATATGTGGTGCCATGATACCTACAATATCGTGGGCAAAATCAGGTTTACCGTCCGATTTAAATACACTGTTGAGATACATAATCAAATCCATACGATTGGCAGGGTAGCTCTTTCCTGCAAGGTATGGTGGTCTTATCTTTTCCTTTTCGTATCCCTCTTTTAATGCCTTGAGATAAGCCCTGTATTTTTCGCTGTATAATAATAAATTTTTATCCAGCGTATCCACTATCTTTTCTAAATCTTCGGTGTATATGAGCTGACCGAAGGTCCTCATATATTCTGCCTGGATGTCCCTCAGGGTGTGCTTTCCATCCATCATGGATATAATAAAGGCCACATCCCCTGTAATGACGAGGGATTCTTCCATTATACCTTCAGGGTCTGTTATTAAAAAAAATTGCTCCCCCTGTTTTTCAAATGGTTGAATATCGATATATCTTATCTGCGGTTTATCCATATGTTAATAATCGTTTTCCTGGGTGATGCCGGAAAGCACCCACCGTGCATCCCCTGTCTTTCTGTAAAATGTCCAGTATTCCAGGAACTTAACAGGGTCGGTGTCGCTTCCTGAAATAATCTTTCCGTCTTTTTCATCCACGGTATAATCAAGAAGATTTGCAAGGAACTTAACTGTAATATACTCCTCACCCTGGTCTTGCACGGCATCTACAATATCAACTTCTCTTATAGCAATATTTTCAAGGCGGTTTATCTGTTTATTTGCAATGAGTTTGTTTATCTCATCCTGAAATATATTATACATCTGGGGTGTCAAAAGATCCCTTACGCCTTTTAAGTCCCTTCTTGTCCATGCGCCCTGTATTTTAAAAAATATATCCTGTGCCATTTCTTTAAACCTTGCCTCATCAAAAACAGGATCTGTCTGGGCAATATGTTTTAAACCTGATGCAACAAGACTTTCCTGCTCTTTATATCCAGAATAGGAGGTCTCATTCACAGGCTCTGTATATGAATAACTACTGTAACCAGGACCTTCTAATGCCTGTTTTCTTGCCCTTATCCTCTTTACTACATAATAGACTATACCCACTAAAAGAAGAAGGATGATTAAATCACCAAAGCCAAATCCACCGTATGAACCTGTGCCTGCATAACCAGACCTGCCAAAGAGCATACTACCTATCATACCCCCTAATAAACCACCGCCTATGCCATAAAGAAGACTTCTGCCGAATGAAGGCTGCTGCATCTGGGGCTGTGCATATCCTGGCTGGGTTTGTTGCTGACCCTGGTAAGGTCTCGGTGATTGATAGGGAGTGGTTCTTTGATAACTTCTTCCTGGAGTAAACCCTCTGCTTCCTATTGACCTTCCACCACCAGCCCTCGCATGAGCTAAAGTTTCAGAAGTAATATAGCACATAAAAAACAGGGCCAAAATTATAGCCACTGATTTAAATAATCTCCTTATATTTCTTTCCATTTGACCTCCTTAAGATCTGTTGTTATAGATTAACATAATAGCATTATTGCGTCAATTTTGTTATAAGCCAAGCTAAAATTTCTTGAAATTTCTATCAAATAGATTTAAAAATCTATTATGGAAGATATAATCTCCACCCTTACAGATAAAGAAAAAGAGATCATAGAAAGGATTGATTTATACCAGTATACTGGTGGTGGATACAGGCGTGCATCTTTTATTGATAAGGTTTGCAAAAAAAAAGGGGATAAAGAGATACTTAAGGGTCTCTGCATAAAAGGTATAGCAGAGACAGGACTGGGAGGAACAGTTGCTGGTGACACATACAGGGCATGCTGGCTTACAGAAAAGGGAAAAATGATTTTAGAGGCAATGAGAAAAAGCAAATAGGATTCAAATCCCTTTAAACCCCTTTGACCCTTATTTTCTAAAATTTAAATCAATTAATCAAACCTTCAAATCTGATTGACAAAAACAGGGATTGCTGATATTAAGTGTTTATACCTATAGTTACAAGGGGGGATATTTATGAAGATACTTTTGGTTGATGATTCATTTTATGCAAGGAAGTTCTTTGCAAAGATATTAACCAATGAAGGGCATGATGTGGTGGAGGCGCAAGGCGGCATTGAGGCACTCGAAATATTCAAAAAGGGTGGTATGGATGTAGTGACCGTGGACATGCTTATGCCTGATATGGATGGTATAACCCTTATCAAAAAGATAAAAGAAATCGATAGAGATGCCCTTATAATTGCAGTTACGGCAGATATACAGGAAGAAACAAAAAAAGAGGCATTCAATGCAGGTGCCTATGCATTTATCTCAAAGCCAGTAAAGCCGGAAGAGATAAAAAGGGTTTTATCACAGCTTCAGAAAGAACCTTATTCAATATTTCTTTCCCCGGATAGCAGAGATGCCTTTACAGAACTTATAAACATTGCCATGGGAAAAGCAGCAGAGGCATTGAGTTCCCTTCTTGAAAAAAAGATTATATTAAAGGTTCCCCATTTTGAAATGATAGTAGCCTCAAGGCTATACGATTATTTTGAAGGTAATCTCGATGAAATAGGTGTAGCAGTCCAGCAGAGATTTTCAGGTATCATAAACGGTGTGGCAACCCTTGCATTGCCTTATAAAGATGCCGTGTCCCTCGTGAGGGTACTGATTTCTGCAAATAAAGAATTAGAAAGGCTTACACCTTCAGAGCAAACAGTGCTTGCTGAAGTAGGTAACATAGTCTTGAACGGCGCCATCTCCATACTGAGCAATCAATTAAAAACAAGGCTTGCCATAAGCATTCCAGATGTTTATATTAAAAAATCTGGTAAGGATGTTTTAAATTCCATAATGCTTTATTGTCACGATTCTGAACACGCCTTAGTTCTTCTAAGCCGCCTTACTATAAGCGAAATAGAGATTCTGTCCTATCTTATAATGCTTTTACCGAGGGTAGGGATATTAAAACTTCTGGAGTCATTGAATGCTTGATATAAGCCAGGAAATAGCATCGGCTATTCTCGACAATTCAGGTTTAGGTATAATATTCGTAGATAAAACAGGAAAAATCCAGTTATGGAATAACTGGATGACCCACAGGACAGGGCTTGACATTAAAGATGTAATAGGTATCCATATAAAAGATGTCCTTGCAAATATTCCCCATACCTTTTTCGACGCACTGGATTATGTTTATAAACACTTTCTACCCCGTGTTTTATCACCTGTTTTTCATCTGTCGTATATGTCCAATAACATACCTGCAAAACAATTTATAAAGATAATACCCGTCTTCGATGATAAAACAGAATTAGAGGGGGTATTGATACTGATAGAAGATATTACAACCCATCTCGCATATGAAGAAGAAATAGAAAAAAAGAGCAAGAAATTGCGTATACTCGAAGAAAAGGCAAGACTGGATGAACAGGAGGCATTAGCATGGCTTAAAGAACAGCTTGATTTCAATGATGCCCTAACGAGCAATCTCGGTGAAGGTATTATTGTCTTTAACAGAGCAGGTATTATTACATCAACAAATCCTGCAACAGAGAAAATCCTTAACTGGACTAGCTTAGAGCTTTTTGGTATCCACATAAAAAATATAATATCAGACGCCAGCAAGATATTAAATGTCCTTGAAAGTAAAGAGGTAATAAAAAGCGATGAGGAGTATTTCAAAAAAAAGGACGGTTATATACCTGTATCCTATGTTGCCTCCCCTGTGATATTGAATGGAAAAATAATGTCAGTGATCATCACATTTCTTGATATATCAGAGAAAAAGGCCATAGAAAATAAACTAAAGGAAGCATACAAAAAGACAAAAAAGATATTGAAAGATCTTATAAATACATTATCTTTCACTACAGAGATAAGAGATCCTTATACAGCAGGACATCAGAGAAGGGTAACAAAAATTGCCCTGTTAACCGCAGAAGAAATGGGTTTAGACAAAGATTCAATAGAGGCTATAAGTATTGCTGGCATCCTCCATGATATAGGTAAGATTGCCATACCCTCTGAAATTTTAAGTAAACCTGGAAAATTAAACAGCTATGAATTACAGCTCGTCAAGGGGCATTCAAGATTAGGTTACGAAATATTAAAAGATATAGATTTTAGCCAGCCTGTAGCAAAAATTGTACTCCAGCACCATGAAAGGATTGATGGGTCAGGTTATCCTGAAGGAATAAAGGGTGACGAGATTTTGCTGGAGGCAAAAATTTTAGGCGTTGCAGATGTTGTAGAGGCTATGGCATCACATAGACCTTATAGACCCTCCCTGGGAATAGATGCTGCCCTCAGGGAGATAGAGAAAAATTCAGGTATATTTTACGACACTTCAGTTGTTAAAGCATGCTTAAAGATTTTTAGAGATAAAGGGTTCAAACTGGAATAGAAACATTACAGGTGATTTTTGAATGTCTATGGAGATGAAAAAGGTAGAGGAAGAACCAGAGGCAATAAATGATGAGGCAAGAAATATATCAAAGAGACTCTTGAACAAACTTGAGGCAGAACGTCGCTATATTGCAAGGGAGCTGCACGATGAGATAGGTCAGGCCTTAACGGCCTTAAAGATAAGCCTCCAATCACTACAGCGTATCAATGACCCAGAACAACTTTCAAAACGACTCAATGATTTAATCGCAATGCTCGATAGGGTCTTAAATCAGGTAAGAAATATGTCTTTAAATTTAAGACCATCCTTAATTGACGATTTGGGTCTTACCCCTACAATAAGATGGTATGTGGACATGATTTCTGCTACAACCGGGATAGATATTGAACTTTCCATGGTAGGCATGGATTCAAGATTTGAGTTAGAAACAGAAATAGCATGTTTTCGCGTGATTCAGGAGGCAGTAAATAATGCCATCCGTCATGCAAAGGCAGATAAAATAGAGATAAAACTCGAAAAAAACATGGATAATATTCAACTTTCTATTTTTGATAATGGTTGTGGCTTTGATGTGGGAAGGGCAATGGAATACGCGAAAAAAGGCAAAAGTTTTGGTCTTATCGCCATGAAGGAAAGGGTGGAACTAACAGGGGGAAAGATAGAAATTTCTTCTGCATATGATAAAGGCACCTTTATCAGGGCATCATTTCCAATAAACAGGTCATAGAAAATGGAAAAGAAGATAAAAAACATCGGTATTGTTATAGTTGAAGACCATACTATTGTAAGGCAGGGTATAAAGGCCCTTGTGGAATCAATAGAGGGTATTAAGGTACTGGCAGAGACAGGTGATGGAAGGGAAGCGCTGGACATAATCTCCAAAAGTAAACCCCATGTGGTGCTATTGGATATTGCCATACCAGGATTAAATGGCATTGAAGTGGCTTCAAGGATAAAAAAGGAATACCCCCATATTAAGATTATAATGCTTTCCATGCATGCCAATGAAGAGTATGTATTTCAGTCACTTAGAATGGGTGTATCAGGTTATCTTTTAAAGGATTCTGGGGTGGAAGAATTAGAAATGGCAATTAAATCTGTTGTGAGAAACGAAATATATCTAAGCCCGCCTGTATCAAAACAGGTGGTCATGGATTATATAAAAAGGACAGAGGCCAGGGTAAAGGAAAAAAAGACAGATAAAAATGTATTTGAGGTCCTTACACCAAGACAGAGAGAGATATTACAGCTTATTGCAGAAGGTTATACAACTAAAGAAATTGCAAAGAAATTAAACATAAGTGTCAATACAGTGGATGTCCACAGAACGCAGATTATGGAAATTCTCGATATTCACAATGTGGCAGGTCTTGTAAGATACGCTGTTAAGGCAAGGCTCGTTGATTGATTCTTTACACCTTATGCTTTCAAAAATTTTTTAGTGTATTTTTTTTAAAAAAACCCCGTTTTTCCCCTATTTTTTCATAATAAAAATTGAATTAAAATTTTAGTGCATTGACTATAATAGCAAAAAGATAGATTTTTTCATTTTGCATCAGGTAGATAAACATGGAAGAATCGGGTAGAAAAAAAATCATAAGAACACTTATAGTAGATGACAGTTCTGATTTTCTTGAGGTGGAAAAAGGTTTTCTTTCAATGGAACCTCATATCGAGATAATTGGTGAGGCATTAACAGGTACACAATCCATAGAGATGACACTTAAATTGAAACCTGACCTTGTTTTAATGGACCTTGCATTGCCTGATATAAGCGGCATTGAAGCCACAAAAAAGATTAAGGAAATAGAAAATCCACCCTGTGTTGTTATATTGACCTTATATGATAATCCAGAATACAAAAGTCTTGCGGAAAAGTCAGGTGCAGATGGTTTTGTAACAAAATCTGAGTTTGCAACAAAACTTATCAAGGTTATAAACAGTCTTTTTTATAATAAAAAACGGGAAATAAAAGAAAAGGAGCAGATAAAAATGAAAAATATTCTTGTAGCCGATGATTCTGCAACAATGAGGAAAATGATTATGGCGTGTCTTAAACAAATAAAGGGTGCAAAATTTGTAGAGGTATCAAATGGACTTGAGGCAATCGAACAGATTGCAATAAAAGAGATAGATCTTGTAACCCTTGATTTGAATATGCCCGATATTCATGGTTTAGAGGTTTTAAATTTTATAAGAAAGCACGATAAATTCAAAAATATACCTGTTGTAGTTATAACCACGAAGAAAGACGATACGTCTCGAAAGGCAGCGTTAAATTTAGGTGCAACAGTGTATATTACAAAACCTTTTAAACCTGAAGAGCTTCTGTCCAGTGTGGAAAAGATATTAGAAGAAAAAGCCTGTTTGAAAATGCCGGAGGAACAAAATGGATAACAATGCTGAAGATAAAGGCCTATTTTTAATTTCTGAATATCTCGATGACTATTTTGCCGAATGTGAAGAACATATTACAACGGTTAAAAGGCATGTTGTATCCCTTGAGCCTTCTCAAAAAACGGAAAAGAAGGTCATAGATGAACTCTTAAGGAGCTTCCATACGATAAAAGGTCTTTCGGGCATGGTGGGTTTCGAAGAGGCAGAAATGCTTTCCCATTCCATGGAAGATTATTTTAAAGCCATAAGGGATGAAAAAATCACTCTATCAAGAGATGCCATAGATAATATTATAGAGGGGGTTAAAAAACTTGAATTTATCCTGGCAGAAAGAAAGGAAGGAAGGCAGGCATCGGATATAAAGGCATTTAACGAAAGATTAAAAGACCTTGTTGAGGATAAAAAGATTCAAACACAAAAAGAAAAAAAACCTGTTGAACAGGATATATCTCAACTCAACGAAGATGTCATATCAAAGATAAAAGAGGAGATAAAAAAGAAAAGACAGATTTGGCAGTTTTATTTTTCTCCATCCATTGACCTTGTAAATAGAGGTATCAATGTAGGTGTAATAAGGACAAAACTTTTAGAATTAGGAGAGATAATTTATGCGGCGCCAAGAATATTAGAAGATGGTGGGGTTGTGTTTGAATTTATAGTTACAACGGATAGAGATGAGTCTGTATTTTTATCATGGAAGGACTATGGTCTAAAATGGAAAAGGTACCAGATTACTGAAGAAATCGAAGGGGAAAAAGAAAGGAATGAAGTTGAAAAGATAGCCAGCAGTGATAAATTTCCCAGGATATCCACAAAAAATACCGTAAGGGTGGATTTAAAAAGACTTGATGAACTCATGGAGATGGTAGGTGAGCTTGTTATCACAAAGGCACGGCTCGATGATATCCTGCGGGGCATCTCAAGATACATTCCAGAACGAGAGCTGGACTTTTTTGAAGAGACACACACACGTATGGGAAGGCAGTTGAAAAATCTTCGGGAAGGGATTATGCGCATAAGGATGGTGCCCATAGGAGAGGTCTTTGATAGGATGCGTTTTGTTGTGTTGGATTTAGAAAGGGAAATGGGTAAAAAGATACATCTTGAGATTGCAGGGGGAAATACGGAGATAGACAAACTCGTTGTGGAAAAGATGATGGACCCCATGCTTCACCTCGTTAGAAACGCTATAAGCCACGGTATAGAACAGGAAGAAGAGAGGGTTATTAAAGGTAAGCCAAGACACGGAAATATAAAACTCAGTGCCCATACATCAGGCGATTCTGTGGTTATAGAAATAGAAGATGACGGAAAGGGCATAGATGCAGAAAAAATAATCTCAAAGGCAAAATCAAGGGGTTTAATTAACGAAGACTTTGTTTTGTCTCCTGCAGCAAAAAACAGGGAAATATTAAACATTATATGTTCATCTGGCTTTTCCACCAGAGAAGATGCAGATATGGCAAGTGGTAGAGGTCTCGGTATGACCATTGTAAAAAATGCCATAGAGACACTGGGTGGCACCATATCCCTTGAGACAGAAAAGGATAAGGGCACACGTTTTATTATAAACCTGCCACTTACCCTTGAAATAGTAGATGCCTTTATACTGATTGCAGGGCGGCAGTTATTTGCAATACCACAGCCTTCTGTAAAAGAGGTAATAGAAATTGAACCAGAAAAGATAACGATTATGGAAAACAACGAGCTTATTTTGTACAGAGGTGAACCTTTACCAGTAATAAGGCTGAGCAGGCTCTTTAATCTTAAAGAAAACTACGGTCAGATTGTATACGGGATTGTTATAGGCAGAGGTTATAATTCTGTGGCAGTAATGGTGGAACAGGTAATAACAAAAAGGGAGATAGTGGTAAGACCCATAACAGATCCCCTTGTAAGTGTAAAAGGTATTGGAGGCGCAACAGAATTAGGAGACGGCAGGCCCATATTGATACTTAATGCCTCTGAACTTATGGACATGGCTATAAAAGGTAAAAAAATTTAATGCCTTAAATGCAATATGGAAAGGAGGTGGTCATATGCCTGATGACAAAAATAAAGAAAATTATATTCTATTTAAACTCAAGGGAACCACCTATGGAATCAAAAGTAATGATGTCAGTCAAATGGAGATGGTGGAACACATAACCCCTGTGCCAAATGCGCCGGATTTTGTGGAAGGTCTTGTGTTTTTAAGGGGCGAGGTAATCCCTGCCATTAATTTGAGGGCAAGATTCAAGTTTGAGAAAATAGAATACGATATTAGAACAAGGATCATCGTGGTTCAGAAAGGTGAAAGAAAGGTTGGGTTAATTGTTGACAATGCCCGTGAGTTTGTTGCCATTCCCGATGAAGCTATTAAGGACCCACCTGAAACAATTTCAGGATTAAGCGGGCAATATCTTAAGGGTGTTGCCACACTTGGGGACAGGCTTGTTTTGATATTAAACATTGAAGAAGTTTTAAACTTCACAGATATAAAAGCATCAATGCAGGAAAACAATTGAAGGAGGTATCACTTATGGTAGAAAAGAAGGAAAAACCAAAAGAAAGCAGTAAAAAAAATACAGAAAAGGATGTTAAGACAAAAAAGGGTTCTAACACATTAAATTTAAGGGAACATACAGATGAGATTGTAAGATCCGGAAATGAACTATCAAGGATAAATGACAGGCTAAAAGAAGATGCTGAAAAACAGGTACGAAGGCTTGATGAGACCATAAAAGGTTTAAACGAACTCGCCGTAATTATAAAAGAGACAGCATCACAGGCAGAATCCATTGCCTCATCTTCTGAGGAGCACACATCATTCATAAATGAAATGGCAGCATCCATAGAGCAGATTACTGCAAATATGGTGAGTTTAACTGCATCCATCAACGAGACCTCTTCTGCTATCACAGAGACGTCTTCATCCATTAAAAGTGTAGCAGATAACACCCAGGAGATGGCAACCTCTGCAACTCAGGTAACCACTTCCATGAATGAGATTGCAAATTCCATAAAACATGTAAGTACAGAGACAGATTCCCTTGTTACCTCTATAAATGAAACGGCATCCACCATCGATGAAATGGCAAAATCCATTAAGTCTGTAGCAGAAAATGCAGGAAATCTTGCCTCTGTCGCTGAAGAGACATCATCGTCCATTAATGAAATGGCAGCTTCTATTGAAGAGGTATCTGCCACTTCAGAAAACCTTGCATCCCTTGTAGAACAAATATCTGCATCTATCGAACAGACTGTCCATTCTGTTCAGGGTGTTGCTGCAAACGCTGAAAGGATCAGTGAATCTGCTTCAAGCTCTGCATCTGCATCAACACAATTAGACCGTTCCATACGCTCTATAGCCAATCTGGCAAAAACGGCAGATGAAATAACAAGCCGTGCGGCAAAAGACGCACAGGAAGGTGCATCCACCATTGAAAAATCCATCCAGGCACTTTTGAAGATAAAAGAAACAATGAAACAGTCTTCCACGGTAATAAAGGATATGGGCAAGCGTTCATCTGAGATAGGAAGCATAGTAAATACGATAAATCTTATCGCAGAAAGGACTAATTTACTTTCTCTCAATGCATCCATTGAAGCAGCCCGTGCCGGTGAAGCAGGAAGGGGCTTTGCCGTTGTAGCTGAGGAGATAAGAAATCTTGCAGAACGGGCGGCAAAGGCCACTTCTGATATAGCCAATATTATTAAGACATTTCAAGAAGTTACACAGGAGGCAGTGACGTCCACCAATGAAGGCTTTAAGATTGCAGAAGAGGGAAGTGCTCTTGCTGAAGATGCAGGGAAGAGCTTAAAAAAGATACTCCTTGGGATAGAAGATGTGGCACAGCTTGTAAATCAGATATCCTCAGCCACAAATGAACAGTTGACAGCAGGTCAGAATCTTGTAAACGAGGCAAATATCACTGCCACACAGGCTAAACAGATTGCAAATGCAACCTCAGAACAGTCAAAGGCTGTATATGGTATGGTGCAGATAAGTGGACAGATGCGCAAGATTGCACAGCAGGTTTCCCAGGCTATGGCTGAGCAAGCAAAGGCTTCAAGGGATATCATAAAGGCAGCGCAGAACACGAGTAATTACTCCGCTTCTGTAAGCAGGGCCACAAAAGAACAGGCAAACGGTGCAAACCAGTTAGCCATGGTCATGGAAAATATGAAAAAAAGCACGAACCTCATCTCAAAGGCTATCTCTGAACAGGCAGTAGCAGGAGAACAAGTCTCCCGTGAGGCATTACGCCTTGCAAAACTGATAGAAAATATAAGCAGGGCAATGGGTGAACAGGCAACTGCAGCAAACGAGATAGATAAGGCAGTAGAGAACATGAAAAGACAGGCAGACCAGATAACAAAGGCATTGAGTGAGCAATCAAGGGCAATGAAGGACACAAGTATTGCCATAGATAATATCACAAAGCAGATAAAGCTCATAACCGGCGGGAACAAAAAACAGTCGGAACTTACAGAAAAAATCAGCGAACTTATACCAGATATAAGGAAATTTTTTGAAAAGGATGCGGAAATTGTTCGCGATTCAGAAAAAATAGTTTCAAATATTATTGAAAAAGCTAAAACCCTTAATATAATTATGGAAAGGAGCATTAAGCTGGGCTGAAGCATGGGAATAAAAATATCCATTTAAAGAGGTACTATGGGCACAATAGGTATATTCACCACGGACAAAGATTTAAAAATTACCACATGGGATGACTGGCTCGAAGTTGCAACAGGTATAAAAAAATCAGAGGTAAAAAATAAAGCTCTCGAGACGATAATACCAGACTTTGAAAAGAGAAATATAAAAAAAAGGTTTTTAAATGTTCTTGAAAACGGTGTTGTAGAGGTTCTATCCCCTGTATTTCATCACTGTATTATAGATTGTAAGCCCTTAAAACCTTCCAATATCTTTGAAAAGATGCAGCAGAGGGTGACTGTCGCACCTCTAAAAGAAAATGAGACCATTGTGGGGACTATTGTGACAATAGAGGACCTCACTGAGAAAATGGAAAGGGAAAGGCAGTTTTCAGAAAAGCTTAAAAGTCAAAACGAAGCCGAGAGACTTTCAGCTGTGCAGTTTTTTGTTCAAGAGGAAAAAGTTGAAAATAAGGGTATTTTTAAGGATATCTTAAAGGACGACAGCTGGCGGGTAAGAAAGGTGGCTGTTGATGCATTAAAAAGCAAAACAGATTTAGACATTATTGCCACACTCATTAAATCATTAAAGGAGGAACATAACAATATTAACATACTAAACAGTGCGCTCCAGATACTCACCATGAGTGAAATTGATGTTGCAGATACACTTGTGAATTTTCTCATGTCAGATGACCAGGAATTAAGACAGTATGCAGCACTCGCACTGGGAGAAATAAAAAATAACAAAACAATACCAAATCTTTTAAGGGCCTTAAAAGACGATGATATAAATGTAAGGTATCATGCCATAGAGGCTCTGGGAAAGATGAAGGCAAAGGAGGCAGTTAGCCCCATATTAGAGATTCTGGAAACAAGGGATTTTTTTCTTGCATTTCCTGCCATAGATGCACTGGTGAATATAGGTGATGAAAGGGTTTTATCAAAGCTTGTAGAACTTTTGGACGACGAATTATTATCAGGTCCTGCCATTGATGCATTGGCTGTATTGGGTAACGAAGATGCTGTGCCTTATCTCGTTTGTGCCCTGGATTATGTAAATATCAGTATGGTAGTGTCAATCTTAAAGGCAATTGTATCCATTTATGAACGCTATAATGAGAAATACGGCGCTGGAGATGTAATAGCAGATATAGTAAAGAACAGGATAAGTAAAACCGGGGCCGATAAAATAGTCAAGTCATTAGACATTGCATCTGATGAATCTCTGCATGTTATTGCCCTAATTTTAGGATGGCTTGAAGGCGATGTAATAGATAAAGCTTTGATCGGAATACTGGGAAAGACCTCTGCACGGAAAGAGATAATAGATTCCATTGTAAGACACGGCCAGCACATCATTAATCTCCTCATAGACCAGATAAATTCTAATGATATAGAGATTAAAAAATCTGCTGTTATTGCACTGGGTCGCATCGGAGATAAAAGGGCAGCGCCTGGTCTTATATCTCTCCTTGAAGATGACCCTGAACTTGCCATTATTTCAGCAGGTGCCCTCGCAAAGATAGGAGATAGAAATGCCTTTGAGGCACTCCTTAAACACATTGCCCATAGGGATGTAGGCGTAAGGCAGGCAGTAATTTCTGCTTTAAATTCCATAGGTCATCCTGATATGGCTGAAAAAATGTTAATATTTTTAAAAGATAAAGACCCCATAGTTAGGGAGTCGGCAGTTAAAATTGCTGGATACTTCGGTTACCCTGAATGTATAGAACTTCTTATTGAAAGATGCACCGATGAGGCAGAAAATGTTCGATATGCTGCCATACAATGTCTGCCTTTTCTTGAAGATAAAAGGGTCCTCTCTATAATTGTTAATGCCTTGAAAAAAGACACGCCAAAGGTTAGGGCAGCATCTGCATACGCCCTCGGACAGCTGGAGGATGAGGAGGCATTCTTCTATCTAAAAGATGCTGTTTATGATACTGATCCCTGGGTAAGATACTTTGCTGCAAAGGCAATGGGTAATTGTAGAAACCCTGAGGCTATTGATGTATTGTCAGATATACTTGAAAAAGAAACTGCCGAACATGTTCGTATATCTGTCATTGAATCAATTGGAAAGATTGGTGGCTTAAAAGCAGTATCTGTGCTCTCCGGTTTTATAAAAAGCAAGAATTTCGATGTGGCAAGGACAGCGATTGCCGGTCTTGGCACAATCAGACATCCCGATGCATTAAAATTACTTTTGTCCATGATCCATTCCACTGATAAATTAATTAAGATTGAAACGATTAAAGCCCTTGGCTTGATTGGTGGACCAGAGGTTATAAACACTTTAAAATGGATAGCAGCTTCAGAAGAAGATGAGGATGTGGCAAGTGAGGCTATAGAATCTTTGAGTCTTACAGGAAGCAAGGATGCAGTAAAGGCATTACTGGAGCTGACCTCCCATAAATCGAGGAAAAGTTTATGTATTCTTAAACTTTCCCAGTTAATGGACAGATATATTGCATGGGTTGCCGAAGGTCTGGACCATCCAAATCCCCATATAAGAAGCGTTACCATAGATATTCTGGCAAGGATGAAACATCCTGATGCCACAGAGGCAATTGTAAGGGCTTTGGATGACAAAGATACACAGGTGAGACTTTCTGCTGTAAATGCCTTAAGTTATCTGGGAAGCAGATATGGAGAAAAAAAACTCTCAAAAATGGCCATATATGACAGCAATGAAATGATAAGAGATGCGGCAAAAAAGGTATTAATGAAGATAAAAGGTGCATCTTGATACTTAATCAAAATTAACTGAGATAAGGAGACAGATTGAGATTTTACAGTGAGACCCTTGGTATACCTGATAGTGCATTTACCCTTTTAAGGGAATTAATAAGGGAAAAAACGGGTATTTTTTATGAGGATGGAAAGAAGGATATACTCTGTGATAAACTCTCACCCCTTGTCCTTGAAAAGGGCTTTAACTCATTCCTTGATTACTATTATTTTTTAAAATACGATGGGGAAAGGGATAGAGAATGGGAAAGGATTTTCGATGTCTTATCTGTGCCTGAAACATATTTCTGGCGTGAAATGGACCAGATAAATGCACTGGTTAATGTTATTGTGCCTGAACACTATAAAGATAGAGCAGATGAGCCTTTAAGAATATGGAGTGCTGCCTGTGCTACAGGAGAAGAACCCTTAACCATAGCAATAGAATTAAAAGAATCAGGTTGGTTTGAAAAATTAAATATAGAGATAAACGCAACGGACGCAAGCAGAAGGTCCATAGAGAAGGCAAAAGAGGGGCTATACAGGGAAAGGTCTTTCAGAAACTCACCACAACACATGAAGGAAAAGTATTTTTTAAAACAGGGAAATATGTTCAAGATTGCAGAGGATATACACAAACGTGTAAAATTCGGTGTGGCAAATCTTTTAGAAACCCATAAGATTTACGATTTAGCAGCATCCCATGTAATCTTCTGCAGAAATGTTTTTATTTATTTCAGCGAAAATGTTATACGAAAAATAGTAAGTTTTTTATATGAGCGTATGCCTTCACCGGGTTATCTTTTTGTAGGTGCTGCAGAATCACTGCTCAAGATAACCAGTGACTTTCAACTAAAAGAAATGGGGGGCGCATTCTGCTATGTTAAATGATTTTGGCATGGTTAATCTATATATTAACATTAAACACAATATGATTCAGGAGGGTAAATGGGTGATATCATACGTGTACTGGTAGTTGATGATTCTGCCTATATAAGAAAGGTAGTTAAACAGATACTATCGAGGAGCCCTTTTATTGAAGTGGTGGGAACTGCAAAAGATGGAGAAGAGGCACTTGAGATGGTGGAGACACTAAATCCAGATGTTGTTACCCTTGATTTAATCATGCCCAATCTCGACGGGGTGGGATTTTTGAAAAAACAGATGGCAAAAAGACCAATACCTGTAATTATATTAAGCATTGCAAGCGATACAAGCGAATTAGTCTTAAAGGCACTTGATGCAGGGGCCATAGATTTTGTTCAAAAACCAACAGCCCTTGCCACAGAAAGAATTTACGAGATTGCTGAAGAGATAGTAGAGAAGGTGAAGATCGCATCAAAGGTGCCTATAAAACAGGTAACCCCTTATATGGAAAAGAAAGAGATACCATACCCTGTTATCTCAGAGACAAAGTCAAAAAGGGTAGACATTGTTGTAATGGGTATTTCAACAGGTGGTCCACAGGCATTAAAATTTCTTATACCCCAGCTAACAAAGGATTTTCCCGTGCCCATTGCAATAGTCATCCACATGCCTGTTGGCTATACAGAAGCATTTGCAAACAAGCTTAATGAGATATCTTCAATTACTGTTAAAGAGGCAAAAGAAGGGGATGTGGTTGAGGAAGGCATGGTTCTTATTGCACCTGCGGGGAGGCATATGACCTTTTACAGGCGTGCCGACGGTATTGTTGTGACGCACCTTGATTTAAGGCCCTTTGATACGCTGCATAAACCTTCTGTGGATGTAATGTTTAGATCTGCCTCTGAGGTATTTAAAAATCGCGTCCTTGGCATTGTAATGACAGGTATGGGTTCGGATGGTAAAGAAGGGGCCGCATGGATAAAAGCACAGGGAGGAATAATATTGACTGAGGCAGAGGAGTCTTGTATTGTATACGGTATGCCAAGATCCGTTGTGGAAGCAGGTTTAAGTGACGAAAGTTATCCTCTGGAGAAAATGATAGAAGGTATTCTTAAGAATATTTAAAAGTTATATCTGAGCTTAAACTTATTTTTAAGGAGGATAAATGAAGGTGTTAATAATCGATGATTCTGCGCTGGCAAGGAGGGTATTGAAGGGTATTCTTGCTAATGCAAATTACGATGTTATTGAAGCTGAAGACGGCATCACCGGTATCGAGAAGTATTTTCTTGAAAAACCTGATGTGGTCTTCCTTGACCTTACAATGGAGGGTTTAAAGGGCATAGATGTTTTAAGGAAAATAAGGGAGATGGATAAAAATTCAAAGATTATCGTTGCCACTGCAGATATCCAGGCCGCTACAAAAGAAGAGGTTTTAAAGAAGGGCGCAAAGGGATTCGTAAATAAACCCTTTTCACCTGAAAAGATAATAGATGTGCTAAAAGAAGTTACAAAGGGGGGTTAAGATGATCTTGACAGACAGACAAAGGGATTCTCTTAAGGAATTGATAAACATTGCCTTTGGTAAGGCAGTATCTTCTTTATCAGAATTAACAGGATACAGAATCATAATAGATGTCCCTAAGATAGATATCTATAGTATCGATGAAATTATTCCCCACATTGAAGGTCTCGTAACAGAAGAAGTTGCTACGGTGCATCAGATCTTCACAGGTCGTTTAGCAGGCGATGCCTTTCTTCTCCTTGACCAAAATGGTGCAAAGGCCTTAACAAGCCTATTAATAGATGAACAGGTAGAAACTATAGATGTATCTGTAAAAGAGGTTTTGATAGAGGTAGGTAATATCATTCTCAATGCCTGTCTGGGCACATTCGGTAACATGCTTAATGTTCATATCACCTTTTCTGTGCCCAGATTGCATTTAAGCGCCTTAAATGATATGCTAAGTAGCCTTGTTATCGGAAAAGAAGGGATCAGGTATGCCCTTTTGATTGCTACAAAATTTAAATTAAAAGGCAGTGAGATAGGGGGTTATCTTGTGATAGTTTTGGGTGTAGGCTCCCTTGATAAGCTTCTTGAGGAAGTGGAAAAACTTGGGTAATGTTTTCTATGGATTTATACGGAGAGGGTTTATCAAACTGGGTTGAAAATTTTTTATTTAAAGGTGTGTTTGTTACAGACAAAAACCTCAAGATAAAACTATGGAATAGATGGCTTGAAGAAAAAAGCGGGATATCTTCAGAAAGGTTAATAGGGAAAAATGTCCTCGAGGTGTTTTCTGAAACAATTGAAAAAAGGGCAGATAAATATTTTTATCAGGTTTTAAACGGTGAGCCGGTTATTCTTTCCCATAGATTTCATAAATATCTCATAAAAATACCGCCAGAAAAAGATTTTTCTAATCATTTTTCAGAGATGCAGCAGACCGTGCAAATTGCCCCTTTAATTGCAAATAGTATTGTTTTAGGGACCATTACCATGATAGAGGATGTGACAGAGAGGGTATACAAGGAGATGCTTTTAAAGAAAAAGGCAGAGATATTAAAGGAGGCAGAGGAGGCAGCAAAAAAGGAAAGGGACCTTGCACAGCACTATCTAAATATAGTAGGCGTAATTATTATTATCCTCGATGAAAACGGAAACATAGGACTTATAAACAAGAGGGGATGTGAAATCCTTGGTTATAAAAAAGAAGAGCTCATCGGAAAAAACTGGTTCGATACTTTTATAGTGGATAGTGAAAAAGAAGAGGTGAAAAGGGTATTCAAAGATCTGATGGCAGGTAATATAGAACTTTTTGAAGAGTATGAAAATTTAGTTAAAACGAGAAACCATGGTATCAGAATTATCCACTGGCATAGTACGATTCTAAAGGATAGTAAAGGAAAGATTAATGGGACATTGAGTTCAGGAGAAGATATAACAGAAAAGAAACAGCTTGAAGAAGTCCTGAAATCAATGGTCATAACAGATGAATTGACAGGTCTAAACAACAGAAGAGGCTTTTTAACACTGGCACAGCAACAGTTAAAAATAGCCCAGAGGGCAGGGGAAAACATGCTTCTTTTCTTTATAGATATCGATAATATGAAATGGATAAATGATACATTCGGACATAAAATGGGTGATATTGCATTGAAAAATACTGCAAAGATATTAAAAGAGACATACAGGGAATCGGATATTATATCGAGATTAGGAGGTGATGAATTTGCAGTCCTTGTCTTGGATACACAGCCTTCCAATGCACAGATATTAATTGAAAGGCTAAAGGAGAATGTAAAAAAACAAAATGAAAGAAATGAAAATGGATTTGAATTGTCTCTAAGCATAGGATTTTCCATATTTGACCCTGAAAATGCAAAAAACTTAGATGAATTAATAGCAGAGGCAGATGCCATGATGTATGAGGATAAGAAGAGTAAAAAGTAGAACCTATAAAAGGTGGGTTGCAGATGAAGGATTGTGTTCTTACCTGGCTTGAAGAAAATATTAATTTTGGCATATTCACCACAGACGAACATCTCATAATAGATGGATGGAATAAATGGCTTGAACTAAATACAGGCATGAAGTCTGATTATGTCCTGGGAAAAGGGCTTTTCGACCTATACCCTGGATTAAAAGATTGTTTCATATTTAATTATTATAAAGAGGCCCTTGAAGGTAAGACATCTATAGTTTCACATAAACTTCACAATTATATAATACCCGTTGAACTAAAGGGACAAAGTAATAATTCTTTTACCCACATGCAGCAGAGTGGAATAATATCATCCCTTTTAAAAGACGACAAAGTGATAGGAACCATAACCATTATAAAGGACATAACAGACCGTGTAATTGCAGAGAAAAGGCTTGCAAAAATTGAAGAAAGATATAAAAGATTTATAGAGGCATCTACTGATATAATTTTTTTAAAAGATGAAGATCTTCGTTATATTTTAGTCAATAAGGCATACCTTGATTTTGCTGGTAAAGATGAAAAGGACATAATAGGTAAGACTGCCTTTGAATTTATGCCCGAAGAGTTGGCAGAGAAATTCTCTGCTTCTGATAAATTGGCCTTGGAAAAAGATTCCCTTGTATTAACAGAGGAGACATCAGGGGGAAGGGTTTATGAAATAAAAAAATTCCCCGTTAACCTTCCCAATATGAAAAAAGGTATAGGCGGTTTAATCCGCGATGTAACAGAAGTAAAGAACAGTATTAGAAATCTCAAAGAATCCAGTGAAAGATTTGAACACTTAAGCCTGGTGCTTAAGGCATTACTTGAATTTAACAAACTCATAATACAGGAAAAAAATATTGAGACCCTTGTGAGAAATGCATGCAAGATTCTTGTAGAAAAAAGAAGTTACAGCCATGTATTGATTTTACTGTTGGAGAACTACGATGTTGTTGCTTCTTCAAGTAAGGTTTATGATAAATCTGAAATGGAGGCACTTGAAAGATATGTCAAATACGATATGCCCGATTGTTTCAAAAGGGCATTAAAAGGAAAAGACGTTGTTATAGTAGACCCCCAAGTGGACTGTGTAGGATGTCCTTTATTAAAAAATATGATGGAAGAGAAGTGTGAACTGATAAGGATTGAATATAAAGCCAGGGTATATGGTATTTTAAATATCTCCCTTTCCACAAAGTTTATAGATAACCCTGAAGAAAAAGAACTTTTTATGCGTATTGCAGATGATTTGGGCTTTGCCATATACAGCATAGAGCAGGAAAAAGACAGAAAAAAGGCAGAAGAAGAACTCAAAGAAAGCTATAATAAATTAAGAAGTATAATAGGCTCTGTAATAGATGTCATAAGCCTTTCCGTTGAATCAAGAGACCCTTATACCGCAGGCCATCAAAAAAGGGTTGCCAAACTTGCAAGGACAATTGCCCAGGAGATGGGATTGAGTGCCGAACAGATTGAAAATGTGAGAATGGCAGGCCTAATCCATGACCTTGGAAAGATTGCTATACCAGCGGAGATACTGAGTTCTCCAAGGAAATTGACAAACATAGAATTTGAACTCGTAAAACAGCATTCAAAAAACGGCTATGATATATTAAAAAATATAGATTATCTAAAAACAGTGGCAGAGATTGTATACCAGCACCATGAGAAGCTTGATGGCTCCGGTTATCCGAGGGGCCTAAAAGGTGATGAGATAATGATAGAGGCAAAGATACTATGCGTAGCCGATGTGGTGGAGGCAATGGCATCGCACCGTCCTTACAGGCCTTCCCTTGGAATAGATTATGCCCTTAAAGAAATCGAGAACAATGCCGGTATTTTATACGATGAAAAGGTCGTTAAAGCATGTCTTAAGCTTTTCAGGGAAAAACATTTTAGCTTTGAATAGTTTTTTATATAAAAAAGGGGGGCATGCCCCCTTTTTTACTTATTGAGTTTTGACTTGAACTTTTCAACGAGTTTTGGCACTATCTGGGCATAATCGCCAACAATACCAAAAGTGGCGACCTTAAAGATTGGTGCATCGGGGTCTTTATTAATGGCAACTATGCAATCAGATGTCCTCATACCGGCAAGGTGCTGTATAGCACCGGAAATACCGCATGCAATATATATTTTAGGCTTAACTGTTTTTCCTGTCTGACCAACCTGGTGTTCATATGGAATCCAACCGGAATCTACTGCTGCACGGGATGCACCAACTGCACCACCTAAAACATCGGCAAGTTGTTTTAAAAGCTCAAATCCTTCGGGTTTACCAAGGCCCCTGCCACCGGATACTATGATATCTGCTTCGACGAGGTTTACAGTGGTAGCAGCCTTTACAAATTCCAGCACCTTGGCATGAAGGTCTGCCTCTGCCACTGTAAAGGACTCTTTTACTACCTCACCCTGATTTGCATCGTTTTTTTCAGGCATTGCAAAGGATTTAGGTCTTACGGTTATAATCTGGGGTTTTGCCTTCTCATTAACCACAGTTACTGTATAGTTCCCGCCGAATGCTGCCCTTGTCATCTTAACCTGTCCGCCTTCCACCTTTAGGCCTATTGCATCTGTGCAGAGACCGAAACCAAGCAGTGCCGCAGTTGCTGCTGCCAGATCAGTTCCCTGGCTTGTTGCCCTGAAAAGTGCCGCCTCCGGTTTATACTTGTCCAGGAGAAAGCTTGCTGCTTTTGAATATGCATCGGGTAAAAAGTTTTTATACACTGGACCTTCTACAACAAATACCTTTGATGCACCGTAAGCAATAGCCTCTTTTGCAATAGCATCTACATTCTCTCCTATTACAAATGCACATACATTTGAACCGAGATCTGCTGCCATTGCCTTTCCAATACCAAGTAATTCAAAAGACATAGGGGATACTGCCCCTTCTTTTTGCTCTATATAAACCCAAACATCGTTAGCCATTATTGTCCCTCCTCCTGGTTATTTTATAACTTTCATTTCAATTAGCTTTTCGGTCAGCGTATTTGCAATATCTTCGATTTCACCCTTGAGTATCTCACCTGCACCTCTTGGAGGTGGCACCGCAATCTCTATAACTTTTGTTGATGCGCCATTAGTTCCGACCTTAGCTGTATCTACACCTAAATCTCCAGCCTTCCATTCAGGGATAGGGATTTTTGAAGCCTTTCTGATGCCCATCAGGTTAGGCAGCCTTGGTTCGTTTATACCCTTGATAACAGATATTACTGCAGGTAATTTTGCTTCTACTACTTCAATTCCGCCTTCAATAGCCCTCTCCACCACGATCTTTTTTGCACCGGCATCAATTGACCTTATTTTTGAAACATACGTGAGCTGACTGAATCCCAGTATGGCGGCAAGCATTGCACCTACAACACCGGTATTACCGTCTGTTGACTGTTTCCCGGTAAACACAATGTCCACATCACCAATCTTCTTTATTGCAGATGCCAGCACATATGCCGTTGCATAGGTATCAGAACCTGCAAATGCATCGTCTGTAAGTCTGTAAACTTGATTTACTGTGAGAGCAAGTGCATTCCTGAGGACATCGTTTGCCTTTTCAGGCCCCATTGAGATTGCCACAATTTCACCATCATAATTCTCCCTTGTGAGCAAGGCCTCTTCAATAGCAAACTCATCAAAGGGATTGGTAATCGTTGCTTCCATGGCATCTCTTTTTAATGTCCCCTTGGGGATATCCCACTTGATCTCTGCTTCAGTATCAGGAACCTGTTTAATACATACAACTATCTTCACAGCGTCCTCCTTTTTTAATTTTTTTATTCACCCGTAAATGTGGGTTTTCTTTTTTCTACAAAAGCTGTCATTCCTTCTTTCTGGTCTTTTGTAGCAAAACAAAGACCGAAGTCTTTTGCCTCCAGCATTAAGGCCGATTCCATATCGAGGAAAAGGCTCTTGTTTATACACTCCTTTGCAAGACGCACTGCAAATGGACCATTGGATTTTATCTTTTCCGCAAGCTCCATAACCTCTTTCATTAGACTTTCATGGGGCACAACCTTATTTATAAAGCCCATTTCATAAGCCTCCTGGGCGCTTATCATCTTCCCTGTAAATATCATCTCCTTTGCCTTTGCAAGACCAACGAGCTTTGCTGCCCTCTGTGTTCCACCAAATCCTGGATGAATCCCGAGGGTTGTTTCAGGAAAACCGACCTTTGCCTTATCCGATGCATAGATGATATCACAGGCAATGGCAACCTCAAATCCTCCTCCCAAGGCAAAGCCATTTACTGCTGCAATCACAGGCTTTGACATATTTTCAAGGGCTGAAATGGCTTCGTGCCCTTTCTGGGAAAACTGCATGCCCTGAAGGCCGGTCATATCCTTCATCTCAAGGATATCTGCACCAGCAATAAATGCCTTATCCCCTTCACCTGTAACGACCACAACCCACACATCCTTATTTGCCTCTAACTCTGCTACAGCATTTTTTAAATCATCAAGTGTCTCGGAGTTTAAAGCATTTAGTGCCTTTGGCCTGTTTATTTTTATGATTGCAATCTTATCCTTTATCTCAACTATAAGATTCTTGTATTCCATAATTAGACCTCGCATTCAAGAACTGCTGCCAGCCCCATACCTCCACCTATACACATGGAAACAAGACCGTATTTGAGTCCGAGCCTTCTCATCTGATAGAGGGCTGTGGTAACGAGCCTTGCACCTGTGCAACCGATGGGGTGTCCCAGGGATATGCCGCCGCCAAAGATATTGCATTTATCCATGTTTATCTTTAATTCCCTGATGCATGCAATTGACTGGGAAGCAAATGCCTCATTGAGCTCTATAAGGTCTATCTGATCAAGGGTCATGTTTGCCTTTTTTAATGCCTTTCTTATTGCCGGGATAGGGCCCAATCCCATATATGCTGGGTCTACACCGCCGTTTGCCCAGGAAATCAATCTTCCCATGGGTTTTATGCCTAATGCTTTTGCCCTGTCAGCTGCCATAAGGACAACGGCTGCAGCAGCATCATTTATACCCGATGCATTACCGGCAGTTACGGTTCCATCTTTTTTAAATGCAGGAGCGAGTTTTGACATCTTTTCTAAAGTTGTATCCATCGGTCTTTCATCTGTATCGAATATTACAGGATCACCTTTTTTCTGAGGAATCTTTACAGGCACAATTTCATCCTTAAATAACCCTTCTTTAATCGCCTTTCTTGCACGCTGATGGCTCATTAAACCGAATTCGTCCTGTTCGAGCCGTGAAATATTATATTTAGCAGCAATATTTTCAGCAGTCATGCCCATATGGTATCCATAAAAAATTTCCCATATCCCGTCGAGGACCATCAGGTCAATTGCCTTTGTGTCAAACATCCTTGCACCCCAGCGTAATCCAGGCAGTGCAAATGGGGCAAGGCTCATATTTTCCATGCCGCCTGCAACGACTATATCATTATCACCCAATGCTATGGATTGCACACCGTTTATAATGGCCCTGAGCCCTGAGGAGCATACCTTGTTTACTGTATATGCTGCTGTTTCTTTAGGTATACCTGCATAAATACTTGCCTGCCTTGCAGAATTCTGCCCGAGTCCGGCCTGTATGACATTACCCATTATTACTTCATCTATTATTACCTCTTTAAGACCTTCATCGTAGTCATATGCCTTTGCCTCGAGTTCGGTATCTGTTTTGCCTTCAAAGATATCTGGGGCTACATCCTGGTCCTTTTTTCTTGAAGGTCTAATACCTGCCCTTTTTAACGCCTCTTTGATTGCTATTGCACCGAGTTGAACCACAGGGACATCTTTTAAAGACTGGCCGAACTGACCAATAGGTGTCCTTGCACAGGAAACGATTACAACGTCTCTCATACCCCACTCCTTTCGTTTCGTTTATTATGTGAATTTGAAAAAAAATTCACAAACATTTAATATGAAATAAATTGATTTGTCAATGATTTTTAATATGTAAAGAAAAATTTAATTATATACCCTTTCTTTATTTATTTTCGGAAACAAATTTTGCATAGGAACGGTCGTAAGTGAGTTCCCCTTCCTTTGAGAAGAAACAACCGGGTATTTGTTTTTTGCTTCTGTGATATGCCACGCACTCACAGCATTTACCCTTTCTGCTGCAAGGTTCATATGTACATGTGCAGGATGCCCTGTTTTTTTCAATATTACATTCCATAATAGACCTCCTTATAAAATCAACATATTGGATCCATTGGGTATAATGTAACAGAATTTTTTTTCACTGTTCATTGTTCTTATGTAGGCAATGGCCTCATCTACAGTATTCTTTGGGATTAATCCCATGCTTTTTACTGTATCGGCTTTTAAGTCAGAAACAAGGATGATATTACAATATCTTGCCTTTATCCTTGTGGCATATGCCGTCTGGGCATAGACCTTATCTGCACATCTTACGTGCTTTTCCATTTCTTCAAGGCAAGGATAATCAAACCATCTTAAAAAATCCTCATTTCCTATACCATCCTCACACCTTCCTAAAACAACCATAAAGCCGTTTTCTTTTACTCCGTTTAGGGCATGTTCTATGGCCTTGTGTGTCTGGATAAAGTTTATATCCTTTGGAAATCCTCCTGCACTTACAATTACGACCTCTGCCTTTCTTGTTACATTTATGCCAAAATGCCCTCTATACCACATACAACCTTCTTCATGGGCCTTTTTTAAATCTCCTGAAAAAATTTTCAAAAGGTTCTTTTTATCATCTATTACGGTATTGATTAAAAACATGGGTGTTTTTATGAGTTTTATTCCTTCCATTATCTCTTCGTGCATGGGATTACCTTTTAAAATACCAGACCTTGCGAAGCTGTGCTTTCCAGGTTTGTCTTTGTTGAATACCTTACTGTGTATACCAAGTATTGTTTCATATCCTGCTATACCGGGAAATATAGCCTTTCTACCACCTCCAAAACCTGCAAGGTAATGAAAATTGATAGAGCCTGTCACAACTGCTGCATCACATTCTGTAATGGCCCTGTTTAGAAAGACCTCAAGCCCAGATGATGTTTTGCCGAAAAAGATTAAGGCATTTTTATCAAAACAATCATGGTCAAAACAGGGGACTGTCCTGTATATCTGCTCGGAAACAATAGTTTTTCTCTCTTCCTCTGTGTGCTTTCTGTGATTTCCAAGGGCAAAAACTATTTTTACATCCTTTTTTTTCAAATATTTCTCATAAAGGATGGGCAGGATATAGTCCATCCCTGCATATCTTGTAATATCAGGACAGATGATGAGTATCCTGTTAAAGCCCTTAAGCCATTCGTCAAAGGGCTTTTCCCATACAGGATTTTTTAAGGATTCAATAAGCGCCACCTCCGGATGGAGGGGCGCAGGTTCATTGTATTTTAGCAGTTCTGACTCCCAGTCAGAAGGCAACTGGAATGACTGGTAAGAGTGACCGTATTTTAATGTGTAAAGGCTCATTTTTTACTGTAGAATACCTTTTTTCCTCCAAAAACTGCTGAACTACCAAGTTCTTCCTCAATACGCAATAGCTGATTATATTTGGCAATCCTTTCACTCCGTGATGCCGAACCAGTCTTAATTTGACCTACATTTGTGGCTACAGCCATATCGGCAATGAAGGTATCCTCTGTTTCACCTGAACGATGGGAAATCACACAGGTATATCCTGCACGCTTTGCCATTTCAATGGTAGTAAGCGTTTCTGTTAATGTGCCGATTTGATTCAACTTTATAAGTATACTGTTTGCAATACCCTTTTGAATACCCTCTGCAAAAATCTTTGGATTGGTTACAAATATATCGTCTCCCACAATCTGTATCTGTGAGCCACATCTGTCAGTAAACTTCTTCCATCCATCCCAGTCATTCTCTGCAAGACCATCTTCTATGGAAATGATGGGATAATCTTTGATAATGGATTCATAAAAATCTATTATTTCATCATGTCCCCATACATTACCATCTAAGTAATATTTTCCATCCTTAAAGAATCCGCTTGCAGCAGGGTCAAGGGCAATAAATATATCCTCACCAGGTTTATAACCTGCCTTTTCAATGGCAAGTACAAGCATATCCAGAGCTTCTTTAGTGTGATTTAAGTCAGGGGCAAAACCACCTTCATCACCTACACCTGTGGCAAATCCCTTATCCTTTAAAACACCCTTTAATGTATGGAACACCTCTGCACCCATCCTTATTGCCTCTTTAAAACAGTCTGCCCCTGCAGGAACTATCATAAATTCCTGGGCATCGAGCTTGTTCTGGGCATGAGCACCGCCATTTATGACATTCATCATAGGCACAGGCAGTTCTCTTGCATGGATTCCACCGATATACCTATATAGAGATAGCCCTAAATATTCACTGGCAGCCCTGGCCACAGCCAAAGATACACCGAGTATGGCATTTGCACCTAAATTGCTTTTGTTTTCCGTTCCATCGAGCTCTATTAAAAGATTATCCACCATTATCTGATCCAGTGCATCAAAACCTTCTATTTTTGGGGCAATAATATTATTTACATTGTCCACTGCCTTTTTTACACCTTTACCCTTATATCTTTTTGGGTCATTATCTCTTAACTCAAGGGCCTCTCTTTCACCTGTTGATGCACCGGTTGGAACAATTGCCCTTCCAGTATATCCACTTTCTAATGTAACCTCTACCTCAATTGTAGGATTACCCCTGCTATCAAGAACCTCTCTTGCATATACATCATATATAGTTGACATATTTACCTCCTGAAAAGATTGATTGAAAATCTAATATTTAGTTAAAAATACCACACGATGGCACAACAATCAAATATTTTTGGGATAATTTTTCCCCGTTGACATTACAGAAAACCTTAAGTTAATATTAAGCCATGATAGAAAGATACACATTAAAGAGAATGGCTGACATCTGGACAGAAGAAAATAGGTTTAAAAAGTGGTTAGAAATTGAGTTACTTATATGCGAGGCATATGCACATTTGGGTATCATCCCTCAAAACGATCTCTCTCAGATTAAAGAAAAGGCAAATTTTTCAGTTCAAAGGATAAAGGAAATAGAGGAAAGGACAAAACACGATGTAGTTGCCTTTATAGAATGTGTTTCTGAATTTGTAGGGCCCTCTTCCAAATATATCCACATGGGGGTTACATCATCGGATATACTGGATACATCCTTTTCCCTTCTTTTAAGAGATGCCTCGGATATCATTATCAAAGACATAGTTGATTTTATGTCTGTTTTAAGAGAAAAAGCCTTTAATTATAAAGACACACCCATGATAGGCAGAACACACGGTATTCATGCAGAACCCATCACATTTGGCCTGAAGATGGCCCATTTCTACGATGAGATGAGGCGGAACCTCGAGAGGATGAATTCGGCAAGGGACAGAATAAACTACGGTAAAATCTCAGGGGCAGTAGGGACATTTGCCCATGTTCAACCTCAGGTAGAGACATATGTTTGTGAAAGGCTCGGATTAAAACCTGCGCCGATTTCCACGCAGATCATCCCCCGTGACTACTATGCTGAATTTTTCACAACCCTGGGCATAATAGGATCTTCTATTGAAAAAATGGCAATGGAGATAAGAAACCTGCAAAGGACAGAGGTCTCTGAGGCAGAGGAATATTTTCAAAAGGGTCAAACAGGTTCATCGGCAATGCCACACAAGAGAAATCCTGTCTCATCTGAAAATCTATGCGGTCTTGCAAGGCTTTTGCGTAGCTATGTGGTGGCAGGTCTCGAGGATATAGTCTTATGGCATGAAAGGGATATAAGTCATTCTTCTGTTGAAAGGGTAATTGCCCCTGATGCCACAATACTTATGGATTACATGCTCGAACGCATAAAGAATATGTATAAAAACCTTATTGTTTATCCTGAAAAGATGAAAAAGAATATGGATTTGACAAAGGGACTTTATCATTCAGAATCAATACTTCTTGGTCTTATAAGAAAAGGCCTTACAAGACAGGATGCGTATAAACTGACCCAGATGTGTGCCATGAGATGCTATGAGGAAGGGCTTGATTTTAAAGAAGAACTCAAAAAAGATGAAGCAATAAGGGTATATCTCACTCAAGATGAAATAGATAAATTAACAAGCCAGGAACATTATTTCAGATATGTAAATACGATTTTTAACAGGGTTTTTGGTGATAATTAGACTGCATTTTCAATTATTTCAAGTATTTCCCCTGCCTTTTCCTTTATATGAGAAGACCTGCCAGTCATTTTAATAATATTCAGTTTTGTTTTTAGATCCTCCCGTTGCCTTGAAGAAAGGGTTTCAATCATCTCCTTTATTTTTTCCATAGCATCCACTGCATATCCTGTATGACTACCATCGAGGATAAGAAGTAAGGTGGATAAATCATCGGGTATGCCATATTTATCTATGTATTTTCTTACATAATTTATAAATGAATCTGTTCCGTATGAAGAGTGTATCTTATTTAATAACTTATCGTGTTCAACAGTTCCCTTCTCCCCCTTTAAAAGCCTGTTTATAGCCTCTTTTCTCTTCCCCGTTATCCATCTATCGGCATAGGGGTTTACCTTCTTTTCTGTTTTTTCATAGGGTCTTCCATAATGTCTGCTTTTATCACGCCTGCGGTCTATCTCACGCCAGTTTGGCCTGTCATCGTAATCTGCCATTTTTTAACCTCAAATGTTAAACTCTTTTGTATTATAATAGCACGGGAAAAAATAAAAGTAAAAAAAAGTTTATCTTATCCATGTCCAGAAGGTCTCTACAAGACCTAACTTCCAGACACCCTTTTCTTTATACATCTGAACTATGGCAGGCCTTTCTGATTTTTTGTGATGGATGATTAACTCTGCATAATTACCTTTAATCTTGCCCATCTTCCAAGTGCTATGTTCAAGCACTGTATTTGGGTCAAAATTTTCAAGGAATGCATGCCAGTATTCTCTTGATAATGGTCCACAGTTGTTGAAGTCTTCAAATATCATTTCTTTGTTTAAAGGGTTTTCCCTTTTTTCTTTTTTGCTCTGTTTTTCAGCATAGCTATAGATATCTTCTGTAATCCTTTTTTTTGATTTTTCAGTAATACCTTCCCATATACCTTTAAAGTCTTTTATCACCATAAACTTAAAAATCTTTTCTGCTGAATGTAATATATTATCCAGTTCTGTCTGCTCATAGATATTCTGGGCTAAAAGGGCTTTTGAAAAGATTATTGCCAGACAAAAAAATAAAAACAGCAAAAGTGATTTTTTCATTTGATAAAAAATTAACCAGAGGACATAGCCTCCGGTATATAGACAAAAGAAAAATTGATATTAATGATGCGCTG
>Ga0123519_10000610_pt1 | contig 62727 bp, 70 predicted proteins | sample YelNatPaOPRAMG02_FD_87396 | JGI IMG/M metagenome (GOLD analysis project Ga0123519, IMG submission 87396) | Hot spring microbial communities from Yellowstone National Park - Yellowstone National Park OP-RAMG-02 (version 2) | ecosystem: Environmental > Aquatic > Thermal springs > Hot (42-90C) ...
AACCTTATGTTTTAGATGTCAATTCCCCTCCAGGAATGATACCTCCTGAAGTATCGATGACTTCTTATTTTCCTTTAGCTGCTAGATCGGCAGGAATAGAATATGATCAATTAATAAAAACTGCTATTAATGCAGCGTTAAAAAGATATGGAAAATTAAACTAGTGACTGGTCACAAACTTTGTTGAATCTGCATTTCATGCATTTAGCAGAATTGCCAGTTGCTTCAGCTTCTCTTATTCCTTTTATCAAATCATGCGTTTTTAAAACAACGTCAACGATGTGGTTTCTGCTTTCCTCATTAAATGGTTCTTGCCAGAAAATGTTTTTGCTGTCTCTGTTTCTTAAAACACTTATTATTTCTTTTTTTATATTCATTTCATCCTGAAAACAAAGGCAATAGCCCCAGACTTGTCTTTTTAGCGACAAATAAGGGTAATTGTTTGGTTTGTCGTCAATAATAATTATTCTTTCTGGCTCTATCTGAACTTCATCTATTTTTCCATATATTCCATGCTTGAAAGAGAATGTGTCCAACTCTCTAATTATAAATGTTTCTCCTGTTATTTCAGATCTTTTAATTGCTTCTTCAACTGTCATCTCTTCAGTTGCCTTCTCTAGATGTTCTTTTTCTAGTTGTTTGTGTACTAAACATCCTTGAATCATTTCTTGAGTTTTTTCAACTTGAATTTTTTTGAATTTCTCCAGAAACAATTGATATTCACAATAAGACTGACTGTGTAACCAAGATATTGGAAACAATGGAATGTCATTAATCATCAGCACTCCTTTTATTTGTGGATGTGATTCTATTTTCATGCTAATTGGATGTACAGAAAAAAATTAATTTTTGTTTTAGAAGCAAGAAATTTCAACATTTATAGCTTTATTTGCTATTATCAATTTTATGGCAGTATACGAGTTATGGCATCCAGATGGTGTGGATCCAGAATGTTTAAGTGAATTTCTTGAAAGAAGAGGTGTACAAGTCACTTTGATTGTAACAAGTCCAGCATCTGATAGAACTGTTATTGTTTATGTTAAAGATAATTTAAGTGAAACAGATATGAGAGATTTGGAAAGAAGGGATTATTCGTTTTGTTAAGATTATTGGTTGCTTTCAGAAAATCAAATATCACTAAACTCTTCATAAAGACTTTATTTTACTTAAAACAAATAATCACTTATGCCTCTAGCAGTAACTCATGTAATTTTAACAGTTATTCTCGTTGATCTCTATAGAGATTATTATGACATCCTCTGCGAACTAAACTCCGCAGTTTCCTATTGATTTAGTAAAGTAATCTAATTGCAACTGCTGTTCACGAACATATTTCTGTTAGAAAAAGTGTTTTGCAAGCAATTCATCAACGGGTTAAAGCCTGATGATTTCTTACTTAAGTATTAACTAAACACAAAAATTATTTTTCAATGCATGCTGTTCTTATTGCTGGAATTGTTGGTGTTTTGTCAGATATCGATATTCTAATTAATTGGTTGTTGAATGCTCTAGGTTATTCGTTTAAGTTGTTACAGCATGGTTGTGTCATGAAGAAGTAAAACACAAAATTAGAGATTTCTTCTAGTTAAATTTGTTCATAGACTTGAATTTCTTCTAAATCTACTTTTGATATGTCAAACCCTTGTCTTCCCAAACAACCGGGTCCTGTACAATCCCATCCTAAGAGGCATTGAAAATCACAAACATATATTTCAGTAGGTTTCCTTCATCTATTACTCTATATCCAAAACCATCTAGAACATTACCGCAATAAATACATCTGTATACCATAATTACTATTAAATAGTAACATTTATATATAACTTATTACTAACTATATAGTGGTAATCATGAATAAGGTGTATTGGGCGCCTTTATGGCATATATACCAACCACCTGTTCAAACAAGGGAATGGTTGTTGAGGATAACTGAAGAATCATATAGACCTATTATTGCTCTATACAAATCTCATCCTAAAGCTAAATTTACGCTAAACATAAACGCTTCTCTTACTTTAAAATTGATAGAAAACGGTCTAAAAGACGTTATTTCAGGTTTCAAGGAATTAGCAGAGAGAGGACAGCTTGAATTCGTCAGTACAACCGCTTTTCATGCTCTTTGTCCTTTATTGCCTGAAAAAGAGATTATCAGGCAGATCAAACTAAACGATAAAATAAACAAAAAAGCTTTTGGCAAAGCTTACAAACCAACAGGTATTTGGTTGCCAGAAATGGCTTATGCTCCTCACATCACCCCCGCAATAGCCAAAGCCGGCTACAAGTGGATTTCACTGGCCGGCGTGGCTTCTAATGGTCAATGGACTAACAAAGGATGGCATATTATTAGATATGGTAATCATGAACTAAAAGTCGTCTTCAGAGATGATGTTGTTAGTCTTAACATAGGTTTTGGTAGGACAGATAGTAATTTTGTAGATGAGTTAGCTAAGCAAAAAGGAACTTATTGCTTCACAGCTTTGGATGGAGAAACAATAGGCCATCATGTCAAATCCATGGTAGAAGGAATGAGGATTAACTTGGATAAAATAGAAGCCAGAGATGATGTAGAATCTATATCAGTTGGAGAAATATTTGAAAAATTCCCTTGTTTGGGTGTTGTTGAACCTCACCCATCTAGCTGGTCAACTACTTATGAAGATATTCAAAAAGGCAATTATTTCCCTCTTTGGTTAGAAAAACATGAAGAGCCATTCAAAACTGTGCATGAACTGGCTTGGAAACATTTGAATTTATTGATAGATGCTACATATTTGGCTGAAAAGAGAGTTAATGGAAATGTTAAACAGAGAAAATTGTTCAAGGAGGCAAGAGAATTGCTAGATAAAGGCGAACATAGCTGCATGTATTGGTGGTTTAATAGAGATAAATGGCACAGGGATGTCGTTAGGTTTCTCGTTGGGCTGGAAGTGCAAAATAAAGCTTTCATGAAATTACAGCAAGCATTTAAAGATGAAAAGATATTAGAAAAAATAAATCAAGCTCAAGAAATAAGAGAGAAAATATATAATAGGTTATTGAATGAGTGATACATCCTGTAAATATGAACAAGGTCAAATTTTTGAAGGTGTTTGTCCTAGATGTGGTAGAAAAAAGGGGAATTAGATATAATGGTGATTGGAGTCCTGATTTTGATGAAATTACAAATGGTACTAAATACAGGTTAAGACAATTCACGCACTTGGATGATGAATGTGAGACTTCATTTATAGAAAAATACCCAATCTCTTAACAGCATTAATTTTTTCTTTATTATCCAATTTGGCTTGCTCGATAGCTTCTTTCAAAGTCAAAATAGAATTATTATACGTCTCTCTATCTACCGGATATGGAAAGCCATCCTTCCCTCCATGAGTGAATGTGTATTTTACAGGATCTTTCCATTTTATTTCTGTCCCAAAAACTAGATTTGAAATCAAAGCTAATGCTCTAATCTTTTTAGGACCCATCCCTTTCAAAGCAACTAACTCCTCATAATTTTCAGGTTGTATTTCATAAGCCTTCTGCAAAACTTTCATTCCATTTTCGCCTATATCTTTCAGCGATATAGGATGATGTTTAGGAAATGTGATTCCGTTGCAAAAATCGCTCAAAATTCTTTGCGAGGTAAAATACTTCTTTAGATGATTTGGATTGTCTTTAACCAAATCAACACTTGCCTTTCTCGCTTGCTCATTTTCTTTACATGTCATATCTAAAACATTCTCTTCTTTTTTATCACCACAGACAGCGAAATGTGGTTCTTCAACAAAGCTATTGAGATTATCAGAAACCCAATGGTATCTTCTAGCATAATTTACATTCATTCCTTGTTGTATTACAACCCACTTGCCTTTCTCTGTGAAAATAAACGAATGGTGATAAAGCTGATAGCCGTCTTGCACGCAATTATTATCAACTCTAGCTGACATTTTGCTGGCATATTTCAATTTTTCAATCTCTTTATCAGACAAAGAAAAATCGTTACTTTCAATTTCTTCCATCGTTTTTCTGGATGCTTTGCCTTTACCGCCAGCAATTTTTATTCCTAAATCTAGCTTGTTTAAAGATTCTTTTAACGCTCCACATACAGTAGTAGTTAAACCTGATGAGTGCCAATCAAAAGAAAGAACGCAACCCAATGCCTGAAAGAAAAATGGGTTTGATAGTCTTTTCAGATATTCTTCTTGCCCATATTCATACACAATTACTTCAGAAATAATTCCAGCTAGACTTTTCATTTTTTCAAATAACCATTTTGGACAACTTCCATAATGTAAAGGTAAATTGACAACGCCTGTTTTTATCATTCTATCATTAAAAATTTTTGCAAGCATGGATAATAGCTTTTGGAAGGTAGAGTGTGAATGAATCTTTAAAAGATTTAACTTATAATTTAGATAGAATATAAATATTCTGAGGTGTAAAGATGGAAGCAAAAGTTGTGAAACAAGACAAGGATATGGTGTTGATTGAACTGAAAGGTGATAGCATCGGCTTTGCTAATCTTTTAAGAGAAGAGCTTTGGAACCACAAAGAAACAGAGGAAGCGGCTAGCATGAAGGATCATCCTTACATGGCTGAACCAAAACTATATTTGAAAACTAAAGGCGAGAAACCAAAAAAGGTTTTGCTGGATGCCGCTAAATCCTTGAAAACAAAAGTAATGGAAATTAAAAAAGAATTTGATATGGAAACTAAGAAATAATTATTTAGCATTAAACAAACAAATATAAGTTAGATAATATGTACGAGCCATATGAAGATAATAGAGGTTCTTGGTTTAAGAGATTTATAAATAAAGTTAGAGATAAATTCGAAGGCTTCAAACAAGAATTGAAGTTCAAAGAATTTGATTCGAACAAATGGATAGCCATATTAATTCCACTTGCACTGATATTGCTAATAGGTATTAGTATAACGGGTTATGCCACTTTTACAGCTAGAATAACAGAAGCCCAATCTAAAGTTATGGTAATGGAAAAACAAATGGATACTTTGCAGAATGACCTAGATAAAACAAACGAGAATCTGAAAAAGTGTTCATCTGATTTGGAAGCAGCTAAAGAAGACTATAAATCGCTTAAATCAGTCTTAGAAGAAACACAAAGTGAGCTAGAAACATGCCAAGAGGAAAGCAAGTTAACAAAAGCTGATTTAACTAGCCAGTTAGAAGAAACTCAGAAAAATTTGGATAAGATGACTACTAGCTATAATACTTTAGAAGCAAACTACAAGACACTGGAATGTAACTTTTTCACCAAAGTCTGTAATGGTTATGTGTATTACACAGTTAAGAACTTCAACATCGATTGCTGCATCAAAACACCTGAAGGAAAATATTATTGCGGAATTGGAATAGAAACGCCTGAAAGCAAAATCAAAACTTGCTAATTTTAGAATATTGTACCAAAGCTCTCATTGCTTTGACAGCTCTCTCTGGTGAAGGGTACACAGGAATGTTGCTGGCCATCATTTTGTCGTTCATTTCTTTGCTGAATTTTCCACCAGTTGAACAAACTATTATAGGTTTTCTAAACTTCTTTGCATTAATCAAATAATCAACAATCTCGCTGCCTAGGGTTGGAACTTGAAATAAAGTTATAACAATTAAACCATCATACTCATTGCTTTTCATACACTCTTCTACGGCAATCATATATCTTTTCGCATCGCTGTCTCCTGTCAAATCTATTGGGTTGCGCAAACTAACATAATTAGGCATGAATTTTCTCATTTTAGATTTTAATTTTTCAGATGGCTCAGGTAATTGTAGTCCTTGTTTCTCACACTCGTCTGTTGCTAACACTCCAAAACCTCCACCATCTGTGATTATTGCAATTCTGTTTCCATGAGGTAATGGTTGGGTTGATAAAGCCAAAGAAAAATCCATAAGTTCTTCCCAGTCTTGAGCTTCTATAACATTTGCCTGTTTGAGCGCAGATGAATATATTTTTCCTGAGCCAGCAAGTGATCCTGTGTGAGAGGAAACTGCTTCTGCTCCTTTGTTGCTTTTTCCTGACTTCAACACTACTATTGGTTTTCTTTTAGAAACATTTCTAGCAACTTTCATGAATCTTTCTCCTTTATCTTTTATACCTTCTAAGTAAGCTGCTATTACTTTAGTTTTTCCATCCACATTCAAAAACTCTATCAAATCAGTTTCATTAACATCCATCGCGTTGCCGTAAGAAACAAACTTGCTTATGCCTATTCCATTTTCTGCAAATAAATCTAAAACAGTTGAACCAACAGCACCTGACTGAGAAATGAAAGATATATTTCCTTCTTTTGGTCTGCCGCATCTTGCTCTTGACAAAAACAAAGTGTCAACTTGTGAATATGGATCTAGAACACCAATGCAGTTTGGACCTATCACGTTTGTTTTACTTTCTTTTATTGCTAGTTGACATTCTTTTTCTAAATTTTTTCCTTCATCGCCAACTTCTGAAAATCCAGAGCTTATTATAACAACTGCTTCTATTCTCTTTCTAACGCATTCTCTCAAAACTTGTGGCACAATTTTTGCAGGAACGACTATAACAGCTAAATCTATTTTGTCCGGAACGTCTAACACAGTTTTGTAAGCTTTTTTACCAAGAATAAAATCTACATTAGGATTTATTGGATAAACTTTCTTGATCTTAGAATTGACAAAATTAGAAAAGATTATAAATCCAAGCTTTGTTTCGTCTCTCGAGGCACCAACAACAGCTACTGATTTTGGCTCGAAAAATTTTTCTAAATTTTTCATGAGATTAATTTCGTTTTTTTATTTAATAAAATTGTCAAGGCTAGCACAAACGTTTGCGTTTGTTTAATTTTAACCTATATAATCTGGTGTTTCTACTCTTGTTGTTATTGTTTTGTCTTTATCCTTTTCCATCTTCCATTTTTCAGGCAGTTTTATCTCTCCTTGCTCTTTCTCTATTTTTTCAAGTTCTTCTTTTAGAATTATGACAAGCATTTTTAGCAAAGTTGGCTGTATTAAAATTGGATTGTGTTTAACTTGCATGGATCTAACAACTTGCCCGTTTGGCAAAGCATCTATTCTTGGTAAAGTTTGCCTGAAATCTAAAGTTATTTCATTGTTTTTTGAAGCTATGACACCAAAATCGTTCGTATAAAACACTTCTTTGCTGTGATCAATACCTAAATTTATTTGTTGCTTGTTCTCATTAGTCATTTAACTCACCTCTTACATTTAGTTGAGAAATAGTTTTTAAATTCTTTCCAACCTTTCACTTTCAACCTTTGTCATAATATAAGAGCCGATTAAAATCATTATCGATCCTGTTATTTGTATGCTGTCAAATGGTTCTCCAAGAACAATAACGCCGAGTAGGAATGAAACTACAGGTGCTATGAGTAAAAATGATGTTGCTTTAGAAACATTTATCAATTTCACACTAGAGTACCAAGTATAAACATAAGCAAACAAAACTGCTGTTGAAATAATGATGTTTCTTAATTGTTCTACTGTTATAAGTAGCATACTTAATCTACCTGTCAACAAAATTATTCCAAATAAAATCAAGCCGCCAAAAAACATTCTTGAAAATGAGACAATAAAATTATCCTCTCCATAAATCATTACCTTCTTTGCAATTATATTTTCTATTGCCCACAATATCGTAGCTATAACAACCAATAAATCTCCTATAGATGGATTTTGCCACATTGGACCTGGCAGAATTTGACTTTGATATATCACTGCTGTGCCGACAAACATGAATGTTAAGCCATATATCATTTCTTTTGTAATTCTTTCTTTCAAAAACAAATATGCTAGAATCGCAACATATAAAGGCAATGTCTTATGCAAGAAAGCAGCACGTCCAGAAGTTGTTAGCTTTAACCCAGAGAAGAACAATAAGAAAGCAAATGCACCACCAACTAATGCTATTGCGAGCAAACTTTTCCAATTTCTTTTGAATGTTCTTATGTTTGGCTTGTTTTTTAGTGACAAGAAAAGAAATATCAAACCTATAATTATCGAACGTATTGCTGTAAAAACAAGTGTATCCATTTTAACTATAAAAATTTTGTTTAGAGGAATTGCAACGCCACTTATAATTCCGGCTAATATGGCGAATAATGTGCCTAGTGTCTCTCTTCTCATTTGATTATAAAATGGGTTTTCTATTAAATATATTTTTCTTTGCATTAGCAGACAGTTTGTCAACAATAAAATTATGGTGAACTACTACTTCATCCCCCTCTTTTAAATTTTTAATGAAACTTTTGTAAAAATTCTCGCCAAAATCTGTTTTAACCAAAATTTTATCCCCATCTATTTTTACAACTGTTCCAATTTTTGTTTTGCATGCTATTGGATCAAAATCCTTCATCAAATTGTATCTTTCTCTCACGATCTTATCATGATCAATTAAAAAGTATTGCCTTATTACATCATCATCTATTTCTTTCTTTTTCATTTTTTTAGCAATTAATTTGCACATTACCATAGCCACAGTAAAAACTTTCTCAGTCCCTTCAGGCAAGTCTTCGTTTTTGGACACTCTAATCAAAAATTCGTCTAAATCGCTTTTTGTTATTTTACCTCTTTTAACTAAAGTGTCAGCGCAAGGCAAAGCATAACGGAAAAAAAGGTTTCTGTTTTTTATTTGCATTTTAATTACCTGCTATCTTTTTCGCTTCTTCCTTGCTTATTTTTTCTACGGCTATATTGGCAGCACAAATTACATAATCGCCTTTTTTAACTTTAACAAATTCTGTATTTATTGTATTTTGCTTTCCATCTATCAAAACTTTTGCTTTTTTGCCAGAAACAGATATGACTTTGCCGGCTGTTGCTTGGCACATAAAATATAAAATGATTACAGATATTAATTAAAATTATTAACATTCAAAACATCACCAATTTGAATATTATTTTTTCTAGAAAAATTAGCGTTTACTTCAATAACATACTTTGATGGATGCTTGGATGGATAAAGAATGCATGGTTCATAAAAGCAGGGTTGCACATTTTCTTTTATTTCATTTATTGTTCCGTTGGAAGAAACAAAAATCATATCTAGTGGTATTAATGTGTTTTTCATCCAAAATGTTACTGGTTGTTCTTGATCAAAAACAAAAATCATTCCTTCATTTTCTCCCAATTTTTCTCTATACATCAATCCAATTTGTCTTTTTTCATCTGTGTCTGCTATTTCTACTTTAATTTTTACCTGACCAGATTTAGTAATAACAGTTAATTCTTTATTGCTTATACAACCACTGATGATTACAGCTAATACTAAAAGAGCTAGTAAAAATTTTCTCATAATTTAAATATGCATTAATAAAATAACAATTTTTACAATTTATGACAAATGTTTATTCATTGTAACAGAAATTAAATGTTGCAATTAAAATTTTATTAAAAAAATTCCTATTAAGTTAATTCAAATCAAATTTCAATCCCTTCTTTTATTGCTTGCTGTACAATCGTTATACCTTTACTTAATTTTTTATATTCAGCTGGGGTATAACAGATGAAATCAACAGGATATTTCATGTTTCAATATGAATATAATCCTATAGGACGTTTAAGAAAACTTTTACCAGTGAATTTTTTGCTAACCAAAATCAAGTCGATATCATTATTTTTTTATATTTTCCAGTGGCACGAGACCCAAAGAAAAGTATTTTCTCTATCTCAAATTCTTTCGCTTTTTGTTTGAATTCTTTCAATTTATTTATAATTTTAGTTCTTTCTTTATCCATTTTAAAACACCTTGTGCTGCGTTTATTATTTCTTCGACTTCTTTTTTATTATATTTTTCTTCAATATCTGGGTATCTAGATACGAAGTATGATGGATTAACTATTTCACACAAATTAATGATATCTTTGTTGGCGTTCACACTTTTGGCAAGTTTCACTAAATCATGTATCTTATCGAATTTATTCATTTTTTCTATCTGAATTGATTTTAATCCTTTTTCAATATTTATTTCTGAATAATTAAGTAATAATAATGTCCCGAAATATTAGCTTAATTTATCTTGCAGTTTTTCTAAAAAGTTTATCTTTTTTCGGTGCAATAACAGTTCCATATTTTTCTCAACTTGCTAAAATAAATTTCACGCAGGCCTTTTTTACACAATCTTGGTTCCAATTTTGGATATTTTTTCTCGAAATTCCAATGGGAGTTGTTGCTGATAAAATAGGTAGAACTAAAACTGTTGCGTTGGGTTTATTATTATTTACAATAGATATGCTAATTTGGGCGTTTTTCCTTTTTTTACTGCATTTTTGATAGGCGAATTTATTGGCGCAACTGGTTTTGCTCTTATTTCGGGTGCTGACATCGCTCTTGTTTATGATATTTTAAAAGAAGAGAAAAGAGAGAATGAGGCAAAAAAATATTTTCAAGATATCAAATCTTTCGTACAAGTGGAGTTATAATAGGTTTGGCCACTGGTTCTTTAGTAGCAGGCTTAAATATATGGGCTTATCCTAGAAATTTGGTGTTTCCATTTTTATTATCTGGTATAGCAACCTTTCTTTCGTTTTTAATTATTTTTTTCATTAAAGAACCTAAAAGAGTAACTCCTGAAGAAAACCCAATAGAATTGGGTATATCTGGTTTGAAAAAAATATTTACTCATAAGAGTTTGAAATCAATTTCCATTTTTTATGTGCTTTTTTCAGCGTTTACTTTTTTCATTTATTGGTTATATCAACCTTTATTGGGAAATATTGGAGTGGATGTCAAATATTATGGTATTTTTTCAGCAATTTTTAACTTGTTCGGTATATTGTTGCTGTCTCAAATTGAATTTGTTTCGAAAAAAATTAATGGTAAAACGATTTTTATTATTTTAACATTATTATCATCTTTTCTTTATATTACATTGGCAGCTCAAAACATCCCGATAGTTGTTGTTGTTTCAATGCTTCTTTTATTCGGAAGCAGAGCAATTATGTTACCTATATTTAACCATATAGCAAACAAAGAAATTGATAGTAAAAATAGAGCTACAGTTTTATCATCAATAAATATGATAGAAAAATTGATACTTGTTATTTTATATCCTATCATAGGCTTTTTATTGGATAAATCGTTAACTACTACACTAGTTCTTTTAGGCGGTATAACTTTAGCTATTCCATTATTAATAAAACTAGAAAATTAGTATCTCGTTATTTCAACCTTATCCCTCTAAATGTCTTAAATTATTCATATCTTTTCTCGAAAAAATATGTGTTTCCTTGAAAGATTTACAATAGCAGAAATAAAATTAAATCATGAAAAAAATAATTTTTCTTTTTACCAACTCAGAATATCTATTTGCTACTAAATTTAAAATTTCCGCCTTCTATTCTAATAGCTTTTCCGTTAATAATAGCATCAGCTATCTTTTTTCTTGCTGATACAACTAGTCTATGAAAAGTTGGTTGTGAAATATTCATTTTTTTAGCTGCCTCTTCTTGTTCCAAGCCAAGTAAATCTTTTAATCTCACAGCTTCGAATTCGTCAACTGTTAGTATAGATTCCTCTAAATCAACGATTCTGATCCCTGCTGGTTTGAAGTATGTTATATTTGGTTTGAAACACACTCTTCTGCAACGTCTTGGTCTCGGCATCTATATCCACCTTCTTACTTTATTTTTGTATTCAATGTATTTTTTACCAAATCTTCTTTCTAAGTTTTTCTCCTCTTGAGGAATGAATGTCGCATCCATCAATATTATGAAAAGTAATGGAAATGAAAAGGCAACAAGGCTTCCTAAAAATATAGCTAAACCAAAAAATAGCAATGACATTCCCAAATACATAGGATTGCGTGTAAATTTGTAAGGGCCTGAAGTTATCATTTTACTAGGAGTCTCATGGGGTTTTACAGTAGTCTTATTCTTCTTAAAAAGACTAGTCCATAAGTTTAAAACGACTCCTAATACCACGAACAAAATTCCAAAATAGTTGTATGGAGGAAATATGATTCTTTTGATCGGAAAGAAGAAATGAGTTAAGAATAATAAGAATAACAATAAGAAAAAATACGTTGTCGGCAAAATTTTTCCTCTCATTGAAAACACTAATTCAGTTTTTCAATCATGCTCTTCAAAAGCTTTGTCTTATTCTTTGTCTTTCTCTCTAATCCACTCAATCAGCATTGCTGCATGTTCTTTTTCCTCATTTTTATTGTGTTCGAGGATTTTCTTTAATTCTTCGTCTTTTGTCTCTTCTATTCTAGTTTCATACCAGTTTATTGCCTCAAATTCTTCAATTACACTTTGTCTTGCTTTATTCAAATCGGAGTTTTCAACTTCCTTTACATACATTTTCAATACCTTTTATGAATAACTATTCATTCAAATATTAAAAATTTAAAAAAAGAAAAGCGATCATTTCATTTCTTTCAATCTTTTTTCAATTATCTGTTTTTCTGTTTCAATTTCTTTCAGTTCAGCTTCAAGTATTTTTCTCTGTTCATCTTCGGTTAATTTCAACTGTTCAGCTGGAAGTATCTGGCAACATCTCATTCCAAATCCTCTACCGAAGCCTCTCCTGAAAGCTAGACCTCTTCCGCAAGGTCCTAAACCCCTTCCAGTTAAAGGTCCTTGGCCCATAGGTCCTGTCCCATCTTGCCCTGGCATTTTTTTCACCTCCATTTTGAATTCTTATTCATAATATTTTATTGAATATATATTCGTAATACTATTTAAAGCTTTCCTTTTTAGTTATTTGTGATATAATAAATCCAATTCAGAATCTTGTTAAAAAATATTGATGTCATTGAAAATAAAAGAAATTCATTCAATTATTTGGAAAATAAATTTTCTATAAAATTTAGAATTAGCAAGATCCGCTAGCAGCTGCAGCTGTTTGTGTCATGTTTGTTTGACAAGCAGCTGGTGGGTTTGTAAAACCTGAACAAATTGCTTGTTTAAATGCTTCTTGTGTTCTTGCACCATTGTAAACTTTGCCATTGATTATTAGCGTTGGTGATCCTGTAACACCATTCTTTTCTGTTAATTGCTCATCGACTTTTATCAAATCAATTGCTTCTTTACTCTTAGAGCATGTCTCTATTTTATTAGTATCGATACTAAATTTCTTGGCAGTTGCTTTCCAACATTCATCCAGTTTATCCTGATCTCTACCAACTGAATAGCATTTTTCATTAAATTCTGCCAGGTAATTCCAATATGTTTTTGCATCATAATATTTCATTATGCATATTTGTCTCAAATCTTCCATTGCTTCATAAGAACCATGTAATGACTGAATTGAATCGGCAGTATCGCCGCCGACATTAACTATGAATCTAATTTTAAAGTTAGCATAAGATCCTAGCAAATCAAAAACGGGTTTCATTGTGTTTTCTGCTTGAACACCAAAAGGACAAAATGACATAACATACAACTCAACGTCTGGTTTAGCCTTATCAGGAGCGTCAAAAGTTGTGCTTTGAGAGCTGCCAGGAATTTCTTCTGTGATGTCAATGGGTGTAGAAACAAAAAGATAAGTTCCATCCATTGTAACATAAACAGGTATTTTTTGACCTTGATATAAAGTAGTTATTTTATATAAACCCCTTTCTGTTTCAACGGAAACCAATGAAGCAGTGCTTCCTGGTTGAACAAGATTGTTGTTTAAAAAATCTATTACTTTTTTAGCAGTATCGTCTGGGTTAGCCACATTTCCGGTTTTATTTATCAAAAAAACAGGTTTAAATATGATTACAGCAGCTAATGCGATTGCTAAAATAAATGATACCAACATCCAAGGATTTGGAATTGATATCTTTATCTTGCTTCGATCTTGAACTTTATCTTGCTGTTTTTTATGTTTTTTCATAACTTATATTAATGAAATAATAAGTTTAAAATACTAACTATCAGGCCTTGAAAGAAATGTTTTAATAAAATATAAACTAAAATATAACAGGGTTATATAATGAAAATGATATTGCCATGCGAAATTATGAACAAATTTATATTACCTGCTATTAGAGCGTACATCGCTAAAGAACTAAAAAAGCAAGGTTTCAACCAAAAATCCGTTGCTAACATTCTTGGTGTTACTCAACCTGTTATAAGCAAATATTTGTCAAGTAAATATGACAACAGAATAAAAAAATTGATTAAAAACCAGAAAATTAAGGAAGTCTCAAACGAAATAGTAAAAATGGTTATAAAAGGTGCTGATAAAAGCGAAATAAATAAAATTATTATAAAAATGTCTGCCCGATTGGCTAAAGACTTTGAATTGAGGTGATAAAAATGGTTGGAAATCATAAAATTAAGGACTTGCCTTTTAAATATGACGATTTAAACGGCATTTCAGAGCAAGTAAATAAATGGCATCATGACACACATTATGCTGGGTATGTAAATAAGAGAAATGAAGTTGAATTAGAACTAGAGAAAGTCGACAAAAGCAAGTCAAATGTTAACTGGAGCCTTTTCAGAGCTTTAAAAGATAGAGAAACATTTAATGCTAACGGACAAATACTGCACGAAATTTATTGGGATGTGTTAGGTGGGAATGGAGAAATGGATGAAAATTTAGAAATAGCAAAAAAAATAAAGTCAGACTTTGGTTCGATAGAAAAATGGAGGGAAGATTTTATTGCTTCTGCTAAAGCTGCTATAGGCTGGTCTGTTTTAGCATTGGATTTGTCTGACGGTAAATTAAAGCACTTTATAGGAGATGCACATAATCAAGGTGGTGTTTGGGGTGCTATACCAATAATTGCTATGGATATGTATGAACATGCTTACTATCATGACTATGGTCCTGATAGAGCAAAATATATAGAAGCTTATCTGAAAAATATCGACTGGAAGAAGGTAAATCAAAGATATAAAAAATTAACAAAGTTAATTTTATAATTTTTCAGTTTTGAAACATAACAAGAGGTTTTAGCATGAATGTAGAGAAAATAAGAAAAGATTTTCCTATATTAGAGAAAAAATTTAAAGGAAAGCCAATAATCTATTTTGATAACGCATGTATGAGTTTGCGTCCTCATCAAGTTATAGAAAAAATGAATGAATATTATGAAGAATATTCTGCGTGCGCAGGTAGAAGTGTTCACAAGTTTGGAACGAGAGTGACAGAAGAATATGAAAAAGCTAGAGACATGATAGCTAAACACATAGGTGCTAAAAAACCTCAAGAAATTGTATTTACTAGAAATACGACTGAAGGATTGAATTTGGTTGCAAAATCTTTGAATCTGAATAAAAATGATGTTGTGATAACATCAGATAGAGAGCATAATTCCAATCTTATCCCGTGGCAAATGTTGAAGAATAAAGGTGTTGTACACAAAATAGTTTATTCCAACGCTGATATGACATTTAATTTGGAAAATTTAAAAAAAATGTTGAACAAGCAAGTTAAGTTAGTTTCAATTGTTCACACATCTAATTTAGATGGCTATACTTTGCCTGTTAAAGAAATAATAAAATTAGCGCACGACAATGGGTCGTTAGTAATGTTGGATGCAGCTCAATCCATGCCTCATAAAAAAATAGATGTTAGAAAGTTAGATGTTGATTTTCTCGCCTTTTCCGGTCATAAAATGCTAGGTCCGTCTGGCACAGGCGTTCTATATGGCAAATATGATTTACTGGAAGAAATGAATGTTTTTTTGGTTGGAGGTGATACTATTCAAAACACAACTTATGATTCCCACGAATTTTTGAAACCGCCTGAAAAATTTGAAGCAGGATTGCAAAATTATGCTGGCATGATTGGTTTAGCTGAAGCAACTAGATATTTAGACAAAATTGGAAAAGATAACATAGAAAAACATGAAATAGAATTGAACAAAATAATAACTAACGGCATAGCTGATATTAAAGGATTAAAAATAATAGGGCCCGAGCAGCCTGAATTAAGAAGTGGTATAATTTCTTTCAATATAGAAGGAATAAATCATCATGACATAGCTATAATGCTGGATGATATTGCTAACATTATGATAAGATCAGGTCAGCATTGTGTTCATTCATGGTTTAATGCGCATAAAATAGAGGGATCAGCCCGAGCGTCTTTATATCTTTATAACACAAAAGAAGAAGCTGAAATGTTTATACACAATTTAAAGGAAATAGCAAAACTAAAGTGATATTATGGTTATCTGTATTGTTGCAATGATTGTATTTGCGATATTAGGAATATTTTCGGCTAAATATAGGTCTCTGGCTAAGGAAGCTTTTAGATGCACTTTTAATACAATTACATTTAGGCCTTGCGAAACGAATTTGGACCAAAGAATTAGATCAAGAGTGACAACCAAACTGATGAAAACTTCGCCAAAAATAGCTAAATTCACTTATAAGAATTTTAAAATATTGTCTTGGATTTTTGTAATCCTATTTTTCTCTAGCATGATATATTCAGGTTATTCTATCTATAATCTTGTTGTTCACGGTAGCTGTAATCCTGGTGCAACATGTATTTTCAATCCTGGACAACCCCCAACAAAAAATACTTGTGTAATAACATCTGAATTTGTGGAATTTTATGGTGCTGAATGTCCACATTGCAGGAAAATGATACCTGTGGTGGAACAAGTAGAACGTGAAACTGGAGTTATTTTTCAAAAACTGGAAATTTGGCACAATGACACAAATAGAGAAACCTTTTTGATGCACGCAGAATCTATAGAAAAAAGTTGTGGCTTTCTCGGTGTGCCAACTTTTTACAACACTAAAACTGATCGTGCTATTTGTGGAGAGAAAACAGTTGAAGAACTAAAGAACTTTATAATAAAGAATGGCTAAAGTTAGCTTTGAGTGCTATTTGTTATACCCAATTCAGCATCGATAATTTTTTGAAAATCATCAAAAGGTTTAGCACCAATTATTCTTTTTTTGTTAATCAAAAATGATGGAGTTCCTGTTATTCCATTCTTTTTGCCTTCTTCAAAATCTCTTTTAACAAGTTCCTCCATGGCCCCGCTGTCAAGACACTGGTTGAACGCTGTCATGTTCAAGCCAAATTGTTTAGCATAATCCTTAAACTTGCTGACTCCAAGCTTGCTCCACTCGTTCTGTTTGTTGTAAAGATTTAACGCATATTCTTCAAATCTGTCTTGTTCATAAGCGCATCTTGCTGCTTGCGCGGCTTTGTTGCTTAGTGTATAAATCTGTTCTATTAGAAAATTTTTAAACACAAATTTTACTTTGCCTGTAGATATGTATTTATCTCTGATTTCTGGATAAGTCGTCTTGTGAAATTGCGCACAATAGCTACATTGAAAGTCGCTGTACTCTATTATAGTCACATTTGCGTTTGGGTTGCCTACAAAAGGGCTGTCTGTTTTAATTGGTGTATATTGAGGTCTAGCAACATTTGAATAGATTGAATATCCGACTATTGCTAAAAAAATCAAAATTATTACCAACCAAGTTTTTGAAATTTTGGGAATTTTTATTTTCTTTTTTTCATATTCTTTAACTTCCTTTTCCTCTTCAGTTTCAAGAGATTTTAAGTACTTTAACCTCTTTTTTTCTTTTTTGCTGAGATATTTTTTCCCCATATTATCTTTTTTGATATTAAATTGCAATAATTTAAGTTTATCAAAAATATCTAAACTTTTCTAAGGAAATAAAGTTTACAATTTCTTCATTAAAAAAATAATTGCAACTGTTTTTGTTATCATTTTTCACTATAAAATCATTTTAGACTTATTTACTTAATAAAACATAATTTTATCTTCAGAGAAAATTATATTTGTCATAAAATTCATAATCTGACAATAAGTGTTATCTATGAAAAAATATGGATTGACATGGAAAATAGGTGGAGAAGCTGGATATGGCATAGCAACTACCGGTATGATATTTGCTAAAACTTTTTCTAGAGGCGGATTGTTTGTTTTTGATATGAACGAATCACCATCCTTAATTAGAGGCGGCCATAATACGCACACAGTCAGAGTAGAAGATGAACCGATATTTTCTCACATAAAATCTGTGAATATTCTTGTTGCATTAAACAAAGAAACTGTTGACAAACATAAAAACGAGATTGCTTTAGATGGTTCTATAATTTATGACGGAGAATCTTTCACTATTGATAGAAGCGAAGTTAGAAACGACATTAAACTATTTTCGGTTCCGCTAAAAAGATTGGCAACAGAATCTGGTGGTGAAAGAATAATGCAAAACAATGTTGCACTAGGAGCATCTATGGCTTTAATTGATTATGATATAGAATATCTGAATTCTGTAATAAGAGATGTTTTCGGTGGAAAAAAGGGAAAGGAAGTGGCTGACCTCAACATCAAAGCAGCTAAATCAGGATATGATTATGTTAAAGAGAAATTTTTAAACGCAAAAAAAATAAAGATTGAACCAATAAAGAACAGTCCTAAAAGAATGTACATCACAGGCAACGAGGCTATAGCTCTTGGAGCATTAAAAGCTGGTTGCAAATTTTATTCAGCTTATCCAATGACGCCTGCTTCTTCAATTCTTCACTATTTAGCATCAAAAGAATATGATTATGATATAATTGTAAAGCAAACAGAAGATGAAATTGCTGCTGTATTAATGGCTATAGGTGCTAGTTTTGCTGGAGTCAGAGCAATGACAGGAACTTCAGGTGGTGGCTTTTCATTAATGGCAGAAGCTATAGGCTTAGCTGGAATGACAGAAACTCCTTTGGTAATAATATTAGCTCAAAGGCCAGGTCCAGCGACAGGTTTGCCGACGCATACAGAGCAATCTGATTTAAGATTTGCCATGCATACATCTAACGGTGAATTTCCAAGAGTGGTTGTTGCACCTGGAGATATAGAAGAATGTTTCTATGAAACTTTTAATGCATTCAATATTGCTGAAAAGTATCAATTACCTGTCATAATAATTAGTGACAAATATTTGTCAGAATCTCACAGGTCTGTTGACTTGTTTGATTTGAGCAAAATGAAAATAGATAGAGGAAAATTGATTAGCGATGAAAAACTTAAACAAATGAAAGAATTCAAAAGATATGAGAGCACAGTTGATGGCGTTTCATGGAGATCGATACCTTCTCAAGAAAATGGTTTATTTAAAGCTGCAACCAATGAACATGATGAATATAGCAAAATAAGCGAAGATGCTGCAAACAGAACAATACAGGTTGACAAAAGATTTAGAAAGTTCAAAGTTTTAGAATCTGAAATTGATGGCGCTAAAATCTATGGCGATAATGATGCTGACGTGACTCTAATTGGCTGGGGCTCAACAAAAGGACCTATACTTGAAGCGATGAAATTTTTCCAAAAAGAAAAAATAAAAATAAAATTTTTGCAAGTGCTTTACATTCTTCCTTTTCCGAAAGAAAAAGTTAAAGATGTTTTAGAAAATTCGAATAAAACTATATTAATTGAAAACAATAAAACTGCTCAACTTGGTGGTGTCATAAAAGAATTTACTGGCAAAGATGTTGATTATAAGATATTGAAATATGACGGGAGACAATTTGCACCTGAAGACATATATACAAAAGTAAAGGAGGTTTTGGAATTTGACAAACTTTGAAGAATTGTCAACAGAAGATAAGCCGACATGGTGCCCTGGATGTGGAAATTGGGGGATACTTAATGCTTTGAAAAATGCGCTTGTTCAGCTAAATCTACCTAAACAAAATGTTTTGATTGTCTCTGGCATAGGCTGTTCTGGTCATCTTCCAGAATGGATAAACACCTATGCTTTTAATTCATTGCATGGTAGGACATTGCCAATTGCAAGCGCTGCTAAACTGGTTAATCATGAATTAAGTGTGATAGCAGTTGGTGGTGATGGTGATGGGTATGGAATTGGAATGGGTCATTTCATTCATGCTATGAGAAGAAACATTGACATAACTTACATAGTTCATGATAATCAAATATATGGATTAACTACAGGTCAAGCTTCTCCAACGAGCGAAAAGGGATTTAAAACAAAGTCAACACCACACGGTTCAATAGAAATACCTGTCAATCCAATTGCCTTAGCTATAGCATCAGACGCAACGTTTGTCGCAAGAGGATTTGCAGGTGATTTACCTCATTTAACAAAATTGATTATAGAAGGAATAAAACACAAAGGATTTGCTTTGATAGATGTTTTGCAGCCATGTGTTTCTTTCAACACACTGAACACTTTTGATTATTTTCAAAAGAGAGTATACAAACTAGAAAATGAAAAAAAATACGACAATACAAACAAAATAGAGGCTTTCAAAAAAGCTTTGGAATGGGGAGATAAAATCCCTATAGGTATATTTTTCAAAAGTGAAAGAAAAACATATGAAGAGGAATTGCCACAAATATCAAAAACTCCTATGGTCAAACACAAAATTGACAATATAGATATAAGCTACTTAATGGAAGAGTTTGTTTAGAAAATTTATTATTGTTTCCAACAATGAGATCAATTTTTCTTTGAAGCTGCTTTCCAAATAATTCGAACTTTCAAAAGTGTTGTTAATTAAAGTGTTATTAAAAGAAGGTGTTACGACAACATTTTTTTCTATTACATTATCATTAAATCCTGGTAAAATGATTTTTTGTTCATTTATTTGCTTTAAACATTCTTCAAATTTTGTTTTTTCAAGATAATAACATGGTCTGAAGTTGCTATCCAATGCTCCTAGAACTATATCATTGAATTCATTGATGTCAGTAACAGTGTGGTTTATTTTTTTAAAATCTTTGTAAGCTTCTTTTATTTTATTTATTCCATTTTTCTTAACAACATCCCTTATTACCAATTCACTAAAAGCATAACCAAAATCTCTTGTAGATGGATTGTCTGTATTCCAACTTAGCATAAAATTGTCTCTATTGTAATAATATCTCCACAGCTCTTCCTTGTTTCCCTTTGGTTTTATTGAAATTTTTTTTCCATTTTCATTGAAATATACTGTTTCTCCAAACAATTGGCCTTGCCTTAAATTTAGTTTGTCATTTACAAGATATTCCATAAAAGAAGAGATGCCTTCATCAAACCATGTGATATTTGTTTGCGACCATTTCAATGCTTTAGCATTAAACCCATGAGTGACTTCATGAAGGATTATACTTGCATTGAAAGGACTGTTCATTGCTGATTCTTTTATAATTATTATTCCTCCTTTCATGTGAACTGCTGTTCCCCAGTACTTAATCTTAGCCTCAAAATCTTCATCATTCATAACAAATACTGGAAATTTTTTGAATGGAATATTTGCGCCTGTGACATTTTTTACAAGCGAAAATAATTCGTCTGCTTGTCTCAAATCTCCTGAGCCAAAAAGCACAAAATTTTTATATTCTTTGCCAGAAAAACTATAAAATAAATTTAATTCCAACGATTCTTTGCCTGTAAATTGCGCAAAATTTTCTTCATAGTATTCTTTGAATCCATAAGAAACATCACCTGATATTATGTGTGGTAAATAAACATGAACTATAGTTTCTTCTCCTTTAAAGCTTGGTAAAAATAGTTCTAGCTTGTATAAAGGTGCGAATTCGTCTGACACCGCGTTTTTAACAAGCAAATTCAAATTTATTGTTCTTTCATTTGACTTATATGGGTTTGTTTCAAAAAAAAGCATTCCATTGTTTATTGAATAGTCTGATATGTGTCCCTTCTCATCCTTTATCGAAATGATTTGAGATTTTTGTGGCAATTCCCAATTTATTTGCCATATATCATACTTCACATCAGAATGCAAAGTGAAAGTTATATTTAATATAGCATCTCTATTTTGGATTGTTATGTTGTAATAAACAATAGCATTGACTGAAGGTAGCAAAATTAACATTGCTATGAAAAACCAAACTCGCATAAAATTATTTTAAAGTTTTTATTTATCTGGATTTTGTAACACCAATTTTTGACAGTATTTGCTTATAGCACACTCGCTGCATTTTGGACTAACAGGCAAACATATGTTTTGACCCCATGTAACTAGCAAATTGTTGTAATCTTTCCAATGTTTTTTAGGCAGTATTTTTCTTAACTCAAATTCTGTCTCTTCGGGTGTTTTTGTTTTCACAATACCTAAACGATTTGATATACGATTGACATGCGTATCGACAGGAATTCCTAATTTGTCAAAACCATGAACAAGAACTATGTTAGCTGTTTTTCTTCCAACACCTTTTAATTTCATTAATTCGTCAATGTTATCTGGAACTTTAGAGTTGTATTTTTCTATCAAATCTTTACTTATTTTTTTTATTGTCAAAGCTTTTCTTTTGTAAAAACCAACTGGATATATTGCTCTTTCAATTTGTTTTTTAGAAAGTTTCACCATTTGCTCTGGTGTTTTTGCCAGTTCAAACAGCCTTTTAGACGCCAATTCTGTTACTTTGTCTTTTGTTCTAAGACTGAGCAGACAAGAAATCAAAACTTTATATGGATCTTTTTCTCTTGATATCTCAGTAACTATAGGCTCCTCAAATTTTTTAATCTCTTTTTTTAAAATAGAAATTATTTTATCTATATTAGTCATCTTATATCTTCTCCAAAACAAATATTTCTCTTCTTGTTTTATGTCTTTCGTCTGCGTCTATTATTGAATAATTTTTATAAATGTTGATAAAAGATGTATTCTCCAATGGATTTTTTATTCGAAAACCTGACTTTTCGGAAATGTCGTGTACATTTAAACCCATTTCTGTTCCTTCTTCTGTTTTGAAGTTTGGAAAAACCATACTAACCTTTTTTCCCGGCTTCAAAACTTTGTTTATTTCTTTCAAACTTTTTGTATACAAATCTTCTAACTCTCTTAATATTTTTTCAGCCTGAGCTTTCGTAGGATTTCTCTTTAAAGGCGGACCTAAATAAGGCTCTGTTGCAACAGCATCTATACTATTTTTGTCAAAATAGTTAGAAATCTCTCTTGAATCGCCAACAATTAATTTGTTTTTTACTTTGTCTTTTATTTCATATTTTTCCTTTATCCAATTAAGATTCATTTCAGCATTTCTTATACACTTTTCACTTCTATCAACCCCGATGGTGTTTATTTTCATTAGCATAGCTTCTTGCAATATAGTGCCTATTCCACAAAATGGATCAAGTAGTAAATCGTTTTGCACAGCGCCAGACAAATTTATCAAAATTTTTGCAAGCCTGGGTGGTATCGAATAAATGGCTCTCTGTTTTGGTCTTCCAACATCTCTTATTTTAAATTCAGACGGATCATGAACTGCTAATGTCTTTGATAAAAATATTTTGCTATCATCAACAAAAACAACAATTTCACAGCCATCTTTTTTAATCAACTTTTTTAAAACTTCGAAATGTTTAAGCTGTATCAATCCATGTTTTTTTGATGATTTTATGTGAATTATCTTGATTCTATTGTCTTTACAATATTGTTTTATTTTTTCAGTAATCTCAATCCATATTTTTTTGGATTGGCTTGATTTTGGATAAACGCTGACACCAAACCTCAATTTGTCTTGAGTTTGTGAAAAAATCTTTTCAAACTCAATTTCAATGTTTTCTTTGTTTAAAGTTTGTAAAACTTGACATATTTTTATTGTTCCGCCTAAATCAAACATTGTTTCTTGTGTATTTAGATCGTTCTTTGTCTCTAATATAATAATTTGACTGGCAGCTTCTTTTATTTTAAATTCGATTTGTCGAGATTCAAAATATGAAAGTATCTCTGCTATAGAAAGAAGTGGGTTTTTACCTAAAACGAACAAATATTCCATAATAAGATTTAATAAATCTTAAACATTAATATAAGCAAATATTATTTATTTGAATATAGAAATATGTGGTGATGTAAAATGAAAAAATACGATGTCATTATTGTTGGTGCTGGTCCTGCTGGTATGACTGCTGGTATTTTTGCTTCTAGAAGAGAACTAAAAACATTGATAGTTACAGACGATATAGGCGGGCAGATGTTATCAACAACTAACATAGAGAATTATCCTGGTTTTAAAAAAATAGAAGCGTTGGAATTGGTTAAAAGATTGGAAGACCATGTGAGACATTTTGGCGTGGAGATTGTGAGAGATGTTGTGACAGGGGTTAAACAAACAGGAGAAAAAGAATTTACTGTTTTTTCAAAAAAGAACAAATATAAATCCAAAGCAGTTATATTGGCTTTTGGAAAATCTCCTAGAGCTTTGGGTGTCCCCGGTGAAAAAGAATTTAGTGGTAAAGGTGTATCTTATTGTGCTAATTGCGACGGACCAATGTTTAAAAAAATGCCTGTTGCTGTAGTAGGTGGAGGTAATTCTGCTTTTGAATCTGCTCACTATATGGCTAAAATCGCTTCAAAGGTTTATTTGATACATAGAAGAAATGAATTTAGAGCTTTTGAATCTCTTGTGAAACAAGTGAAAAAGCTTGGTGTTGAATTTATTTTGAACACAGAAGTGAAAGAAATGAAAGGTGATAAATTTTTGAAATCGCTTGTACTTGAAGATGTAAATACACACAAAAGAAGAGAACTGCAAGTTAGCGGTGTTTTCATCGAGATAGGATCAGAAGTCAAGTCAGAGATAATAAAAGATTTAGTTAAATTGGACGAGAGCAATCATGTGGTAATAGACGACAAGTGCCAAACTTTTTATCCAAACTCGAACAAAATAAGACCTGGTGTTTTTGCTGCTGGTGATATAACTTCAGTTCCATTCAAACAAATAATAATATCAGCTGGTGAAGGTGCTAAAGCTGCTTTACAAGCTTATAATTACATTCACGATATTGAAACAAAAGGTATAGTTGCTGATTGGTCTACACAGCATTAAGGGTAATATTATGCAAATTATTGAAAATATTGAAGATGAATTTGGTCCTGAAAAAATAATTCAAACTTATGATCCCAAAACTGGGATGAGAGGAATATTAGTTATTGACTCAACCGTGCTCGGTCCTGGAAAAGGTGGAATAAGAATGACACCCACTGTTTCTGTCGAAGAAGTTTTTCGTCTTGCCAGAACAATGACGTGGAAAAACGCTTTAGCCGATTTGCCTTTTGGTGGAGCAAAAGGTGGGATAATAGCTGATCCAAAAAATATGACGCAAGAGCAAAAGAAAGCTATAATACAAGCTTATGCTCGTTCGTTGAAAGAAGTTTGCCCTAGTATTTATGTAGCTGGTCCTGATGTAAACACGAACGAAGAATCAATGAAATGGTTTGCTGAAGCTATAGGTGATGAAAAAGCATGTACAGGCAAACCTAAAGAGATGGGTGGTATTCCCCATGAATTGGGCTCGACGGGATTTGGCGTTGCTCATGCTACAAAAGTTGCTTTGAAACATACAGATATTGATATTAACAATGCTACTGTCGCAATAGAAGGTTTTGGTAATGTTGGTACATTCGCTATGAAATTTTTAAGCGAATGGGGCGCTAAAATAATTGCTGTCAGCGATAGCAAAGGTGTCATTTATGACGAAAATGGTTTAAGATATGACGAATTAATGAATGTAAAGCAAAAAACCGGATCTGTGGTGAATTATAAAAAAGGCAAAGTGTTGCCAAATAAAGATATTTTTGAATTAAAAGTTGATGTTTTGATACCCGCCGCTTTGCCTGATGTGATAAATGAAAGTAATTACAAAAATGTAAAGGCAAAAATAATTGTTGAAGGTGGAAATATAGTGATGAGTGAAAATATTGAAAGTAAACTTTATGAAAGAGGAGTTTTGGTTGTTCCTGATTTTGTTGCCAATTCTGGTGGTGTAATATCATCTTGGGTTGAATATATTGGAAAAGATGATAAATACATGTTTAAAGTTGTTGAAGAAAAAATAACAAAAAATGTGAAACTAGTTCTGGAAAAATCTAAAAAAGAGAAAATTAAACCAAGAGATGCTGCTTTGAAGATTGCACAAGACAGAATAAGAAAAGCGATGATAAAACAGTAGATTAATGAAATATCATTCTTTCTTCAAGGATTATGGCCTTTCCTTTGGAATTTTTTATTTCTGTTGCAATTTTTATAAGTTCTAAATTATTATCTGCTTTCCAAACCGAATGTTGAATCATTATCGCATTAATTCTATGTAATTCTCTATTAATTCTTTTTTCAAGAGTATTGTTTCCTTTCGGAATGCCAAAAATAATTACACTCATTTGATCTCTAATATGTCATACGTATGACACAAATTTAAATTTTCTACTGGAGCAATTCGTAATTTAACTGAATTATTAAATTTAAAAACACAACAAACAATTTGATTTTGTATGAGATTCGCTATAGTAAATCCAAATGGAATTGATATTAACAAAACACTAAAAAAGGAAGGGATAAAAATAGTCAAAAAAAATCCTGATTTTGTAATCTGTGTTGGTGGTGATGGAACAATATTGCTTAGCGAAAGATTATATCCATCTATACCAAAATTAGCTACAAAAGCAAGCAAAATATGTGAAAAATGCGAATATACACCTTCTCAACTAAAAGCTGCTTTGAAACTAATAAAAGAAGGCAAGTACAAAATAAAGGAAGAGAAAAAATTAGAAGCTAAATTCAAAAACAAAAAATTAGTTGCTTTGAACGAGATACAAATTCACAATAAAGATCCTTCTGTTGCTTTGCGATTTTCTCTGCATGTTAATGGAAAGGTTTATAGAAATTTGATTGGTGATGGTGTTATAATTGCTACACCTTATGGTGCAACTGGCTATTACAAATCGGCTGGTGGCAAAAAATTCAAAAGTGGCATAGGAATTGTTTTAAACAATTTACATTCTGAAGGAAAGAAGAATGTGATTGTTAACGAAAATAGCAAAATTGTAGTGAAAGTGGAAAGAGAGGAAGCGTGGCTAATAAGAGACAATGACAAAAATTTTATTAAATTGAAGCCGGGTGATAAAGTTTATATTAATTTGTCTAAAGAAAAAGCCAAATTTTTGTCTTTCAATTCTTAGATCAATAATTTTCTGCTAGCAATTCATAATAGCTTTGTGGATGTTTGCAAGCTGGACAAATTAATGGCGCTTCTTTGCCTGTATGCACATAACCGCAATTTCTGCACTTCCATTTAACTATTTTGTCCTTCTTGAAAACTGTTTTATTTTTCACATTTTCTAAAAGTTTTCTATATCTTTTCTCATGTTGCTGCTCAACTTCAGCTATTTCTTTGAATGAATCAGCTATTTCTTTAAAACCCTCTTTTCTTGCTACTTTTTCAAATTCTGGATAAAGAGTTCCCCACTCCATTTTTTCTCCTTCAGCTGCGGCTAAAAGATTTTCTTCAGTTGTACCTATTTTTCCTGCTGGATAACTTGCTTCTATTTCCACATCTCCTCCTTGTAGATATTTGAAAAAAACTTTAGCATGCTCTTTTTCATTATCGGCCGTCTCTTCAAATATTGCTTTTATTTGTTCAAAACCTTCTTTCCTAGCAACGCTTGCAAAATATGTGTATCTGTTTCTTGCTTGACTTTCGCCTGCAAAAGCTTTTAACAAATTTTTTTCAGTTTGAGTTCCTTTGAGTTCTGGCATTTTATCACCTATAAAAATTTTGATTTAAATTGTAAATATTTAATTAATGTTTTTATATTAAGTTTTTCTGCCAAAGCTAAATTTTCAAAATATCCACGCCAGGCATTTTTTTGCCTGACAAATAATTGATTAAAGCACCCCCAGCCAAACTAATGTAAGAAAATTTCTTTTGATCTATATTTAGCTTATCCATAGCAACAGAAGTATCACCACCACCAATCAATGTAAACGCTTTAGAGTCACTAACAGCTTTTATTATTTCTTTCGTTCCGATCTCAAATCCTTTTTGTTCATAAACGCCTGCTGGCCCTTTAACTACAATTGTATTAGCTTTTTTTATCTCTTTTTTAAACAATTCAATTGTTTGCGAACCTATGTCAAGTATCATTTTATCTGTTGGTAGCTTATCAACTTCTATCTCTTCTCTTTTTCTTTTATTATCAACAGCGACATCTATTGGTATGGTAATTCTGTCATTATAATCTCTAAATGTTTTTTCTAATCCTTCTGCTAATTCTAAAATTTTTTTTTCAGCCAAAAATTTTTCTGTTTTTTCACCCAATTCAAACCCTTGTGCCAATAAAAATAATTCGCCTAAAATACCACAAGCTAAAACTTCATCTATTATTCCTTTTTCCAAACCATAATTCATTATTTTTATGCAATCATCTGGCTTGGCTCCACCAAGAATATATATGTTTGGTCTTTTCGGATTTAATGCTCTTTCCAAGGATTTTAATTCTTTCTCCATTAATCTCCCTGCTATAACAGGCATTAAATTACTGAAACCAACTATTGAAGCATGAGATCTATGTGAAGCTGAGAAAGCATCGTTAACAAAAACATCAGCTAACGGCGATAGAGTTTTTACCAAACTGCTGTTTTTGTGTTCTTCTGGTGTTTTTTCTATATCTTCGTCATCTAGAAATCTCACATTCTCTAAAAGAAGCGCCTGTCCTGATTTGAGTGATTTTATTTTTTTTATAGCCTTATCATCTATTATACTTTCTACAAAATCGATCTTTATTCCCGAATGCTTAGAAAGAAGATTTGCGTGTTGTTTTAAAGAAATAAAATCAACGTCACCCTTTCTGCCTTGATGAGCTAAAATAACAACTTTAGCTTTTTTTTCTGCTAATTCTTTTACTGTCTTAGCCGCTTCTATCAATCTTTCTGATACTTCAATCTTTTTTGTTTTTTCGTCATACGGCAAATTTATATCCACTCTTAGCAATACTGTTTTGTTTGCAAAGTCATAGTCATCTAAAGTTAGAAATTTCATTTGATATCACAATAATAATTTGTTTTTGTTTTAATAAAATATTGATCAATAAAGTGATTAATGTGAAAAAGAAATTGGTTTTGTTTGATATAGATGGTACTTTAGTAACAAGATGTTTAATTCATGAAACTTCTTTTTCTATAGCAATTAAAAAAGTTTTTGGTATCGATGTAAATATTACTGAAATTCCGGCTGCAGGAAGAACTGATAAATGGATTGTTATAGAATTATTGAAAAGAAAGGGATTGCAAATAGAAAGGATTTTGCCCAAAATAAAAAAAGTATATAAGGAGATGTCTAATTATTTTCAAGAAAAAATTAAAAATGATGAAAGTTTTGAAAGGATTTCTAATGTAGAAATATTGCTAAATAATTTAAAGATAAGGGGTCATGTTTTAGGTTTATTAACAGGTAATGTAGAAAGGATTGCTAAACTGAAATTAAAAAAAGTTGGTTTGTTAAAATATTTTGAAGACGGGGGTTTTGGAGATATTTCTGAAAAAAGAAGTGATTTGGTCGAAATAGCTATGAAAAATATTGAGCACAAATTGAAAATAAAATTTGATAAAAAAGATGTTTTTATTATTGGTGATACACCTTTAGATATAGAATGTGGAAAATTTTCAGGTGTTAAAACAATTGCTGTTTCTACAGGTCCATTTTCTTTAGATGAGTTAAAAAAATATAATCCAAATTATTTGTTTGAAGATTTTTCAAACACAGACGATATTATCAAAGCTATTGAAAAATGAAACAAATAATGTAATTTCACAAAAGTCAAATTTTGCAATTATCTGGTTTGAATTCATTCTTTTGTTTTTATTTCTTTGAAAAGTAAATTTTGTTGTTTTAATCTTTCCAATATTTTTAATTTTTTTACAATCTATGAACCAAATCTTCCAGCTTTCTTCTTGACGTTTTTCTCGGTTTCTCATCAGGATACCCAATTGGAACTATAGCAACAGGTATCAAACTTCTGTCTCCAATTATTTCTGACACTTTCTCGTCATTAAAAGCACCCACCCATACACTTCCCAAACCTAGTGCAGTAACAGTTAATTGAGTATAACTAGCAGCAATAGTGGCGTCCTGTATACAATACAACTTTTCTCCTCTCTGTCCATAATGTTTCGATCTTGAGGGATTAGCGCAAAAAATTAGAATAACGTCTGCTTCTTCAATGAAATCTTGATTGTATGATGCTTTCGCCAAAAGCTTTTTTTTATACTTATCTCTTATTAAAAAAATTTCATATGCTTGTAAATTGCCCGCTGAAGGAGCTGAATTAGCCGTTTCCAATATCGCAATTAGTTTGTCGTTTTCAATTTTTTTATTTTTAAACTTTCTTATCGATTGTCTTTTGTCTATTACGTCAAAAAAATTCATAATTATTTAATTGATTTCATTCAAGTTAAAGTTTTATTCATCTGATTTTAAACTGGTTGTTTTAAGATTTTTACAGAATTTTTGTAGCTTGCAATTTTAACAAGTGAAACTTAAATTTTTGTATGAACAAATATAACAATAATGAAAAGAAAATCTTTTTTTAATGATATAAAAAATAAAATTGAAAAACAAAACGAGTTGATTGTTGGTTTTATACTCTTCCTTGTCTTTTTTGTTTTATTTTTTGTTGATTATGATGTAACTGAAGCTAAAGGTGATATTGCCGAATATGTCAATAATCCATTAAGAATAATAAATGGGGATTATCCATATAGAGATTTTTGGCTTCTGTTTCCTCCTGGAGAAGTATATTTTCCATATTTGATATATAAAATATTTGGGTTGAAAATAAATTATGTTTTTATTTCTTCTTTAGTAATATCAGCTTTGATTCCTGTTGTTGGTTTTTTTATAGGAAAGTTGTTGTGCAAAAGCAACTCTTCAGGAATATTAACAAGTGTTTTAATATTTTTCAACGGTTTGCCTGTTATGTATGTTGGTCCTATTTACAATTATATATATTTTCTTCTTATCATTTTATCATTTTATTTCTTTGCAAATTATTTAAATAACAAAAAATTTTCAAATGTCTTTTTATCTGCTCTTTTTATTTCGTCAAGCCTTTTCTTTAGACTTTATGAAACATTTGCTGCGCTCGCTTCGTTGTTTATAATAATTTTATTCATGCTTTTTGAAAAACAAATCTCTAAAAAAATTTTTTTAGAAAATTTTTTCATTTTTTTAACTTTTCTCTTTATGATTTTTTTGTTTTATTTCATTTTTTTTGCGAAAATTTTAAATTTTATGATCAAAGAAGTGCTGATTGAATCGGTAGGCCATATATCATCAGAAAGAAAACTTTATTTTGACGCGTCTTTTAGGCACTTTAATTTTTATCTAAAATACATTCAAGACTTGAAAATATTTCAAGCCTTTTTTCATTTTTTTGGTTTCTTAAGATCAACAATTTTGTATCTTCTTCCATTTATAATGTTTTTTGTCATAGTCAGCTCTTTAAGAAAAATTAAATCGCCTTATGAGAAATTTATAGTTTTGATGTTCTTTTTGTGGGGTTTTTTTACTTTACCTAAAGCTGTTTTAGGAGGTGATATGTCACATTTGGGCTCTTCTACTACTCAACTTCTTATTCCTTTAGTTTTTTTTACAAAGAATTTAGACAAAAAAATGAAAAGGCTTTTGATAGTAATTATAATTATTGTTTTATTATCAATACCTTCATTTTTTTTAAAGAAATTTTTAAATTTAACAGCTGTTCACTATAAAATATCCACAGATTATGGATACATTTTATTAAATGATAAGAATGTTGCTGAAAGTGTTAACAAAACAATAAAATTCATATTAAATTTCACGGATAAAAATGATTATATATTTGTTACATCATATGATTCTCCTCCAATTTATGTTTTAACAAACAGAAAAAATCCAACATACTATGATTCTTTGGTTGATGTTACAAGTAGACCAACTTTAGAAAAACAAAATAAAATTTGCAGCGATTTAATAACGAAAAATACAAAATTAATAATTTATAGTGATTTTTATTTGGATGATATAAAAAATGTCAGTTTCTCTCAGAAATGTAAAATTTTAGAAAAATGTATAAAAGAAAATTTTCATTTAATAGAAAAATATGGCAATATTGAAATATATATCTCAAATGAAACTAAGTATTTATTAAACTGAGTCTATTTAAGATTAATGATGAGTTTGATGAAAGATAATGTTATTTTGGGAGCAGGCCCAGCTGGAATGTCTTGTGCTTATGAATTAAGTAGAGCGAAAAAAAGTTTTGTTCTAATAGAAAAAGATACTCAAGTTGGAGGTTTATCAAAAACATTAGAGTTCGATGGTTTTAAAACTGATATAGGACCGCATAGATTTTTTAGTCAAAATCAATACTTGTATGATTTAATTCATGATTTGCTAGGGAAAAAATGGATAAAAGTCAATAGATTAACAAGATTTTATATAAATGGTAAGTTTTTTCTTTATCCTATAGATCTAAAAAATGCTTTGTCCAATGTTGGAATATTTAAAGGAATAAAAATTTTTTATGACTATGCAACTGAAAAATTAAAAAATTCTATAAAAAGAAAAAAAATTGTCTCATTTGAAGATCAAGTAATTTCCGATTTTGGAAGATCTTTGGCTGAACTCAATATGTTAAATTATACAGAGAAAGTCTGGGGTATGCCATGTTCAGAAATATCGCCAGATTGGTCTAAACAAAGAATAAAGGGTCTGTCTGTAAAAGAAGTTATTAAAAAATCTTTGTTTAAGTCTAGAGGTGGACCAAAAACTTTAGTTGATCAATTTTATTATCCTGAGAGTGGCACAAGTCTTATATATGATACTATGAAAGAAAGAATTTTAAAAGATGATTTCGGTAAATTAAAATTAAACACGCAACCGATTCAAATAATTCATGATGATCAAAGAATAAACCAAATTATTACTAACACAAATGAAAACATAGAAGTTGAAAATTTGGTATCAACAATTCCAATAACAAATTTTATAAATATTTTTAATCCCCAACCGCCAAAAAAAATTTTAAACTCAGCTAAAAAATTAAAATTTAGATCTCATGTTTCTCTTTTTATTACAATTAATAAAAACAGAATTTTTCCAGATCAATGGATTTATTTTCCAGATAAAAAGATTCCATTTGGCAGAATAATGGAACCGAAAAATTTTAGTAACAAAATGTCGCCAAAAGGAAAAACTTCTTTATTAATAGAATTTTTTTGTTGGGAAGGAGATAAAATATGGAATGCAAATGAAAAAGAACTGCTAGAATTAAGTATGGTTTGGTTAGAAAAAATTGGTTTTGTTAGAAAAAATAAAATTATTAAATGTTTTGTTCACAAAGAAAAATACGCTTATCCTGTTTATGATTTGAATTACAAAAAAAATCTAGAAAAAATTAAAAAATATTTTAATATTTTTGAAAATCTACAATTGATAGGAAGATCTGGCAGTTTCAGATATAACAATCAAGATCACGCAATAGAAATGGGAATATTAGCTGCGAGAAATATAATAGAAGGAAAAAAATACGATATTGATGAAGTTGGATCGCAACAAGAATATTTTGAGAAAGGATATATCAAATGAAATTATTGCAAAATAAAAATTTAAGCATTCAATAAAACTATACTTAAGTTAAGCACAAAAGCAAAGCTGACCCAAATTATATATGGGATTAGAAGGTAAGCAGCTATCTTAGAAATCTTGTAGAATTTTATTATTGTTAACAAAATTGCAAACCATAATATCACTATTTCCACAAGAGCATAAGCTGGCTTTTGAATATAAAAAAATAAAAGTGACCACAAAACATTTAGAGCAAGTTGTATGCCAAAAAATGTTACTGCTGATTTGTTTTTTCTTTTTGGTTCTAGTAAAATGAAATACAATGATATTCCAATTAGTATGAATAAAAATGTCCAAACGGGTCCAAAAACCCAATTTGGTGGATTGAATGGTGGCTTGATTAAGGAATTGTACCATGTTGATATTGATGGTGTTGTTAACAAAGAGACAAGAAAACCTGCAAATAAAGTTATAAATAAAGACAAGAAAAGTTTTGGCAAACTTTTAATTCTCATTTAATCATCTATTCAATTCTATTTGACACATGTGGCAAAAGTCTAGAGATTTGTTGTCTATATCTCTTATGTTATTTGAAGCATTCATTATACATCCTTGTTCTTTACAATGCTGCATTCCCAAAACATGACCAAACTCATGCATACTCTCTTTCAATAATCTTTCCTTCAATAATTCAATGTTAGCTGGTGAATTGTACATCTCTGGGTTTAACCTGAAAGTTGAAACTATAGCAGCTTTGCCTTTTAATTTAGCCAGACCAAAAACATAATTTAATCCAGCTGTATATATGTCATTGTTGGTTATTGCCAAAACCTTGTCGTCAAAATTCTTCTCTAAATCATTCAAAATTATGTTAGATTCATACTGTTGTCTAAAGCGATTAAAACTGCCTTCTGGTGCTCTTATATCATTGCCTATCTCAACAGGTATTTTGAATTTTGCTCTTAGTCCTTTTTTGACATAATCTACTAAAATAGGATCGACTTTGCCAAGAATGACTATAGTTAACCTCACAAACCCACCTAATATTATAAGATGGTTTTATAAATAAATCGTTTAAATCAGCGTTAAATTTTGAAAAAAACTTACAATTATGCTTTCTACAAAAGACAAATATATAATCTAAATCTTTGAAAAGAGGTATGGGACTGGCCGGATTTGAACCAGCGACACTTCCCGGGTCAATGATAAAACCAGTGACCTCACGGGCTTCAGCCGTGTGCTCTCCCGGGCTGAGCTACAGTCCCGTTTATGTATATTTCGAATAAAAGTTCTTTAAATTTATCTAATTTGTTTATAGAATTAAAAAAATCTTAATCTCTAAAATTGATCTGAATGTGAATGTCTTGAGGTATTTGTACTCTCAATATTTGTCTAAGAACACGATCATCAGCTTGAACATCAATCAATCTCTTGTGAATTCTCATTTCCCACTTGTCAAAAGTTGCGTTTCCATGTCCTGTTCCATCACCACAAGGAGTTTTCATAGTCACAACTCTCATTTTTTTCGTTGGTAATGGTATAGGTCCTCTCCAGTCTATACCTGCTTTTTTTACAATATCAATTATTTCAGCGCAAATGCTATCTAATTGTTTCGGATTTTTGCCTGAAAGTCTTATTCTTGCCATTTGCATGATTATCAGCTATTAATTGTAATATGAAATAATTTAAAGTTTTGTTTTAAAAACTTTCCTAATATAGCTATCGCTAAACAAAAAATAAAAGAAATAGAAATTACTTCTTCAATGGAACTACATCTAAGACAATACCAGCTGCAACTGTTTGACCCATATCTCTTATGGCAAATCTTGCTAGCTGTGGTATGTCAGATTGTTTTTCAACAACCATTGGCTTGGTTGGTATAACTCTAATTCTTGCTGCATCTCCTGTTTTGATGAAATCTGGTTTTTGTTGTACAACAGCACCTGTTTTTGGATCAATTTTAGCAATAATTTCTTCTATTTTACAAGCTATACTTGCTGTACCTAAATGGAAAACGGGGGTGTAGCCGGCTGTAATAACAGTTGGGTGGTTCAAAACTATTATTTGTGCTGTAAATTCTTTAGCAACAGTTGGTGGGTTGCTGACATGTCCGCAAACATCTCCTCTCTTTATATCATTTTTACCGATGCCTCTTACATTGAAACCAATATTGTCACCTGGTCTCGCTTCTGGTTGTTGTTTGTGGAACATTTCTATTGATTTAACTTCTCCTGTAGCACCTGAAGGCATAAAAATAACTTTATCATTCACTTTCAAAATGCCTGTATCAACTCTACCAACAGGTACTGTACCTACACCTGTAATTGTGTAAGCATCTTGTATTGGTATTCTCAAAGGTTTGTCAATAGGCTGTTCCGGTGGTTGTATTGTAGAATCCATTGCATCAATTAAAGTTGGTCCTTTGTACCAAGGCATTTTATCTGATTTGTGAAATACATTGTCACCAACAAAAGCTGAAACTGGAACAAAAGGTATATTTTCGATTTTGTAACCCACACTTTGTAAAAGTTTCTTTACTTCAGCTGCTATTTCATTGAATCTTTTTTCATCATAATTAGCTGCATCCATTTTATTTATAGCAACCACTAACTGGTTTATACCTAAAACTTTCATCAAGAATGTGTGTTCTCTTGTTTGCTCTTGAACACCTTCACCCGGTTTAGCAGAAACAACTAGAATCGCAGCGTCTGCCTGACTTGCACCAGTTATCATATTTTTAACAAAATCTCTGTGTCCTGGCGCATCAATTATCGTATAGTAATATTTTTTAGATTGGAAAGGTGTGTGCATAATATCAATTGTAACACCTCTCTCTCTTTCTTCTTTAAGTCTATCCATAAGAAACGCGAATTCAAATGTTTCTTTCTTTAGCTCTTTGGCCAACTCTTTCATTTTCCTCATCTGGTCTTCTCTGATAGCACCAGAATCGTAAAGTAATCTGCCTATCAAAGTTGATTTACCAGCGTCAACGTGACCTGATGTCATTATATTAATTTTTGGCAGTTCAGCCATGACTACACCTCCTACATTTATTATATTGTGAGTGTTTAAATACCCTAATGTTTTTATTCAAATTTTGGAATTTCCTCCGGCAAACCTTTCCTTTGCCTTATCTTCTTTATCGTTTGTTGTTGTAATTCTTTGGGTATTCTTTCGAATACAATATCGATTAAACTATAAAAACCTTTTCCTCCTGTTGCTGATTTGAGTGCTGAATTAAAACCAAACATTTCAGAAACAGGAATTTTACATTTTATGTTTGTCATGCCTCTTTCTTCCTGCATTTCAAGTATCTGACCACGTCTGTTCTGTATTTCTTTTATTGCGCCACCCATTAGTTCACTTGGTGTATCTATTCTTATTATTTGCTTAGGTTCAAGAATTGTTGGTTCTGCGTGCATCATTGCATTCATTATACCGTGTCTAAATGCAGGTAAAATTTGACCTGGACCACTGTGAACAGGATCTTCATGTAATTCAGCATTTATAAGAGATACTTTTATACCTGTACAAGGTTCTCTTGCTAGTGGACCATCATCCATAACGCTTCTGAAAGCTTCTTTAAGCATTTCTTCAACCTCATTTAAATATTGAATTCCTTTTGTGTTGTCTATTAAAATTCCTTTATTGTAAATTAACCAAATATTTTTAACATCTGCTGCACTCATTCCTAAATTTAAAAGTTTCTTTACCACTTCTGGATTCTTTTTCTTAAAATCAACATCGTTTGGTATTTCCCCTTTCGTTATAGCTTCTTGAATTTTCTCGTCAGTTGGCTCAACCGTTATCAAAAATTTATTGTGCTTATTCGGCGACTTACATTCTATTTGTCCAGATTTTGATAAGACCGTTTCTCTATAAACAACAATTGGTGGGGTTGTAGTAAATTCTATGTTCATTTCTTTTAATTTTCTTTCAACTTTAGCATCTAAATGCAATTCACCTAAACCAGAAACCAAATATTCCCCTGTTTCTTCATCTATTTTCACTTTAATTGTCGTGTCTTCTCTTTCAAGTTTTTTGAGAAAAGCTGTCAATTTGGCCAAATCACTGGGGTTTTTCGGTTCTATTGCTTTGGTTACAACAGGTTCAAAAATATGTGTTATTTGTTCGAAAGGTTCAATGATATGTTCAGGATCGCATATAGTCTCACCTGAAAAGGCATCTGCTAAACCAACTATGCCCACTATGTTGCCTGCAACTACTTCTTCTACCTGCAATCTATGTGGTCCTTTGTAGACATTTACTTGCTGAATTCTTTGTTTTTTTCTTTGACCTACCAAATAAACCTCATCTCCTGTTTTCAGTGTACCAGAGAATATTCTGGCTGTTGCAACATAGCCGGCATGAGGATCGGGCATTAATTTAGTGACCACAGCTGCTAATTTTCCTTTTGGATTGACATTTATCATATCTTTGCCTACTTCGCTTTCTATTTCTCCGTGCCATATTTTTGGTATTCTATATTTTTGCGCCTGAACAGGAGATGGCAAATGTGTTATTATCATATCAAGAACCACTTTATGTAAAGGTGACTTTACAGCTAATTCTTCCTCCTTTCCATTTATGGTATAATCAATTATATCTTTGAAAGTTATACCATATTTCTTCATGTAAGGTACTGAAATTCCCCATTTTCTCAAAGCAGAACCAAAAGCTACAGATCCATTTTCAACATTTACATTCCATTTTCCTCTAAATTCATCATCAACATATTTGTCAATTAGATAATTGACTTCGTTTATTATTTTTAGAAATCTTTGTTGCATCTGCTCTGGAGTAAGCTTTAATTCTCTTATCAATCTATCAACTTTATTTATGAATAAAACAGGTCTTACTCTTTCTTTCAATGCCTGTCTTAAAACTGTTTCTGTTTGTGGCATTATCGTCTCTACTGCATCAACTAAAACAATAGCACCATCAACTGCACGCATAGCTCTTGTGACATCTCCACCAAAGTCAACATGACCCGGCGTGTCTATTAAATTAACAAGATAGTCTTTATTTTCATACTCATGAATCATACTAGCATTAGCAGACCATATGGTAATTCCTCTTTCTTGCTCTTGAGGATCGAAATCCATAAAAAGTTGTTTTCCAGCCAATTTTTCAGAAATCATTCCAGCTCCTGCTAGAAGATTGTCAGAGAATGTTGTTTTTCCATGATCAATATGAGCACATGTTCCTATATTTCTTATTCTATCCGGTAAATGCATTATTTCCATTATTCTTGTTGTTAAATCTTTTTCCGCCATTTAAACTACCTCGATGCACTTGCTTCTTTTTCTATTCTTTCTTTTTCTTTTATTGCTTCTGATTTAGATGCATCATTTTTGTAAGCGAAGAAAATTTCATCCGCCAACTCATCTGACATTGATTTTTTTTTACCGAAAGATTTTTTGTATGCAGATTGTACTATTATTGAAAGTGCTAAATCAACTCTCCTTTGTGGTGATACAACTACAGCCTTTCTGACCATTGTTCCGCCCATTTGATAGGAAGCTATTTCTTCTCTTAAAGCGGCGTTCTCTAATGCACCAACAAGAATTTTTATAGGATTTTCATTTGTTCTTTTTTCCAACTTTTCAAAAGTATCTTTTATTATTTTCAAAACAGTGTCTGTTTTACCAGTGTTTCTGCTGGAAGTTAAAAAATGCTTTTTACCTTTATGTCCAGGTACCATTAATTTATTAGCTAATCTTTCTATTATGTTTAAATTAGATTTATGAAACTGTTGTTGTGTATATCTTCCATATGATCTAGGAATTACACAAGGTTTGAGATTAATATAAGGTTTTAAACCTGGATCTTTTACTTCTATATTTTCAAATGACCACTTATTAAACAACTTCAATTCAGACACTTTATTACCTCGTTGGTTTCTGTTTTCTACCTCTCACTATTTCCTTGAGAGATACACCGTTAACTTTAACGACCTGATATTTTAAACCCCATTGAGATCCAATAGGACCACCTTGTGAACCTCCAACGCCTTCTAGCAAAACTTCATCATGTTCGTTAATATGATCTATAGCATGATTGCCTGGAACAAAAGCTGTGACTTGGATATTGTTCTTAATTAACTGAACTCTTACCGCTTTGATAAGACCAGAAGATGGTTGTTTTTGTTCTACTGTTCTTTTAGATAACACAATTCCTCTTGCTTGTGGTGATCCTTCAAAGGGTTCTTTCTTTTTAAGTTTAAGTTGTCTTTTCATATAATGAACATCTTTCCATTTAAAGTGTTGTCTACTCTTGCGAAGTTTTCTCGCGGAAAATTCTCCTCTTGCCACTCATTTCACCTTTAAATCTGAAATGTTATGTATTCGTTTAAGTATCTCTTTATATATTTTAATCTTTTCCCCTCCCCTCCCGATTACGTATCCCCTATCAAGTTTGCTTACTTTAACTTCAGCTATAGTTTTTCCGTTCTCTTCTATAATTTTTATATCTTTAGCCATGGGTATTATGTTTTTTATAAAATTAATTGAATCTGGAGAGTACTCGTAAACTTTAATATTTTTTCCTATTATGTTCTCAACATGCTTTATTGAATTACCACCTTTCCCTATCGCTAATCCAGCTTTTCCTTCTTCAACTATAAAATAAACCGTCTTTCCATTTTCAAAACAATCTCTAACTGTAACATTAGTTATATTTTCAAACAATGTTAGAAGTCTTATTGTTTTATTATTCAATTCTATTGTCATTTCTCACTACCTTTTATCGCTAGAACACTTACTGAAAATGGCTTGCCACATACTAGACCTAGATTAGCATTATCGTCTCCAAACTCTTTTACTTCAACTTTAGATAATTTTGCATTATGTATTATTGCTTCTCTTTTTTCTTTTGGTATGTTGTTTGCTAAAACAACCATCTTAATTTTTCCAGTTTTTAATAATTTGATTGTTCTATTATAGCCTAGGACTACTTCTTTACGTTTTATCTTTTCTTGTATTAGGTTTTTCAATTCCATTACTCATCACTTGGCCTTGCAATTAATTCAAACATTCCTGTGCCAACAGGAACTTGTTGATTTATCATTACATTATCAAATATACCTTCAAACGTGTCTACCTCATTTCTTATAGATGCTTTTACTAGGTGTTTTATTGTTTCCTCAAAACCTGCTCTTGCTAAAACAGATGATTTTGTTCCAGCAACACCATATCTTCCCACTGCTTCTATTTTGCCTGTTGCTGTCATTATATCTGCAACCAATGATATATGTCTTTCATCAATATTCAAACCTTGTTGTTTTACTGTATCATTTATCTCTTTAATCAATATCGTTCTTGCTGCTTCAATACCTAAAACATCTGCCACCTCATGAATGTTATTTGAATAACTTCTTTTAAAATCAATCCCTTCTATCATAAAAGCTTTTTCTAAATTTGATCCAAGAGTCTTTATAACCCAGTCATCACCTTCTTTAACGACAATGCTGTTTTTGACAAATTGTAAACCGCTAACATGAGTTGCAAGTATTTTCTTTTTTGTTTTTTCTAATTCTTTTATTGTAATATCATCTGAATTTGCTTCGAAAGTTAATGTTTTACCCGAAAGTTTGATAGAAAAGTTTTTGTACATCTTTTCCAATTTTGCTATTATTTCCTCAATTTCTGCTTTTTTAGTATTCTTTAATTCCATTTTTATTTTTTTATTAGTCAAATCGACAGAAACGGTATCGACGTAATATTTTACCTTTTTTTCTTTTATGTATCTAGCTATCTCTTCAGCTTTTTCTTTTGTATTAAATTTTGGCATTAAATAAAGCGACATCATGGGTGTTGTCGGTTCTTTTCTTGCATCAAATATTTCTATCAGTCTTGGTAATCCTAAAGTGACTTGGATACCAGCAGAAGCAGCAAAGTGGTAAGTACGCATTGTCATTTGTGTCGCAGGTTCAGATATTGATTGTGCAGCAATAATTCCTATAGCTTCGCCTGGTTCGAATCTGCTTTTGTTGAATTCCTTTTTAACCTCATCAATCAATTTTTGTTTTTGTTGTGGAGAAAGTTTCATTTTAGAGCTAACGCTTTCTATTTCTTCTATTATATTTTTAGGTAAATCATCTGCTAAAAAGTCTGTTTGCAATTTTTCCGACATTAATACCACCTTTTTGAATTTTTGATGGATCTAATCCATCTTCACCTGGAATGAATTGTACAATTCTTTTGGACGCATCTCTAACTGTTCCGTCATACTCAATTTTTAAATCTTTCAGAGCTCCTATCAATCTTCTTTCTAAATAACCACTATGTCTTGTTTTTAATGATTTATCCATTAATCCTTCTCTGCTGTTCATTGCATCAAAGAAGAATTCAAACGGCGACAATCCTATTTTGTAGCCGTGTTTAACAAAACCTCTTGACTCTAAACTAATATCGCCTTTTTGAAAGTGAGGTAATGTTCTCTTGTGATAACCGATTTTTATTCTTTCTCCTCTTATTGTTTCCTGACCTAAACAAGCTATACATTGAACCATATTGACCAAACTTCCTCTCGCTCCACTTTTAGCCATTATATAAACAGAATTTTCAGTTATGTTTTTTGAGACTAAATTTGTTATTTCATTCAACAACTCAGCCAATCTTATTTTTACCATTGTTTCAAACGTTTCTCTCGGTGTTCTACCAACAACTTCTTTTATTTTTCCTTTTTTGAAATCTTTTATCATCTCGGTTACTTCTTTTTTCGCTTTTTCTATAACATCTTTTATTTTTTCTATTACTTTAGAATCAATATCGTAATCAGACAACGAGACTGTGAATCCGTATCTCATTAAAATTTCTAAAGAGAGTTTTGTTATCTTGAATAAAAATTCTCTTGCATAAGCACCTCCGTATTTCTTTTCTATTTCATCTAATATTCTGCCTTTAAATGCACCTACACCGCTTTCATCTATAACTCCAGATAATATTTGACCTTTTTCTATCACTATTTTTGTGTCGCCTTTTGTATATTCAAAAGTAAAATCTTTTGGTAAGAATAAACTAAAGACTTCTTTGCCTGAAAATTCCTTTTTGTTCGGTACTTCTATTTCCAAATCACATGACTTTACTATATCAATAACTTCTTCACGACTCAAAGTCATCTTTTTTGTTAGCAAATAAAGACCTGTTATATAATCATTTATAGCTCCTATTATTGGTCCGCTAAATCTTGGGCTTCTAAATTGATAAGTCGCGTCTGTTAAAAGTTTTGTTTCTACTTGTGATTCTTTTGTTTGTGGTATGTGTAAATTCATTTCATCTCCATCAAAGTCAGCGTTATATGGTGGCGCTACTGTCAAATTCAACCTAAATGTGTTATAAGGCATCACTTTGACTTTGTGTCCCATCATACTCATTCTATGCAAAGAAGGTTGACGGTTGAAAATAGACCAATCTCCATCTTCCAGTTGTTTTTCAACAATAAATCCTGGCTCTAATTCTTTTATTATATCTTCCTTGTTTGTTTCTGTTACTTTCTTTCTTCTTCCGTCTGGTCTGTTGACATAATTTATTGTAGGCCATTTTGGATATCTTTCAATCATGTTTTTTATCTTTTCGATATTCTTTTCATTAACAACTACGGGTACTGTAAGTTCTTCTGCTATTATTTGAGGTACACCTACTTCATTTATATTCAAATAAGGATCTGGGCTGATCACTGTTCTTGCGGAGAAGTTAACTCTTTTACCTATCAAATTACTCCTGAATCTTCCTTCTTTTGTTTTCAATCTTTGAGCTAAAGTCTTTAAAACACGTCCTGATCTATGCCTAGCTGGCGGAACACCTGATATTTCATTGTTCATATAAGTTGCAATGTGATATTGTAACAATTCCCAAAGATCTTGTATTATGAATTCGGGAGCGCCTAAATCTATATTTTCTCTCAGTCTTTTATTTATTCTAACTATGTCTACAAGCTTGTGTGTTAAATCGTCTTCAGATCTTTCACCTGTCTCTAATGTTATTGACGGTCTTACTGTAACAGGTGGTGTGGGGAATAAAGTAAGAATAAGATATTCTGGTCTTGTTCCCCTTATACCTAAATATTGTAAATCAGAATCTGGTATTCTAACCATCCAATCTCTAATTTCAACCGGAGATAAAAGCGAATTGTCTTCCATATAAGTTGTTGGTTTTATATATTTTATTTTTCTTTGTTTCTCTTTACAATGAGGGCATGTTGTTTTGACCATAGTTTTTAGTTTCTTCAAAGATTTTTTACCAATTTTAAATTTCTCTGCATCCTCTGGCGTTAGTAAAACACGTCCACATTTTCTGCATGTAAATTTCAAAATATTGTATATCAATTTTGCATAATTAACATGTATTACAGGTTTGGTCAACTCTAAATAACCAAAGTGCCCTTTACACTCACCTACAGTACCACCGCAAGTCCTACATCTTAATCCCGGGTCAATGACACCCAACCTAGGGTCCATCAATCCTCCTTCTATTGGATAACCTTCTTGATCGTACAATTCTGTCTTGCTTATTTTGGAAGTAGAAATTTTCTTTATCATTTCTGGACTGAGTATACCAAAAATCATTTTGTCAATTAAACCCAATTCCTCATCAACAATGAGTTTTGGATATATTATCATGCTTTTTAACTCGTCTAAAAGTAGTTTGAAAGCATAGGACATTCCAATATCAACAGTTTTAGATCCACCGCACAATGGACATATTTTTTTATTTTTGACTCTATCAAAGATAGCTTCTATGCCACAATCTTTACAAATCGGTATCGATATTTTGTCAGAATCAAACCTTTCTTTCAAAAGTAGCGACGCACCATGAGCTATTAAGCAATCTTTTTCCATTTCTCCCAACCTAAGCCCGCCCATTTTAGATTTTCCTTCAGTTGGTTGTTTTGTTAATAAAGTAACAGGGCCTTTGGATCTTGCATACATTTTATTAGATACCAAATGATCTAATTTTTGGTAGAAAATATTTCCAATGAATATTCTATTTAAAAATTGTCTTCCGGTTTTTCCATCAAACATTACTTCTGTTCCATCTGGGTTATAACCGTATTTCTTTAACAATTCTTTCAAATCTGACTCTTTATAGGGGTGGAACGGTGGACTAATAATTGGATTGCCTGACAAAGCAGATACTTTCCCAGACATTATTTCAAGTAGTTGTCCAATAGTCATTCTTGAAGGTATGCTGTGAGGATTAAAAACTATGTCTGGAATCATTCCGTTTTCTGTGAACGGTAAATCTTCCTGCGGTATTATTAAACCAATTACGCCCTTCTGTCCATGTCTACTTGCAAATTTATCTCCAAGCTCAGGTTTCTTTAAATCTCTAACAACTACTTTAACAAGTTTGTTTCCTTCTGCACTTTCTGTTATAAAAACTCTATCTACTATGCCGCCTTCACCATGTTTTAGTCTAACTGACGTTTCTCTTATATTTTCAAGCCCTGTGGTGAATTGATCCAAACCACCTAAAAATCTTAATGGTGATACTTTGCCTATCAAAACATCATTCTTTTTCAATTGTGTTTCAACATCTACTATTCCGTCTTCAGGCAAATGCTTGTATGCATCTTCACCTGGATATCCTTTTATTCCTGGTTGAGGTATTCCTATAATATCTTCTTGGCCGCCAAGATATCTTTTCTCTTCTGCTTCATAAGTTCTTAAAATATAAGACCAAAAGAGGCCTCTCTCAATTGACGATTTGTTTATAACAACAGCATCCTCCATGTTATATCCCAGAAAAGACATTAAAGCAATAACAACATTATGTCCACCTGGATGATCTTCATCGTTTAGTATTTGATTTATGTGTGTCTTTACCAAAGGTGTTTGCGGATAAACTAAAACATTAGATTTTGTATCAACTCTTATGGGAAAATTAATCGAATAAACACCGATTGACTGTCCTATCATTTTTCCGCCAAAGTTTATTCTGTCACCACGATCAAATTCAGCAAAAGGTATAAATGAAGTTGCTAAACCAAGAATTATTGTGGGATCTAGCTCCAAGTGCGTATGTTTTTCTGTCAAATCTTCTAGTTTTAAAGCGATGTATGCATTTTCTTCTTCTTCTGCATCCAAATACTCTATAACACCCATTGAAACTAAATCTGACCATTTTATTTTTCCTTTTTCCAAATTTTCTATGTGTTCTTTTGTTAATTTTGGTTTACCGTTCTCCACAACTATTAGCGGTCTTCTTGCACGCCCAGGATCTGAAGATATTGATACTGTATCAAAATGTTCCAAATAAGAAAAATTTACTTGAGTTGAAATTTGTCCTTTTCTTCTTTTCTCTTTTAAACTATCAATAAATTTTTGAGCGTTTTTAACTGAGCCAACGAATCTACCATCTAAAAATACATCAGTCATTTTTTATCAACCTCTTTGGCGATTATATCTTCTAAAATTTTTACTTCCCTTTCTGTCGCACCTTTCGTTATCTGTCCCATTATTGCCAAATACTTTCTCAAACCAATTGTAGCACCTTCTGGTGTTTGTGAAGGATCTATCTTACCCCACTGTGTGGGATGTAAAACTCTTGCTTCAAAATGTTCTTGTGTTGATGTCAATGGTGAAAGAACATTTCTCAAATGTGATATTGTTTTAGTAAAACTGCCTCTTTCTAATCTTTGTGACACGCCTGTTCTACCGCCAACCCAAGAACCTATTGCAATTGCAGAAACTATTTGATTTGTTAAAACATTTGATTCCACTATTGATGGCAATGGTGGAAAGCGACCTCTTTTCGTTAATTTTTGATAATTGTATGTGATTCTTGTTACCAATCCCCATTTGCCTAATAAAACAGATCTGAAAAGGATTTCTAACAAATCGCCTGATAGTTTTAGTCTTTTATTTGAATAGTGGTCAAGATCGTCCTTTGGTGATTTTTTCAAATGGTGTCTTATTATTTTATCAACAGCTTTTGCCAGAAATATTGCTTTACTTATTCTATCCTTCTTTTCTTGCCCTAAATGCGGCAATAAATATTTGTCAAGAAGTTTATTTACTCTGTCTGCTCTATATTCTTTTTGTGTTATTTTGAGAAAATCTGCTATTTCTTCTATTGCCTCTTTTGATGTTGCAGATTCAGATTCAAATAGATTTTGATAAAATTCTTGCTGAATTTCATCATCAAAAGAAATTGCTGTTATTATATCTCTGTCTGATTCTAAACCAAGAGCGCGCAATAATATCACAATTGGCATTTTGTTAACATTTGCAAAGTTTATTCTTATTATTCCATCACTTCTTCTTTCCAGTATATGTCTTTGTATATATCCGTCTCTCTCTGAATGAATTCTAGCTACTTCAGTAACATTTGGTGTGCTCGGTTTTTCAACTAAAATTTTATTAGGCGCTATTTCTTCGATCAAAACAAGAACGCGTTCAGTTCCATTTATAATAAAGTAACCTCCCGGATCATCTGGATCTTCACCTGCATTTATAAGCTCGTTTCTACTCATTTTAGATAAGGGGCAAATTTTCGACTTTAACATAACAGGCAAGTCACCAAAATTAACTGTTATTGTTTCGCTTTCTATTCCATTCAGCATTGGTGTCATTTCAATATACATAGGTGCTGCATAAGTTAGATTTCTCATCCTTGCTTCTAATGGTAATATTGGTCTTTCAGAACCATCTGCCTCTTTAACCCACGGTCCCCAAATTCCAGTACCGATTGGCTTGCCAATTTTGAATTTACCTAATTTTATTTTGAATTCACCCAAATCTGGAACTTCTGGTTTTATTTCTTTTATCTGTCGTATGATGTTTGGAATTCTATTTTCAACAAAGTCATTGTAAGAATCTATTTGAAATTTGACAAATCCATTTTCGTCAGCAAATGATTTTAATATGGTTATAAACTCTTTCATGAGAATCACTCAACAACAATCCTGTAATATATAGTTTCTTTTGCTATATTACTTTTTCTAACAATCTTAATTAAATCACCAGGTTTAGCACCTATAGCTTGAACTACTGGGTCAGTTGATTTAATCATCGGAAATTGGTTAAGTTTTGTTATTCTATATTTTTCTATTATTTTTTGTTTTTCTTCTTCTGATACAATGTAATGTTTAGGCACAAGTTCATGAGATAACACATCTATATTTGTTTTCAATTAATCACCACACATGCGCTCTGGCCGGGATTTGAACCCGGGTCACGGGAGTTCTGTCGAGTGTTGACAGTCCCGTATGATTGGTCTCTAAAAGATTAGGCCGAGCTACACCACCAGAGCATTTAATTGAAAAACTATTTAGAAAACTAATATTTATAATGGGATTGGAACAGAGTCTATCAATCAATAAGGGATCACCCGTGGGATGGAATGGATTGGCAACGTCCTGGATTTCCCGCGCGAACGCAGTACCGTCCAGATCACCGAAAAGCTTAACTTCCGTGTTCGGGATGGGAACGGGTGTTTCCTTTTCGTTTTGGTCGCCAATCCAAGTTGTTATAAAATCTAAATTATTTAAATTTATCCGATATTCTCAATCTTTATTCATTCATATTTATATAGTTTACTATTGGGTGATTTAAAGTCATTAAAACATTTTTCTTTTTTAAAAAGAATTTGTGTTTTCAAAAATCCCCCCGGCCGGATTTGAACCAGCAACCCTTCGGTTTCTGTCGAGCAAATGCCGGTGGCAAATGCGCAAATGCAAATGCCTACAGCCGAATGCTCTACCGTTGAGCTACAGGGGGTTTAGCTTAATAGAAATTAGAATTGTTTTAAAAATTTTTATTTATTCTTTTTAACAACAATTTTCTCTGCAATTTTGCGTATTAATCCTTTACCTCTTCTATAAGTGAAATATGCTTTAGGTAGCTTCGTCTTACCTTCTATATCCATAACAGGTTTTATTTTATAGGTTAATATTCTCTCTTCGCCTGGTTTTAATTTATCTATTCTCCAAATGAGATCTGTACCGCTATGTGTTGTTCTAATTTCTGGTTGTATTGTAGTAAATTCTTTCACAAGAACTGCAATTGGTGGTATTTTGTCTCTAACTATTGCATTATGTATTTCACTTCTTGAATTATTTTTCAAATGTAAAGTTACAAGAGTTTCTTTGTCTGAAGATAATTTGCCTGGATATTTTTTTGCAAGTGTTGGTTTGTAATAGTAAGTTATTGCTATCAAGAAAAGCAAAAATATTATAGATGATACTATAACTATATTCGAATATCTGAATTGATACACTATTAGTCTAGATTGGTCTGGATCCAAATCAGAAATAAGCCATGAATATACAATCCTATTATCTTTTGTTTCTTCTGATGTAGGTTCTATTTCTGGATAAAAGAAATATTTAGATGTTCTAGGCATAGATTCTGTAACAAGATATGAAGAGTCTGGTATATTTCCCTTGTTAGTAACATTTATTATAACAGTTCTCGATAAAAGTTCTGATATTATGGTTTTCTCTTCTTTTATATCGTCGAATTTTTGTATTGCAAAATTAGCTGTTTTTTTATGTATTGTTTGACCAAGTGCGTCTCTCATTTCAGTTTCGATGTTATAAATTCCATAAACATATTTATTGTATATGAAAAACGGTGTTGTAAGTGTTTGAGTTTTTGCTGGTTCTAACAACACTTCTTCTTCAAAGCTTTGAATTAAGACTTTGTCTTTTGTTATTTTTGTTTTAATCATGAGATGCTTGCTTTGAGTTTTATCTAAATTAACCAAAACCGGTTGTATAGATAATGTTTCTCCTGGCTTTACAATTTCTTGATTCAATTTTATTTCAGAAATATATGTGCCCGTTCTTCTTCTTACATTAATAATTATATCCTTGTATTCAGACAAACCTGTATTAAGAGATGTTACAGAAAATTTTGAAAGAACTGTACCTGTTTCTGCATCTTCTGTTGGCTCAAATGTCAATTTTATTACTTCTGATTCTCCAGGATTTAATGTTACTCTTCCTAAACCAACAGTGACTTGTAACTTGCTTGGCCAAACGCCTGGCGATATAATAAAAGTGTCTTTTGACAACCCTGTGTTTTTAACAGTTACTTCAATAGTACTTCTTTCAGAAGTGTATATAGTTTCCACATTACCTGAAGTTATTATCTCTATGTTTGAAATTACAGTTTGCGACAATGATGATTCAAACGAAAGCAAGATTAATGTAAATGCTAAAACCCATTTGATTTTTTTATCCAATTTAAACACCTAAGATAATAATTAACTTTTTAATATTAAGTTTTTGATTTGCTTAGTTTTTTTATTACATTGACGATTTTCGATGAAATAGTTTCTTTTTTCTCTGAAGCTTTTTCTTCATCTTCTTTTTTTACTTTATGTTCAGATAATTTTTCTTTTATATTTTCTCTAATTTCTTCTGCTGCTTCTGTGATGCTTTTTTCTAATTTAAATCTACCTTTCCATGTCCCCTTGAGTACCCAGGGAAGTTCTTTACCGTATTCTTCATTCCAGCTTATATTTTCAAACGGTATCACATCTGTTTTGTAATATTTTTCATATGGAAGAGGAAAACCAAATGTAAGTATAGCCACTGGTTTTATGTGATCAGGTAATTTTAATAATCTTTTCACTGCCTCTTCTTCAAAAGCATGAACCCAGGAACCACCTAAACCTAAAGCATGAGCTATTAATAACATATTCTGAATTGCTGCACCTGTGTCTTGAAGTGAATACATTGTTTTGCCTCTTTCACCAAATTTTAATCCCAATTTGTCAAGATTTGCGCAAACTACTATTACAAGTGGTGCGTCTTCCACATGTTTTTGTTTAAGTGAAGCTATCGATAATTCAATTTTTGTTTTTTTGTCTTTAACAATTATAAATTCCCATGGTTGAATATCGCCCGCTGATGGTGCTAAGGTGGCTGCCATTAAAATTTGCGCTATTAACTCTTCCGGAACATCTCTTCTATCATAAACCTTCACATTTACTCTGGATTCAATGGCATCAAAAACGTCCATATCCATCTCATAAAAAGATAGAAAAACGAGAATAATAAATTTTCAGTTATCGAATAAATAATATATGAAATATTCTATATTAGTTGAAACTTACAAAAAATTAGAAAGCACTCCAGCCAAGTTAGCTAAAGTTGACATTTTATCAGAATTATTGCAAAAAACTCCTTCTGAGCAGCTACCTAAAGTCGTCTTGCTAATCCAAGGTGTTGTCTTTCCTAAATTTAGTGGAAACGAACTCGGAATAGCAATCCAAATGATGATAAAGGCGATAGCAAAGGCTGTTGGGTTTTCGATTGAAGAAATTGAAAAAAGATTCAAAAAACATGGTGATTTAGGAGTTGTTGCTGAAGAATGTGTGAAATCAAAAAAACAATTGACTCTCTCTAGGAAAGAATTGGATGTTGATATGGTTTTCAAAAATTTACAACAATTGGCTTATGTAACTGGAAGTGGATCGCAAGATAAAAAACTTAATCTTATATCCGAATTACTTGTTTCTGCAAAACCAGAAGAGGCAAAATACATTGTGAGAACTATAATAGGTGATCTGAGAATTGGGGTTGCAGAAGGAATAATTAGGGATTCTATAGTAAAATCTTTTCTGTTGAAAGATAAAAATGTGGATAAAAATGAAGCTACTAAAGCTCTTGATTATGCATGGAATTTATTGCCTGATTTTGGAGAAATTGCTGTAATTGCGCGCGATAAAGGAATAGAAGGATTAAAAAAAATCAAAGTTAAATTGGGCAATCCTATACAAGTCATGCTAGGCGAGAAAGCTGAAAGTATAAAAGAAGTTGTGGATGAATTTGGCAGAGTCGCTGTTGAGTTCAAATATGACGGTATGCGTGCACAAATAAGCAAAAAAGACGATAAAATTTGGATTTACACCAGAAGACTTGAAAATGTAACCAAACAATTTCCTGACTTAGTTGAACTTTGCTTGAAAGCGCTAAAACCAAAAGAATGTATTGTTGAAGGAGAGGTTGTTGGTTTAAATCCCAAAACTAAAGTGCCTGTGCCTTTTCAAATTTTATCACAAAGAATTCAGAGAAAATATGATATTGAAAAATTAATTAAAGAAGTACCTATACAGATTAACTTGTTTGATGTTATCTATGTTGATGGCGAACTTCTAATAGATAAGCCTCTAAGAGAAAGAAGAAAGATACTTGAAAAAATAGTTGATGTAATTCCAGATAAGTTTGTTCTAGCAAAGCAAATTGTAACAGATGATGTAAAACTGATAGAGCAATTCTATAAACAAGCTCTAGATGCAAAACAAGAAGGTTTGTTTTTGAAAGTTTTAGATTCAAAGTATGTTTTTGGCAGACATGTCGGTGGTTGGTATAAAATAAAGCCGACTATGGAAACTCTAGATTTGGCTATAATAGGCGCAACTTGGGGGACTGGAAAAAGAGCTGGATGGATGGGATCTTTTATATTGGGATGCAGAGATGAAAGTTCTGGTAAATTTTTAGAATGTGGAATGCTTGGTACAGGAGTAAAAGAGAAAAAAAGTGGTGAAACAGATGTGACATTCAAAGAATTAACTAAATTATTAAAGCCTTACATAATCTCGGAAAAAGGAACGACAATAAAGATAAAACCTAAAATTGTTATATCTGTTGACTATCAAGAAATACAAAAATCCACTAACTATGAATCTGGTTTTGCTTTGCGCTTTCCAAGATTTATTGCATTGAGAGAAGATAAAGGGATAGAAGATGTTGATACTATAGAAAGAATAAGATATCTTTATTCTTTACAGAAAAAGAGATAAAACATTAATTCACAATAGAAAGAAAATTGATTAAAAACTATTAAATGAGTATTAATTTTTAAATATTTGCTTATTATAAAGTAATAAAGGGGTAAATCTAATGTTAGGATCTCAACAACTAATGGATGCTTTGAAAGGAATTGGGCTTAATCTTTATGAAAGAAAATTGTGGGTTGCTTTGCTTGCTAAAGCTGTTGGTACTGCAGGTGAATTATCAACAATAGCTAATGTTCCACGTTCTAGAACTTATGATGTTTTACAAACTTTAACTGAGAAAGGTTATGTTATTGTTCAATCTTCCAAACCATTGAAATATGTAGCTGTTCCTCCTTCAGAAGCACTTGAAAGAGCCAAAGCTAAACTTCAACAAGATTTGGAAATAAAAATTCAAAGAATTGAAAGATTAAAAAATTCTCCATTATTAGAAGAATTGGAATCCATACACAAACAGGGATTGAACCTTGTTGCGCCTGAAGATATTACTGGTTCGTTGAAAGGAAGATATTCTGTTATCCAACAAATGGACACTATGTTTAAAAATGCTTCTAATTCTATAAACATTGTCACAACACCGGTCGGTTTGAATGAATTGTTTGAAAATCATTTGAGTATACTCAAAAATTTGAAACAAAAAGGTGTTAAAATTAGAATTGTTAGTAAAATTGATGATAGCTGTATAGATGCCGTTAATGCTTTATCTGGAATTGCTGATATAAGAAAAATTGTTGACGATAAAGTTCCTATATATGGCAAATTTTTTGTTGTCGATGATCAACAAACAATGATGAGTTTAACAGGTCATGATGTAAATGACATGCAACATATGATGTTTTGGACAAAATCTGAACATACATCAAAAGACATTTTAAATCCTTTGTTTAATTTAGTTTGGGAGAATTCTGTTCCTTTAACACAAAAGAAATAATTTTCATATATTTTAATAATCCTTTAGTATTTTATTATTAAAATTTCAATTAACAGAAACAAAAAATTAAGTTTGATGTTTTGAAATTAACCTATAAATATAGGTCTCTGAGATAATTTCTTTGGTAAAGCTAATTGTTTAAAAGGTTTGTCTTTTCCATCACGTTTTATCTCTTTTATTAACTCACTTAAACTCATGTTTTTAATTTTACCGGTTTCTCTTAATCTAACCGCTAGTATTCCACTTTTCTTTTCTTTTTCTCCAATTACAACTATAGCTGGTATCCATTCCATCTCTGCATCTCTTATTTTTTTATCTATTCTTTCAGTTCTATCATCAATGTCAACTCTTATTTCTTTACTTTCTAACTTTTTCATCAATTCTTCACAGTAATTGATGTAGTCTTTATTTATAGGACAAAGTCTTACTTGTATAGGTGACAACCAAACTGGTAATGAAGGTGGTTTTCCGCTTAAAGAATTTATATAAGCTTTTTCCAACATTGCGTAAAAACACCTCTCCAAACTGCCAGAAGGCGAGCAATGGAGTATAAGTGGATGTTTCTTTTTTCCGTCTTCATCTGTATATTCAATTCCAAATCTCTCTGCATTTTCATGATCAATTTGTACAGTTGTTAAAGCAGACGCTTTATCCATAGAATCAACAAAATTAAATTCGAATTTTGGATCGAAGTAAGCATACCTGAAATTCCACATTTCAATCAAAACAGGTTTGTTAATAGTTTTAACTAAAGAAATAATAAAATCTTTGTTGTTCTTCCAAAAATCTTGAGTAAATCTTATTGCAACTTCGTAATCTTTTGTTTCAAAACCCAGATCTTTTAGTATTTCCATGCCAAATTTGAATTGGTTTTTGAATTCTTCTTTTGCTGAGTCTAAATCTTTACATAATGTATGCATATCGGGCATTGTGAAAGCTCTAAGTCTTCTCAGTCCGACCAACTCACCTGCTTTTTCAAGTCTAAATGAATATCTAGTTAATTCGAAAAATTTCATTGGCAAATCTTTGTAAGAAATATTTGTGGCAGCTAATGTTAAAAATTGGCCAAAACATGCACTAAAGCGCAAAAAGAATTTTTTCTTTGCTGAATTTACAGTATATTGTCTAGCGGGAAATCGATTTAAATATTCTTTCAAAGCTGGATGGTCATAATCATACATTAAAGGTGTTTCAACTTCCATAGCACCATATTTGATAACTTTTTGTGTTATCCATTGTTCCATTAAACTTTTCATTATTCTGCCTTTAGGCAAAAATCTAAAATTGCCAGGATCTGAGCCTGGTTCATAATCAACTAATTGTAAAGCTTTCATTAATTTGACATGAGGCGGTATTTCAGAAACAGCTCGCACTTTAGAATATTCATAATTAAAAAATTTCTTCAAGTTTTCATATCCTTTAAAATTGAATTTATCCGCATTTATCAAATTTCCATCTGGTGATAAAATGAACCATTCTGATTTGATTTTTTCTTCCTGCTTTAATGATTGTGGCATCTCTTCTAACTTTTGCTTTGCTTCTTCCGCACCGAAAAATTTAGATTGCTCAGCCATTGGATGAGCTTTTATTTTCAATTGATACTGTTTATTCCATCCAAATGGTGCACGATATGTTTCTAATCCTTGTTCCTTTGCCAGCGATTCCATTTTTTTTATCAAATCTAAAGCCACTGATGGTTTTGCTAAATTAGAGCTTAAATGAGCAAATGGATAAATCAAGATTTTTTTAACTTTCAGATTATCTAAGCTATCTTTCACTTCTTTTATAGCAAGTTTAACTACATCTTCATTATCTCCTTCTTCTATAGCCGTGAATAAAACTACAAGGTTTTCCAATCTTACTTTTTTCTTTTCTGCCTTCTCAGCAGCAGCTATTTCTTTTTCTATCGGTTCATATTCTATGAATTCAACATGATTTTGAAGTATTCTCACCTTTTTTCACCTACTATAATTTTATTGAGTTAGTTTTTAATACCATTTGTTGCAGCTTATATTCAACCATGTTAGGCCTACCTCGATTTCTTATTGATATTTTATAGCTTATTCCATATTTAGAAAGCATATCCAAAACTTTTTTGTTGCACTTTTTAAAAGCAGATTTTGATATCTCTATTTGCTTAATATTGCTATTTTTTTCAAAAACATTTTGAAGTATTTTTTGATTAATAAATTTTCTGAAATGTATAATGTGAATGTCTTTTGATATTTTTTGCAAGTCAGAATAACTAGAAATTGAAATGTGTTTTACATTCACCTTGTCCGACTTTCACCCACTTTTATCACTTTAGAGATTAATGGGAAGTTATTTTTATAAATATAACCAAATGTCGCTAAACCTTATATAAACAAATACAGATAATAAGAAATTATGTCAAAAACAGTTCAGTTAGTCGGTTTTGATGTTTTTCCAGAAGATTTAAAGAAACAAATAAATGTTGTATCTAACAGACTGCTTGATAAATACAAAAAAATGTTTGGTGAAGAATCACTCAAAATGTTCAAACTAGCTGTCGATAAAAAGCGAGAAAGAGGAGAACACACTTTGTTTGAAATAAAAGGTTCTTTGAGTACATCACATGGTTTGTTCTACGCTGTCCACAGCGATTGGAAGATTCTAGATGCCACGGAAAAAGTGATTAAAGAACTAGAGAGACAGATGACAAGCAAGAAAGAAAAAATGAAAACAGGCAAAAAATAATTATTTAAGAATTCATGTATCGTCATAATTATAGCATAGCCCCGTCGTCTAGATGGTTTAAATCCAGGATAATGGTCAAGGATAGCGGGCTTTGGACCCGTTGGCACCAGTTCGAATCTGGTCGGGGCTATAAATCTCAACTTTAAAAATGAATTTTATGAACCAAAAACAAGTTTGGGAAACTATAGCAAACTCCTGGAGCAACTTGAGAGTTAAACCTTGGAGGGAAGTAGAAGAATTTTCAGAAAAAGTATTTCATGGCATTGTTTTAGATGTTGGTTGTGGCAATTGTAGAAACCTTGTTCCCTTTCTTAACAAAAAAATTAAATGTATTGGATTGGATTTCTCCAAAAACATGATCAAAGAATCAAAAATTTTTCTGAAACGAAGAGATTTGGAAACGAGTTTAATTGTGGCGAATTCTGAAAAAATGCCTCTAAAAAATGATTGTGTCAACGCAATAATTTGCACGAATGTTATCCATAACATAAATTCAAAAGAAAAAAGAATTGCTGCATTAAAAGACATGGATAGGGTTTTAAAACAAAATGGTAAAATTTTGTTAAGTGTTTGGAACAGATGTCAAAAAAGATTTTTATTGAATTTTATTTTAAGTTTTTTTTCTAGTCATTATTCAGATGTGTTTGTTGATTGGAACTATCATGGAAAAAAATACAAAAGATTTTATCATCTATACACAAAAAACGAACTAGAAACTGATTTGAGATTGGCTGGATTCAACAAAATAAAGATTTGGAACGATAAAAGAGGGAATATATGGTCTTTGGTAGAAAAGTGAATTATGTTTAGATAAAGTCGTTAGAAAATCAAGTATGGCAAGACTTGACATCAATACTAAAAACATTCGAGTGTTGCAATTTCGCATTTAAGAAAAACGAGTAGAAAGATTGAAAAGAATCATGAAATTATTTTAAAACTTTGGGAAAGTAGAACTCATCAACCCAAAATATTTGCAAGTATGATTGAAGATTCTAAGTTTGTTAGTGAGAAACAAAATGGAAAGATTGCAAAAAGAATTAAAAACAAGTGATTTATATTTCTATTAACTATAATCACATCTTAGGATATCGATGAAGAAATGTTCTAAATGCAAAAGAGAAGCGATTTATTTTAGAATAAATGAAGGCAGGTATTATTGTGAAAAATGTTTTAGCGAGAATATAGAAAAGCGAGTCAAATCTGTCATAAGCAAATACAAGCTTGTTAGCAAAAAAGACAAAATAGCTGTAGCTTTGTCTGGCGGCAAGGATTCTTCAAACACTGTCTATTTGCTAAAGAAAATCTTTGGTAAGAACCCAAATGTAGATATAGTTGCAATAACAGTTGATGAAGGTATTAAAGGCTATAGAAACAAAGTGGTGAAAGGATGTAAAAAATTCTGTGATGAATTGGGCGTTGAACATTATCTAGTTTCATTCAAAGAAAGATTCAATTTAACAGTTGACGAAATAGGAGAAAAAACTAAAGATGAAGGAACATGCGGTCCCTGTGGAATTCTTAGAAGATATTTGCTCAATGAAAAAGCGAGGGAGTTGAAAGCTAAAAAAATAGCTGTTGGACATAATTTAGATGATGAAGCGCAAAGTGTTATAATGAATTTTATGAAAGGCGATTTAATAAGATTGGCTAGATTTGGTGCTTTACCTGGAATAAAAGTTCATTCTAAATTCATACCTAGAATAAAGCCTTTGCTATTAGTGCCGGAAAAGGAATCGGCTCTTCATGCTTTAATCAATCATATTCCTGCTTACTTTGTTGAATGTCCCTATGCCAAATTTAATTCGCTTAGAAGAGAAACTAGAGACTTTCTTAATAGACTTGAAAATAGATCACCTGGAATTAAATATTCTATAATCAAAAGTGCTGAAAGGGTTGCATCTTTGTTAAAAGCAGAATTAAAATTTGGCGAAATTAATAGTTGTAGTAATTGCGGCGAACCGTGCTCTGGAGATTTATGCAAAACATGCGAAACGATGAAAACTTTCTTTGGGTGAACTGCTAATCTTCGAAAAGCTCTCCAATCAGCTTTCTTAAAGCAGGTGTCTTTATGTTTTCTATGTTTTCTTGAACTTTTCTAAGAGAACTCTTATAATCTATCATCTTTAGCTCGTTAACCATAAAATCACTTCCTTAAAGACTTTCCATTGTTCTCTATTTGAGCTATTTTTTGCTGTAGAAAGTTCACTCTATCCTGTAAAAATCTAACTTGCCTTAGGTTTTTAGCTCTGAATAGCTGACTCTTGGCATTAAACAATTCTTCTCTATAAAATCTTAATTTAAGCAGGTCTTGTCTGTTCATTTAGCATCAACTATTACTATATAGTAATAGTAATATATAAATGTTACTACTATACAATAGAAATAAATTAATATAGATATTAAACTAGATAAAACAAATATAAGCTATAGTATAATTTTACCTTACTATCAACTTCCTGGGTGGATTGTAGCAAACTTGAAAACAAATTTTGGTATCGATGATGTAGATTTTAAGGGAAACGGTGTTAAATTAACTGTTTATAAGCGAGATGGGGTTGATAGCAGAGAAGCTAAAGCAAGATTAGATGATGCTAGGAATTATCTTAAACTGAAAATAGAAACAAGCCAATGAATAATATCATATAAATATCATCCCTAATTTTAGATTATGAATTTGGAAGAAAAGTTTGCAAGAGAAGTTTTTAAAGCAATAGAATTGGGTAAAGTAAAAAACAAAAATCAAATGGATAAGTTAAAAAGAGAATTGTGCGTAAAATTCAATCTATCTGAAGCGCCTACTAACCCAGACTTGATGAAATACGCTAATGAAACGCAAATAAAAGAATTTTCAAAGATTATGGGCATAAAACCAACCAGAACTATATCTGGCGTAGCCGTAATAACTGTATCCTCTAAACCTGGCCCTTGTGGTGGAAGTTGCATTTACTGTCCACCTCTAGGTAAATATGTACCTAAAAGTTATTCTCCAAACGAGCCTGCTATTCAAAGAGCAATAAGAAACAAATTCGATCCATTTAAACAAATAAAAGACAGGCTAAACCAATACAAGATAATGGGACATCCAACTGACAAAGTAGAAGTAATCGTCTTAGGCGGCACATTTACTGCGCTCGATAAAAACTATCAAAAAAAATTCATCAAGGGAATATATGACGGTTTGAACGGTAAAAAAGCTAAAACTTTGGAGGAAGCAAAAACTATTAATGAAACAGCCAAGCATAGGTGCGTTGGTCTTACAATTGAAACCAGACCTGACTATTGCATGGAGAAGGATGTTGACAGCCTGCTTGAATATGGATGCACGAGAGCTGAAATAGGTATTCAATCAATTTACAACGATGTTTTAGATAAAGTAAAAAGAGGTCATTATGTAGAAGATACCATAAAATCAATACAGATACTGAAAGATTCTTGTTTTAAAATAATAGGTCATATAATGCCGTTTTTGCCTGGATCTGATTTCAACAGAGATTTGAAAATGTTTAAAGAACTTTTCACAAATCAAGATTTTATGATAGATGAATTCAAAATATACCCTTGTGTTGTTGTACCTGAAACTGAACTTTATGAGCAATGGAAAAGAGGTGAATACAAACCACCAACACTAGAAGAAACTGTTAAATTGATAGCAGAAGTGAAGAAGATTACTCCTCCTTACGTTCGTTTTAGACGAGTTTTCAGAGACATACCTGCACCGGAAATAGCTGCTGGTCCGAAAAAAAGCAATTTAAGGCAATTGGCAATAGAAGAATTGAAAAAATGTGGGATGAGATGCAGATGTACAAGATGTAGAGAGCCGGGACATGCTAAAGCTATTTACGGTGTTGTAGCCAATGCTAGCAACATCGAGCTTGTTAGAAGAGAATATGATGCTTCAGGTGGCAAAGAAATATTTCTCTCTTTCGAAGATACAAAAAATGATGTGCTCATTGCGTTGCTCAGGTTAAGAATTCCATCAGACAAAGCGCACAGGAAAGAGATAGTTGAAAAACCATCTGCTTTGATCAGGGAAATACACACTTATGGTCAAATCGTCCCGCTGAACGAAAAAATAGAAAGTGAGTGGCAACACAAAGGTTATGGCAAACTTTTAATGGCTGAAGCTGAAAAAATAGCTAAAGAATTTGACAGAAAGAAAATGGTTGCTATAGCTGGTGTTGGCGTCAAGCAGTGGTTTATTAACCTTGGATATAAATATGACGGTCCTTATATGTCCAAAATAATCAACTAACGAGATTTATTTTCTTAAAAACCAAATTAATTTTATGGCTTCATATGAACAGATTCTAAAAAGAGTTTTAATAAAAATCAAGCCTAGCGAAAAAGAAGAAAAAAGGATAAAGGAATTAAGCAATAGAATTCTAGCGATAGCAAACGAGGAAGCTGCCAAGTATGAAGGCAAAGCCATACTTGCTGGCTCGCTAACAAGAGATACTTGGTTGCCAAACAAAAACGAAATCGATGTCTTTATCCTATTTCCAAAAACTTTTTCCAAGGAAAAATTGGAGGAAGTTGGATTGAAACTTGGAAAAATAATTGTTGAAAGATTGCAAGGCAAGTGGAAAGTGGAATATGCCCAACATCCCTACATTCGCGGTGTTATAAACAAAATACAAGTTGATTTAGTTCCATGCTACCATCTTTCTCCTGGTGAAAAAATAATTTCAGCAGTTGATAGAACACAATTTCATGTGGATTATTTGAATAAAAAGCTGCCAGAAAAATTAAGTGATGATGTACGTTTACTAAAGCAGTTATTGAAAGCTAATGGTTTATATGGAGCTGACAGCAAAACTAGTGGGTTTTCTGGATATCTTTGCGAGCTGTTGATAATAAATTATGGCAGTTTTATCGATTTGCTTAAATCTGCATGTCAATGGAAAGTAAAAGAGATAATCGATATTGAAAATTTATGGAAGCAGCAAGATTACCATCATTTGAAAAAGAAGTTTAAAGATGAGATTTTGATTGTCATAGATCCTGTTGACAAAGAAAGAAATGTTGCTTCGCCTTTATCTGTAGAAGTTTTTTACAAATTCAAAAAAATAGCCAATCAATTCATCAAATCTCCAGACGAATCTATATTCTTCAAACAAAAAGAAGCAAAGTTGACGCCAAGTGAGTTTGATAAATATTTGAAAAATAGGGGTACAGAAATCATAGCTGTTGTTTTCAAGCCGCCTAAAATTGTACCAGATATACTGTGGCCGCAATTAAGGAAAGCAACCAAAAGATTGGAAGCTATATTAAGAGAGTATGAGTTCGTAACTTTGAGAAGTGATTGTTGGACGGATGAAAAAAACTTAGCTGTGATAATATTAGAAATGCAAGTTGGCGAATTGCCGAAAATAGACAAAATCAAAGGACCTTTGGTGTTTGATGAGAAGAATGCAAATAATTTCGCGAAAAAACATGAAAAAGATGCTATAACTGGTCCATTTATAGAGGATGTTTATTGGTTTGTCGAAGTGAATAGGAAATGGACAACAGCAAAAACAAAATTGATTGATAGTTTATCAGAAAAAGAAAAAATTTTGATGGACAAAGGAATTCCAAACTATATAGCTAAACAGATTGCTGGTGGATTTAAAATTTTGAGCGAAGATGGCTTGAAAAAGTTGCTGAACAACAAGGAATTTGCAATATTTATGAAAAAATATTTTGAGAAAGAAAACTTATTCATCTAAGCTCGTCTTCTATTCTTATGAATTCGTTTATTTTGCAAATTCTCTCTCCACTTATTCCTATTTTAGCCATATCGCACTCCAAACCAACACCTAAATGCGCTATTAGCGTGTCTTCGCTCTCTCCAGATCTGTGCGAAATCACGGTTGTTATTTTATGTTTTTTGGCCAAAGCCACAATTCTTTTAACATCAGTTATAGTTCCTATTTGATTGGGTTTAACAATGATTGCATTCACTGCATCCATTTTTATTGCCTTTTCTAATCTTGCTAGGTTTGTTGCAATCAAATCATCACCACAAACTAAACAGTCGTTAAAATGTTTTTTGAAAAGCGAAAATTCTCCGAAGTCATCCTCACTGAAAGGATCTTCAACATACTTTAAATCATACCTTTTAACTAATCTTGACATAAACATAAATTGATCTTTTGTAGTTTTTCCTTTATAAGAGCCTGCAGCATCAATCCCCAATTCAACATTTCTTCCTCGAGTTAAAGAAAAGAGCAAATCTAAAATCTTTTCTGTTTCTAATGTTGTTACCCAACCTGATTCTAAATTTTTGCTGTATAAAAATTTCTTGTCTTCTTTTTCTAATATCTTTCCAAATTCCAAATATATTCTAGCTAAGTTTAATATTTCTTCAGCAAAAGATTTTTGTTTCTTAGGATATGCTAGAAACTCTTGTATTTCACTTTTAAACCAACCGCCAGCTAAATTGCATAATGGTTTTGGTAATCTTTTACCTCCAAGATATTTGTAAACTTCAATGCCATTTTCCAAAGCAAAAGCCTTCAAAAAAGCAGCTGAAATCCCTAAAGCCAAATTTCCACCTATAAGATTGAAGTTGTCTGTGTTGTCAATTCTTCTTAATTCTGCGTCAACCTCCTCTTGGCTATTGAATTTATCTCTTAAAAAAATGTTTCTGACTCTTGGAAATTCTTTAAACACATAGTCTAAAGGCAAATTCTTTGCTTCATATTTTCCAACACTTGTACCAATCGGGACTCCATATCTAACTTTGCCTTTGTTTGTTTCAATTTCTATTTCTATTGTTTGTTTAGAATTTGTAGCTAATATTGTTCTCAGTTTTATGTCTCTTACCTTCATAGAATAAAGGATTGTTTTTTGTTAAAATATTTTTATCATTGTTTATGAATTGTTTTCAAAATTTTCAAAAATAATAGTGATGCTAGTAAATGCATTGAGATTTTGTTAATTTGTAATAGAAGAAAAAATGACATCCTCTGCGGATTAGCCCGCTGCTTCCTACTGTTTTAGTAAAGTAATAGCCAAAATGTTATTCACGGAATATATTTTGCTACTTTCAATGCTATTCTACCAACAGCCTCGTTAAGAAAAGTC
>Ga0123519_10000613_pt1 | contig 62400 bp, 55 predicted proteins | sample YelNatPaOPRAMG02_FD_87396 | JGI IMG/M metagenome (GOLD analysis project Ga0123519, IMG submission 87396) | Hot spring microbial communities from Yellowstone National Park - Yellowstone National Park OP-RAMG-02 (version 2) | ecosystem: Environmental > Aquatic > Thermal springs > Hot (42-90C) ...
ACAAGGCCTGCCCGGCCAAATGAGCGCCGCCCTCAGCGACGCCGAGCGCGACCGCATCCTCGCCAAGGCGGCGCTGTTTGCCCCGCCGCCGGCCGAGCTTGCCGATGGCAGGCGCGATCTCGTCGGCCTCTCGCGCGAGGAACTCAAAGCCGCGCTGGCCGCGCTCGGCGAGCCGGCGTTCCGCGTCAAGCAGATCTGGCATTGGATCTATCACCAGGGCGTCGTCGATTTCGCCGCCATGAGTTCGATCGCGCGGCCCTTGCGCGAAAAGCTCGCCCGACATTTCGTGATCTCCCGGCCGGAGACGGCGCTGCGGCAGAAAAGCCGCGATGAGGCGGAGAAATTCCTGCTCCGCTTTCGCGACGGCGAACAGGTGGAAACCGTCTATATCCCCGACGTTATCGAGGATCGCGGCGCCGTTTGCCTCTCCTCGCAAGTGGGCTGCACGCTTTCCTGCCGCTTCTGCCATACCGGCACGCAGCGCCTGACGCGCAACCTCGGCGCTGCCGAAATCCTCGGCCAGTTCATGGCGCTCCGCGATGTCTATGGCGAATGGCCGAGCCCCAAGGGCGAGACGCCGCGGCTGCTCTCGACCATCGTGCTAATGGGCATGGGCGAGCCGCTTTATAATTATGAAAACGTCGCCCGCGCCATGACCATCATCATGGATAATGAGGGCATCGCGCTGTCGCGCCGGCGGATCACGCTCTCGACCTCCGGCGTGGTGCCGATGATGGACCGCGCCGGGGCCGAGCTTGGCGTCAATCTCGCGGTGTCGCTGCACGCGGTGCGCGATGCGTTGCGTGATGAATTGGTGCCGCTCAATCGCAAATACCCGATCGCCGAGCTGATCGCCGCATGCCGGCGCTATCCTGGCGCCTCGAATGCCCGGCGCATCACCTTCGAATACGTCATGCTGCGCGGGGTGAACGACAGCGAGGCCGACGCGCGGGAACTCGTCCGGCTGATCGCGGGGCTGCCGGCCAAGGTCAATCTCATCCCCTTCAACCCCTGGCCGGGCAGCCGCTTCGCGCCGAGCACCGCGCGCGCCATCGCCCGCTTCGCCGAGATCGTGATGGATGCCGGCTACGCCGCCCCGGTGCGCACGCCGCGCGGGCGCGACATTCTCGCCGCCTGCGGCCAGTTGCGCACGATGATGGCGCCCAACCCCGCCTGAGAGTTTGAAAAAAAATGCCCTCTTTCTCGGAATCCGACGGAAAAAGCCAATGTTTCTAGAGGGCGTTCTTTTTCAAGTTCGATTGATTTTCAGGCTCTGAGCGTTTGGAAAGCAATGCCCGCTCCGCGCGGCGCTTGCCGGCCCCCCTCGCGGGCGTTAGGGTCGCCCCGTTTCATCCCCCGGCGCACGACGCCCCCGCACGAGTTTTTCCCCATGAGCTTCATCGCCGAACGCCTCGAACGCATCAGCCCGAGCCAGACCATCGCGATCTCCACAAAGGCGCGCGCGCTCAAGGCGGCGGGGCGCGACATCATCAGCCTCTCCGCCGGCGAGCCCGATTTCGACACGCCGCGCAACGTCAAGGATGCGGCGATCCGCGCCATCGAAGCGGGCGAGACGAAATATACCGATGTCGCCGGCACCCCGGCGCTGCGCCGGGCGATCGCCGAGAAATTCCGCCGCGATTCCGGGCTCGACTACAAGCCCGAGGAGATCATCGTCGCCACGGGCGGCAAGCAGGTGATCTATAACGCCATGGTCGCGACGCTCAATCCCGGCGACGAGGCGATCATCCCGACGCCCTGCTGGGTGAGCTACCCCGATATCGTGGCGCTCGCCGATGGCACCCCGGTTCTGGTGCCCTGCGGGCAGAATGCCGGCTTCAAACTGCGGGCCGAGGATCTCGAAGCGGCGATCACGAACCACACCAAATGGTTTTTCATCAACAGTCCATGCAACCCAACCGGCGCTGCCTATTCGGCCGACGAACTCCGCCCGCTCTGCGAGGTTCTCCTCCGTCACGAGAACGTCTGGATCTTCACCGATGATATCTATGAAAAACTGGTCTATGACGGGTTTCGCCCGGCCACCATCGTCGAGGTCGAGCCGCGCCTGAAAGCACGCACGGTGACGATGAACGGCTGCTCCAAGGCCTATGCCATGACCGGCTGGCGTATCGGCTATGCCGGCGCGCCGCTCGAACTGATCAGGGCGATGGACAAACTCCAGAGCCAATCGACCTCCAACACCTCCTCGATCAGCCAGGCCGCCGCGGTCGAGGCACTGAACGGGCCGCAGGATTCGATCGCCGAGATGGCGAAGGTCTATCAGCAGCGGCGCGATCTCGTCGTCGCCATGCTGAACGAGGCGCCGGGCATCTCGTGCCACAAGCCCGAAGGCGCGTTCTATGTCTATCCTTCGCTCGCGGGCTGCCTCGGCAAGACCAGCCGGAGCGGGGTTACGATCAGGAACGACGAGGATTTCGTCACCGCCCTTCTCGAGGAAGAAGGGGTTGCGGCGGTGCATGGCGCGGCCTTCATGTATCCTGGCTACATGCGCATCAGCTACGCGACATCGACCGCGGCGCTCCGGGAAGCCTGCCAGCGCATCGAACATTTCTGTCGCGGCCTCAGGTAAGGGGGCGGCGGGAAATAAATGCGCGCTCTTCGCGACAGGCAGGCCAGGGGCTTTGCCCCTGGACCCGAGCAAAGGCGGAGCCTTTGCAATCCCTTCCATGACGCGGGTCTGGGGGCGCTGCCCCCAGCTTGTCCAGGGCGGAGCCCTGGCCTTATTTGGCTGCGATAAATTCTCCCCATGCCCCGGCTCGCCGCGCGCCTCGAACGCCTGCCCCCGGCCGCGACGGTGGCGATGACGCAGCGCGCGCGGGCCTTGCGCGAAGCCGGCGTCCGCGTGCTCACGCTTTCGATCGGCGAGCCCGATTTTCCGACGCCGCCCCACGCCATCGCCGCCGCGCACGAAGCCGCCTTGCGCGGCGAAACCAAATACCCCCCGCAAGATGGCACCCGCGCGCTCAAGGTAGCGGTGCAACGCAAATTCCGCCGTGATTCCGGGCTCGACTACGCGCTCGATGAAATCATGGTCGCCAATGGCGGCAAACAGGTGATTTTCAATGCCCTGATGGCGGCGGTCGATCCGGGGTCGGAAGTCATCATCCCGGCGCCCTATTGGGCCTCCTATACCCTGCTCACGGAATTGGCCCAGGGCGTCGTCGTGCCGGTGAATTGCCCGCAGAACAGCGGATTTCGGCTGCGCCCCGAAGATCTCGCCCAGGCGATCACGCCGCGCACCCGCCTGGTGCTGCTCAATTTCCCCAACAACCCGACCGGAGCGGCCTGTTCGCGCGCGGAAATGGCGGCGCTCGGAAAAGTGCTGCTAGAACACCCCGATATCTGGGTGCTCTGCGATGATATGTATGAGCACCTGATCTATGATGGGTTCGAATACGTTACCATGGCGGCCGCCGAGCCACGTCTGCGCGCGCGCGTGCTGACGGTCTCCGGGGTTTCCAAAACCTATGCCATGACCGGCTGGCGCATCGGCTTCTGCGGCGGGCCGCGTGAGCTGATCCGCGCCATGGTCAATATCCAGGGTCAGGCGACGGCAGGCGTCTCGACCATCGGCCAGGCGGCGGCGGCGGCGGCGCTCGATGGGCCGCAGGAACTGATTGCCGAGCGCGCCGCGATCTATCGCGCCCGACGCGATCTCCTGGTCGATCTGCTCAACGCCGCGCCGGGTATCTCGTGCCACAAACCCGAAGGCGCGTTCTACGTGTTCCCCAATATCGCGGGCTGTCTCGGGCGCCGCAGCGCGGGCGGTCGGATGATTGCGTCGGACGCCGATTTCGCCGCCGCCCTGCTCGAGGAACAGCATGTCGCGGTGGTCCAGGGCGCGGCCTTCGGCATGAGCCCCTACTTGCGCATCAGCTACGCCGCCGAGCCGGCGGTTCTGGAGGAGGCGGGAGCGCGCATCATCGCTTTTTGCGCGGCCCTCCACTGAGCCGCCGCGCGTCCCCCGATATCGTCATCCGCCCTGGACGCGACGAGGACGCGCCCGCCATCCGCGCCCTGATCGATGCCTCCCGCGCCGAGTTCCCCGGCCCGGCGGGGCCTGCGGATCGGCTCGGCGATCTCGCCCGGCCCGCCACCCACTACGCCAAACGCCGCGGCGCGCTGTTCATCGCCGCGCAAGGCGAGGATATCATTGGTCTTGTCGCCAGCGCGCCCAGCGCAACCGAAGGCACCATCGAGCTCGCAGACCTCCAGGTGCGGCGCGATCTGCGCGGGGGCGGCCTCGCGCTGCGGCTGTTGAACGCGGTGGAAACCGCTTCGCGCGGGATGCAGCGCCTCCAGCTCTGGTGTGACACGCGGGCCGACGCGGCGCAGCGGTTTTTCGAAAAACACGGCTACCTGCGCGAGGGGCCGATAAGGGTGCGGGAAGACAGCAGCAAGGCGCTGGAATTCGCCTATGCCAAACCGCTCGCCGGCATCCAGGTGATCTCGCTCGACGCCGCCGCCGCCGCCTCGGCCGACCGCCGCCTCGGCGACATCCTGACGCTGGCCGCCAATAGCGACGCGCAATTGCCGCTGCTTTCGGGCACCGAGGCGCGGCGCTACTGGCGCGGTGTCTCGGCGGATGTCGCGGGCGGGCGCCGGGTGCTGCTCGCCGGCTGGGTCGAGGGCGTGCTCGCCGGCGCGGTGCAGCTCGATATCAACACGCCGCCCTACCAGGACCACCGCGGCGAGGTGCAGCACCTCTTGATCCTACCCGCCTATCGCGGCGGCGGGCTGGCGCTCGCGTTGATGGCGGCGCTCGAAACCGCGGCGCGGGCACGCGGGCGCCGGCTGCTGACGCTGAACGCCATGGCCGGCGGCCCCGCCGAGGCCCTCGCGCGCGCGACCCACTGGCAGGAAGGCGGGCGCATCCCGGGCTTCACCGTCACCGCTCGCGGGGTGCCCTGCGATATGCTGTTTTTCTGGAAGGCGTTGGGGTGACGCCGAAGCCTATCAAGGCCAGGGCAGCCCCCTGGCCTTTCTACCTCAGCCCACACTTCGTGTCCGCGTGCGCAGCGTGACGAATTCCTCCGCCGCCGTGGGGTGGATGCCGATGGTGCGGTCGAAATCGGCTTTGGTGGCACCGCAGGTGAGTGCGATCGCAAGGCCCTGCATGATCTCGGGCGCGTCCTCGCCCAGCATATGCGCGCCCAGCACCCGTCCGCTCGCCTGATCGACGACGAGTTTCATCAGCGTCTTCCGCGCCCGCCCGCTGATGGTGTGGCGCATCGGGGTGAACTGGGTGAGATAGATATCGACCGCGCCGCGCGCCACCGCTTCCTCCTCGGTGAGCCCGACGGAGGCGAGTGGCGGGGTGGAGAAAACCGCGCTGGGCACGGCGGCGAAATTCCAGTTCCGCGCCGGCCCGCCGAATAGCCGATCGGCGAGGGTGTGGCCCTCGGCGGTGGCGACGGGGGTGAGATTGATGCGGTCGGTGACATCGCCGATCGCAAAGATATTCTCCTGGCTCGTCCGCCAGTCCTGATCGACGATGACGGCGCCGCTCTCGGCCGCCTTGACCCCGGCCGCGTCCAGCCCCAGCCCGGCGACTTGGGGTGCCCTGCCGGCTGCGAAAAAGACGCAATCGGCGGCGATCCGTCGCCCATCGCGCAACACCGCGACCCGGCCCTCGCCAGCCGCCTCGACCGCCGCGATATTGCTTTCGGGAAACAGCCGGATGCCCTGGGCGGCGAGAGTTTCGGCCATCGCTTCGCGCAAATCGCCATCGAAGCCACGCAGCGGCCGCGGCTGGCGGAACACCAGATCGACCTCGGCGCCGAGGCCGCGGAAAATCCCGGCGAACTCGACCGCGATATAACCGCTGCCGAGGATTACCACGCGCTCGGGGCGCTTGGGCAGATAGAAGGCGTCATCGGAGATGATGCCGAGCGCAGCACCCGGAATATCGGGGCGAAGCGGGCGGCCGCCGGTTGCGATGACGATGCGCTCGGCGGTGATTTTTTCCGCGCCCACCGCCAGGGTGTGGTGGTCGAGAAACCGCGCCCGCGCCTCGAAAACCCGCGCCCCGGCGGCTTCCAGAAGCTTGCGGTAGGCGGCGTTGAGACGGGCGATCTCGCGATCCTTGGCGGCGATCAGCGCCGCCCAGTCATGCCTGACGGCCGCACTATCCCACCCGAAACCGCGCGCATCCTCGGCGTGGGCGGCGTATTCGGCGGCCTGGACGAGGATTTTCTTCGGCACGCAGCCGACATTGACGCAGGTGCCACCCCAGAACCGCTCCTCGGCCACGCCGACACGCGCCCCATGCGAGGCGGCGATCCGCCCGCAGCGCACCCCAGCGGAGCCACCGCCTATCACGAAAAGATCGAAGTCGAAGGTCATTCGTGGATCCTCGGCGAGTAACGGAACGTGAAGCAAAAGGGGAAGCCTTCTTTTTCTGAAGAAAAAGAAGCAAAAAGACTTTTACCTGGTTTCCCGAAGCGGCGATGCCTCAGGCATCGCCACAACGGATAAAAGTTTTTTGGTTCTTTTTTACAAAAAAGAACAGTTATTACACTTTCTATGTCCCGATTCCGCCAAGCGCGAGATATTTGATTTCGAGATAATCCTCGATGCCGTATTTCGAGCCCTCGCGGCCGAGGCCCGACGATTTCATGCCGCCGAACGGCGCCACCTCGGTTGAGATGATACCCTCGTTGATGCCGATGATGCCGTATTCGAGGGCTTCGGCGACGCGGAAAATGCGCCCGACATCGCGGGCGTAGAAATAGGCGGCGAGGCCGAATTCGGTGTCGTTGGCGAGTCTGATCGCCTCGTCCTCGGTCTTGAAGCGGAACAGCGGCGCGACCGGGCCGAAGGTTTCTTCGCGGAAGATATCGGCCGAGGCCGGCACCTCGGCAAGGATGGTCGGCTGGAAAAAGGTTCCACCCATCTCGTGGCGCTTGCCCCCGGTGATGACGCGCGCGCCGCGTTTGAGGGCGTCGGCGATATGCGCCTCGACCTTGGCGACCGCCTCGGCATTGATCAGCGGCCCCTGCGTCACCCCCGGCTCCATCCCATCCCCGACGCGAAGCGCCTCGACCGCCGTTTTCAGCTTGGCGGCAAAGGCGTCATAGACGCCGTCCTGCACCAAAAGCCGGTTGGCGCAGACGCAGGTCTGACCGGCATTGCGGTATTTGCTGGCGATCGCACCGACGACGGCGGCGTCGAGATCGGCGTCGTCAAAGACGATGAAGGGGGCGTTGCCACCCAGTTCCATGCTGGTTTTCTTGATCGTCGGCGCGCATTGCGCGAGCAGTTTCGCCCCCACCTCGGTCGAGCCGGTGAAGGAGAGCTTGCGCACCAGCGGGTTGCCCGTGAGTTCCGCCCCCATCTCACCGGACGGCCCGGTGATGACGTTGCAGACGCCCGCCGGCATGCCGGCGCGCTCGGCGAGCACGGCGATGGCGAGCGCCGAGAACGGCGTCTGGCTCGCCGGGCGGATGACGCCGGTGCAGCCTGCGGCCCAGCCCGGCCCGGCCTTGCGGGTGATCATCGCGGCGGGGAAATTCCACGGCGTGATCGCGGCGAAAACGCCGATCGGCTCTTTCTGGACGATGATCCGCCGACCCTTGGCGTTTTGCGGAATGGTGTCGCCATAGACGCGCTTGCCTTCCTCGGCGAACCACTCGATGAAGCTCGCGGCATAGGCGATCTCGCCCTTCGCTTCGGCGAGCGGCTTGCCCTGCTCGGCGGTCATGATCACCGCGAGGTCATCGGCGTTGGCCAGCATCAAATCATTGAGCCGGCGCAAGATCGCCGCGCGCTCTTTCGCGGTGAGCGCCCGCCAGGCGGGATAGGCGGCATGAGCGGCTGCGATCGCGCGGCGCGTTTCGGCGGCGCCCATCGCCGGCACCTCGCCGATGACCTCGCCGTTGGCCGGGTTGCGCACAGACATCGTGCGCCCGCTATCGGCCGCGATCCATTTGCCGCCGACGTGATTTGCCTGCCGGAAGAGGCTGGCGTCCTTGAGCGGCAGGGGTGTGACGGGATTGAGCATCGCGTTCCTCCTCGCATGGCGTTCGCCCTCTCACATAGTCTCCCCAACGCTCTGCCGCCAGCATCTCGGGCGCGGCGCGATCTGGATTTCAGGCCGCGGCCCCGCCGATCATCCCGACGGCGACGGCGAGACGGCGCGGCAGCGCGCCGATGCGCCTGCCATCGATGCCACCGAGCGCCGCCGCCGTCCCGCCGGCGCGACGCGCGAGTGCGGCCCAGCGACAAAGACCAAGCCCCCTCGCCCCAGGGTGGCTCCGCGTCGGGAAAACCGGGGAAAGAAAGACCAGCGCCGCCCCGGCGCGCCGGGCGCGGCGCAGTTCGGGGAGCGAATGGGCGGAGCTGGTACGGAAGGCAACGCGCGCCTGGAAAACCGGGTCGCGCCCGGCGCGGAGATGCAGCCCAGCGCGGAGGCGCTGCGCCAGCCGCCAATCCCCGGCAATCGCGAGCTTGACGCGCCGCGCCCGGCAGAGCCGCGCGAGGTCCGGCCCCAACCGGCGCTGGTCATGGCGCAGCACCACGCCACACAGCCCGGGCGGCAGGCGGGTAATCAGCGGACGCGGATCCATGAGCCGGGCGGCGTCGCTAAACAGCCAGAGCGGCGGCAGGGCGCCGGTCCGGCGAGACTTGACGGCGCGCGCCCAAGCCAGGAGCTTTCCATCCATGACCCGGCTTGAAGCACGAACGACCCCGCCCGGCGAGATCGCGGCCCGGTTGGAAGCGGTCCGAGCCGAAATCGCCGCCGCCGCCCTGGCCTGCAAGCGCGATCCGGCGGCGATTACCCTGGTCGCGGTTTCGAAAACCCACCCAGCCCTGGCCGTCGAGGCGGCGCTCCGCGCGGGCCAGCGTCGCTTCGGCGAGAACCGGGTGCAGGAGGCCGCCGCCAAATTTTCTCCCCTGCGCGCCGCGTGGCCGGATTTGCGTCTGCATCTCATCGGTCCCCTCCAGACCAACAAGGCGCGGGAAGCGGTGCGACTGTTCGATGTCATCGAAAGCCTCGACCGCCCGCGCCTCGCCGACGCCCTCGCCTCGGCCATTGCGCGCGAGGGCCGCCAACCCGACCTTCTCATCGAAGTCAATCTCGGCTGCGAACCGCAGAAATCAGGCGTCCCACGCGATCAGGCCGACGCCTTCATCAGCGCCTGCCAGGCCCGCTTCGGCCCCGCGCTGACCGGCCTGATGGGCATTCCCCCAGCGGCGGCCGACCCGGCGCCCCATTTCGCCTGGCTCGCCGCGTGCGCGCGCCGGCACGGGCTCGGGGTGCTCTCGATGGGGATGTCGGCGGATTTCCCAGCGGCGATCGCCGCCGGAGCCACCCATATCCGCCTTGGCACGGCGATTTTCGGGGCGCGGCCGGCCGGCTTGCCAGGCCATTCTCGATAACGGGGTTTTTATTCCAGGTGAGGAGCCTTGCCGCCTAATCCCAGCACAGGCGGCGCCTCTGGTCCAGGATGCGCGTCTGGACCGCTGGCCGCCACTCTTGCACCGGGCGCGCCGGGCGGCGTATGGGTGCCGGCCGCGTTCGGCCCCGCCTGCCCCGCCACGTGCACAGAGGCTTCCCTGATGCCCGTCTCCCCGAGACCCGCACCGCGCCGCATCCCGCAAACGCCGAGCCGGCGATGAGCGCCGCGGCAAACGCCACCAAGCCGCGCGCCCTGCCCCCGCTTGGCGCCCTGCTCGCCGTGCTCGGCATCGTCTATGGCGATATCGGCACCAGCCCGCTCTATGCCTTCCACGCCAGTCTGGTGCTGTTGCAGCCCAACGCCATCGCCGAGACCGAGATTTTGGGCGTGCTGTCGCTGATCTTCTGGTCGCTGTTCCTCATCGTCACGGTAAAATACGTGCTGCTGGTGATGCGCGCCGACAATCGTGGCGAGGGCGGTATTCTGGCGCTGATGGCGCTCGCGCAGCGGGTCTCGGTGAAGGCGAGCACAAGGCGGGGGCTCGCCATCGTCGGCATTGTCGGGGCCAGCCTGTTTTTCGGCGACGGCGTCATCACGCCGGCGATTTCGGTGCTCTCGGCGTTGGAGGGCCTTGAGGTCTCGACGCCAGGTCTCGCCGAGTATGTCCTGCCGATCGCCGCGGTGGTGATCGTCATCCTGTTCGTGATGCAATCGCGTGGCACCGGCAGTGTCGGGCGGGTGTTCGGCCCGGTGATGGCGCTGTGGTTTGCCGCCATCGGCGTGCTCGGCGCGATCGAGATCTTCCAGCATCCCTTCGTGCTCGCGGCGCTGTCGCCGACCTATGCGGTGCTGATCTGTTTTCACTATCGTTTTCTCGCCTTCATCGTGCTCGGCGCGGTGGTGCTCGCGGTGACCGGGGCGGAGGCGCTCTATGCCGATATGGGGCATTTCGGGGCGCAGCCCATCCGGCTGTCATGGCTGTTTTTCGTATTACCTTGTCTGGTGCTCAATTATTTCGGCCAGGGTGCGCTGGTCATCCATGATCCGAGCGCGCTCGCCAACCCGTTCTTCCTGCTCGGCCCGATCTGGCTGCATCTGCCGATGGTGATCCTCGCCACTGTTGCCACCGTGATCGCCAGCCAGGCGCTGATCTCCGGGGCCTATTCGATGACCCGGCAGTGCATGCAGCTGGGCTTCCTGCCGCGCATGACGGTGCGCCACACCGGCGAGACCGAGGAGGGGCAGATCTATATCCCGCAGATCAACTATATCCTGGCGCTGGCGGTGCTGATCCTGGTGCTGGCGTTCAAGACCAGCGACAGCCTGGCCTCGGCCTATGGCATCGCGGTCACCGGGACGTTCACCTGCACCGCGATCCTCGCCGCCGTGGTCTTCCGCCGCCAGTTCCGCTGGTCGCGCGCCGCGACGATCCTGGTCTTCGGCTTCTTTTTTCTCCTCGATGCGACGTTCTTCGCCGCCAACTCGCTCAAGGTGGTGGAGGGCGGCTGGGTACCGCTGGCGATTGGTGCCGCGCTGATGGCGCTGATGACCACCTGGCGGCGCGGGCGCGATCTCATGCTCGCGCGCTGGCAGCAGGACAGCCTGCCGCTCGCCACCTTCCTCGCCCGCCTGCCGCAGTCGCGCACCATACGGGTGCCGGGGACCGCGGTGTTCCTCACCGGCAACCCCGACTACGTGCCCGGTGCGCTGCTGCATAATCTCAAGCACAACAAGGTGCTGCACGAGCAGGTGTTGTTTGTGACGGTGAACAATCTCGACGTGCCAGAGGTGGGGCCCGAGAGCCGCGCCACGATCGAGGATCTCGGCGCCGGCTGCCACCGCGTGATCCTCTCCTACGGCTTCAAGGAGAGCCCGAACATCCCGCGCGATCTCGCGGGGTTGCGCGAGAAGAACGTGCCGTTCGATGCCATGCAGGTGAGCTATTTCCTCGGCCGCGAAACGCTGGTGCCGGCGATGGTGCCGAAGATGTCGCTGTGGCGCATGTGGCTTTTCCTGGCGATGGCGCGCAATGCCGTCTCGGCGACCGAGTTTTTCCGCATCCCCCCGATCGGGTGGTGGAACTCGGTGTGCGGGTCGCGATTTGATCGCCCGGCCTGGCTCGGCTAGAGAAGGCCGCGATGTCCGCGTAGCTCAGCAGGATAGAGCACAGGATTCCTTGTTGCAGAACTGGGCGTCGCGCACGGAAACGGCGCGGCGGATCCGCTCAAATTCGGGGAACGCCCGGCGCCTCTCGCGCCGGGCCAATCCCGAGCCAAGCCCTCGCGGGATGCCACGGGGGAAGGTGTAGAGACTGGACGGGCGGCACCTAAAGGCCTTTTTTCCTAGGTCCAGGGTGAAGGGACAGTCCGGACCACAAACGCCCGATCACTCCCCGACCGGGCGGCGGCGCAAGCCGAAGTGGTATGAATCCTGGGGTCGTGGGTTCGAATCCCGCCGCGGACGCCAATTCCGGACAATCGCGGGCACGCGGTGTCGTCTGTTCCCGGCGGGAGAATCACGCGCCGGCGTGGCGCGGCGCGGCCGTCATCTCCGCCATCACCGCCTGCACGCGACGCTGCAACGCGGGTTCGCGATAGACGGTTGGCGGGCGCACCAGATTGACCACTTCGCCCCAGATCTGATGCACATCCGGCTCCCGCACGGCGAGCTGGACCAGGGCGCTGGAGAACTGCATGATCTGCGCGAAATCGGCCGGGCGCGCGCCGGTGGTCTGGGGGTAGGCGAGATCGGCCTGCGCGGTGGACCAGGGTGAGGCGAGAATAGCCGGGATCTCGCGGAAAAAAGCGCCCGCCAACGCCCCCAGCGGATCGTCGTGACCGGCGAGGTCGCCGAGCAGGCGACGCAACAGCGCGGCTTCCTGCGCGGCCACGCTCATTCCCTGGCCATAGACCGGATTGAAACGACATACCGCGTCGGCGATCGGCAGCAGGCCACGGGGGAAATCGGCAAGTCGTTCGAAATGCCGCCACGTGCTGCCCGGATAGGCGAAGCGCGTGATCGGTTCGAGCAGTTCGGCGTTCCTGATGGCCTGGAAAATGGTCGGCGTGCGCAGCGTGCGCGCGAATTCCAGGAACCCGGCGGGATCGTCGGGTGGCATCTCGCCATGGAAGCTGACCATGCTGACGATCCAGCGATTGCCCTCTATCGGTATCAGCAACGCCCGACGGTTGCTCTCCCGGGGGTTGGGGAACAGCACGGCAAATTTCCACTCATCCGGCGCGTCCTCGGGAATGGCATAGACCGCCGTCGCATAGGCGAGCTGGATACCGATCGCGGTCTCTTCCGGCAGCTGCCGCCCGGTTTCCTCCAGCAGCCGGGTGGTGAGCGCCCCGCGCCCCGAGGCATCGATCACCAAATCGGCGGACGTGGTCGTGCCGCCATCCGCCAACGCGCTATGGCGCACACCCTCCACCCGCGCACCATCGCCGCTGACGAGCAGCGCCTCGGCACGACACCCCTCGCGGAGCGTGACATTTGCCAGCGCAATGACACGGCGCCGCAAGGTCTCCTCGATCAATGCCCGCGACGCCGAATAGACGGTGGCGCCCAAATCGCGCTGCGGCAGCGGATCGTGGCCAGGCCAGTCGATGTGTCCGTCCAGGCCGAGGCACATCGGCACGGCGCCGGCCGCGGCGAGCGCCTCTTCGAAACCAGGGGCGAGCGCGGCGAGCGCACGCTGGCCCCCGAGCAGAAGGACGTGTGGATGCTTCCCCTGGGGCACGCCGTCCCGCGGGAGGGCTGCGCGCGGCAGGCGATCGCGCTCCAGCACCACCACCTGGGCGAAGTGATCGGCGAGCGCCGCCGCGGCGGCGAGGCCGCCGAGGCCGCCGCCGATAACGACGGCTCGACCGCCGATCAGCTTTGCCATTCGCCCCTCCTTTCCTTTCTCCGCGACGTGCGGCCCTAACTTGAACGCGCCGATACCTGAGCAAGGAGACGAATTCAACCATTAATTTCAACACCCCCGCGATGACGGCCCCCGTCCGGGGCTTCGGGCGGCGCCTTGCTATTCGTTGCGTAACAGCGCGGCGGGGCGGGCGCGGAGTGTCGCGGCGAGGCCGCCAGCGCCGATCACGAGGATCAGCGCGAGGGCGCCAAGCAGCGGGGCGAGCAAGGGGATCGGCGCGAACTGCCAATCGCCGCCCTGGATCAGCCGGATCACGCCATAGCTCGCAACCGACCCGATCAGCGCCGCGATCAGCCCGGCGGCAAGGCCGATTGTGGCGAATTCGGTGAGCCAGGCGGCAACCAATTGCGCCCGCGTCGCACCCAGCGTCCTGAGAATGACGGCCTCCCGCCGGCGCCGGCGCTGCCCCGCCGCGACCGCGCCAGCCAGTACCATCGCCCCGGCGATCAGCGTCAACCCGCCCGCGGCCATCAGCGCCGCGCTGACCTCCCCGAGCAACGCCGCGATCGCCCGCAACACCTCGGCGAGCGGGATGCCGGTGACATTGGGCAGCGCATCGGTCACCGCGCGCAACAGCCGCCCCTCCTCGCCGGCGGCCACGCGCAGCGCCGCGATATAGCCGTGCGGCGCCTGGCTCAGCAGGCCAGGGCTCGCCACCATGATGAAATTGATGCCGAGCGAGGACCAGTCGATCGCCCGCAAACTCGCGATGCGCAAATCGAGCGTGCGGCCGAGCACGTTGACACGCAGCACGTCGCCCACCCCCACCCCCCACCCACGCGCCATCCCGGCATCGAGCGAGACCAGCGGCGGCCCGTTATAATCCGCCGCCCACCACGTCCCGGCGACCAGGCGCGTGCCCGGCGGCGGGGAGGCGGCATAGGTGAGGCCGCGATCGCCGCGCAGCGCCCAGGCGCTTTCGGGGCTCGCCTTCACCTGCTCCGCCGGCACCCCCGCGACGGCCACGATCCGCGCCCTGAGATTGGGCACCTCGGTGACCTCGGCGACCTCGGGAGCGGCGCGCAGGAGGGCATTGAAGCGGTCCAGTTCATTGCGCTGAATGTCGATGAAATAGAGCGAGGGCGCGCGCGCCGGCAGCTCCTCGGCCACCTGCCGGCGGAGATTGGCCTCGATCAGCGCGACCGTGGAGAGCGTCGAAAGCCCGAGCCCGAGCGAAAGCAGCATCAGCGGCGTCGTCGAACCACCGCGATGAAGATTGGCGAGCCCCAACCGCGCCCAGGGCACGATCGCATGTTTCTCGAGGCCGCGCGCCAGCCGCATCAGCCCCGTGGCGACGAAGCGTAGCAACACGTAGGCCCCCGCCACGACGATGCAGAACCAGAGCGCCAATCGCCGATCCGGCGCGGCGGTCAGCGTCAGCGCCACCAGCGCCAGCGCCAGCGCCACGATCACGGCGAGCGGACCCGCCCCTGGCCGCACCGGCGCCGGCAGCAGTGCATCGCGGAACAGCGCCGCCCCCGCTATCCGCGCCCCGCGCGCCAGCGGCCAGAGCGCGAAGGCGGCAGCGGTGAGCGTGCCATAGAGCGCGGCCAGCGCCAGCGCGCCGGGATAGACGCCGGGGCGAAGCGGCAGCGGCAAGACCCCGGCCAAGGGGCCACCCAGCAGCACCGGCAAAATCGCGCCGACGCCGAGCCCGAGCCCGATCCCGAAGGCCGCGAGCAGCGCGATCTCGCTTGCCACGAGCGCAAAGATCAGTCGATCCGAGGCCCCGAGACAGCGCAGGATGGCGAGACTGCGCGCCCGCCGCTCGAGCCACGCGCGCACGCCATTGGCCACCCCGATCCCGCCCATCAACAGGGTCGTGAGCCCGACCAGGCCCAGAAACAACGCCGTGCGATCAACAAAACGCTGCAATCCCGGCGCGGCATCGCCGACCTCATGCACGCGCAGGCCCAGGGGCGCGAAACGCGCCTTCAGCTGGCCGGCCAGCGCCGCGACGTCGCTGCCCGCCGGCACCACCGCCCGCAGCGCGTGGTCATCGAGGCTGCCCGGCTGGATCAACCCGGTCGCCGGCAGCGCCGCCGCGGCGATCAGCACGTGCGGGCCGAAAATACCGCTGGCACCCACCCGATCGGGCTCACGCGTCAACGCCCCGCGCAGCTCGAATTCCGCCTCGCCGAGCCGCACCCGTGCCCCGATGCGAAGCCCGAGCCGGTCCAGCACCACCGGCTCGGCCAGCAACCCATAGCGCCCATCGCGGCGCGCCAACCCCGCCGCCAGCGTCTGCGGCGGGGCAAGCCCCGCCGTTCCGACCAGCGGCCAGGCGGCATCCACCGCCTTGACCTCGACCAGCGCCCGCGCGCCCGACGGCGCCACCAACAGCGATCGCAACCGCACCACCGCCGAAAGCCGCGCCCCGCGCGCCATAAGCCAGTCTCCAACCGCGCCCGGGACCTCTTCCGCGCCGGCATCAATCTCGAGATCACCCCCCAGAATCCGCCGCCCATCCTGCGCCAGCCCGGCCGCAACCGCCGCCCGCAACTCCCCGACGGCCGCCATCGCCGCCACCCCCAGAACCAGACACGCCAAGGCCAGCCACCACCCCCGCATCCCCCCCCGCAGCTCCCGCCACGCCAGACGAAGCGTGAGGCTCATGACGCCGGCAGGAAAGAATAAGGCCAGGGGCTCTGCCCCTGGACCCCGCTGGGGCCAGGGGCCCCAGCCCCCCATCCCGAAGGCTTGCCGGGAAAGGGCGCGACGGAGCGTTGGCAACAGCCTCGTTGCGTCCCGTCCCGGCAAGCCTTCAGAAACAGGATCCAGGGACATTGTCCCTGGCAGGGGTGCAGGGGGCGGGACCCCCTGGCCTTCCCTTCCTGCCCTGCCGTCATGCCACCATGCGTCCGTCGGCGAGGTGGAGGTGGCGGGTGCAGCGGGGGGCGAGGTTGGGGTCGTGGGTGATCAGCAGCAAGGTGGTGCCGTGCTGGGCGTGGAGGTCGAACAGCAGGTCCATCACCTGTTGGCCGGTGGATTGGTCGAGATTGCCGGTGGGTTCGTCGGCGAGGATGAGGCGGGGGCGGGGGACGAAGGCGCGGGCCAGCGCCACGCGCTGTTGTTCGCCGCCAGAGAGCTGGCCCGGCAGGTGGGTGAGGCGGTGGCCGAGGCCGACGACGGCGAGGGCTTCGCGCGCGCGGGCGCGGGCGTCGCGTTTCCCCGCGAGTTCGAGCGGCACGGCGACGTTTTCTTCCGCGGTCATGGTCGGGATCAGGTGAAAGGCTTGGAAGACGATGCCGAGAGTGTCGCGCCGCAGCCGGGCGAGGGCGTCCTCGTCAAGCCGGGTGAGGTCATGCCCGGCCAGCGTGACGGTGCCAGCCGTGGCGCGCTCCAGCCCGGCGAGCAGCAGCATCAGGCTGGTTTTGCCCGAGCCCGAGGGGCCGAGCAGGGCGACGGTCGCCCCGGCGGCGATGTCGAGATCGATGCCGCGGAGGATGTTGACCGGCCCGGCGGCAGACGGCACGGTCAGGCCAAGGCCGCGCGCGCAAATCAGCGGCGGGGCGGAAGCAAGGGCAGCGGAAGGGGTGGTACTGAGGGGGGCGAGGGCATCCATGACCATAGGATATGGGATCCGCCGCCGATTGCGGGAAGGTTTTATCCTGATTGCCGGTCTCGCGCTGCTCGGCGCAACGCCGGCTCCGGTGCGCCTGCTGGTGCTGGGTGATTCGCTCACCGCCGGCTACGGCCTGCCCCAGCGCGACGGATTTCAGGCGCGGCTTGCGGCGGCCCTGGCGGCGCGCGGGATTGCGGTCGAGATCCAGGATGGCGCGGTCTCGGGCGATACCAGTTCGGACGGGCGGGCGCGGCTGGATTGGTTGCTGGCCGAGGACCCCCAGGCGGCGATCGTCGAACTGGGCGCCAATGACGGGCTGCGCGGGCTCGACCCGGCGGCGCTGGAGGACAATCTCGGCGCCATTTTCGACCGCCTCGCGGCACGGCATATTCCGGTGCTGCTGTGCGGGATGTATGCGCCGCCCAATATGGGTGCCGCGTATGGCGCGCGCTATCGGGCGGTGTTCGACCGGCTTGGCCAGCGACCGGGGGTGATCTATCAACCTTTCTTCCTCGCCGGCGTGGCGGGGGTGGCCGCGCTCAACCAGGAAGATCACATGCACCCCAATGCCGCGGGTGAGGCGCGGGTGGTGGCGGCGGTGTTGCCCTATGTCGAGAAGCTGATCGCGGAGGTTGCCCCTCAATGAGGCTGTTCGTGGCCCTCGACCTGCCCGCGGCGCTGCGCCAGCGTCTCGCCTTGCTCGCCGGCGGTCTGCCCGGCGCGCGCTGGATCAGGCCGGAGAATTATCACCTGACGTTGCGCTTCATCGGCGAGACACCAGGCTATCGCGCCGAGGAGGCCGATCTGGCACTCGCCGCCTTGCGCGTGCCGGGCTTTTCGCTGACCTTCGCCGGCGTCGGCACGTTCGAGAAAGCCGGCAAACCGGTCTCCCTCTGGGTCGGCGTAGAGCGCAACCCGGCGCTCGAGCATCTCCAAGGCAAAATCGAAACGGCGCTCCAGCGCGCCGGTTTCGTCCCCGAACGGCGGCGCTTCATCCCGCATGTCTCGCTTGCCCGGCTCGACAATCCGCCGGGCGAAAAACTCGCCGCCTTCGTGCAGGCGCATAATCTGTTCCGCGCGGCACCGGTGCCGATTGGCCATTTTACCCTGTTCAGCTCGCGCCTCGGCAAGGAACAGGCGGTTTATGTCGCCGAGACGGATTACCTGCTTGCCTGAAGCTCTGCTCGCGCGGCTCGCCGCGGAGGCGCGCGCCTGCACGCGCTGCGCCGATTTCCTGCCACGCGGCCCGCGCCCGGTTTTTCGCGTGGCGGCGAGCGCACGGCTGCTCATCATCGGCCAGGCACCGGGAACGCTTGTGCACGAGACAGGGATCCCTTTCAACGATCCTTCGGGGCGGCGGCTCCGGGCGTGGATGGGGGTGACGGAGGCGGCGTTCTATGACGCGGCGCGGGTTGCGATCCTGCCCATCGGGCTCTGCTATCCGGGAACCCTGCCGCAAGGCGGCGACCGGCCGCCCTCGCCGGGCTGCGCGGCGCTCTGGCATCCGCGTTTCCTGCCCCTGTTGGCCGATATCCGCCTCACTCTGCTGGTCGGTGGCTATGCCCAGGATTTTGTCCTCGGGCCGGGGCGGGTGGGCGACAGGGTGCGTTATTTCCGCCGCTTTCTGCCGCGCCTGCTCCCGCTGCCGCACCCCTCCTGGCGCACCTTGGGGTGGGAGCGGCGCAATCCGTGGTTCGTCGCCGAGCTTTTGCCGGAGTTGCGGCGTCGGGTGCGCGAGGCCTGGGCGTGAGCGGGGTTTTCTCCGCCCGCCGCCTGGGCGGCGTGGTGCTGGCCGGGGTCATGGCCCTCGGACTCGCCGATTTCGTGCTCTGGCGCTGGGCCGGGAGCGTGCTTGCCGATCGTTATTCATCCTGGCGCGACGCCCGCATCGCGGAGGGGTTCGCCGTCGCCAATGCGCCGCCGCGCCTGACCGGCTGGCCCTTCGCGGCGCGGCTGATCGTTGCGGGATTTGCGCTCCGCGCCGGGGCCGCGGGCTCGCCCACCAGCGTCGAATTCTCCGCCCCCGAGATCGATCTCTCGGTGGCGATCAGCGCCCCGCGCGACCTCGTGATCACCCCCGCATTGCCGGCCCGGCTTCGGCTTGGCCCGCTGCCCCCGCTCGCGCTGACGGCGACGGCGTTGTCCATCCACGCGCGGCTCGGCGCCCGCGCCGAGGAGCGGCCAGCAGTGCTGACCGCGCGGGATCTCAACCTCTCCCCCGAAGGCAATGGCCCCGAGGGCAATGGCGGTGGCGCCATCAGGGTCGCCGCAATCGATCTCAGCCTGCTACCACCCGATAGTGACGCGCGGGTCGATTTCCGTCTCCAGGCACGGGCGATCGACCTGCCAGCGGGCGTGACCTGGCCGTTCGGCCGGCGCATCGGGCTGCTCGACCTCACCGCCGATCTCGCGCCGCCGCTGCCTTTGCCGATCATCGATAGCGCGCGCACCGCGGCGGCTTGGCGCGATGCCGGGGGCAGGCTCACGCTCGCCCCGGCGCGGCTCGAATGGGGTGGGCTGAGCTTGGGCGGGGAGGCCCATCTGACGCTCGATCGCGCCCTCACTCCCCAGGCGGTGGGTTCGGTCCATCTCGTCGATCCCGACGCGGCGGTCGCGACGCTGGTCCGCCAGGGCTTGATGACCCGCCAAAGTGCGATGGCGATCGGGGCGGTGCTGAGCCTTCTGGCCCAGCCGCGAACCGAGGGCGGCAAGCCGGAAATCGATCTGCCCTTCACGCTCGATTCCGGCATACTCTCGGCCGCCGGCGTTCCGCTGCTCCGCCTGCCCTTTTTCCCTGGTGCCGCGCCGTAATGGCTCAACCGGACGCAACGGCCGCAGCGAGCCGGGGAATATCCTCGGCGACGATGTCCCACGCGGCCTCAGCGCGGAGATCCCGCGCTTGCGCCGGGCCATATTCGCCGGGGCGGGGGATGAAGCCGGTGCGCAGGCCGAGCGCCCGGGCCGCCGCGAGATCGCTGTTATGGGCGGCGGCCAGCATCACCTCATGGGGTGCCAGGCGGAGCAGGCGGCAGGCGCCGAGATAGGTCTCCGGATCGGGTTTGTAATGGCCGAAGATATCGGCGCCGAACACCACATCCCACGCCATCCCGCCGGCCTTGGCCAGGTTGACGAGCAGCGCGACATTGCCGTTCGAGAGCGTGCCGATGATCGCGTGCTGTTTCAGCGCATCAAGCCCGGCCACGGTATCCGGCCAGGGTTTCAGCCGGTGCCAGCCCGCGACCATCCAGGCGCGATCGGCGTCATCGAGGCCAGAGATGGCAAACCGCGCGATCAGCTCATCGAGGCTCGCACGGTGCAGATCGTCGAGCACCGTCCAGGGGAGCGCCCCGCTCCGCACCCGCTGCATCGAGGGCTGATAAGCGCCGCGCCAGGCATCGACGAGGCCGGCCCAGTCCGCCGCGATGCCGCGCCTTGCGCCGAACGCGCCCAGCTCGGCGATCAGGCTGCTGCGCCAATCGACCACCGTGCCGAAAACATCGAACAGAACCGCTTTCACCCCGCGCATGCGCCGCTCTCCTCAACCGATCGGCCAGGGGTGTTGCGCGGGGCGCATTTCCTCCCATTTTGCCGCCAGCCGCAGCACGCCGATGTCATCGAAGCGCCGGCCGATGATCTGCATGCCGATCGGCAGGCCCTCGCGGGTATAGCCGGCATTGATCGAGACCGCCGGCTGCTCGGACATGTTGAAGCCGACGGTGAAGGCGATGTGCTCGAACGGGCGCGCCGGGTCGTTGGTGGGCGCGGGAAGCTCGGCGGCAAAGGCCGGTATCGGCGCGGTCGGCGAGAGCGCAAAGTCGATATCGCGGAACGCGCGCGCCGCGGCGGCGCGTATCGCCATGATCTGGCTGACCCCGCGATAGACCTCAAGCCCCGAGGCCCGCGCCCCCCCTTCCGCCCAAGCATGGATGAACGGCAGGACTTTTGCCCGCCGTGGGGCGGGGAGCGCGCTGATATCGGCCCAGGCACGCACCCGCCAGAAGGTATCGAGGCCGGCGAGCATTTCAGCGGTCAGGAAAGGCGGCATTTCCTCGATGATCGCCCCGGCATGGGCGAAGGCACGCGCCGCCGCCTCGATCGCCGCGGCGATTTCAGGCTCGGGCGCGAACCCCACACCGGCCTCGCCCAGCAGCCCGATGCGCAAGCCCCGCACCTCGCAGCCGAGCGCCTGCCAGGGGATGTCGGCGGGGGGCAGGCTCATGTGATCGCGCCAGTCGGGGCGGCTGATCACCGCCATCATCACCGCCGTATCGGCGACGGTGCGGGTCAGCGGACCGGCGGCGCGGCCGATATAGGGCGGGTCGATCGGCACCCGCCCAAGGCTCGGCTTGAGCCCGACCAGGCCGCACCAGCCGGCCGGCAGCCGCACCGAGCCGCCGATATCGGTGCCGATATGGAGCGGCCCATAGCCCGCAGCCGCCGCCGCGGCCGCCCCGGCGCTCGACCCACCCGGATTGCGCGCGAGGTTCCACGGGTTGCGGGTGAGCGGATGGAAACTGGAGAGGCCGGAAGAGAGCATGCCGTAATCGGGCATCGTGGTTTTGGCGAAAATCACCGCGCCCGCCTCGCGCAGCCGCGCCGCAGGCGGCGCATCGACGGGCTGCGGGGTAAGTTCGCTCGCCGCGGTGCCGAGCGGCATCGGGACACCCTTGGTCGCGAGATTCTCCTTGATCGAGACCGGCACGCCATCGAGCGGGCCAAGCGCCTCCCCCTTCTGCCAGCGCGCCGTAGCCGCGCGCGCCTGCACCCGCGCGCCCTCCGGGTCATAGGCGTAAAGCGCATGCAGCTCCGGCTCGCGCGCCGCGATGCGCGCAATCACCGCCTCGATCACCTCGCTCGGGGAAAATTCCTTGCGGGCGAAGCCGGCGGCGAGATCGACGGCGGTGGTATCGGCAAGTTCGGTCATGCGCTGCTCCTCATGCTCAATCAGGCGACAGGATGCGCCGGCGTCGCCGATCGCTCAACCCGCCCTGCCCTTGCGCCGGCCAGCGGCCTGAGCTAACCCGCCGGGCTTCGGGTGCGGAGGCGGCAAATGGCGGCGAAAAGCGTGAAAAAAGTGGTGCTCGCCTATTCCGGCGGGCTCGATACCAGCGTCATTTTGCGCTGGCTCCAGGAAACCTATGGCTGCGAGGTCGTCACCTTCACCGCCGATCTCGGCCAGGGCGAGGAATTGGCGCCCGCGCGCAGCAAGGCCGAGATGTTCGGCGTCAAGGAGATCTTCGTCGAGGACCTGCGCGAAACCTTCGTCCGCGATTACGTGTTTCCGATGTTCCGGGCCAATGCCCTCTATGAGGGGCAGTATCTTCTCGGCACCTCGATCGCTCGCCCGTTGATCGCCGCCCGCCAGATCGAGATCGCCGAGGCGGTGGGCGCGGACGCCGTCGCCCATGGCGCAACCGGCAAGGGCAACGACCAGGTGCGCTTCGAGCTCGCCTATTACGCTTTGAAGCCCGATGTCACGGTAATCGCGCCGTGGCGCGAATGGTCGCTCACCTCGCGCGCGAAACTGCTCGAATTCGCCGAGGCCCACCAGATCCCGATCAGTAAGGACAAGCGCGGCGAGGCGCCGTTCTCGGTCGACGCCAATCTCCTGCATTCTTCCTCGGAGGGGAAAATCCTCGAGGACCCGGCGGCCGAACCGGATGAAATCGTTTATCAGCGCACCATCCGCCCCGAAGACGCGCCCGACCATGCGACCACCATCGCCATCGATTTCGTCGCCGGCGACCCGATCGCGATCGACGGCGCGGCGTTGTCCCCGGCCGCCCTCCTCACCCGGCTCAACGAACTCGGCCGCGCCAACGGCATCGGCCGGCTCGATCTCGTCGAAAACCGCTTCGTCGGCATGAAATCACGCGGCGTCTATGAAACCCCCGGCGGCACCATCCTGCTCGCCGCCCATCGCGGCATCGAAAGCATCACCCTCGATCGCGAGGCGGCGCATCTCAAGGACAGTTTGATGCCGCGTTATGCCGAGCTGATCTATAACGGCTTCTGGTTCAGCCCGGAGCGGCGGATGCTGCAGGCGCTGATCGATGAGAGCCAGCGATCGGTGACCGGGCGGGTGCGGCTCAAGCTCTATAAGGGCAACGCGGCGGTGATCGGCCGTGAAAGCCCAAACAGCCTCTATTCCATGCGCATGGTAACCTTCGAGGACGACCAGGGCGCCTATAATCAGGCCGACGCGCAGGGCTTCATCAAGCTCAACGCGCTGCGCCTGCGCCTCGCCGCGGCGGCGGGGCGGCGAGGCGGGGCGTTGTAGAGAGGGCAGGAAGAATGTTCTTTTTTTGAAAAAAGAACCAAAAAAATTTTGTCCCGAAGCGGCGGTACCTGCGGCAGCGCAAGGCATGGGAGATCTCTCGCAACGACAAACCCGCCAAAGCCGATTGGCCGTTCACCGCCGCCGCCGGCGTCAAACTCAAGCCCTCTATCCGGCCACATGAATGACGGGAGGCACTAGAATAACCCCTCACGCCGCAAACTGACCCACCGCCCATTGCCCATAATGATGTGATCATGCAGCACGAGCGAAAGCGCCGTGGCGGCCTGCTTGACCTCGGCGGTCATGGCGATGTCCTCGCGCGATGGCGTCGGGTCGCCGCTCGGGTGGTTATGCACTAGGATCAGGCCGGCAGCGTGGAGTTCGAGAGCGCGCTTGACGACCTCGCGGGGATAGACCGGGGTATGGTTGACGGTGCCGCGCGATTGCGCCTCGTCGGCGAGCAGACGGTTGCGGTTGTCGAGAAACAGCACGCGGAATTGTTCGACGCGCTCGCGGGCGAGCGCGGCGGTGAGATAGTCGATCAGGCGCTCCCAATTGGCGAGCACCGGCTGGTGCAGCACTTCGGCGCGGGCGAGGCGGAGGGCCGCAGCCTGGACGGTTTTGAGCGCCGCCGCGCCAGCCTCGCCGAGGCCCTCGGTGGCAAGGAGGTCGTTGAGCGGCGCGGCGATGGCGGCGGCGAAGCTGCCAAAGCGGGCGAGCAGGGTTTTGGCGATGGCCTTGGTGTCGCGGCGCGGCAAGGCGACGAACAGCACCATTTCGAGCAATTCGTGATCGGCGAGCGCGTCCGGCCCGGCGCTGAGCAGACGGGCGCGCATGCGAGCGCGGTGGCCCTCGGCGCCGGGCGGCGCGGGCGTTGGCGCGAGCGCCAGGAGGGCGGGGAATTCGGCGAGGCTTGGCGCTTTTCCCCGCGCCATCAGCCGCACTCCCCGCTGACCCGAGCGCCCTCGCTCACCCGAGCACGTAGGGCGGATGGTGCAGGCCGACCGGGGAGAGGGTGAAAATCTCGTAGCCCGTCTCGGTGACGCCGAGCATATGCTCGAACTGCGCCGAGAGGCCGCGGTCGCGGGTCACCGCGGTCCAGCCATCGTCGAGGATTTTGACCTCGGGGCGACCGGCGTTGACCATCGGCTCGATGGTGAAGACCATGCCGGGGCGGAGTGCCAGGCCTTCGCCGGGGCGGCCGAAATGGAGGATGTTGGGCGGCTCGTGGAAGCGCCGGCCGATGCCATGGCCGCAGAAATCGCGCACCACCGAAAACCGCCTGGCCTCGACGAAGCTCTGAATGGCATGGCCGATATCGCCGAGCGTGGCGCCGGGGCGCACCGCCTGGATGCCACGCATCAACGCCTCGTAGGTCACTTCCATCAGCACCCGCGCCCGGGTCGAGGGGTTGCCAGCGACATACATCCGGCTCGAATCGCCATGCCAGCCATCGAGGATGACGGTAACGTCGATATTGACGATATCCCCCTCCTCCAGCCGGCGCTCGCCAGGAATGCCATGGCAGACGACATGGTTGATCGAGGTGCAAATCGACTTCGGAAAGCCGCGATAATTGAGCGGCGCCGGGGTCGCGCCGTGGGCCAGGATGAACTCATGGCAGAGGGTGTCCAGCTCGCCGGTGCTCACACCGGGGCGGACATGCTGGGTGATCATGTCAAGGGTTTCGGCGGCGAGCCGGCCGGCCACGCCGAGCGCGGCGAAATCCTCCGCGCCGTAGATGGTGATGCGTCGTGCGTCAGCCCCGCCGTCCATGCTCTGCTGCCTCGTGCTGTCCGGGATGCCGCTTACGCCTCCCGCCTGTGGTGAAAGATGCGCAACCGGACGGGGCGGCGCAAGGTTTTTCGGGCGCAAGGGGGCTAGGAGCTGCGCGCAGGGGTTTTGCCCGGCCCGCGCGCGAGGACATGCTTTTCCAAACTTCAGCCGGAGGCCGCGACAGCGTGATCGGCGGCCGCGAAATAGGCATCGACCGCGCGCTTCATGGCGGCGGCGACGCGGATGCGGTGGTCGGGGCGGCGAAGGGCGGCTTCGTCCTGGCGGTTGGACATGAAACCCATCTCCACCAGCACGCTCGGAATATCGGCCGCCTTCAGCACGACGAAACCGGCATGCCGGGTCGGGTTGGGAAGCAAGGGCACGGCCGGGCTCAAGGCGCCGACGAGATCATGCGCCATCCGCGCCGAGCCGATGCGCGTCTCACGCCGCACCAGGCTCGCCAGGATCTCCGCGATCTCGGGGGAAGTGTTGCCAAATGCCGGGCCGGCGAAACGGTCGGCGCTGTTCTCGCGCCGCGCCAGCTCGCGGGTCTGCGCGTCCGAGGCAGTTCCGGCGAGCGTATAGATGCTGGCGCCGCGCACGCGTTGATCTTTGAGCGCATCGGCGTGCATCGAGACGAACAGCACGGCGTTGTGGTGTTGGGCGATCTCGACCCGGTGTTCAAGCGGGATGAAGACGTCGCGGGTGCGGGTCAGCTCGACGTGATAGCGCCCACTGGCCTCCAACTGGCGCTTGAGCTCAAAGGCGGTAGCCAGCGCCACATGCTTCTCATAGGTGCCGGAAACCCCGATCGCCCCCGGATCCTTGCCGCCATGGCCGGGATCGAGCATCACCAGACGCCGCGCCGGCGCGGTTTGCCGCTTGGCGGGGCGGGCATTGGCGGTGAGGGTGGCCGCCATCGCCCCTTCGCCGAGCAAAAACCCGCTGGGCAGAAGATAGGTCGCCTTCACCCCGGCCCCGACCAGCAAACGCCGCGTAACGACAAGATTTCTGACCATTGCCAGATAATGCTAACATAAAATATCGGGTTTTGCACCTTCCACGTTGAAGTTGGCCAAACCGTTCCGGGACCGGGCGGGCAACCCGGCCCCGGAGCGCATCCAGCCTAACCGAGCTGCTCGCCATGCAGCACCACGTCGAGCCCCTCGATCTCCTGCTCCGCGGTCACGCGTAGCCCGATGGTCGCATCCACCACCTTGAGGATGATGAAGGAAATGATCCCGCTCCATACCAGGGTCGCGACCACCGCCTCGCCTTGGATCATCAACTGGTGCATCCCGCCCACGATCCCGGCGGGCGCGCTCGCTGTGGCCGAGAGCGGGCCATAGGCGAAGACCCCGGTGAGCAAGGCGCCGACGATGCCGCCGATGCCATGCACGCCGAAGGCATCGAGGCTGTCGTCATAGCCGAACATGTGCTTGAGGGAGGTCGCCGCCCAGAAGCAGATCACCCCGGCGGCGATGCCGATGATGAGCGCGCTGCCCGGCAGCACGAAGCCCGAGGCCGGGGTGATGGCGACGAGACCGGCGACCGCGCCCGAGATCGCGCCGAGCACCGAGGGTTTCCCCTTGGCCGCCCATTCCGCGAAGACCCAGGCGAGCGCGGCGGCGGCGGTGGCGATTTGCGTTGCCGCCATCGCCATGCCGGCGCGGCCATTGGCGCCGACGGCCGAGCCGGCATTGAAGCCAAACCAACCGACCCAGAGCAGCGAGGCGCCGATCACCGCATAGGCGAGGTTGTGCGGCGTCATGTTCTCCCGCCCGTAGCCGACGCGCTTGCCCATGACGAGCGCCGCCATCAGCCCGGCGATCCCGGCATTGATATGCACCACCGTGCCGCCCGCGAAATCCGCCGCGCCCAGCGCGCCGACCCAGCCATTGGCGCTCCACACCCAATGCGCGATCGGCGAATAGACGAAAATCGACCACAGCACCATGAACACGCACATGGCGCTGAATTTCATGCGATCGGCGAAGGCGCCCGCGATCAGCCCCGGCGTGATGATCGCGAAGGTCATCTGGAACATCATGTAGACGGTTTCGGGAATGGTGAAGGGTGTGGCGCCGTCGGTGCCGGCGCCGAGCACGAAGCCGACATCATTGCCCTGGCTGATATGCGCGCCAATGCCGTTCAGCATGAAGCGCGAGAAATCGCCGATATAGGGATTGCCGTTGGTAAAGGCGAGGCTGTAACCGATCACCATCCAGGTGATGGTGACCAGGCAGCAGATCATGAAGGACTGCATCATGGTGGCGAGGACGTTTTTCTTGCGCACCATGCCGGCGTAGAACAGGGCGAGGCCGGGGATCGTCATCAGCAGCACCAGCGCGGTGCTGGCGAGCATCCAGGCGGTATCGCCGGTATCGATCTTGGGCGGCGGCGCGTCGGCGGCGAAGACCGGCAGGCTGGCGAGGCTGGCCAGGGCGAGCGCCGGCAAACCGAGACGAAGTCGGAATTTTTTCATCGTTTCACGTCCTTGGTTTCTTGTGATCTCGCAGGATCGGGGGCGCATTCAGAGGGCTTCGGCGTCCTGCTCGCCGGTGCGGATGCGCACCGCGCGCTCGACATCGAGGACAAAAATCTTGCCGTCGCCGATCTTGCCGGTATTGGCGGTGCGCGCGATCGTTTCCACCACCTGCTCGGCCAGGGTGTCCGGCACCACCACCTCGATCTTCACCTTGGGCAGGAAGCTCACATGGTATTCCGCGCCACGATAGATTTCGGTCTGTCCCTTCTGCCGGCCGAACCCCTTCACCTCGGTGACCGTGAGGCCCTGGACGCCGAGTGGCGTCAGCGCCTCGCGCACGTCATCGAGCTTGAAGGGCTTGATGACCGCCATGATCAGTTTCATCTCTCCAGTTCCTTGTTCCGCATCGCTGTCCGCGTTCCGCCAGCCTGCGCGCGCCGCGCTCGGCGGCGACACACACGATCGTGACCGAATTCAAGAACCGTGCCGCGCCTCGCGCGCCGCTTTGCCCCCCCTTGCCCAAAGTACGGGCATCGGCCCATGATGCGCTTTGTCGCTTGCCGCGCCGGGGTTGCCTTTTTTCTATGCAACCATGATCTGGCGTATCGCTGAAACCGAGGGATAGATGTCCGAGACGCGGGTGGTCGATGTCGTGGTGGTAGGCGCCGGGCCGGTGGGCGGGGCGCTCGCCTGTCGGCTAGCGGCGGGGGGCGTCCGCACCGCGATCATCGATCGCGCCCCTTTGCCGCCGATGGAGCACCCTGCCTTTGACGGCCGCGCCTATGCCATCGCGCGGGGCTCGCGCGCGCTTTTGCAAGCGGCGGGGCTGTGGGATCGCCTGCCCGACCCGCCCTGCCCGATCCGCGGCATCCGCGTCTCCGACGGCAAGCCCGGCCGCCCGGCTTCGCCGCTTTTTCTGCATTTCGACGTGGAAGAGGCCGGCCTCGCCGCGGCGGAACCCGAGGAAGAAGCGTTCGGCTGGATGGTCGAGGCGCGCGCCTTGCGCCGGGCGCTGAACGGCTTGCTGCATGCCACGCCCGATCTCGCGGTTTATGCCCCGGCCAGCGCCGCGGTCAGGCGCGGCGCCACTGGTGCCGAGGTCACGATCGCCAATGGGCCGCGTCTCACCTGCCAGCTGGTAATCGCCGCCGAGGGCCGCGACAGCCCGCTGCGCCGCGCAGCCGGCATCCCGGTCACGCGCTTCGCCTATCGCCAGAGCGGCATCGTCGCCGCGATCGCCCATGAGCGCCCGCATAACAACGTGGCACTCGAACATTTCCTGCCCGCCGGCCCCTTCGCGCAACTCCCGATGAGCCCAACGGCGGAGGCCGCGCATGTCTCGGCCATCGTCTGGACCGAGCGGCCCGCGGTCGCGGCGCGGATCATGGCGCTCGATGAGGCGGCCTTCGGCGCCGAGATCGCGCGGCGGCTCGGCGGGCATCTCGGGGCGATCCGCCCGATCGGGCGGCGCTGGCTTTATCCGCTCTCGGCGCTGCACGCCCATCGCTACATCGCAACCCGGCTCGCCCTGGTGGGCGACGCCGCCCACGGCATCCACCCGATCGCCGGCCAGGGGCTCAATCTCGGTTTTCAGGACGCGACCCGGCTCGCCGATCTGATCATCGCGGCGCGGGCCCAGGGCGCCGATCCCGGCGATCCCGCCCCGCTCGCCCGCTATCAAAAAGCGCGGCGCGGGCCCAATCTTCTCATGCTGGCCACCACCGATGCGCTTGATCGGCTGTTCAGCAATGATTTTTCCCCCATCCGCCTGGCCCGCGATCTCGGCATCGCCGCCGTCCATCGCATGCCCCCGCTGAAGCGGCTCTTCATGCGTCGGGCGATGGGATTGCCTGGTTTTCCGTCCCCCCTGTAAGGAGAATTTTCATGCGCCCTCTACTCGTTGCTTCGCTCCTGATGACCCCGCTGCTGCTTGCCGCCCTCCCCGCCGTCGCCCAGGACAGCGCCTCGCCATCCTCCCCCAACGCCGGCAACCTGATGGGTGGCATGGGCGGGATGTCCGGCATCGCCTCGAAACTGCCGATCCCGGGCGTTGCCGATGATTCCGCCCAGAGCTATCTCAAGGCGGCACGCAGCGCGCTCGCCTCGGGCAAGACCGGGATGGCCCAGGAAGCCCTGGAGCGCGCCGAAAGCCGCCTGCTCGACCGCGACGTCGCCCCCTCGCAGGCCGCGAGCCCGTCGAGCGATCCCTCGGTTACCGCGATCAGCCAGATCCTGCAGAATCTCGGCGCGGGCAAGAAGGCCGAGGCGCTCCAGCTTCTCGATGCGCTGATCGCCAAGATGTAGCCGCCCCCGCGGCGCAGAGCCGGATATCAATCGAACTTGAAAAAGGCTGCCCTCTCAAAAACCTTGATTTTCCCCGATCGATTCCGGGGCGAGAGGGCGTTCCTTGCCAAACTCTCAGCGCAGCGGCACGAGATGCGAGAGAAATAATTCGGCACAAGCGCGCCAGGAAAAGCCCTCGGCATGGCGCCGGCATGCCGCGCGATCGGTCGCGAGCGCGGCCAGCGCGGCGCGGCCGAGATCGTCATCGAGCGCGCCGATCCGCCCCACGGCCGTGCCCACCACGTCGCGCGGACCGGTCACCGGGTAGGCCGCGACCGGGGTGCCGCAGGCGAGTGCTTCAAGCAGCACCAGACCAAACGTGTCAGTGCGGCTCGGAAACACGAACACATCCGCGCCGGCATAGGCTTCCGCCAGCGCCGCGCCGAAACGCGCGCCGGGGAAATGCACCGCTGGGTAGGCCCGCATGAGTTCGGCGCGCTGCGGTCCATCACCCACGACGATTTTCGAGCCCGGCAGGTCGAGAGCGAGGAAGGCGCGGATATTTTTCTCGACCGCGACCCGCCCGACATAGAGAAAAATCGGCCGCGGCAAATCCCACGTCGCGCCCGGGTTGGGGCGAAAGAGATCAAGATCGACGCCGCGCGTCCAGGCGCGCACATGCTGAAAACCACGCGCGGCGAGATCGCGCCCGAGGCTCTCGGTCGCCACCATCACGCCACGCCCGGCGTTATGAAAACGCCGCAGCCAGGCATAGGCGAGCCGGGGCGGCAAACGGATGCGGGCTTGCAGGTATTCGGGAAACTTGGTGTGAAACGCGGTGGTGAAGGACAGGCCGCGCCGCATCGCCCAGGCGCGCGCGGCCCAGCCGAGCGGCCCCTCCGTCGCGATATGCAGGCTCTCGGGCAAAAACCCCTCGATCAGTCGCCCGAGCTTGTGCCCCGGGAGCAGCGCCAGCGGGATCTCGGGGTAGGTCGGACATGGCAGGGTGCGAAAGCGATCCGGTCCGATCACCTCAACGACATGGCCGAGCAGGACGAGTTCTTTGGCAAGTTGCGCCAGCGTGCGCGCCACGCCATTGACCTGCGGACGCCAGGCGTCGGAGACGACGAGCACGCGCCGCGCCGCCGCCGCGGCGGTGTCAGACAGCGCTCCGGGGATCAGCGCGTCGGGCAGGATGCACGCTCGCGTTGCGCGGTGGCAAAGGAAAAACCATTGAGCGTGGCCCATTCGAGCAATTCGAGCCGGCCATCCTCGTGCTCGACGAGAGCGGTACAGCTTTCCACCCAGTCACCGTCATTGATGTAGAGAACGCCATTGATGTCGCGCATTTCGGCATGGTGGATATGGCCGCACACCACGCCCTCGCAGCCGCGCCTTCGCGCCTCGCCCGCCAGCGCCACCTCGAAACGATCGATCGCCTTCACCGCGCCCTTGACCTGGCGCTTGAGCCAGGCCGAGAGCGACCAATAGGGATAGCCGAGCCGGCGGCGAATGGCGTTGAACCAGGTGTTGGCATTGAGCGCAGCGCGATAGGCCCAATCACCCAACAGCGCAATGACGCGGGCATAGCGCACGACGCTGTCGAATTCATCACCGTGCATCACCAGAAAGCAGCGATGATCGGCGGTCACATGTACCGCCTCGGCCTGCAGGCGGATGCCGGCAATCTCGAGCCCCATCGGCAGCCAGGCGCGGAACATCTCATCGTGGTTGCCCGGAATATAGGTCACTTCGGTGCCAGCGCGGGCATGACGGAGGATAAGCCGCAGCACCTCATCGCACGCCGAATCCCAGTGCCAGGATTTGCGCAACCGCCAGCCATCGATGATATCACCCACCAGGAAGAGATGCTGACAGCTCACGCGGCGTAGAAAGTCGATCAGGAAATCGCTGCGACAGCCGCGTGTTCCAAGATGGAAATCAGAGATAAAAACGCTGCGGTAGCGCAGGCGTACCTCGAAGGGGGCCGGAGAGACATTCATCTGCACCCGCACCAGACACGAGAAAGCCGCCGCAATGCACGTGAATTTTGGATGACGCGACAGTGGTCACGGCGATGACAGCGATGATAGAAAAAATAATTTTCCTGTCATGGAAACATCACTTTTCCGCCATCAGCCGCAGCGACTATGTGAAATCTTCTTTCCAGGAGCCCGCGCACGCCAATGATCGGAACGGAAAGGGCCGCGACACGACGCGCGGGGGTGCGATCTGGTGCCACTCAGTGCTGATCGTCTTCAATCCGACCGCTGGGCTGCGCCGCGCCGCGCGCCTGTGGCGGGTGCTCGATGTGCTCAGCGCCAATGGCTGCCGGCTCGAACTCACGGAAACACGGCACGCCGGCCATGCCAGGGAGCTTGCGCGCGAGGCGGCGGCGCGCGGGGTGGAACTCATTGTCGCCGCCGGCGGCGACGGCACCATCGCCGAGATCGCCAACGGCCTCAACGGCGCGGGCGTCCAACTCGGGGTCATTCCGCTCGGCACGGCGAATGTCCTGGCGCATGAACTCGGCCTGCCCTTCGCGCCGCGTGAGGTTGCGGCGGCCTTGGCCTTCCGGCGAACCCGCCTGATCTGGCCGGGGGAAGCTCATGGCGCCACTGGAGCGCGGGCGTTCGTGCAGATGCTCGGCGTCGGGTTCGATGCCAGCGTCGTCCTGCGTCTGCCGCCCGCGCTCAAACGCGCGTTCGGCCGCGGCGCCTACGTCGCCCAGTCGCTCCGGGAGGCAGTGTGCTATCGTTTTCCCCCGATCCACTGCCGTCTCGATGGCAAGGCTTTCGCGGCGGCGAGCGTGATTGTAAGCAAGGGCCGGTTTTATGGGGGGCGTTATCTGCTAGCGCCGGGGATGAGCCCCACCGAGCGCGGCTTCACGGTTGCCCTCTTCGAGCATGCCGGCGCCATCCCGGCGCTCTGCTACGGGGCGGCGCTGTCGCTCGATCTGCTTTCGCGCATGAAGGGGATTCGCCTGCTGCGCGCACAGGAAATCATTTTCGAGAGTGCCGCCGTGCCGGCGCAGAGCGATGGCGATCCGGCAGGCGCGACGCCACTCGTGGTGCGCGACGCACCGAGCCCCATCGCGATGGTGGTACGCTGAATTTTGCTACCACGCGCCGAGCGCGGCGCGGCGCGCGAGACGCACGACAAAGGCCACCCAAACCCCTTGCACCAAGAGCGGCAAAAGCAGCCAGAGCGGCTTCAGCGCCGACGGCGCGTCGAGAAAGGCCAGACAGACGACCCCACCAAGCGCGGCGAAACCCCAGTAGATCAGCGTGACGATACGCGCATCGAGGCCCGCGCGCATCGCCACCTGATAGAGATGGCCGCGATGCGGGCGGGTGATATTCTCTCCCGCGAGGGCCCGGCGAAGCAAGGTGAAGGCAACGTCGAACAGCACGCCCGAGAGCAGGAGGGGAACAATCAGGAACGACATCTCGGCGCGCTCGAAGCGGCTTGCCGCGACACCCAGCACCGCGAGCACGAAGCCGCAGAACTGGCTGCCGACATCGCCCATGAAAATCCGCGCGCGCGGGAAATTGAACGGCAAAAAGCCGATCAGCCCGGCGGCGAGCAAGAGAGCGGCAAAATAGACGAACCAGCCGCCGAAACGCTCCGCGATGAAGGCCAGGAACAGGCTCGCGATCAGCGCCGTGCCAGCGGCAAGCCCGTTGATCCCGTCAATGAAATTCATCGCGTTCGTGGTGAACAGGATCCAGGCGAGCGTCGCCAGCGCGCCGAACCAGCCGAGATCGAGAGCGCCGAAATAGGGCAGATGAAAGATCCGCACATAGAGACCGCTGCCGAGGGCCGCGAGGGCCGCCACGATCTGTGCCGCGAGCTTGATGGTGAACGGCCAGTCGCGCAAATCATCGAGAAAAGCCACGAGCGCAATCAGTATCGACGCAAGAATGACGCCGCGAAAATAGGGATCGGCGAGGCGCGAGAAAAATGCGAATTCATAGAGCGTGAAAATGCCGAGCAGAAAGGCCACGACAATGCCGACACCACCGCTTTTCGGCGTCGGCCGCTGATGGGATTTGCGCGGGTCGGGCCGGTCCATCACGCCGATATCGATCATCAAGCGCACCATGGCCGCCGAAATGGCTGCCAGTAGCACGACAAAAGCGATATGGCGGGCAAAAGCGGTCAGCGCCATGGCAGCATCCAGACCAGGTTCCGAGCGGACGGCTCGGGGAAAAAAGGCGCCTACCGTCCCTTGAAATCGGGCAACCGGCGGGCCGCGCTCGCCGCCACGCCCTCGCGAAAATCCTCGGTCCTGCGCTGCCATTCCTGTTCGACGAGTTCGCGCTCGGTCGCCGCCTCGATGCGATCGATCAGCCCGCGCCGCAGCGTCTCGCGCGTCGAGACCACCGCCAAAGGCGCCGATTGGGCGATCTCGTCCGCCATCGCCATGGCCGCGCCGCGCAACTCGCCCGCCGGCACGACAAGATCGGCAAGCCCCCAGGCCCCCGCCTCCTCGCCACCGATCCGCCGCCCGGTATAAAACATCAGCGCCGCGCGCTGCGCCCCGATCAGGTGCGGCAGCGTCACGGTAAGGCCGAAGCCGGGATGAAAGCCGAGCCGGGTGAAGTTCGCCGAGAATCGCGCCTCGGGGCAGGCCACACGAAAATCCGCCACCAGCGCAAGGCCGAGCCCGCCGCCGACCGCTGCGCCCTGGATCGCCGCGATCACTGGTTTTTTGCCGCGAAACAGCCGGATCGCCTCTTTATACAAATGTTTCGCACCGCCCTCGGCGGTGAGGCCGGTCGCCGGGCGATTGGCGAAATCCGCGCCCGCGCAAAAATTCTTTCCCGCCGCCGCGAGCACGATGACCCGACATTCTGGATCGGCATCGAACGCCTCGAACCCCGCGCCGATATCGGCGATCAGCGCATTATCGAAGAAATTATTGGGCGGGCGGCGGATCTCCACCACGCCGATACGCCCTTCCCGCCAAGTGGCGACATCCCCACGAATTGCCTCGTTCATGCCGGCTTCTGCTCCTCGCTCAGGCGCTTGCCGCCAAGATAGGCGGCGCGCACCTCTTCGTTGTTCCACAAGGCATCGGGCTTGCCGGAAACCACCAGCCGTCCGGTCTCCAGCACGTAGCCGCGATCAGCGACCGAAAGGGCGATGCGGGCATTCTGCTCGACCAGCAAAACCGTTGTTCCGGTCTCGCGAATGCGCGCGATGATGCGGAATACCTGCTGCACGATCAGCGGCGCAAGCCCGAGCGAAGGTTCATCGAGGAGCAACAGCCGCGGGCGCGCCATCAGCCCGCGCGCCAGCGCCACCATCTGCTGCTGCCCACCCGAGAGCATCCAGCCGAGCGTGTCGGCGAAGCGCACGATATCGGGAAAAAGCGCGAACATCTCGGCTGTATCGCGGGCCATCTCGGCGCGCGCGATGCGTCGGTTGGAAGCCCCGAGCATGATATTCTCGCGCACGCTGAGCCCGGGGAAAATCCGTCGCCCCTCGGGCACATGAGCGATGCCGAGCCGCACCACTTTCTCCGGATGTAGTCCTGAAATGACCTGGCCGGCAAAGCGGATTTCCCCGGCATTCGGGGTCAACAGGCCGGAGATGCTGCGCAGCGTCGTCGATTTTCCCGCGCCATTGGCGCCAAGCAGGGCAACGATCTCGCCCTCCTCGACCACGAGATCGAGCCCCCGCAGCGCCTGCACCGCGCCATAGGCCGCAGAGACCTCGGAGAGTTCAAGCAGCTTCATCTTCCGCCACTTCACCAAGATAGGCCGCGACCACCTCGGGATGGCGCAACACCTCAAGCGGCGTGCCATCGGCGATGCGGCGACCGAAATTGAGCACGGTGATACGATCGGAAACCTGCTCCACCAAATCCATGTCGTGCTCGATGAGCAGGAGGGTGAGACCGTGGCCGCGCAACCGCCGCAGCAGGGAAACGAGATTCTGCTTCTCGGTGAGATTGAGCCCCGCCGCCGGCTCGTCGAGCAGCAACAAGGTCGGGTTGGCGGCCAGCGCCCGGGCGATTTCGATGAGCCGCTGATGACCATAGGGTAGGCTCGCCACCTGAACATGGGCGCGCGCCATCATGCCGACGAAATCAAGCGCCGAGAACGCACGCTGCCGGCGGCTTTCGCCATCCTGTCCGCTCTCGCCCGGACGTCCAGCCCCGATCAGGACATTCTCGAAGGCGCTCAGCGAGTGGAAAAGACGAATATTCTGAAACGTCCGGCCGATGCCGGCGCGGGCCAGCACATGCGGGGCAAGCCCTGTGATATCGCGCCCGGCCAGGCGAATGCGCCCCGCCGTCGGCTTGTAGATGCCGGAGAGCAGATTGAGCGTTGTCGTCTTGCCCGAGCCGTTGGGGCCGATCAACGCATGGACACGCCCGCGCACGACCTGGAAATCGAGTTCATCGACGGCGCGCAGCCCGCCAAAATGCTTGGCGAGGCCCTCAACCGCAAGCAGCACCTCGGCGCTTTCGACCGCCTCGCCGAGCATGAGCGGGGCCATCGGTCCGGCGGGAACGGGCAGGGCGCGGCGGAAGAGGCCAGAAAGAAAGCCCCAGATCCCTTGTGGCATGAACACCATGATCAGGATCACCGCGAGGCCATAGACGGCGAGATAGAATTGCTTGAGAAAGCGCAGCCATTCCGGAAGGAGTATGAGCAGCGCGGTGCCGATCACCGCACCGATCGCGGCGTCAACCCCGCCCAGCAGAACCATGGTGAGCAGCACCACCGAATCGTCGAAAGCAAACTGATCGGGGCTGATATAGCGAAACGCCCCAGCGAACAGCCCGCCACCGAGCCCGCCGAGAAACGCGCTGGTGGCAAAAGCGATGATCTTGACACGGTAGGTGTCGATGCCGATGACCCCGGCGGCAAGCTCGTTATCGCGCACCGACTGCATGGCAAGCCCCAGCCGGCTCGACTTCAAGCCCGCCACCGCGCCCGCGGCGACAAACAGGAAAACCAGACAGACAGCGAGGTAGTGCGGCGAGGTATCGAGGGCGAGGGCACCGAGCCGCGGGCGCGGGATGTTGGCGACACCATCCGGGCCGTGGCTGACGCTGATCCAGTTGGTCAAAACCAGCGTCAGGATCTCCTGAAAGCTGATTGTCACCATGGCGAGATAATGGCCGCCGAGCTTCAGGGTCGAGCCACCGAGCACGAGGCCGAAGAACGCCGCGACCACGGCGCCGAGCGCTAGGGCGACGAAAAAGGGCAGGCCGAGCGAGGTGGTGCCGAGCGCAACCCCATAGGCGCCGATCCCAAAAAATGCCGCCTGCGCGATATTGATCTGGCCGGTGTAGCCCAACACCACCGTCATGCCGAGCACCGCGATCGCGTAGGTGCTCGCCTGCATCAGGAGGTTCATCAGATAGCCGTTGATCGGCAAGACGAGAACCAGGGCGAGGCCGATCACCAGCACCATCGCCCAGGCGAGAGGCGTGCGAGCGTTGCTCATGCCTTTTGTGACACTTTCTCGCCAAAAATTCCCTGTGGGCGGATCAGCAGGAAAGCGAACAGCAGGATGAAGGCGAAGGCGTCCTTGTAGGGCACGGAGATGTAGAAGGCACCCAGGGTTTCGGCAACGCCGATGATCAGCCCGCCGGCGATCGCCCCCGGCACGTCGCCAAAGCCGCCGATGATCGAGGCGGCGAAGGCCTTGAGCGCGATCTGCGCGCCGAGCCCGACGGAAACGAATAAAATCGGTGCCACCAGAACCCCGGCGATGCCGCCCAACACCGCGGAATAGGCGAAGGTGAGCATGATCATGCCGGTGACATTGATGCCGAGCAGGCTCGCCACTTCCTTGTCCTGGGAAACCGCCTGCATCTTCTTGCCGACCAAGGTGTGTTCGAAGAAGAAATATTGCAGCACGACGAGAATGAGCGTCACCGCAATGATGACGAGATACTGGCTGTCAAGAAAGACGGCGCCCAGGCTCACCCCGGGGAAATCGATAACCCCGGGCAGCGTCATCGGCTCCGGCCCGTAGAGCCCGAGGACGAGATTGGTGATCAGGATCGAGGCGCCGATCGTCGAGATCACCACAGGCAGGAACAAGCGGTGGCGGAGCGGATAATAGACGCCGAGATTGAAGATCGCACCAAACCCGGCCATAACCACGAGCGTGATCAATATGCCGAGCCAGTAGGGCAGGCCGAGATCGACGGTGGTGATGACCATGCAATAACCACCCAGCATGGCGAACTGGCCCTGCGCGAAATTCACCACATTGGTCGCGCGATAGATCAGCACGAAGCCGAGCGCGACCAACGCATAGACCGCGCCGATGCCAAGCCCGGTGAACAGCAGTTGCAGGATAATCGCCATGAATGGGGTGTGGCGTTATGGCGCGGGAAAATCAACACGTTTGACGAATTCGATCTTTCCCTTCTTGTTCTGCACCACGTTGTAGCCGTGCAACCCATCGCCATTGGCATCGAAATCATAGACGCCCTCGGTGCCCTTGTAGCCACGTATGGCGAGGATCGCCGCGCGCAGGCCTTGCGGATCGGTCGATTTGGCGTTGCCGATGGCGAGGGCGGCGAGGTTGATTGCGTCATAGGTCCAGGCGGCGAACTGATCGACGGGGATTTTGTGAAGCTTCTGATAGGCATCGGCGAAATGCCGCGCCTCGGGGCTGGAATCGGCATTGAAATCGGCCACGCCATAGGTGCCGTAAAGCGCCGGTCCGGCGAGATGCAGGGCCGCGGTATCGGTGATCGAGGGCGAGCCGACCCAGGCCGAGCGCACGCCGAGCTGGCGTAATTGGCGGGCGAAAATCGCCAGATCCTGCTCGAAGGTGAAGTAGCTCCCGATGACATCGGCGCCCGAGCCCTTCACCGCCAGCACCACGGGGGTAAAATCCGGCGTCTGATTGGCATAGCCCTGGGCCGTGACGACGCTCGCGCCGAGGCCCTGCAATTCGGCGCTCAGCAGCCGCGCGCCGCTCGAGCCGAAGGCATCGGTCGAGGTGACGAGCGCCCATTTCTTGAGGCCGAGCGTCTCGACGCCGAACGCCGCGATCACCTTGGCGGAATAGGTGTCATTGGGACGGCAACGGAATAGCCAGGGATCACCGGCATGGGTGAGATTGGGATCGGTGCCGCCGAAGAATACCGGCTTGCCGACGCGGCGGACATCGGGGTCCATCGCGTGTACCTGCGTCGAGCGAATGGAGCCGAGAAAAGCAACGATCGCGGGATCATTGGCGAGGCGGTTGAAGGCACTGACGACACCGGGATTGGTGGTCTGGTCGTCCTCGATGACGAGTTTCAGCATCCGCCCCATGACGCCACCAGCGGCGTTGACCTCCGAGACCGCCATCTCCGCGCCCCATTCGGCGTAGCGGCCGGATTCCGCGGCCGAGCCAGTGAGGGGCGTCACCATGCCGATGGTGATCGGCGCCGTATCCGCCGCCACCGCCCGCTCTGGCCCGGCGAGCAGCGCGCCGGCGAGCAGTGCCGCGGCCCCGTGGCCGAGCGCCGCGCGCCAGCATCGCGCCCCTGGCCAGAACACGGCGGCCGCGGCCGAAACCATGCCGCTATGCAGCCGGGCATGCAGCGTGCGGGACATGGCGCTCTCTGGCGTGGTCATTGCGGCTCTTTCCTCCCCATGGCACGGCCGGCTGGCCCACGCATCGGGCCAGCACCGCGCATCGCGTCAGATTGGCGCGGCATCCCCCTTGCTGGCAAGAGCATGCGTGAGGCCAGGCGAGCCCGGCGAGGCTCGGCCGCGGAGGGTGGCGCCGCGCGGTTCGGCCAATCGTTAAAAAACCGCGAAAACCCCCCGAGAGAACCCACGGCCTCACGAAAATTTTATACAATAGTGCCGCGCAACGAGTTGATTTCTCTCTAAACCGTAAAAATCGTGATAAATTTCTCGGCTCCACGTATTGCGTCTCATACATTGTCCGTGTAGGGCGAAGGCATGCGAGGGACCGGTCACACGTTCTCCCGTCTTCCCGCTGCCCGGGCGATGATCGCCGGGGCAGCATTTCTCGCCAGCGCCACGGCGGGGAAGGCGGTTGCACAATCAGACGAAACCGCGATGGCCGTGCCGCGCCTGGCACCGCTTGGCGCCAGCGAAATCGCGCTGCCGCAGCCGCTTGATCCGCTGGAGGCGGTGCGCGTGCGCCTGGTTTTCGCCGCGCAGGCGGCCGGCGATAAAGCCAGCGCCGAACACATGGAAGCCACCCTCGTCCTGGAGGGCAAGCTCGGCGCCGATCTGCGGGGCTATATTCTCGCCGATCGATTTCTGCAACCGCGCGCCACCGTCGCCACCGCCGCCCTCGCCGCCTGGCTCGACCGCCACGCCGATCTCGCCATCACCCCGACCATCGCCGCCCTCTATGCCAAGCGCGACCCGCATGGCGCGGCGGCGCGCCACCTGCCGGCGCCGCCGGCGCTGGCGGCCCTCGCCGCCCCCGAGGATACCTTGCCCGACATGCCGGGGATCCGGCGCAATCCCCTGCTCGATCGCACCATCCGCGAGCGCGTCGAGCGCGGACGCTTCGATCAGGCGCGCCATCTCCTGGCCATCACGCCGGGGCTCACGCCGCTCTATGGCGGACAGCTTCGCGCCGAGATCGCCGCCGGCCTCTTTGCCGCCAACGACGACCGCGCGGCGCGCGATCTGGCGCAGGCGGCGCTCCGCGAAAGCGGCGGCGACGTGGCGCTCGCCGGCTTCATCGCCGGGCTTTCCTCCTGGCGGCTCGGCCAGCGCACGGCGGCGGCGCGGTTTTTCGAGCGCGCCGCCAATGCCCCGATCGGCTCGCCCGCGCTGCTCGCCGCGGCACGCTTCTGGGCCGCACGCGCCCACGCCAGCGACGACGATCCCGCCGATGGCCCGGAGCGGGCGCGGCTCTGGCTGCGCCGCGCCGCCGCCAGCGGGCATACATTCTATGGCCTGCTGGCGCGCCATCTGCTCGGCGAGCCGCTTGGCGCCGGCCTCAGCTTCGCCGAGGAGACGCTCGGCGAGGCCGATATCGCCGCCGTCGCGGCAACGCCCGAGGGTCGGCGCGCCTTCGCGCTCTTGCAGGTCGGGCAGGATCGCCGGGCGCGCGACGAATTGCGCCTGCTCGCGGCGCGGCCGGAAACCTCGGCCGATCTCCGCCGCGCGGTGAGGCTCACCGCGCTGCAGGCCGGCTTCACCGCCCTCGCCGCCGAGATCGCGGGCGCCGCCCCGGCGCCCGATGCGGCGCACGCGACCCAGCATTTTTCCCTCCCCCATCTCGTCCCGCGCCATGGGTTTCGCCTCGATCCGCCGCTGGTCTATGCGCTGACGCGGATCGAATCGAATTTTGACGCAGGCGCCATCTCGCCCGCCGGGGCGCGCGGTCTGATGCAGATCATGCCGGTCACCGCGGGCTATCTCGCCAATGATCCCTCGCTCGCCGGTTCGCGCCAGAAGCGGTTGCACGATCCGGCGTTCAATCTCGACCTCGGCCAGAGCTATCTGCTCTATCTCGCCGCCCAGGACGGGATCGAGGGCAATCTGCTCCGCCTGCTCGCCGCCTATAACGCGGGGCCGGGCAATCTCGGGCACTGGCTCGGGGCGATCCGCGACGGGGGCGATCCGCTGCTCTTCATCGAGGCCATCCCGGTTGAGGAGACGCGCCAGTTCGTCCATCGCGTGCTCGCCTATTCCTGGATCTACGCGGCCGAACTCGACCTGCCGGCACCGAGCCTCGATGCCCTGGCGGCGGGGCGCTTCCCAAGGCTGCGATCCTCCGATAATCTGGCGCCCGAGGCGGAGCCGGTCACGCTGTTGCACTAAACCGCCGCTCCGCTCCCCTGCGACAGAGGACACACGCGATGGCGCGTCTCGATCCCTCCCGCCGCTTTCTTGCGGTAAATATTGCTGTTCTCACGGTCTCGGATAGCCGCACGACGGCCAACGACACGTCGGGCGATACGCTCGCCGGCCGCATCGCCGCGGCCGGCCATAGGCTCGCCGCGCGCGCCCTGGTGCGCGATGACGTTGACGCCATCGTCGCGCAACTCCGCGCCTGGATCGCCGATCCCGCCATCGATGTCGTGCTCAGCACCGGCGGCACCGGGCTCACCGGACGCGACGTGACCCCCGAAGCCTTCGAGCGGGTGATCGAGAAACGCATCGAGGGGTTCGGCGAATTATTCCGCATGCTGAGCTATCAAAAGATCGCCACCTCCACCATGCAATCGCGCGCGCTCGGCGGCGTTGCCGGCGGCACCTACCTCTTCGCACTCCCCGGCAGCCCCGGCGCGGTCCGGGACGCCTGGGACGATATTCTCGTCCAACAGCTCGACGCGCGGCACCTCCCGTGCAATCTCGTCGAATTGATGCCGCGGCTCCAGGAACATCTCGCCGTCGCCGCGCCATGAGCCGACCGAGCCCCGGAACGCGCGCCGATTATCGGTTTTTTCACGAAATTACCACGCGCTGGGGCGATAATGACGTCTATGGCCATGTCAACAATGTGATCTATTATTCCTGGTTCGATACGGCCGTCAATGCGTTGCTGATCAAGAACGACTTGCTCGATCTCGGCGCCAGCCGCGAGATCGGCATCGTCGCCGAAAACGGCTGCCGCTATCATGCCTCGGTCACGTTTCCCGAACGCATCACCGTCGGCGGGCGCATCGCGCGCTTGGGCACCAGCGCGGTGCGCTATGAACTCGGCATCTTTCGCCATCACGAAGCGGGCGCGGCGGCGGAGGGTTATTTCGTGCATGTCTATGTTGATCGCGCGTCGATGCGGCCGGTGCCGATGCCGGAGAGGCTGCGCGCCGCCCTGTCGCCATTCCTGATTTCACCGCGGACAAAGGAGAGTGCGTGATGGATTGCGGTTTGCGCGGGCGCAGCGCCATCGTCTGCGCGGCGAGCAAGGGCCTGGGGCGGGCATGCGCGATGGCGCTGGCGCACGAGGGCGTCGCGCTCGTCATCAATGCGCGCACCAGCGAAACGCTTGAGCGGACGGCTGAGGAAATCCGCGCGGCGACCGGCGTCGCGGTGCGCGCCATCGCCGCCGACATCACCACCAGCGCCGGCCGCGAAGCGGTGCTCGCCGCCTGCCCCGGTCCCGACATCCTTATCACCAATGCCGGCGGCCCGCCGGCCGGGGATTTTCGGACCCTTACGCCCGCGCAATGGCGCGCCGCGCTGGAGGCCAATATGCTGACCCCGATCGCGCTGATCCAGGCGGTGATCGGGGGGATGTGCGCGCGGCGCTTCGGGCGCATCGTCAATATCACCTCGGCCTCGGTGAAATCGCCGATCCCCTCGCTCGGGCTCAGCAATGGTGCGCGCGCCGGTCTCACCGGATTTGTTGCCGGCGCGGCGCGCCAGGTGGCGCGGCACAATGTCACGATCAATAACCTGCTCCCCGGCCCGTTTCTCACCGACCGGCTGCGCAGCAACCTGACGGAGGCGGCGCGGCGCAACAACCGTGATGTCGAGGCCGAAATCGCGGCCCGCGCCGCGGAAAATCCCGCTGGCAGGGTCGGCGATCCGGCGGAATTCGGCGCGGCCTGCGCCTTTCTCTGCGCCGCGTCCTCGGGGTTTATCGTCGGGCAGAATCTGCTGCTCGATGGCGGCGCCTTCAACGCGACGCTCGGATGAGACGAGCGGCGGCACAAGGCCCGGGGCTTCGCCCCTGGACCCCAGCAAAGGCGTAGCCTTTGCAATCCTTCACGGGGCGGGGGTCTGGGGGCGCTGCCCCCAGCTTGTCCGGGGCAGAGCCTTGGCCTTCCACGGCATGATGCGCCGCTTCTACCACCGGATCCTGGCGCTTGCGGCGTCATCGCACGCCCCCTGGTGGCTGGCCGCCATCGCCTTCGCGGAGGCGAGTTTTTTCCCCATCCCGCCGGATGCGTTGCTGATCCCGATGATCCTGGCGCGCCCACGCGCCGCTTTTCGCCTCGCAGCGATCGCAACCCTCGCCAGTGTCGCGGGGGGCGCGCTCGGTTATTTCATCGGCTATGCCCTGTTCGACGTGCTCGCGACGCCGCTCTTGCGGCTCTATCATCTCGAGCCGGCTTTTGCCCGCTTTCGTCTCGCCTACGCGCAATGGGGTCTGGCCGTCATCCTGATCAAGGGACTGACGCCGATCCCCTACAAGCTCGTGACCATCGCCTCGGGCGCTGCGCGGTTCGATTTCCCGCTGTTCATGGCTGCGAGTTTGGTAACACGGGGAGCGCGCTTCCTGGCCATTGCCGCGCTGCTGCGCCATGCCGGGCCGGGTGTGCGCGATTTCATCGACCGCCGGCTCGGCCTCGTCGCCGGCGCGCTGGCGCTCGGCATCATCGCCGGCTTCGCGGCACTCCACTTCTTGCCAGGCTGAACACGAGGCTTGCCAGGCTGAACACGAGGCGGGGGCTGGATCGGCCGGCCGAGACGCGCCATGCTGGGGCGGTCGAGGGGAGAAAAACGTCATGGCCCGAAAATCGTCGCCACGCATCCGCTTCATGCAGCGCGCCGCTCTCGCGCTGCTCGTGCTCAGCGGGGTGGTCAACTATATCGACCGCGCGACGCTGGCGATTGCCAATCCGCTGGTGCGCCACGATCTTGGCCTCTCCATCCCGGATATGGGCATGCTGCTCTCGGCCTTCCTCTGGGCCTATGCCTTCGCCCAGCTCCCGGCCGGCGCCCTGGTCGATCGGGTCGGGCCGCGGCTCTTGCTGGCGCTTGGGCTCGCGCTGTGGTCCGGCGCGCAGGCGCTCGGCGGGCTGGTGCGCAATTTCGGCGAGTTCTTCGCCGTGCGCATGCTGCTCGGCCTCGGCGAGGCGCCGCAATTCCCGACCGGGGCGCGGGTCGTGCGGGACTGGTTCCCGGTGCGCAATCGCGGGCTCGCCACCGGTATTTTCAACTGCGCCTCAACGCTCGGCAACGCCATCGGCGCGCCCTTGCTGACCTTCCTTATGCTCTTCTTCGGCTGGCGCTGGATGTTCGGGATCATGGGCGTAGCCGGCCTCATCGTCGCCACACTCTGGTATCTGATCTATCGCGATATCGCGACCGCCGGGCTCGATGCGGCGGAGACGGCCTACGTTTCGGAAGGCGATCCACCGGGGGCGCGCGCGCCGACGCGGTTTCATGAATGGCGCCGGCTGTTCCGCTTTCGTATCACATGGGGAATGATATTGGGCTATTTCGGCACGATCTATCTCACCTGGGTTTATACCGCGTGGCTCCCCGGCTATCTCGAAATCGAGCGCCATATGACCATCGCCAAGACCGGCTGGGCCGCGGCCATCCCCTCGGTTGCCGGTGTGGTGGGGGGTATTTTCGGCGGCTGGGTGGTCGATGCCCTGGTCCGTCTCGGCCTCTCGCCGATTGCGAGCCGCAAATATCCGATGGCGTTGGCGCTGATCGGCATGGCGGGTTTCACCATCCTCGCCGCCGAGGTGGAGAGCAATGCCGTTGCCATCGCGTGCATTTCGGCCGCGGTGTTCCTCGGCTTCTCGACCTCCAGCAGTTGCTGGGCGATGGCCTCGGTCGCGGCGCCACCGAACTACACCGCCTCGATCGGCGCCATTCAGAATTTCGGCGGCTATCTCGGCGGCGCCTTGGCGCCGACGGTGACCGGTTTCGTCGTCGCCGCCACCGGCTCTTTCGTGCCGGCGCTGCTGGCCGGGGCGGCGATCGCGGTGTTCTCGGCGATCGCCTATTTCGTCATCATCCGCGCGCCGATCACCGAGAGCGATTTGCTCGGCCACGATGCCGCGCTCGCTACTCCCGTGCAAATAGCCGGTCGTTGATGAAGCGCGCGACCGGGTTCGGATGGAATGCGGCGCGCAGCCGCTCCTCGTGGTAATCCTCGCGCACCCACGCGAGAAACGGTTTTTTGCCTTCTCCCTCGCGCGCGTAAAGTTCGAAAAACGCATCGAGAATGCCCGTCGGGGAATCGCGAAAATGGAGGTGCCGCCAGGAGAGTTGCGCCATCGCCTGGTCGGCGCTGCCGCCCTGCATGAGAATGAAAAGCCCGGCGGCGAGGCCGGCGCGGTCGGCGCCGGATTTGCAGTGGATGAGCGCCGGTTCGGCCATGGTGGCAAAAATCTCGGCAAGCCGCAGGATGCGCTCACGGTGCGGCGCGCCACGGCTCTCGAACGGCGCATAGACATGGGTCAATCCGAGCCGCGCCGCGGCGTCCACCGAGAGCGCCTCCGAGCCGCAGCGCCGCGCGCCGCGCAGATTGATCACCGTGCGCAGCCCGTAGCGCTTCGTCGCGCGCGCGAGCCAGAGGGGCGTCGGGTGATTGGCGCGATAGAGCCGCCCTGGCACCACCACGGCGAAATTATGCCAGGCTATGCGGAAAAAGGCGTGATCGACGAAAAAACTATCAGCCCAAGCGGCGCGGCGCTGGCGCGGCGAGGAGACGTCGCCCTCGAACATCGCGGCGCGCCGGGCGCGCTCAGACCTGGCGCTCGATGAGAAGCTGCTTGATCTTGCCGATCGCCTTGGCCGGGTTGAGCCCCTTGGGGCAGGCCTCGGTACAGTTCATGATGGTGTGGCAGCGATAGAGCTTGAACGGATCCTCCAGCCCATCGAGCCGCGCCCCGGTCGCCTCATCACGCGAATCGATAATCCAGCGATAGGCGGCGAGCAGTACGGCGGGGCCGAGATAGCGATCGCTGTTCCACCAGTAGCTCGGACAGCTTGTGGTGCAGCAGAAGCAGAGGATGCACTCCCACATGCCGTCGAGCCTGGCGCGCTCCTCGCGGCTCTGCGGCCGCTCGGCGTCGGGTGGCGGGGGCGTATCGGATTGCATCCAGGGCTCGATGCTGCGCAACTGGGCATAGGCCTGCGTGAGGTCGGGTACCAGATCCTTCACCACCGGCATGTGCGGCAGCGGATGGATGCGCACCGCGTTCTTGACCTCCGCGATCGGCTTGAGGCAGGCCAACGTGTTGGTGCCGTCGATGTTCATCGCGCAGGAGCCGCAGATGCCCTCGCGGCAGGAGCGGCGGAAGGTGAGCGTGGTATCGACCTCGTTCTTGATCTTGATCAGCGCATCGAGAACCATCGGCCCGCAGGCATCGAGATCGATCTCGTAGGTGTCCATGCGCGGATTCTGTCCGTCATCGGGGCTCCAGCGATAGACACGGAACTCCTTGACGCGCCGCGCGTTGCCCGGCGCCTTGTGACGCCTCCCCTCGCCCACCTTGGAATTGGCGGGAAGTGCGAATTCAACCATGTCTTGCCCTCGCGCCGTTCAATAGACCCGCTTCTTGGGCGGGAACACCGAGACTTCGTTGGTCAGCGTCTGCATCTTCACCGGGCGATAGGCGAGCGTCACCGCGCCCTTGTCGTCGCACCAGGAGAGCGTGTGTTTCAGCCAGTTCTGGTCGTCGCGCTCGGGATAGTCATCATGCGCATGCGCGCCCCGGCTTTCATGGCGCGCTTCCGCGCTGACCATGGTGGTAAGCGCGTTGCCCATGAGATTGGTGAGTTCGAGCGCCTCGACGAGATCGGTGTTCCAGATCAGGCTGCGGTCGGTCACCGCCATATCGGCCATGCCCTCCCAGAGTTTTTTCATCTTCGCGACCCCTTCGCCGAGGGTTTTCGCGGTGCGGAACACCGCCGCGTGGGCCTGCATCGTGCGCTGCATGGTCTCGCGCAATTCAGCGACACGGGTGGAACCGTTCGCGTGGCGGATGCCATCGAAGCGGTCGAGCGCGGCTTCCCCGGCCTTCGCCGGCAGCGGGGGCGGGCGGGCACCAGGCTTGATGGTCTCGGCGGCGCGCAGCGCCGCGGCGCGGCCGAAGACGATGATGTCGAGCAAGGAATTGCAGCCCAGCCGGTTGGCGCCATGCACCGACACACAGGCCCCCTCCCCGATCGCCATCAGCCCGGGCACGACGGCGTCGGGATCGTCTGGCGTCGGGCGCAGCACCTCGGCGCGATAGTTCGTCGGGATGCCCCCCATGTTGTAGTGCACCGTCGGCAGCACCGGGATCGGCGCCTTGGTGACATCGACCCCGGCGAACACTTTCGCGGTTTCGGAAATACCGGGCAGGCGCTCATGCAGAATATCGGCGCCGAGATGTTCGAGATGGAGCAGGATGTGGTCCTTGTTCGGCCCACAGCCGCGGCCCTCGTTGATCTCGACGGTCATCGAGCGCGAAACCACATCGCGCGAGGCGAGATCCTTGGCGGTCGGCGCATAGCGCTCCATGAAGCGCTCGCCCTCGGCATTGGTGAGATAGCCGCCCTCGCCGCGCGCGCCCTCGGTGATCAGGCAGCCGGCGGGGAAAATCCCCGTGGGATGAAACTGCACGAATTCCATGTCCTGGGTCGGCAGCCCGGCGCGCAGCACCATGCCGCCGCCGTCGCCGGTGCAGGTATGGGCGGAGGTGCAGGAGAGAAAGGCGCGGCCATAGCCGCCGGTGGCGAAGACCACGAGCTGGGCGCGGAAGCGATGGATGGTGCCGTCGTCGAGACACCAGGCCATGACGCCACGGCAGACCCCCTCCTCGTCCATGATCAGGTCGATCGCGAAGTATTCGATGAAGAACTCGACCCCGTGCTTGAGGCTTTGCTGATAGAGGGTATGCAGGATGGCATGGCCGGTGCGATCGGCGGCGGCGCAGGCGCGCTGCGCCGGGGTCTTGCCGTAATCCTTCATGTGGCCGCCGAACGGGCGCTGGTAGATTTTTCCGTCTTCGGTGCGGCTGAAGGGAACGCCGAAATGCTCCAGCTCATAAACCGCCGGCACCGCCTCGCGGCACATGTATTCGATCGCGTCCTGGTCGCCGAGCCAGTCCGAGCCCTTGACGGTATCGTACATGTGCCAGCGCCAATCATCCTCGCTCATGTTACTGAGTGAGGCGCTGATACCACCTTGCGCCGCGACGGTATGGCTGCGGGTCGGGAAAACCTTGGTGATGCTCGCGGTTTTTAGCCCCGCGGCGCCCATTCCCAAAGTCGCGCGGAGGCCGGCACCACCGGCCCCCACCACCACCACGTCATAGGTATGGTCGATAACTGTGTAGGCGCCGAGCGAGGGCTTCGAGATCGCGTTCATCGTTCATCCATCCGCGCGCGGCGGCCCCGCGCCCTGTTGCCTGGCCGAGCCGGCTCGCGCCGGATCTGGCTCAAAAACTCATTTTCAGGATCGCCACGAAGGCGATGAGAAACAGCAAGATCACCGCCGCGCGCATCACCAGCAAGACCGCCAGACGCACGGCCTCGCCATGAATGTAGTCCTCAATCACCACTTGCAAGCCAAGCTGGAGGTGATGGAACAGGGCGACGATGAGGGCCAGCAGCGGCACCGCGTGCAATGGCCGGCCAATCCAGTGGACAACCGCTTCGTGCGGCTGGCCGAGCAGCGCCAGCAGCGAGATCACGAACCAAACCGCGAGCGGCACCAGCGCCAGCGCGGTGAGGCGCTGCGCCCACCAATGCGCGGTGCCCGATTTCGCCGAACCCAGCCCGCGCACCCGCCCGAGCGGCGAACGCATCGTGGTGATATGGGGATTGCCCACGGCCATCAGAGGCGCCTCCTCACCATACGATCAGACCGATGATCCAGACCAGCACGGTCAGCGCCGCGGTGCCGACCAGCACCATCCGCCCGCTGGCATGCGCCGTGGGCAAATCGAACCCCCACCCCGCATCCCAGGCGAGGTGCCGGATGCCGTTGAGGAAATGATAGACCAAGGCCGCCGTCCAGCCGAACAGCAGCAGCAGGCCGAGCGGCGAACCGATGAACCCGACGGCAGCGGCATAATCCGCATCCGAGCCAGCGCTCGCGGCGAGCCACCACACCAGCAGCAGCGTTCCCAACCCGAGTCCGACCCCGGTGATACGATGAAAGATCGAAAGGGCGGAGCTGATCTGCGGGCGATAGATCTGAAGATGTGGCGAAAGCGGGCGCTCGATGAGTTTCCCCTCACTGTTGCGCGCCACTTTCGACGCGCCAGGCGCGTCTTTCATGCTACGGCGACCCCCACTTCACGACGTCTTCGAGGCCTTACGGCTGGACGATCCATAGTCCCGCAACCATGGCAGGTCAACGCGAGCCGGCAAACCGGGGGCGCAAGGGCATTCTTTTTCAAACTCTCAGGTGGCGATGCTGCCTGCGGCCGCGGGCGGCGGCGCGGGCGGCGTAATCTCGGGCGCTGGCAGCGGCTGGGTGGTCACCGGGGGTTTCGGTGCGGTCTTCAAGACCGGATTCCCCGAGCTTGCCGGCGGCAGTTTCTGGAACGGCATATTGGGCGGCAGCGCGGGGGCGGCGAGCGTCGGCCCACGCGGCGGCGATGGCGCGACGGGCGGCACGGGAAGCGGCGTCGCGGGAAGCGCGGCGCTGGGCGCCTCGGCGGGGGGAGCGGCTTGCGGCGCGGATGGCGCGGCGGGTGGGGGCGCGGCGGGCGCCAGCGCCATGGCCGGCGGTGCGCCAGGCCCAGGCGCGCCATTCTCGGGTGCCCCATTCTCGGGTCCGCCATCCTCGGGCAAGCCATTCTCGGGCCCGCCATTCCCGGGCGCGCCGAAGGGCGGCGTGGTGATCGGCGCCGGGCTTGATCGCGCTATTCCGCCGGGTGAGCGCGGCAAGCAGGCGGCGCTGCCCAGCCCGACCAGGACCGTCGGCATGCCATCAAGCCCCTGCTCGTGCATCTCCGCCTCGCCGCCGCAATCATCGGGCGTCATTGGCAGCAGCACGAACCCGGCAAAAGCGCGCGCCGGGATCGATGGCACACCATGCAGCACCAGATCGATATCCTGTTGCGAGCCCACCAGCCACACCGGCGCCGGGCTGCGGGCGCGGGCATAGGCGAGCAGGCGAAGCATGCGGATGGTCGGGTTGGCGATCAGCGCCTCGTCGCGCGGGTTGGGCAGCAGCAAGGAAAAATCCCGCGTCGGCAGATAGCGCCCGGCGCTCGCGACCACCTCATCGGCGCTCGCCAGCGCCGCCCGGACATCACCCTCCGGGCGCGGCGAAGACAAAAAAACATAAACCGCGCGCGGCCAGCTCGGCCCGATATAGGCACCGGGAGGCCAGGACGGCCGGGGCGGCCGCTCGGCCCCAGAGCCGGAACAGCCGGTCACGGCCAGCAAAGTGAGCCCGCACCCCAAAACTGCCGCCCGGAGAGCCGCCCCCGGAAGAGCCGTTGCCCTCATGCCATGCATCCCGATCCGCCGCGCCTTCGCGGGGAGATGTTCCGAAAGGCAGTATAGCGCGAAATTTCCATCAGATGGGTAAAGAAACCGTCACCCGCACGCCGCCACCAGGGCGATTGGCGAGTGTCACGTCGCCGCCATGGGCGCGCAGGATATTGCGCGCGATCGGCAGGCCGAGCCCGCTGCCCCCGGTCTCGCGGTTGCGGCTGGCCTCCAGCCGGCGAAACGGCTCGAAGACGCGCTCCTGCTCGGAAGGCGGAATGCCCGGTCCGTCATCCTCGATCTCGATCAGCACCACGCCGCCCGCGGGCGGCGCCAGCCGGATGCGCGCCGCGCCCCCATATTTGAGGGCATTGGCGACCAGATTGCCGAGCGCCCGCTTGAGCGCGAGCGGGCGGGCCCGAACGCCGAGCCGCTCGGGCCCCTCGTAGCCGAGCCGCTCGGTAAGTTCCGGGTTGGCGTCCGCCGCCTCGTCGAGCACGGTGCGCAGCAGCGCCGCGAGGTCGAGCACGATCGCCTTCTCGCGCGTCGCGTCATCGCGCCCGAACGCCAGCGTGGCCGCGAGCATGGCCTCCATCTCGTCGAGATCGCCGAGGATCTTGGCGCGCATCTCCTCGTCGTCGAGGAATTCGGCGCGCAGCTTGAGCCGGGTGATCGGTGTGCGCAAATCGTGGCCGATGGCGGTGAGCAGAAAAGTACGATCCTGGACAAACCGACGGATGCGCTCGGCCATCCGGTTGAAGGCCGCCGCGGCGAGCGCGATCTCGCGCGGCCCGTCCTCGGCGAGCGCGGGCGCGTTGACGTCGCGCCCGAGCCGCTCGGCCGCCGCGGCGAGCGTCGCGATCGGCGCCACCAGCACCCGCACGAGCCACAGCACGAGCCCAGCGGCGAACGCCATCAGCGCCAGAAACGCAGCAAGCAGCAGCGGCGAACGCCAAAGCGGCGTCGGCGGCAGGCGCAGCGTCACGGTGAGCCAGTTCCCATCGGGCAAAGCGAGCCCGACCACCACATGCCCCTCGGCAAGCGTGCCCAGCACCACGACATCGCGCGGGCGGAGCGGCGGCGGGATCGGGGCGAGCGCCATCCCGGCGCGGACGAGCCGGGCCAGCGTCAGGGGCGCGGGCGGCAATTCCGCGGGCGGCGTTGGCCCGAGTGCTGCGCGCGTTCCCGGCGGCAGATCGAGCTTGGCGAGCAGCGCGGCGCGGGAAGCCTCGGGCGCGAGCACCACCGGCCGATAGACCCCCATCGCCCGCACCGCGACATCGCGCGCCTCACCGAGAAAAACCAGATCCCGCCGATCGAGCGTGTGCAGCATAAGACCCAGCGCCTCGACCAAGGCGAGGCCGGCGAGCAGCGCCAGCGTCGCCCGCCCGGCCAGGCTCTGGGCGCGGAAGGAAAATCTCACGGCCACGCCCCTCATAGGCGCTCGACATCGCAAGCCAGCACATAGCCGCCGCCACGCACCGTCTTGATCAACTGGGCGTGGCGCCCCTGATCCTCGAGCTTGCGGCGCAGCCGGCTGACCGCGACATCGATCGCGCGGTCGAACGGCCCAGCCTGGCGACCGCGTAGCAGGTCGAGCAGCATATCGCGGGTCAGCACCCGGTTCGGCCGCTCCAGAAGCGCAAACAACAGATCGTATTCACCCCCGGTCAGCGCCACCTCGATGCCGTCCGGGTCGAGCAGGCGGCGGCGCGCCGTCTCCAATTGCCAGCCAGCGAAGCGAAAGACCGGCTGGGGGAGGCGATGCTTTTCCCCGCCTTCCAGCGTGCGGCGCAGCACGGCGCGGATGCGCGCCAGCAATTCGCGCGGGCTGAACGGCTTGGCGAGATAATCGTCGGCGCCCATTTCGAGCCCGATGATGCGATCGGTATCGTCGCCGAGCGCGGTCAACATGACGATCGGCACATTCGCCTGATCGCGCAGCCAGCGCGCGAGATCGAGCCCGCCCTCGCCAGGCAGCATGAGATCGAGCACCACCAGATGATAGTGCCCCTGCCCCCAGACCCGCCGCGCCTCGCGGCCATCACGGGCGACGCTGACACGCATCCCGTTGCGCTCCAGGAAACGCGCCAGGAGATCGCGGATTTCGCGATCGTCATCGATCACCAGGATATGCGGCGCCGTTTCCATGACGGTAATCTACGCGCGGCAAACGTGCTCGGGCAGTCTCTGTTGCATTTGGTTGCATTTCCCGCCCCCCACTTTGTCCTGGTCCGCCCTGTCCTGGCCCGCTCTATCCTGGCCCGCCTTGCGAGACGGCGCCCACACCGCTATCGAGCCCCGGCGCCCATGCCATGCGCTTCAGGGAGGGAACACCCGATGGATCATCCGCATTTTCTCCAGACGCGCCAGGACGTCATCGCCATCGTCACCTTCAACCGCCCGGAGCTGCGCAACGCCTTCAACCTCGGCATGTGGGCGGGGTTGAAGGAGATCATGGACACGCTCTCCGCCGACGACACCCTGCGCTGCGTCGTCCTGCGCGGCGCGGGCGGCCATTTCTGCGCCGGCGCTGATATTTCGTCCTTCGCCGAGGAGCGCGCCAGCCGCGCCGCGGAAGACCGCTACGCTGACATGCTTCATGAAAGCATGCAATCGATCCGGCTCTGCCGCCATCCCGTGGTGGCGCTGATCGAAGGGGCGTGCGTCGGTGGCGGCGCCGGCATCGCCACGATGTGCGACTTTCGCGTCGGCGCCGAAGGGCTGAAATTCGGCATCACCGCGCGCAATCTCGGCATCTGGTACCCCTACGCCGAAATCGACCCGATCATCCAGATGGTCGGCACCGGCGTCGCCGCCGAAATCCTCATCGAGGGGCGGATTTTCAATGGGCGCGAGGCCTATGAAAAAGGCCTCCTCTCTCGCCTCGCCCCCGACGCCGCGGTGGAAGAGGAAGCCCTCGGCCTCGCCCGGCGCATCAGCGCCGGCAGCCCGCTCTCGGCTCGCTTCCACAAGGCGGCCTTGCGCAAACTCCGCGGCCCTCTGCCGCTCACAGCGCAAGAGGAGCGCGAGGCCAACGGCTTCGTCGAAACCGAGGATTTCCGCAACGCCACCCGCGCCTTCCTCGCCAAACAGCAACCCCGCTTCGCCGGCCGCTGAAGGGCCAGGAGACAGCGTCCCTTTGGCCCTAACCCGCCGCGCGCTGGTCGCCGCGGCGCCAGCGATGGGTGCTGGCGCCAAAGGCGAGCAGGTTGCCAGCCTCATCACGGACCTCGGAGCGGCTGAAATAGAGGGTGCGGCCGTGGCTGATCACCCCGCCGGTGGCGATCACGCGCCCGCTCTGGGCGCGTCCGGTGAACTGGCAATTGAGGCTGACGGTGACCGAGTGACGGCGCTTCTCGTGCTCGGGCGCATAGACCCCGGCGGCCGCACCGGCCTCGTCGAGCAGCGCCATCAGCACGCCGCCATGGATGATCTCGGCGCGGTTCAGGTGATGCGGGCGGATTTCGCAGAGAATGCGCGCCAGGCCCTCGCGCCATTCAAGCATCTGGAAGCCGAGCAGCGCGCTGAGGTGGGAGGCAAAACCGCGTAATTCGTCCATCCCCCGTTCCTGCCCGGAATTGCACGCCCTGGTCAAGTTCGGTGGACAAATCGCCGCGCCAGCGGGTAGATGCGATCCTTCAACCAGGGCGGGTGAGAGCAATGGATTTTGCCGGCGTCACGGTGCTTTGTATTGGCGATGTCATGCTCGACCGGTTCATCGCGGGCGAGGTCGAGCGGATTTCACCCGAGGCGCCGGTGCCGGTGATCCGGGTGCGCGAGAGCCGCAGCGCCTTGGGCGGCGCTGGCAACGTCGCGAGCAATATCGCTGCCCTCGGCGGCCGGGCAGTGCTGGTGGGGCTGGTCGGGAGCGACGCGGCGGCGGACGCGCTGATGGCCGAGATCAAGGCCCATCCCGGCATCAAGCCGGCGCTGATCGAGACCGCGCATCGCCCGACCATCACCAAAACCCGCTTCCTCGCCGCCCGCCAGCAGGTGGTGCGCACCGACGAGGAAAGCAGCCTGCCACTGCAAAAAACCGAGGAAGCCGGGCTGATCGCGGCGATCGAGCGGGCGATACCGGAAGCGCGCGCCGTGATCCTCTCCGATTACGGCAAAGGGGTGCTGAGCGGGGCGGTCATCGCTGCCGTGATGGCGGCGGCACGCGCCGCGGACATTGCCGTCTTCGTCGATCCGAAAAGCGCGGATTTTTCCCGCTATCGCGGGGCCGCCTGCATCACCCCCAATCTCCGCGAACTCGCCGCCGCGGCGCGCCTGCCGGTGGCCGAGGAGGCGCAGGTGATCGCGGCGGCGCGCCGGGTGATGGCGGAGGTTCCGGGCACCGCGATCCTGGCGACGCGCTCGGAAAAGGGCATGGTGCTGGTGGAGCCCTCGGGCGCGGTACACAGCGTCCCTGCCCATGCCCGCGAGGTGTTCGATGTCTCGGGCGCCGGCGATACGGTGATCGCGACGCTGGCTTTGGCGCACGGCGCTGGCTTCGCCCCGCCGCAGGCGATGCACATCGCCAATGCCGCCGCCGCGGTGGTGGTGAGCAAGGTCGGCACGGCGACGCTCACCCGCGATGAACTCGCCCGCGAGCTTGACGCCGCCGAGGCAGGCGAGGCGGCTTCCCGGGGCACTCTGCCGCTCGCCGAGGCGGTGGCGCTGGTGGCGCGCTGGAAGCGCCAGGGCCTCGTGGTCGGCTTCACCAATGGCTGTTTCGACATCCTCCATGCCGGCCACGTCGCCCTGCTCGCCGAGGCGCGCGGCCACTGCGACCGGCTGGTGGTGGCGCTCAATACCGATGACAGCATGCGCCGGCTCAAGGGCGAGGGCCGCCCGGTCAACCCGCTCGCGGCGCGCGCCGCGGTGATCGCGGCGATCCGCCATGTCGATGCCGTGACGAGCTTCGCCGAGGACACCCCGCTTGAGATGATCCGCGCCCTGCTGCCGGATCGTCTGTTCAAGGGCGGCGATTATCGCGTCGAGACCGTCGTCGGCGCCGATCTCGTCCTCGGCGCTGGGGGAAAAGTGGTGATCTGCGCCAGCCTGCCCGGGCACTCCACCACCGGCACGCTGGCGCGCATCCGCGCCTAGGGGCTGGGCGCTAGCAGCCTGTCGGAGTTATTTGGGCGACGTTTGGAGGGAAGGTGGTGGGCGCCTGCATCGCGGCCTCCGCCGCGTGAGCGGATAGCGAAATTCGTGCTTGAGGCCTGGGCCATCGCACCGACGACCGCTGTGCCCCTCCCAAACGCGCCAAATTGACGCGGAAAAGGCGCGGTCTCACTCAGTTCGCCCCTGCCAGGGCGAACATCCGCTTCATGTTCCACGCCATGGTCACGAGGCTCCATTCGCCGCGCACCTTGTCGAGCCCGCGCAGCAGGAACTGGCGGAACCCGAGCACCGACTTGATGATCCCGAACACCGGCTCGGGGATCTGCTTGCGCAGGGCGTAGCGTGCCTTGCCATCTTTCGTCTGGAGCCGATGGCGCATCGATGCAACCGGCGTGGGATCCTTCGGCGGCGCCGGGTCCGCTGCGAAACGTTCCGCCAGCGAGGGATGATGCGCGTCACGCCCCATCGCGATCACCGGCTCGATCCCGGCGGCGGCGCAGGCGTTCACGTTGCCCTCGCTGAAATACCCGTTGTCCGCGAGCAGATCGCCAACCTTGCCCAATGCGTCGGGCAGTTCGGCCAGCTTGCCCAGCATCGGCTCAAGCTGCTGCTTGTCGTTCGGCGCCTGCACCACATCGGCAGCCACCACCAGCAGGCTGTCCGCTGCCACCGCCGCCTGGGCATTGTAGCACTGCTCGAATCCGCCGCCTGGCACCGGCATGATCCGCGATTCCTCGTCCGTCAGATTGACCTGATCGCTCGGCAGCGGTCCCGCCACCGGCGGCTGCGGCACCCGACCGCGGGGCTTCCTGCCCGTCTGCTCCGCGCGGGCGGCGCGTGCCGCCATCTTCGCCTCATACTCGGCCCGCTCGCGCGCATGGCGCTCCTTCGCCCGCGCCTCGATCACGGCCTTGGCGCGGGCAATCTCGGCCAGCCGCTTCTCCCGCCGCGCCAGTTCCGCGGGGATCGACATCCCGTCCGGCACGTCGGCCTGATCGGCCGCCTCGGCCTTGCCAAGAAGATCCGCCACCTCGCCCTTCAGTTGCGCCTCGATCCTGGTCGCGTGCTCATACGACAGCGCGCTGTGGCGGCTGGCGTTGGCGTGGATCTTGGTGCCATCCAGCGCCACGGTGCCCAGTTTCAAAACCCCCATCTCGCGGGCCACCCCGAGCACCTGCACGAACAACGCTTCGATCTGCGCCAGGAAGCGGCGGCGGAACGTGGCGATGGTGTCGTGGTCGGGATGCTGGTTGGCAGCGACGAAGCGGAACGCCACCGAATCATAGGTCGCCCGTTCCAGCTTGCGGCTCGAAAATACGCCCGTCGCATAGCCGTAAATGATCAGGCCAAGAAGCAATTGCGGGGGGTAGGACGCATCGCCCGATCCCCGGTAGCTGCCGCTCATCGACCGTAGGTCCAGTCCCTCGATCACTTCCACCACGAACCGCGCGAGGTGGCACTGCGGCAGCCACTCATCGACCGATGGTGGCATCAGGAAATCCATGTCGCGGTTGATCGGGCGGAAGTTGCTCATGCAGCGGGGGTCCGGCGGGCGGGGCGAATCGTGGGTGCCGATTCTACCGTCCGCTTCCGCGGCGCGTTAAGTCCGACAGGCTGCTAGAGGCTGGGATTCCCAGCCGCGGCCGCCACTGGCTGATCGGGATAGGTCTGCTCCCAGCCGCCGCCGAGCGCCTTGTAGAGTGCGACGAGATTGGTCGAGACCAGCGCCGTGCTCAGCGCCTGCTGGACCTCGGCGCCGAGCAGCACGCTTTGCGCCGTCAACACGTCGAGAAACGTCGCCACACCTTGGACATAGCGCTGGCGCGCGAGGTCGAGGGCGCGGCGGCCCGCCTCCACGGTTTTGGCGAGTTCGGCGAGCCGCTGCTGCTCCGTATGATAGGAGATGAGCGCGTTGTCGACGTCGTTGAGCGCCTGAAGCACGGTTTTCTGATAGGTCAGCGCTGCCTCTTTCTGCTGCTGCTTGCGCAAGGCGAGCGTCGAGACGAGCTGGCCGCCGTGGAAAATCGGCAGGCTGACGGTGGGCCCGACGCCGTACTGCTCGGAACGCAGGCTGCCCAATTGATAGGCGTTGAGCGCGGAGATGCCGAAACTGCCGGTGAGCGAGACATTGGGGAAGAAATCCGAGATCGCAACGCCCACTTGCGCCGTCGCCGCGTGCAGCGAGGCTTCGGCGGCGCGGATATCGGGACGGCGGCGGGCAAGTTCGGAAGGCAGGCCCATCGGCACTTGCGGCGGCACTGGCGGGATCGGCTTGGCCTCGGCGAGTTCCGCCTTGAGTGCGCCCGGCGGCCGGCCGAGCAACTGGCTGAGGGCGTTGATCAGCTGGCCTTCCTGCTCGCGGAGCGGCGGCAATTGGGCGGCGATATTGGAGGCCTGCGCCTCGGCATTGGCGACATCGAGATCGGTGGTGAGGCCGCCGCTGGCGCGCTGGCGGGTGAGATCGAGGCTCTGGTTGGCGCTCGCGAGATTTTCCTCGGTGATCGCGATGGTGCGCTGGACGCCGCGCAGATTGATATAATCGCGCGCGAGTTCGGCCTCGATCGAGACCAGCGAGTCGCGCCGCTCATCCTCGGTCGCCTGGACCATGGCCTTCGCCGCCTCGACCTGACGGCGCACTTGACCCCAGAAATCGACCTCCCAGGCGGCATCGAAGCCATACTGGTAGAGGTTGAAGGGCGGAATTGTGTGTCCCTGGAGCGGAATGGCGCCGAGCGTGCCGGCTGTGCCGCTCGCCGAGCCCCCGCTACTGCCGAAGGACGTTCCGGTGGTGCCCGGCGCGATGCCGCCGAAACCACCGCCATAGCTGGTCGCGCCGGCGGGCGGGAAAAGGCCAACGACGCCGTTCGGGCTCAGATATTGGTGCGAATAGGAGCCGTCGGCGTTGAGGATGGGATATTGGTTGGCCTGGGTGATGCCAAGCTGGCTGCGGGATTCGCCGAGCCGCATATCGGCGATGCGCATGTCGAGATTTTCTGAAGCGACGCGCTGTTCGAGCGCCGAAAGCTCGGGATCCTGGAACTGGTCCCACCATTTCGGATCAAGCGGGGCGGCAACCGGCTGGCTCACTTTCTCCACCGGCGCGGTGGGCCGCGTGCCCGACCAGGACGTCGGCTGCCACCACGGCGTCTCGCCCTTGAAATCCGGACCCACCGTGCAGCCGGCGAGCCATGCGCCAGCCAGCAGCGGCAACGCGCCGCGCGCGCCCCAGCGAATCACGACTTCAAGGCTTGACGCTCCGTCCCCTCGCGATCCCCGCATCACCCTCACCCCTCCGTCTACGCGACCCTCATGACCGAACGGATCGGTCATTTTTTGACAAATGACCTCGTTTGGCCGCATCGTCAATTATTAAAGCTCCGAGCTGCCGAGGAGACGCCGCGCGATGCTGGCCACGGACACTTTATCACCGGAAAAACATACACGCATTCTTGAGGGCGCGGCAGTGGTTTTCGCGCAGGACGGCTATGAAGGGGCGAGCATGTCGCGCATCGCCGCCGAGGCCAATGTTTCCAAGGGCACGCTCTACAATCATTTTCAGAGCAAGGCGCATCTCTTCACCGCCTATGTCGAGCAGGCCTGCGCGCGCAACCTTTGCCTGCTCTTCGAAGCCGTCGATGGCGAGGACGACATCGCGGCGACCTTGCGGCGCATCGGCCGGCGGATGATCGGCATGATGCTCTCAGATCTCGGCCTCACCATCTATCGCGTGGTGGTCGCGGAGGCGGATAAATTCCCCGAACTCGCCCGCGCCTTCTACGAGGCCGGCCCGGCACCCGCGATCGGCCAGATGGCGCGCTGGCTCGCCCTGCAGAGCCGCCAGGGGCGGCTCGAGGTCGCCGACGCGGAATTCGCCGCCGAGCAGTTTTTTTGCCTCTGTCAGGCGCGGCTCTGGCTGCGCCGCAAGCTCAACTTGCTGGCCGAGCCGAGCGAGGCGGAGATCGACCAGGTCGTCGCGGCCGCGGTCACGATGTTTCTCAACACCTATGGGAGGGTGCCATGACGCCAGGAACGATTGATCGCGTGCTCAGCTTCGCCAATGCCGACATGAGCCAGGCGATCGCCGCCTGGTCGGCGTTCCTCCGCATTCCCTCGATCAGCGCTCAGCCCGCCCATGCCGCGGATTGCCGCCGCGCCGCCGCCTGGGCGCGCGAACGCCTCGCAGCCCTCGGCTTCGACGCCACACTTCACGAAACCGCCGGCCATCCGGTGGTGCTCGCCCAACACCCCGGCCCCGGCGGCGACGTGCCACATCTCCTCTATTACGGCCATTACGACGTCCAGCCGCCCGAGCCGCTGGAGCTTTGGCCGAGCCCGCCCTTCACCCCCACCATCGTCGATGGCCCGCGCGGCAAGCGGATGGTGGCGCGCGGCGCGGTCGATGACAAAGGCCAGGTCGCGGCCTGGCTCGGCGCGTTTGCCGCCTGGCACGCCACCACCGGCGGGCTGCCCGTGCGGCTCACCGTGCTGCTCGAGGGCGAGGAAGAAATCGGCAGCCCCCATCTCGAACCCTTCCTGCTCGCCGAACGCGCGCGGCTTAAGGCGGACGCCGCGGTGATCTCGGATACCAATCTCTGGGATTTCGCAACACCCGCCATCACCACCGGGCTGCGCGGCCTGCTCTATGTCGAAATCCGCGCCCAGGCCGCGGCGCGTGATCTCCACTCGGGGCTGTTCGGTGGCGTCGCCTGCAACCCGATCAACGAACTGGTCCAGGCGCTGGGCGCGCTCCGCGATGCCGCGGGCCGCGTGCAAATCCCTGGATTCTACGAGGGCGTCGCGCCGCTCTCTCCCGAACGCGCCGCGCAATGGGCGGCACTTGGCCTGGATACCGGGGCTTTTCTCGGCAGCGTCGGCCTCACCACCCCCGCCGGCGAAGCCGGGCGCGGCGTCCTCGAGCGTCTCTGGGCACGGCCCACCGCCGATCTCAATGGCATCTGGGGCGGCTATGCGGGGACGGGCGCGAAAACCGTCATCCCGGCCGAGGCCGGCGCCAAAATCTCCTTCCGCCTGGTGCCGGGCCAGAACCCGGAGGCCATCTTCGCCGCGTTCCGCGCCTTCATGGCCGCCCGTGTGCATCCCGATCTCAAACTCACATTCACCTCCTTCGGCGCCGCCCCCGGCATCGAGGTGCCAACCGACCTGCCCGTGGTCGCGGCGGCACGCCAGGCGCTGGCGGAAGAATTCTCCCGCCCCCCCGTGCTGACCGGCTGCGGCGCCTCGATCCCGGTCGTCGAAAGCCTGCACCGCGTGCTCGGCCTCGACACATTGCTCATGGGTTTCGGCCTCGACGACGACCAGATCCACAGCCCCGGCGAGAAATTCGAGATCGCCTGCTTCGAACGCGGCCTCCGCTCCCATATCCGCCTGCTTGGCCACCTCGGCGCGTGAGAAGGCAGCGCCGCCCTTGGCGGGGTCAAGGGGCAACACCCTGAGGGGCAACACCCTGAGGGGCAACACCCTGAGGGGCAACGCCCTGGCCTTTACACGCTCCGGAATTGCAGAAACGCGCCAAAACACCTTTCACCCCATTGCCCTCTCCAGTAACGCCCCGCGATTGACAGGGCCAGGCTTTCGGGTTCGATAATCGCCGCGCTTTCGCGGGAGGAAAACACCCCATGCTCCGCCGCCGTGCCTTGATCTCCACAGCACTCGCGGTGCTCGCCGCACCCGGCGCGCGGGCGGCGCCCAGTTTGCGCATCGGCGTTTTGCGTTTCGGCTCCTTCTCCTGGGAACTCGATGTCATCCGCCGGCACGGTTTTGACAGCCAGGCCGGGATCGCGCTCGCGACGCACGAATACGCCGGCTCGCCGGCGGCGCAGGTCGCGCTGCAAGCCGGCGAGGTCGATATGATCGTGCAGGACTGGCTCTGGGTCTCGCGCCAGCGCACGAGCGGGGCGGATTGGAGTTTTGTGCCGTTTTCCAACGCGCTCGGCGCCCTCGTCGTCCCAGGCGCCTCGCCTATCCACAGCCTGCCCGATCTCGCCGGCCGGCAACTGGGCGTGGCCGGCAGCCCGCTCGATAAAAGCTGGATCATTCTGCGCGCCTATGCCGAGCGACACGATAAATTCGATCTGGCGCGGGAGACCCGGCCGAGTTTTGGCGCCCCCGCCCTGCTCGCCCAGGAGCTGGACAGCGGCCGGCTCGACGCCATGCTGACCTTCTGGCCTTTTGCCGCGCGCGCCGAGGCCGCCGGTATGCGGCGCGTGCTCAACATGGCGGCGGCGGTCGCGGGCCTGGGCATTCCGCCGGGCGCGCCGTTTGTCGGCTATGTCTTCAGCGCGCGCTGGGCGGCCGAGAACAAGGCGCTGCTCGACGGATTTCTCGCCGCCGCGGCCCGGGCGCAGGCGCTGCTGGAAAGTTCGGATGACGAGTGGCGCGCTCTGGCGCCCCTGACCAGGGCCAAAACCCCGGCGGAACTCACCCTTCT
>Ga0123519_10000614_pt1 | contig 62395 bp, 51 predicted proteins | sample YelNatPaOPRAMG02_FD_87396 | JGI IMG/M metagenome (GOLD analysis project Ga0123519, IMG submission 87396) | Hot spring microbial communities from Yellowstone National Park - Yellowstone National Park OP-RAMG-02 (version 2) | ecosystem: Environmental > Aquatic > Thermal springs > Hot (42-90C) ...
ACCTTTATCTCGGGATCGCCGCCGCCACTGCTTCCGCCCCCGTCTTTCGACTTCGACTTTGACGCGCAGCCGAAAACGACTATTACAATGACTAATGAATAGAGTAAATACCTCACGAAACTGCCCTCCTAATCACTCTATTCTTAATATAGAATCGGCGGTAAATAAACTGCCACAAAAATGTAATGAAAGAGTATGCGTAAGACAGAAAAAATATAAACGCACTTCAAATAGAACGGAGGATTGGAAAAGAAGAAAGGCGTTTGTGAGAGGTTTTGTTTATTGATGTAGCGTTGGATGGTCATACTAATAGACGGTGCGTGAATTTTTGCGGTCTTTCTACAAGTGGAGTTAGTCATTCTTCGAATCGCCTTCGAGGTCGAATTCATCAGGTAGATTGAACGAAATGAAATCATCGTCGTCTTCTGCTTCTTCTACTGTTTCTGATGTTCCTGTTTCCTGTTTGGGTTTTCCTTCTGTGAGGAAATGGGAGATTCTATCTTTGTATTTGTCAACGAGCGCGTTCATACTCTGTTTTTCTTTCTGTTGTTCTTCTGATTTTACTGTTTCTTTTGCGGATTCGCTTGGTTCCATTTCCGCTGTCTCCTCGCTGGCGTCAACTGGTTTTGCGGGTTTTGCCTCGTCGGGTTTCTTTAACTTATATAGGGTTATTTTTGAGCCTTTGTTGTCGTATTCGAGGCTGTCAACGCATTTGAGCATAAGGCGGATACCAAGACCTCCCATACCGCCTGCTTGATATCGTTCGCGTGCTGCGGCGAGTGTATCCTGCATAGCGGTTTTACGGAGTACTGCGAGGAAATCGAATCCTTCTCCTTCATCAATAACGGTTGCAAACACACTTTTTTCTTCTTCGCGGAGGAATATTCTAATCATCTTGGTCGCATCGTCCTTGTTGCCGTGACGACGAGCGTTATCAACCGCCTCATAAAGAGCGGTTTGAAGGTTCAGCATTGCTTCTTGTGAAAGTGAAGTTTTGTCTATAAACTGGCGCGCTATTTCAAAGGCACAATCAATCACATCTTTGACAGTCGGCACGATCAGTCCGAGTTCGCTGTCCTTAATCATTTCTCCGATTTTATCTTCAGGAACCGACGCCGTCTTGATAGTGTAAACTCTTTCAGGAGCAATGGGGAGCGCATCCTTTTCAAAATATGCGATTTTTACTACGCCTACTTCTATCATATCGCCGTCATTTAAATAGGCACGGTTGATTCTGACGCCATTCAGTTTCGTACCGTTTGAAGAGCCAAGGTCTTCAATTAGATACTTGCCTTCTTCTGTGATGATATGCGAATGATTGCGGGAAACACTTTTGGCGAGCAATTGGACATCGTTGTTCGGTCCGCGACCTATGGTGAATACGGGCTTGTCTATTTCGAAAACTTTTATTAACCTCGAAGTAAGATGAACTTTTAACTTAGGCATTGTTTTACCTCCCTGTATTCTCTTTCTGTAGTTCGGCACATTGCTCAGGAACCTTGAATGAACGACGATGCAATCCTTTGTTTATCTCATATTTTACGCGTATGCGTTTGATTGCTTTTGAGTGAGGATTCAACTCGTATATGCGGCTCGGAAGCAGTATATGCTTGACTTTCTTATGTGCGTCGAAGAACCTTTCTACATATCGGGTTTGATGCTCTGTATGTCGATACTCCTCCTTGACCAAAAGTCCTCTATCTCGACAGAAATAGAGTCGAAAAATCCATCCGTCAGGAAATGTGGCTTTGATAAGAGAAACGGGTTTTTGCACCATTTCTTCTGCCTCGAAGTAGCGTAAAGATTTTCCTCCGATGTACTCAACGGAAGCGTCAGAATCGATGACTTTTGTAATGAGAAGTGTGTCGATGCGGTGGAAAAGCCATTGAACTACGGCAGACTTTCCTTCTTCGAACGAAACGGTGTTATCCGTTGCCTTGACCCACGAAAAAGTTCCATCGAATCCGATACACAAAGAAGCCCAGGGGAAATTTGATTCTCTCGTGATTCTGTCGGGTGCTCGGTAGCGAATAGTATCTTCGAAAGAAGCGTGACGATGGATTATCGTTATGTCTTTTACATTTTTGAGATGCTTTGCACCTCCCATCGCTTCAATTGCGTTTTCTATTATGGCTTTTGCGTTCTCATCTACTGGCAATAGGCGTCCCCTAACATTCTCTTACGCTATAATTATAAGACGCATTATATATGACGCAAGTTTCAACAAGAATTTTTGCGCAGATAAACGAGAAAGAGTCGAGAAAAAGATAGAAAAGTCTAAAACAACTTTTCTCTTATTTTCGCATTGTTTTAAGATTGATTTCCCATCTACCGCACATAATCTTTGCGCCAGGATTGAGAATGATTATTGGAAAGCCGACAGGTGGATTGTTATCGGAATCTAACAGGATTGTATTTCCTTTTTGTCCATTGATGTAAATCTCTGCTTTATCTTTTTCTACTTCTACTTTGAGGTCAACCCAATCGCCGCTTCCCATTCTGTATGCATTGCCTCTCATCCCTTGTTGGGTGTAGTTCATTCTGATCCCTATGCGTGCTTCTCCGTTCGTTACCTTTATTCTCAAACTCATCGTGTAGGCCTCCCAGAGATAGACTTTCTTGAAAGCAGGATAAATTCCAGCGTCGGCAACGCCTGAATTGGTTATCTCGTTTCCTTCTCCCTGAACAGGTTTAATTTCTATTCCTTGTCCCAGACGGGCGATTCTCGAAATGGTTGAAGACGAGCCAGGCGAAAGTTCAGGGTTCTGTGCGTCGCCATCGAGTCTTGCAAAGTTTTGCTCGAGGAGTTTTTTGTATGCTTCCCAGTTCTTCCACGGCGTATCGCCTGATGGCTGCTGTTCGTTGCCTGGTGTAGGTTGCTTTTCCGGATTCTGACGCGCCTGCGAAAGATATGCCTCGTATTCCTTGTTTATTCGTTCAAGAAGAGCATTAGCCTCGTCCCTCTCCTTCGTGAGCAATGCGAGAAGTTTCTGGTTTTCTTCTGTCTCGTCCTCATAAGGCTCTACATATTCGGTAAGCCATTCCTTTATTTTCGTGCCTGCACCAAGATAATCCCTCTTGGCGAGCATCTCTTCTGCTTCTTTTACATACTCGGGAAACTTTGTGATAGCCTCTTTGACACTGTTAAGAATAGCCTTTTCTTCTTCAATCTTTTTTCTCGTGTCACCAACATCGAGGAAACGCTTTGAAAAGTTCTCCCAGACTCTTAACTTTTCTTCAAGAGTTTGTGCTTCTTTTACCTTGTTGCGGGCATCTTCAAATGCCTTTTCTGCTTTCTTGCGCCACTCATCTTCCCACTTGTCTTGCTCAGTCTCAATTTTGTTTCTGAAACTGAAGTCCATCTTGTCCCCATACTTGCGAAGAATATCCGCTAATTTATCCCTTACTCCAGCATAGTCATCGGGATTCCGTCTTTTAAACGCCATCGCATCTTCAAACTCATTTTTCCACGGTCCTTCCTTCTCTTCTGTCTGCTGTGATGGATGGTCCAGTACTCCGGGTCTATCTATGTCTTGCCTGTTAGCCCATGGGTCTTCAATGGGTGTCTTGGGAGGCTCGTTACTGCCTCCTCTTGTGCTTATCTCAGGAGAGATACCGCTTTTCTCATTAGGATTTGTTACATATTCTTTTTGTGAAGAGTTACCGCTGCTTAAAGCGATTATTGCTAATATTAACAGAAGCAAAAGTCCCATACCACCAAGAATGAATGGGGTAGGCGATTTCTTCTTTTGAGGTGTTTGAGGTATCGCTCTCGTCACTTTTTTGTCGAGTCCATAAAGCGCATATTCGTCCACTACTTCTTCGCGGATGTTGTATGTGGTAATTTTTGATTCACGCTTGTCACCATTTTTCTGCTCGACCGTTTGGCTTGAAACTGCGACAGGCGAAACTCCAGATTGTTTCTTTTTGCTCTTCTCTTTCTCGAGTAGAAGTTTCAGTTTTTGGGCGCATTCCGCACAGATGTAACCGTGCTCAGTTTTGGCAATATTGCCTTCTTCGATTTCTTCCTGCGATATGCGTCGGTTACATTGTTCGCAGTAAAATGCAATCACTCTCATTTTGTGCACCTCACTGCTCCATCTTATTAGACTACCCTTTTTAATAATTATACATCAAAAAATCAAGAGAACAATGTCTAAATTAGAAAATCTTCTAATATCTCTCATTGCGGTTCTGTGATTTTTCTTTCGTAAGGGAAAAATGAGGACTTAAGACTATTCTATTTCACGGGGTAGAGAGAGTCGAATCAGATTACTGCGACACCTACGGGACAACGGATTGAAAAGGATCCCTCTTACGAAAATCCTTGCCTTACATATTGAAATCGAAATCGCCCATCTGGGTACCTTTGACGATTCCTTTTAACTCCATTTTGAGTTCTTCGGGTTCATCGGCAGCCTCGAGTGCATCCTTAAGTGTAATCAAATCTTTCTCATATAGAGCCTTGAGGGATTGATTGAATGTAGTGCAGCCGAAGTAACCTCCTTCTTTGATTGCTTTGTATAACTCGGGAGTTTTGCCGGCAGCGAGCAACTCTTTGATTGTCGGTGTAGCAACCATAACCTCGATTGCAGGGACGCGCCCTTTTCCGTCTCTTCGAGGTAGAAGACGCTGACTGATTACTCCTTCGAGAATCAGCGACATCTGCAGTCTGATGAGATTATGTTGATATGGGGGGAAGAAATTCAATATTCGCTCGACCGTCTGCATCGCGTTAACTGTGTGCATAGTTGAAAGGACAAGATGTCCTGTTTCGGCGGCTGAAAGAGCGGATTCCATAGTCTCCATATCGCGCATTTCGCCTATCATAATGATGTCAGGACTCTGGCGCACGACATGACGAAGTGCAGTATGGAAGTCTTCGGTGTCCGCTCCGATTTCGCGCTGGGTTATGATTGATTTTTTGTCTTTATGTAGGAACTCAATGGGGTCTTCAATTGTGACGATATGTTTGTTGTAGTGATTGTTGATAAAATTAATCATAGCGGCGAGAGTGGTTGATTTCCCGCAGCCTGTGACTCCTGTTACAAGCACGAGGCCTCTCGATAGACTCGCAAGTCGGGTCAATACATCAACGGGAAGATTCAGTTCTGCAAAATCGAGAATCTGACTTTCAATGTAGCGGAATGCGAATCCGATGTAGCCGCGCTGATAGAAAATGTTTACACGGAACCGTCCGATACCAGGCATATCGAATGCAGTGTCAATGTCTCGTTTGTTGAAGAACCCGTCGCGTTTGGAGTCCTCAATCACCTCATATATTTCTCGCGCTTCCTGTGGTGCTACAGGGTTGGTGTTTAGGAAACGGATTTTTCCATCAATACGCAACGAAGGCGGACTGCCAACCTTAATAATTAGGTCAGACGCCTTCTCGACGACCATCTTCCTAAGCAGTTCTTGGAGGTCCATTAAAAACCACCTCATAACATCTGACTTAAATTAGACTCCAAAAAAACCTATATGTCAAGCAAATCATTGTAGATTCTACATCGAAAATTTTACTTCTCTTGCTCTAAATGTCTTGACAAGGGCTATCTCGCGTTCTTAATATTTACTGTGACAGTACTGACGGAAGCTGACCGCCCCATGCCTTTTAAGGGAAAATCCATCACAAGGGGGTTCGAGTTGGAAAAGAAGCTTTTTTTGATTGACGGGTATTCTTATCTATATCAAGCATTCTACGCTATTCGAGGGCTATCAGGACCTCACGGAGAACCGATAAACGCTATCTATGGGTTTGTCAATATGGTTCTGTCAATATTGAAGAGAGAAAAGCCTGATTACATCGGTGTCGTTTTCGACAGTCCTGAACCATCTTTCAGGCATAAGTCTTTCCCTGCTTATAAGGCTACGCGAAAACCTATGCCTGAAGAGTTATCTGTTCAGTTGCCTGTTGTTAAAGAGATTGTAACCGCTTACGGTTTCCCCGTGTATTCTGCCAGCGGATATGAGGCGGATGATGTTATTGCCACAATCGTTCGTTCAGTTCCGGAAGATGTGAAGGTTTACATTATCAGCCGTGATAAAGACCTCAAACAACTCTTAAGAAACGGTGTTCGTTTTTATGATACGAAAACCGCTACATCGAGTGGACTCGAAGATTTTGAAAAGGAGTTTGGGTTTGAGCCTACGAGTTTCCCCGATTACATCGCGTTGTGCGGTGACAAGTCGGACAACATTCCTGGAGTGACAGGCATCGGAGAAAAAACAGCGCAAGAAATGATTGTCAAATACAAAACTCTCGAGAACCTGTTTGAACATATTAACGAACTACCTCCCAAAGTAGCCCGTAAACTCGAAGGGAGCAGAGAATCCGTTTTCTTCAGCCGCGAGTTGGGTATGGTGAAAACTGACGCGCCTATAGACTTTAAACTCGATGACTGCAGAGTGCGTGAGCCTGACAAAGAGAAACTACTATCTATTTTTCAGCGGTATAATTTCAAGAAGTTTATGGAGGAACTCAAATCGAATGAGAGTCTGACCGCAGTAGAGGAGAAGGCAGACTACAGACTCATAAACACTGAGGACGGATTAAAACGGCTCCTCACACTTCTTGAAAAAATAAAGGAGATTGCGGTTGACACTGAAACCACATCCGAAGATGAGCATAGTTGTTCGCTTGTGGGCATATCGCTTGCGACACGCTCAGGAGAAGGTTTTTATATTCCTGTTCGAGCGCCTCTTTCGGAGAAACATCTTCCGAAAGAGATGGTTTTAAAAGCGTTGAAGCCTATACTCGAAAATGAGGATGTTGTCAAATACGGACAGAATTTGAAATATGATTATATCGTTCTCCGCCGAGAAGGTATAGAAGTAAAACCGCTTAAGTTCGACACGATGATTGCCGCATATCTTGTTGACCCAACAGGACGGGGTTACAGTCTCGATGCTCTTTCTCTCCGTTATCTTGGCAGAAAAAACATCGCAATCGAAAGACTTATTGGAAAGGGAAAGTCTCAGTTAACTATGGACTTGGTGCCGCTTAAAGATGTTACTCCCTATGCTTGTGAAGATGTGGATGTCGTGATGCGTTTGAAGCCTATTCTCGAAAAAGAGTTGAAGAACTTACAACTCGAAAAACTTTTCTATGAGGTGGAGATGCCGCTTGTTGAAGTTCTCGCTGATATGCAACTTGCAGGAGTTAGCGTTGACGGAGAATATCTGCGCTCACTTTCAAAAGAGATAGAAAAGAAAATCAAAACACTTGAAAGCGAGATTTACAAGTTGGCTCAGGAAGAGTTCAACATAGATAGTCCGAAGCAACTCTCACAGATTCTGTACGAGAAGTTAGGATTGCCGAAAGTCCGTAAGACAAAGACAGGGCAGATGGCAACAGACGCTGATGTCTTGACACAACTCGCTCTGTATCACAGACTGCCTGCACTCGTCATCCAGTATCGCACGCTTACGAAATTCAAGACGACTTATGTTGATGCGTTGCCGTCCTTGATTCGTTCTGATGGTCGTGTGCATACCTCGTTCAATCAGACTGCAACGGCAACTGGAAGGCTCTCTTCCTCGGAGCCGAACTTACAAAACATTCCTATTCGTGATGAGTGGGGACAGCGAATCCGCCGCGCGTTCATTCCGCAAGACCTTGAAAGATGGTCGCTTCTTTCTGCAGATTACTCACAGATAGAGTTGCGGTTTTTAGCCCATTTTTCAGGTGATGAGGGCTTGCGTTCTGCATTTGAAAACAACGAGGACATTCATAGATTCGTTGCCGCAAAGATACATAAAGTTAGTCCTGATGCGGTCTCGCCTGAAATGCGCAGGCGTGCAAAAGTCGTCAATTTTGGAATCATATACGGACTCTCGGCGCATGGTCTCGCCACAGAACTCAACATCAGTCACCACGAAGCGCAAGAATATATTGACAAGTATTTCGAAAATCATCCGAGAGTGAGAGAGTTCATAGATGCGACGATTAGGAAAGCGCGCGAGGATGGTTTTGTCCGCACGATTATGGGCAGAATCAGATATATCTCAGGACTCGATTCGAGCGACAGAAACACGAGAGCATTGGCAGAGAGGTTGGCAGTGAATACCGTTATGCAAGGCTCTGCTGCGGACCTCATAAAAATTGCTATGATAAAAATACATAAAGAATTGAAAAGGAAAAAATCTAATGCTAAAATGGTTCTTCAAATCCACGATGAATTAGTTTTTGAGATTCCTGATGAACTACTCGCCGAGGAGAAGGATTTGATAAACGATGTTATGTCGAATGCAATGAGACTGGAAGTACCCCTGACCGTGAGCATATCGGTTGGCAAGAACTGGGCTGAGTGCAAGTGAGATTAGGGAGGAAAGGGAATGAAAATAGTGGCGTCTTGTTCGTTTTGCGGGCACCTCTTCAAGATAGAAGATATTTTCGAAGGTGTTGACCTACCCTGTCCGAAATGTGGGCAGACAATCGTCATCAAGGCTACTGTGGGTGTTGATGATAAAGGACTTCCCTCTTTTGAGCCTGCTCTCGATATGATTCTCGACAAGGTCTTCTCTGGAAAGGCGACGGATGAGGATATAGCGAAGTTGCGCGCTATTGGTGAGACCGTAAAGGAACAGAAACCGAGCGGTTCTACGACTTCCGTTAAGAAAGTCGAAAAGGAAGAGGGCAAGACAGAGCCCGAGACTGAACTTAAATCAGAATCGAAGCCTGTTCCTGCTTCACCACAGACGGCACCTTCTGTTAGTGAGAAGAAGCCGTCGGAGCGGACTCCTGCAGCGAAAGCTCCTGTTGCGCCTCCGCAGGTTGTCCAACAACCTCCAAGACAACCTACGACTCAAATCAAGCCTAAAACTCAACCGAAAGTCGAACCAAGACAAGAGTCTCCTCAACAGGTCGCGCCCAAGAAGCCGCCTACGAGAGGTGCTTTTAAGGTCAGGCTTGATGAGTCTGATGTTATTAGACCGCCGACGGACATAATAAAACGACCAAAATATGCGGAAAAGGTCTTAGATGAAAAGCCTATTGAGCCTTCACAGAAACCGTCATTAACAGAAGGAGAGATTGCTCAGGAGAAGCCTTCTTATGAGCCTTCTCCGCCGGCGGAGCAAAAGCCTTTGATGAAGCAACTCACCGATAGGGTCAAATCTCTTCCCATCCCGAAGTTAAACAGAAAGCAGGCACTCATAGCGGCGGCGCTTCTTGGTGCAATAGTGCTAATCGTTATTGTGTGGGTTATGCTCAGAGCATCAGCAGAGCGGCAAAGAATCAGGGACGAGGCGCTCGCATCCGTTGATGGCGCATTTAGCCGCAAAGATTACAAGCAATTCGTTGAAAAGGCGCAAGAGTTTTTGAAAAAATATCCTTATGACAAAGAAAAGAACCGCCTTACAGGACAACTCGCAAAAGCAGAAAGGGAATTGGAAGCCGCAAGGGACTTGGGTGTGCTTAGAGCCAAATTTGCAAAACAAGACATCTCTCTTGATGAACTTGAAAGCCTAAAAGTCTTTGCTGAATCGCTTATCATCAAGCACAAAGGAACGGACGCAGAAAGTGAAGCGGCAAAGACTCTCGATGAGATAAGCCTTAAACTCGTTGAGAGGAAGGAAGGGAAATTATTATTGGATGCGGATGGATTGGTTAAAGCGGGGAAATATGTAGAAGCGATTAGGATGCTCGAAGATTTTGCGCCGACGATACTCGTGAACAGAGAGAAAAAGGAACTCCTACTGAAGAACCTGAAAGATTACGAGGAGAAAGCGCGTGATATTCTAAGGCGCGGGAAGGATGCTTTCAACCAGGGCAGGTTTGCTGAAGCGATTGAGTTGCTTGAGAAGGTTGTTGGTGAGTATCCGTATTCCTCTTCTGCCTCCGAGGCGAGGGACCTCGTTGAGACGGTTAAAGAGAGCAAAAAGCGTTTGGAGGAAGAACTCTTCAAAGAACGAGTAAGGTTTGGAAAGCGGAAATTGGATGCGAAGGAATGGAAGGAGGCGAAAGATGCGTTTGAGGCGGCGCTGAAGTTGAGACCAGATGACCCTGAATTGCAACAATTATACGCTCGCGCCAAAGAAGGGGAAGCCAAGTATCGGAATATGGTGCTAATAGAGGAAGGCTGGTTTGAAATGGGTTCTGACGACGGAGAGCGTGACGAATCCCCTAAACACAAGGTTTATCTTAAAAGTTACTACATAAGTAAGACGCCTGTGACGAACAGAGAATACAAAGAGTTCATTGATGCTAATAAAGATTATCCTGTTCCCTATGTTGACCAGGGTTGGGCAAAGGACTACAATTGGGACCCTGAGAAACGCACTTACCCTAAGGGTAAGGACGACCATCCTGTTGTTCTCGTTTCGTATGAGGATGCGCTTGCTTACTGCAAATGGGCAGGGAAGCGGTTGCCGACGGAAGCCGAATGGGAGAAGGCAGCACGCGGAACAGACGGCAGGAAGTATCCTTGGGGGAACACTCCTCCGACCGAAACTCTCGCGAACTTCGGCCGCAAGTTTAACGGGACGACAATTGTTGGTTCATTCCCAGCTGGTGCGTCTCCTTTTGGAATCCTCGATTGTTCTGGCAATGTATGGGAATGGGTGCAGGATTCCTACCAGAGCGATTTCTATCGCACTACAGAGCATAAGACCAATCCGGTTTCTACGCGGAAGAGCGATGAGAAAGTCGTTCGAGGTGGCTCTTGGGTTGATGGTGCTGACGAGTTACGATGCTCAAACCGATTGTTCTTTCGCTCGAGAGAAAAACTTTCAAATCTCGGTTTCAGGGTCGCTATGGATGCTGAACAATAGGGAGGTGGATTGAGTATGGCGAACAAAAAGAGGGCTAACATTGTCACGCTTGGTCTTGTAGGTGGCATCGGCAGCGGCAAAAGCGCAATCAGTCGCATTTTCGCGGAACTCGGTGCTGAAGTCATCTCTGCAGACGACATTACCAAAAGACTGCTCAACGAGCCGCGAATCAAAGAGAAACTTGTGGCGGAGTTTGGTAATGCGGTTCTTGATGAGACGGGTTCCATATCCCGTAAGAATCTCTCCGACATCGCCTTCGAGTCAAAGACGAATTTGGAAATTCTTAACTCGATTCTTCATCCGCGAATAACTATGCGGATTAAGCGTCAACTCTCCGCTATCGAGGCTGAGGCAGAAGAAGCTAACAATGAGAAACAGAACGGTAATGAGGGGAATGCGCCGCGGAAACTCGTTATCCTTGATGCTCCACTTATTCTTGAGACGAACACCTCCTCTTTGGCACAGTATCTTTTATTTGTTGACGCAGATGAAGAAAAGCGTCTTGAACGCGTGAAGAATCGTGGATGGGATTTGAACGAACTAAGACGCCGAGAATCATTCCAAATGCCGCTTGACCAGAAGAAGGCGCTTTGCGATTTTGTCATCGAGAACAACGGTGATATTGAGAAAACAAAGGAAAGTGTTAAGCAGGTCTATATGCGGCTTGTCGGAGGGTACAACGAGCAACCACAACGGCTTTCGGTTGACCCCGCAGTGCTGAAAGAGGCGGAGGAGCAGCAGAAATATGAAGAAATCAAGCAGCGCGAAGAGACCCATCTTTCACAACTCCAGAACAAGACTGTGAAGGAACTTTATCAGGAGGCACAGGCTCTCGGAATCACTGATGTTTCAGGACTCAAAAAACAGGAACTTATCTTCCGCATTCTCCGTGAGAAGGTGAAACAGGATGGCTTAATGTACGGAGAAGGTGTCCTTGAAGTGATGGAAGAGGGTTACGGTTTTCTACGCTCACAGAGTTATAACTATCTACCGGGTCCAGACGACATATATGTTTCTCCATCGCAGATTCGTCGCTTTGGCTTGCGCACAGGCGTTTTTATTGCAGGACAAATCAGGCCTCCGAAGAACGGTGAAAGATATTTTGCTATGCTCCGAATCGAGGCTCTCAACAATGAAGAACCGTCTCGATACCTTTCTACTGTCAGATTCGAAGACCTTACTCCTCTGTTTCCGAATTCCCGTTTGCGACTTGAGACCGACAGGGAAGAGATAAGTATGCGTATATTGGACCTCATCGCGCCTATTGGAAAAGGACAGCGCGGACTCATTGTCTCTCCTCCAAGGGCAGGCAAGACCGTCCTCCTCCAAAAAATAGCGAATGCAATCCGCAAGAATTATCCTGATATTTATCTCATCGTAATGTTGATTGATGAGCGTCCTGAAGAGGTGACGATGATGCAGCGTTCTGTTGACGCTGAAGTCGTATTCTCTACATTTGACGAACCGCCGTCTCGTCACATCCATGTCTCTAATATGGTTCTCGAAAAAGCGAAGAGTATGGTTGAATACGGGAAAGATGTTGTCATACTTCTCGATTCGCTTACTCGTTTCTGTCGTGCGCATAACGCAGAGGCGCCACACTCTGGCAGAATCTTAACAGGCGGTATTGACGCTACGGCGCTGAGAGGTCCCAAACGGTTCTTCGGCGCCGCGAGAAATATCGAAGAAGGTGGTTCTCTCACCATCATTGCTACCGCACTTATCGAGACAGGCTCAAAGATGGACGATGTCATCTTCGAGGAGTTTAAGGGCACAGGCAATATGGAAATCTACCTCGACAGGAGGCTTTCCGACAGACGAATCTATCCTGCGGTGGACATAATCCGTTCAGGCACACGCCGAGAAGAGTTGCTCTTCCATCCCGAAGAACTCAAGCGTGTTTGGTTGCTTCGTCGGGTTTTGAATGAGATTCAAAACCCTGTGGAAGCGATGGAAATGGTGATAAACAAGATGCGTAAGACAGCCTCAAACGCCGAGTTTTTGATGGACTTCACCAACGCATAATCTCCTAAAAGACCGTCTAAAAGCGGTGTCTGATCCGAAGCGAATCATTTCCCGCCATTGTCGGTTTTAGTTTCGTTACGAGTCTGTTTACGAGCGACACTGCAAGTGACTATACCAACGATAAGACCTACTAAGAATAATCCTCCTGTAATGGCACCTGCAACATTCTCAAAGGATGTATTTTGTCAAGTCGAAAATCTCGAATTGTTTGATAAAGTCACAAGCCCGTTAAGCCTTGGTCTGCCACTTAAAAGGCGGTGAGGTTTTCGTCAATCTGCGCTTTTTTGGGTTATTCGAGTTTTGGATCAATCAGGCGGTTGAATAAACGAAGGTGTTAAGGGGCGGTGATGATAAGCGGCTCGGATTCCGTGACAGCAACTGTGTGTTCGAAATGGGCGGAGAGTTTGCCGTCAAGAGTTACGACAGTCCAGCCGTCTTGGAGTTTTTTCGTGGCGCTAGTTCCTTCGTTGACCATTGGCTCGATGGCGAGTACAATACCAGGCACGAAGACGACATCATTGCGCAGGAGTGCAGAATCGCAATAATTCGGGACGGCTGGGTCCTCGTGAAGTGCCGCGCCTATTCCGTGTCCGACATATTCTCTAACGACTGAAAACCGATTTGAATGAACGAAGTTTTCGATGGCAGATGAAAGTTGAGAAAGACGCAGTCCGGGGCGCATATATTGAATGGCAATATCGAGAGATTTTTTAGTGACGCTTATCAGTTTTTGGGCTTTTGTTGAGATTGTGCCGACCGGAAATGTTGCTGCTGCGTCTGCGAAGAAGCCATCTGCTTCGATTCCTACATCAACTGAGACAATCTCGCCTTCTTTTAGGAGCCGCTTTTCAGACGGGATTCCGTGAACGACTTCTTCATTGATTGAGACACAGATGTGTCCGGGAAATCCGCGATAGCCGAAGAATGCGGTTTTAACACCAAAAGAGGTAGCGATATCAACAGCGCATCTTTCGAGCGCTTTTGTGCTGATGTTAGGTTTGATGATGTTCTGGATTGCGTTTAAGATGAGGGCAACAACGCGTCCTGCATTGCGCATTTTCTCTATCTCTTCGGGCGTTTTTATCCTTATTTTCCGCAAGAGGGACATATTAGTTGCCTTTTGATTCGCCGATTGCCGAAAGAACGGCTTTAAAAACTTCCTCGATAGCGAGAGTAGAATCAATCTCGACGAGAAGGTTATTGTTACGGTAGTATTCGATAAGAGGTGCGGTCTTGGTAGCATACTGGCGGAGCCTTTCGCTGATAACCACAATTGTGTCGTCTGCTCTTTTGGTTAATTTACATCCACAGTGGCAAGTGTTTTCAAAAGGTGGAGGGTCAAAATGAACATTAAAAACGGAGCCGCAAGAGGGACAGGTGAGTCGTCCAATGATTCTCTTGATGAGAATCTCGTCAGGCGCTGTGAAATAAAAAACTTTGTCTATCTCTATCTTCGCTTCTTTCAAGGATTCTGCCTGTGCGATTGTGCGAGGATAGCCATCGAGAATGAAACCTTTTTTTGCGTCGGGCTGTTTGAGTCTATCAAGTATGAGTTGTGTTATAAGTTCATCAGGGACGAGAGCACCAGTTTCAAGGTATTGCTTTACAGTCTCGGATAAAGGCGAGTCGGATGCTGCAACAGAGCGAAGCATCTCGCCTGTTGAGATGTGAGGAATGCCGAGTTTTTGAGCGAGGAGGCCTGCTTGAGAGCCTTTTCCGACGCCCGGCGGTCCGAAGAAGATGAACCGATACATAGAGTTTTTCCTATCTGCCGCGGACAGGCTTTTTCATAAACCCTTCGTATTCGCGTGCAAGAAGTTGCGATTCGACGCGCTGGACGAATTCGAGAGCGACGCCAACGACAATCAGTATACCCGTGCCACCCAGAAACGCTGCGAGAGCGTATTCGATTCCGAGGGCGGTTGAGACCATTTCAGGAAATATGGCAATGAATGCAACGAAGACTCCACCTGCAAGTGCTATACGGTTTAGGATGTATTCGAGTACTTCGGCAGTCTTTTGACCAGGACGGATTCCTGGAATGAAGTTACCGTGTTCACGCAGATTTTTCGACATTTCGACAGGGTTGAATGTGAGGGCGGTCCAAAAATATTCGAAGAATATGATTAGAATGACATAGAGAAAGACATACCAGAATGTGCCGAAGTGGATGTAGTCGCGGATGAAACGGAGTCCTGGAATGGATGCAAGAATCGCTGTGGGGAGCATCAGAATCGCTTGTGCGAAGATGATAGGCATTACGCCCCCCTGATTAACTCTTAAGGGAAGGTAATAACGCATACCTCCGTAGATTCTTCTTCCGCGTGCCTGTTTTTGCTGCTGGACTGGAATACGGCGTTGTCCCTGTGTTATGAGCACTACGAATGTGACGACTGCAAAGAATATGAGTATATATACGACCAACTGGGTTATCTCTGCGGCGGGATTGCGTCCTTCCTTTATTGCCGTCTTTATATTGTCGATGAAGTTCCAGTAACGATATGGCATTCGAGCGAGGATTCCGTTCATAATGAGAAGAGAGATGCCGTTTCCGATTCCGAACTCTGTAATCTGTTCGCCGAGCCAGACGAGAAACATTGTTCCTGTTGTGATAGAAAGGACGGCGAAGATGCGGAATTTGAACCCTGGGTCCGGAATAAGGTTCTGCCCCTTTATTTTGAAAGTGGAAAGCCATGCGGCGACGAATGCTGCCTGAATGATGCAAATTCCGACTGTTGCATAGCGCTCATACTGCTGAATCTTACGGTAGCCAGATGCGCCCTCTTTCGAGAGTTGTTCGAGTGAAGGGACGAGTTTGACAAGCATTGTGAAAATGATAGATGCGGAAATATACGGCATAACACCAAGACCCATAATGGTGCAATCGTCAAGTGCGCCTCCTGTTATCATACCAAGGAACTCAAGCCAGCCTTCAACCTCCATCTTTTGAATAAGAGATGCGTCAACGCCAGGAATAATAATATGGTAACCTATGCGTGATACGATGAGAAGTGCAAAGGTTATAAATATCCTTTTTCGCAGCTCCTGGATGCTGAAAATGTTGCGTAAGGTTTTTATCATTTCTTGGACTCCGTTCCAATCTCCGATAACTCTATAACCTTTCCGCCTGCTTGCTCAATTGACTGTCGAGCGCTCTTTGAGAACTTGTGCGCTTTCACGGTAAGCGGGAATTTCATCTCTCCGTCGCCGAGAATCTTAAGCCCGTCTTTCAACCGTTCAATTATCCCACGACTTAAAAGAACTTCTGGGGTTACTTCTTCATTCGGTCTGAAATAGCGCATAAGGTGCTCGATGTTGATAACGGCATATTCCTTACGGCAAGGGTTTTTGAAGCCCCGCTTTGGGATATGCATTTGAAGCGGTGTTTGTCCGCCTCCGTAGGAATGGTATCCACCGGAGCCCGAACGAGAGTAAAATCCCTTGTCTCCTCGACAAGCAGTTTTCCCGTGACCCGAGGAATCTCCTCTACCGACGCGCTTACGCCTCTTATGCTTGTGCACTCTGCTGTTCACATTATCTATTCTCATCAGAGTTTAACCCCCCTCTTCTGTTCTACTTCTTCTTTCGACTGGAGTGAAATAAGTGCCTTCATTGTTGCTTTCAAAAGATTGATTGAGTTAGTCGAGCCGTATGATTTTGTAAGAATATTTTTTATTCCTGCTGCTTCAGAAAGCGCTCGCACCGTTTCACACGCAATAACTCCTGTTCCCGATGCCGCGGGCAAAAGAATTATTTGTGAGGACTCGTATTTTGCGCGTACAGGATGCGGAATCGTTGCGCTTCCGACAATAGGGATTTTATAGAGGTTCTTTTTGGCGTTATTTACTGCTTTTTGAACAGCCATTGGGACTTCACGCGCCTTCCCGTGCCCGATTCCAATGATGCCATTTCCATTACCGACTACCACATAGGCTGTGAAACAGAAACGACGCCCTCCCTTAAGCATCTTTGCGTTTCGATTGACCGTTATTACATGCTCTACAAGGTTTTCAGGTATCTGGTATCTTGAAACTTTTTCAGACAATTTGTTCCTCCTCAAAATTGAAGTCCTGCTTCTCTGGCGGCGTCAGCAAGCGCCTTAATGCGCCCGTGAAAACGGTATGGACCTCTGTCTAACACTACCGCCTTTATTCCAGCCGCGAGAGAACGCTGAGCAAGAAGTTTGCCAATGTATTTTGCCGCTTCTATGTTGCTACCCCGTCTTAGAGCCGCTCTCGCATCTTTTTCGAGAGTTGACGCAGAAACGACCGTATGCTGTTTTTCATCGTCTATTAACTGCGCTGCTATGTGCCGATTACTCCGAAAAACAGAGAGTCTGGGTCTTTCGGGGGTTCCAAAAATGCGCTTCCTCACACGCCTCTTGATTCTTGCCCTTCGGGCTTGTTTCTGTTTAGGTTTCATATTACTTCACTCCTTTTTCTATTCTTTACTTCTCTTTTTTATCTTTCCACTGCTGTGACACCGGCGCTTATCCGCCGCTGCCACCGCCACTGCTTATCAGAGTCTTGCCTGCTTTGCGACGCACAATTTCACCGTCGTATTTGATTCCTTTTCCTGTATAGACATTCGGTGGGCGTATCTTTCGCACTTCTGCGGCAAACTGTCCAACTTTCTGTTTGTCTGCACCGCTTATTTCTATTATCTGAGTTGTTGGCGTCTTTACAAGAACCCCTTCTGGTGGCTTCATCTCCACAGGATGTGCGAAACCGACTTCAAGAATGAGTTTGTTTTTCTCGAACTTGGCGGTGTAGCCTGTACCTTCAATAAGAAGCCGTTTAGAGAATCCTTTACTTACACCCAATACCATATTCGATATGAGGGCACGATATAGTCCCCATATCGCCTTCGGCTGAGGGGTCTTCGCTGCAGGCGTGACGGTGATAGTCCTCTTCTCGGCGTTATGTTCAACTTTGATTTCGCTCTTTAAGGCGAGTGAAAGTTGTCCAACCGGTCCTTTTACCAATACAGTGGCATCTACAATCTTCACTTCAACTCCCTGAGGAATAAGTATAGGTTTCTTTCCTATGCGGGACATCTCTGTTCTCCTATTTGATTACCAAACGCTTGCAAGGTATTCTCCTCCGATATGTTTTGCTCTGCATTCGCGGTCACTTAAAACTCCTTGCGGTGTGGAATATATCCCGATTCCGAGACCATGCAAAACCTTCGGCAAATTTTTGACGCCTTTATAAACCCGCCTGCCAGGTTTGCTTTCTCTCACGATTCTTTTGATGAGAGGTTCACCTGACGGCGTGTATTTTAAGAAGATGCGCAGATTGGCGTGCGGTTTCGCTGAAACCTTTTCGTATTTCGTTATGAATCCTTCACGCTTAAGAACATCAGCAATCGCTATGTTCAGTTTGGACAAATTGACATTCACATAAGCCTTATGCCGCATCTGTGCATTCCTTATTCTCGTAAGCATATCTGCAACAGGGTCTGTCAACATAATACTCAATAAAGCCTCCAAGACAACCATAACAGACTCATCATTATACATTTTTCATATTTGGTTTCAAGTTTTTCATAGACTTGGAATCGAAAAATTACTCTTTTTTTAGTAGCCCTTTCGGATTGATGAGCAAGCCTACTTCTTGTTATAATAATAGTAGATTATTGTTTGGTAGGGTAGGCAGTGTTGAGTGAAAGCGACCGTATTGTAGGACGGATAATAATCGTTTCGGGCATACTCTCGAGGGAGAAGGTGGCACAATATCTGCGGGAAAAACAGAAGTCCGCTCCTGCGAAATCATTTGCTCTTTATCTCCTTGAAAAGAATGTCATAACAAGGCCTCAGTATGAGGCGATAATGACGGTTAAAAGAGACCTTGAAAAGGAGAGGGCGGGAGAAGAGCGTCCTGATGCGGCAGGCTCGAGCCTTTTTGACAAGGTTGATATGCTTCTTGAAAAGTTAGGGATAGAGGCGGAATCGAGTGAGGATGTAAGAGCGATTACGATTGAGCGTCCGAAGTTTCCGACCTCTGCTCTTACAGAGGTTGATTATCTTGACGAAGATGTTTCGCACTTAAGAGGTGCAGGGCTTGATATGTTCTTGGAGTTTGCAAGGAGTATTGGAGCAAGCGACCTGCATTTTTCGTCAGGCTCGCCGCCTTTTGTCCGTGTGCATAGCAGGTTTTTCTTCCTTCGTTATCCTGTATTAAGCATTGAGGAGGCGAAATTCCGCCTTACAGGCATAATGAGCGACGAGCAAGTAAGGACATTCCTTCAACGCAAATCGCTCGATTTCGCATATGTTGCTGAGCATGGGCGATACCGTGCTAACATATTCTTACACCATCGGGGGATAGGAGGCTCTTTCCGTGTCATTCCTTCTAAAATCCCGTCTCTTGAAGAACTCAAACTACCGAGCATTGTCCGCAAGTTCACTACATATCCGCACGGAATAGTGCTCATCACGGGTCCGTCAGGGTGTGGCAAGACCTCAACTCTTGCAGCGCTGATTGATATCATAAACAACGAGCGACATGACCATATTATTATGATTGAAGACCCGATAGAGTTTGTTCATAAGAGCGTTAATTGCAATGTAACTCAGCGAGAGGTTGGAAGAGATACCGCAGATTTCCATACGGCTTTGAGAGCCGCTTTGCGCGAAAACCCGGATGTCATAGTCGTTGGCGAAATGCGTGACCTCGAAACAATCTCGATGGCTGTTACAGCAGCAGAGACAGGTCACCTTGTTTTTGGAACACTCCACACAACTAACGCAACGCGTACCATAGACAGAATCCTTGATGTTTTTCCTCCTCGTGAACAGCCGCAGATTCGCGCGATGCTTTCAGAATCGCTAAGAGGGGTTATATCTCAAAGGCTGCTCCCGCGCTGTGACGAAGAATCATTAGTTCCTGCTGTGGAAGTCTTATTCAACACATCCGCTGTTTCTAATCTTATCAGAGAGAAGAAGACTTTCCAAATACCGAGTGTGATGCAGACATCGAAGAAAGAAGGGATGATTATTATGGACGATTCATTAATGGAACTTTTAAGGCGGAATATGATAAGCCTCGAGGTGGCGTTGCAAAATGCAGAAGAACCTGAGCGGTTCCGTCCTTCTATGAAACCATCAGGAGGTGCAAATAATGCCAAAGGTGGATAAATTCCTCAAGGCAGTTAAAGACTACGATGGAAGCGATTTACACCTTTTGAGCGGTACCGTGCCTAAAATCAGGATTCATGGGAGACTGCGTCCTCTAAATCTTCCGCCTCTTGATGAAGAACAAGCGCGAGAGATTCTATTTGAGATTTTGGACAAGCAGAAGCAAGAGCGGTTTGAAAGAACGAACGACCTTGATTTCGCTTACGAGGTTTCGGATATGGCGCGGTTCAGAGTCAACTATTTCAGGCACAAGGATGGAATAGGCGGTGTCTTCAGAATGATACCTATGCAGATACGGTCTCTTGAGCAGTTGGGGATTCCGACCGTTATTGAAAGTTTTTGTCATCTGCGTAACGGACTTGTGCTTGTGACAGGACCGACGGGCAGTGGCAAGACGACGACTCTCGCAGCACTCATTGATTATATTAACCGAAACTTTTCGCGCCTTGTTATAACGGTTGAAGACCCCATTGAGTATGTCCATCTGAACAACCGTTCGGTTATTATTCAACGGGAGTTGTGGAGAGACACGGACAGTTTCGCAGACGCTCTTCGTGAAGCGGCGCGACAGAACCCAGATGTTATCCTTGTCGGTGAAATGCGCGACCTCGAAACGATTCGTCTTGCCATCAGTCTGGCGGAGATGGGATTTCTTGTGTTTGCGACCCTTCACACGAATAACGCCGCAAAAACGATTGACAGAATCATAAATGTGTTTCCGCCTGACGCACAAGCACAGATTAGAACGATGCTCTCTTTCTCCCTTAAAGGGGTTCTTTCTCAGCTCCTGATTCCGCGTGCGGACGGTAAAGGAAGAGTTCCATCTTGCGAAGTTCTATTCGCGACATCAGGCTTGCCTAACATTATACGCGAAGGAAGAGTTGACAAGATTGTCTCGGAGATACAGTCAGGGCGGGGCAAAGGAATGCAACTTATGGACGACTCGATTATAGAGTTATACAGGAAGAAGATTATCTCTGCAAGAGATGCGTATATGAAGGTGCTCGATAAGCGCAGGTTTGAGGAGATTCTTGCAGCAGAAGGCGAAAAAGTTGACTGGTAGGAGGAACGGATATGCCAAAGAGAGTTTCCTATCTGGTTTGTTTGTTAGTAATTTCAGGATTGGTTGTGCTTTTTGGGTGTAAAGGCGGGAAAGGTAGGACTCATCATATTGAATATCATCTTGGTGTTTCGGTTGCCTCAGGCTGTGGAGATGAGAATATCTCCGCGGACGCTGTATCGGTGCAGATGCTTAATCTAAGACTCGTTCCGCTTGTGAACGAGAATATCAGGGTTGAGCAGATTGTGGTTCATATATCGGGCACAGGCGAGGACTCGATTGATATTGCGAAACTCAAACTCTACCACGATGCGAACGGAAACGGCGCATACGACGGCTCTGATACTCTCCTTCAAGAAGCGACCATCAACGCCGATGACGGAACTGCAACATTCACATCTATAATTACAGTGCCTGCGCCATTGGGTTTACATCTTTTTATCCTCGCTGACTTTTCAGGTTTTGCAGGCGACGCTTGCACATATAAACTCTCCATAAACGGGCAGTCTGACATCAACGCGTTGAAGACATCGAACCTGCAGTTAGCGGTTGTCAAAGGGCTACCTGTATCAGGTGGAACGAAAACGGTCACATCAGGTTCGGAGGCGCTCGTTTTGCTTAAGGGGGACAAAAACCCTGCAGACTTCCAGTCAGTCGTGGGCCACTCTGATGTTAGCGTAATGCAGTTTGTGCTGTTCGTCCGTAATAGTGGTGCTGTGGTTCTTAATGGTGTGACGCTGACTGCATCTGGCACAGGTAACGATGTGACCGGTATAACATCTGTCAAACTCTATTCGGATACGAACAAAGACGGGAAGCCAGACAATTTGCTTGCGCAAGGCGTATACTCATCTGATGATGGGAAAGTGGCTCTCAATCTGACTTCACCGCTTACGATGAGTGAGAATACGAAGTACTATTTTGTGGTCGTTTACGATTTCTCATCGTCAGCGGTGGCAGGCTCGACATATAAAGTGCAGATTGCAGCGCTTGCGGATATCAATGCAACATCTGGCGGTTTGCCTGTTACTCCTGACGGCTTTGTACCGCTTGATGGTGCGACCGTTACACTTCTTGAAAAAGGAGTCTTGCAACTTGCACTCGGCGCCTATGACCCTACCGATATCGAGGTTCAAAGACCGAGTGAAAACAATTCGGCGCTTCAGGTAACTCTTTCCGCTCTTTGCGAGGATATAACTGTTCAGACTCTTACTTTAACCGCATCAGGCTCAGGTGACGATTCTTCTGATATTTCCGCAGTTAGAATCTTTCTTGATAAAAACGGCAACGGCAAATACGATTCAGGCGAGCCCCAAATCAGCGCGGATTCGAAATTCGCAACAGACAATGGCAGCGTTACCATAACGGCGAACAGAACAATCTCTGAAAACTCGACTGAGACTTGGCTTGTGACTCTTTCTTTCAATAACAACGGTTCCCGCAAAGATACATACAAGGTTTCAATAGCAGCGCAGACTGATGTTTCAGCGGTCGGTGTTTCGTCTAATAAGACTATTACGGCTTCAGGAACATTTCCTTTAAGTGGCGGGACGCTTACCATTCTTTACGATTCCTTCATTTCTGCAGGCACGCTTAACACCCGCCGTGTCTTCCATACTCAGACCACATTTTATGACCCAAACGATAATTCCTACAAGGTGCTCATCGCAGGAGGTTGGGATGGAACCAACATTCTCGATACTGCAGAAGTTTATGACCCGAGAACTCGTCGGTTTACTACCCTTTCAGCAAAGATGACTGCCAAAAGAACAGGCCATTCCGCTACGCTTCTTTCTGACGGAAGAATCCTCCTCTGCGGCGGTTATAACGGCGCTAATACCGAGAAGACTATGGAGATTTTTGACCCCGCATCACAGAGTTTTACCAAATTTGGGCTTGAACTAATAACACAGCGAGAAGGCCATCTTGCTGTATCGTCTGATAGTCGTGTGTTGTTTGCTTACGGCTTTGCTACTTATGCTGGCACACCGCAACTTTGCAGTGATTTCGAGGCTTTTGATGTTTCTTCTGTAAAGCGCCTTAGTACAGGATATGTTGACTACTTCCGCGTTCTGTTCGCTTATGCCGTCACAAGCGGCGGTACTGTGGTAGTTTCAGGTGGAGTGGGCAGTCCGCGTGGATATCCAACAACGCCTCTTGTACTCAGTACTTTCGAACTCTGGCGCTTCTCTTCGACTATTCTTCACTCCCGTTTCACCGTCTCATTGCTTAATAAGCGGACGGGTCATAAAATGGTCGCTCTTGACGATAAAGTTCTTGTTGTAGGCGGCTACGATGTCAACCCTGCCTATACTACATCTTTTTCGGGTCCGAAAGATTGTGAACTTTATGACGATGGAGAGCCAACAATACTTGGAGATGAGAGAATCGCGAAGACTGGCTCACTTTCTACTGAGAGATTTTCACCTATTGCCATTCGACTTGGCAACGGCAAAGTCCTCGTTGCAGGGGGAGCGGACGCAAATAATCCGCCTGCTGTTCTTTCTTCTGCTGAAATCTACGACCCTGCAAGCGGCAATTTTTCTTTGTCACTCGGAAATCTTATAACGAGGCGCTATTTTGCAACAGAATCTTTGCTTCCAGGTCCTGACGGAGTTCTCGGCACTTCTGACGATAGGGTTCTTATTGTTGGTGGAATACAGAACTGGATTGACCCGCGTTTTATGCCGTCTGCAGGCGATATTTTGGAGACTGCAGAACTCTACATTCCTTAAAGAGGTGGGCGGTTTTTATGAGTGTCAGTCGAGCGGTTGCGGACAGCCCCCTCCATTATGGGAGGGCGCCCAAATGGCTTTTTGAGCGAATGGTCAAACTCTCAAGAGAAGTGACGAGAATCATTGTTGAAGAATACAGTCCTCGAGAGTTTCTTCAAAGGATAAGCGACCCATTATGGTTTCAAGCGCTTGGCTCGTTTGTTGGATTCGACTGGCATTCGAGTGGACTGACGACAACTCTTTGCGGTGCGCTTAAAGAAGCGCTGGAACCTTGCTTTAATGATTTGAGACTCTTCGTTTGCGGCGGAAAGGGCGCAGCATCACGAAAGACTCCTGACGAAATTAGAACCGCTTGTGAGAGAGCAGGGATGAACGCTGAAAACCTTGTATATGCATCGCGCATAACCGCCAAAGTAGATTCTGCCGCTGTTCAGGACGGCTATCAAATCTATCACCACAGTTTTATATTCACGGATGCAGGCGACTGGGCGGTCATCCAGCAAGGAATGAACGAGAATACCCGTTATGCGCGGAGGTACCATTGGCTTTCTCTTGGCTTAAATTCATTCGTTTGCGAACCGCATAAGGCAATCATCTCCGATAGAATCGGAGACTCGGTTTTGAATCTCGTTGCAAAGGAATCTGAAAAGTGCCGTAATTCTATCGTTAAACTTCTTGATGAAAAATCCGAACTTAAGAGGTTCATTGATTCGGTTACGACGAAGAGAATCGTCTTGCCTTCCCATCACGAGATTCGTTTGAAGGATTTCGATTCGAACCGTTTGATGAAGTCTTTATCTTTTGCGTCCGAGATGAAACCTGCGGATTTTGAGTCTCTTCTGGTCCTTAAAGGTGTAGGTGCAAAAACGCTTCGTGCGCTTTCGCTTGCAGCCGAACTCATCTACTCGTCGCCGCCATCTTTCCGTGACCCTGCAAGATTCGCCTTCGCACACGGAGGAAAAGATGGGCATCCCTATCCAGTCAACAAAGCGACATACGATGAGACGATTCAGTTCTTGCGCGGTGTTGCGCGGAAAATGAAAGTCTCTCCGACAGAGAAGGAGAATGTTCTTCGGAGACTTGCGAGACTATGATTTTCGGGTGGAAGAAAAGGGCAGGGGAGATAAATGGACGACGAGAGAAGGGAGAGGAGTTTGAGGAGAAGGCGGCGCGCTATCTCAAACGGCGGGGTTATGAGATTCTTGTCCGCAACTTTCGTGTGCGCGGCGGCGAAGTTGACATCATAGCGCTTAAAAAGAGTTTTCTTGTTTTCGTTGAGGTGCGTTCAAGAAAAGGCGGTGCGATGGTAAACGCTGCTGAAAGTGTGACTCCCTTGAAAAAGGAGCGTGTGGTTCGCGCTGCGAAATTTTATCTGATGAAGCATCCGAAAGCGCTTGAAAGATTTTCTATACGATTTGATGTGATAGCCTTTGATGGAGACCAGATTACTCACCACGAAAACTGTTTCAGCATTGAATAGTTAGTTTGCCATTTTGAAAGAGCCTTTGTTTTGTGAGGCTAAGTCGCTTAAAAATGTTGAGTCCGCTCCTTGCATTCCGACCGTGTTGATTTGAATATCCTTGTATTTGTTCCACTTCTTAATGTCTTCAAGGATTCTTTTCGTGTCTGTAATTCCTGCTGTCGGCAGTCCATCGGAAAGGAAGATGATGAGTTTCGTGTCTGCGTCTTCGAGAGCAACTTTAAGCACTGCCCATATGTTTGTCATTCCTGCTGGTTGCTGTCTGTCAATCGCTGCCTTTGCCTCTGCCTTGATTTCTTTCGTCGCCTTTTGTAATTTGTCCTTCCACTTGACATAGCCGTGATTGTAGAAAATCATATTGAAACTGTATGACTCATCCATCGCATCAATGGCGTTCTTCATTTCTTTCTTTACAATCTCGAGTTTCGTCTGTCCGCTGGACGACTGTTCTGCCATACTGCCTGAAACATCTATTACGAAGAAGACTCTTTTCTTGGAAATCTCCTCGCCGAAGAACCGTGGCTTTGGCTTTCCTACTTCCTCTTTGTCCTCTTTCCAAGGCGGAACAACTTCAGTCTTTATCTTTCCTGGTACCTGTGGCTCGTCCTTTTCGCCTTCTTTTTTCTCTTCTTTTGGCTGTCCGTAGTTTTGCTTGTTTTTCGCCCACCAGTCTTTCCACTCTTTCTGACTGGTTCCGAAATCTTTTTCTGTCAGTTCAATCAGCGCACCGTGGATATATGTCTGGGTTCGCCCGTCTGTCTCAAGAGGTAGGACTTTTATTAGTTGCTCGATCGCACGCTTGCGGAACTCAACACTTCTGTCCTCCAACCTCGACTTTCCGAATGTTTCTGCAACAGTGAGTCGCACTTCCCAAGCGGGGTCTTCCAGACCTTTAAGAACTACATCGTCACAGTCCGTTCGCTTGAAGCTCCAAAGGACTTTCATCAACTGTGCGCGCACATCACCGCTTTCGAGTTTCTGTAGCGTCTTGATAATCATTTCAACCGCAGAGTCATCCTTGCCGTAGCCTGCCAGCACTTTATATACCGCATCTTGTACTTCTGATTTTGATTCTACGGAAAGAAGATTAAGTAAAAGAGAGGTCGCTTTTTTCTTGTTCTCGACTTCGGCTAATCCCTCAACCGCTTTCACGCGGTCTGCTACAACTGGGCTCTGGATGAGTTGCTCGTACTGCGAGAACGCTGTCTTGTCGTCCGCAAATAAGGCTACGCAGAGTATAAGGACGGTGAATCCAAAGAATAGTTTCCTCATAATACTATTCTCCAAATGAGTCTCTATATCTATTATACAATATAAACATTTCGAGCAATCGCAGGAAATTGTCAAGGATTTGTAAAATGTAAGCAATAGAATATTTTTTATGGGCGCTTGATAAGCAAAGAGCCGTAACCAACGACTTGGTCGTAGTCGCCTGTAACATCACCTGATGTGCGGTATTTGATGAGTCTTGCACTTTTTGCGCCGAGTTCTTTTGCGGCGAAAAGCATTGCGGAGACCGGTGCTACACCGCACATCGTGATTCTCTCGCGCAAGACCGTTTCCCATAAGCCGTCGGGGTCGAGCGCCTCAATCTTCGCGATTGCTTGTTTGTCCTTCTTTTCCGCTGCATCTTGGGGTTCGTAATGAGTAAGGTCACTTGATGCGACTATGAGGGCATCTCTTGGAAACTGTTTTAAACTCACTGCGATTCCTTTACCGAGTTCTTGCATAGTTTCGACTTCATCAGCCGAGATGGAGATAGCGCAAATTGAGACATCGTTTCTACGGAATTTCAAAAACGGCACTTGGAGTTCACCTGAATGCTCGTATGTGTGCGCTTTGTCGTCTTCAGTTACAGGACAATTTTTAAGGAGGAGAGAATTCAATTCGGAGTCAATGGGAACATTTCCCAGAGGAGTCTCCCAATTGCCGTTAGGGTAAAGCGCAAGTGGGGCACCGATTCCACGGTGGTTTGGGTTTAGAATCAATACGGTTTTCGGTATCTTAATGATGTTGTAGACGGAGGCGGCAACTTCACCTGAATACATATAACCTGCGTGAGGTGCGACTATTCCGAGTGCGGTTTCTCCGTCATCGGCACTTCTTGCGGTTATCCATTTGCTGAGCCGAGCCCTTAACGCTTTCTCCGTTCCGTCATACCAGGTGCCCGCATGGATTGCTTCCCTATCTTTTTTCATTCCCTGTGACTCCTACTACGAAAGTCTCCGCTGTGATGTCTCCTATCCGCTGCCTTCTCCTATTAAGAAGAAGAAAAACCGACTCTATTATAAGCGCAACATCAACGAGTTTGAATAGACTTCGTATGAATGCTTGCAAAATGGTCGGTTTTTTGTTATTCGCTGTCGTGACGCGTAATCCGAATAGGAATTTGCCCGGAGTTGTGCTGAGTAACCATTCAAAGAGCGTAAAATAAAGGATTCTTAAAAGCGACAGGATTATCGGATGCCCAAGTGATGGGAGCGGTTCGGAGATACTATGCAAAAGATTCTCTTTTGACTGAAACAAGATGATGACGATAAAAAGCAGAGTGATGTCTACAAGAAGAGCGAATCCTCGCTGTGCGATGGTAGCAGCATTCTGCGGAATGGGTTGTAGACTTTCAACCACATCCTCTGCTTTGAACATTTTAAGTGCAGTGCGAACCAAAAGGAGCGCAACGAGAGTGATGAGTGCCATCCATAGCGCAAGAGAAATCCGCGTCGCATAACTTACTGAAAGGACCTCTTCGAATTTTCCATCTGTCCAGATAGATACTATGCTACCCATAAAGCAGACGATTATAGGCTTGTTGTGCCACATAGTAACATTTATATTGACAATGGTTCTTTTGCCTAACACGGGCACGCGGAATGGGCTTTCGTCTGCTCTTATAAGGCGAAATTCTTTTAAATCTTCTGTTGCGTAATGGTTCAGTACGCACGGAATCCCATTCGACGGAGAAACGGTGAATATATGAAGAGTCTTTCCATCACTCTCTGCGCAGAAAGAGGTCGCAGTCTTGAGCGGCGTTTCGGTTTGTTCTCCGTATCTGTTGATTATGAAGATTCTCTTTTCTTCTGATTGACAGACGACGAGATATTCTCCTTTGAGATTGACTACTTCAACAGCGAAGGGGTTTTTCCTTTCGCGTATCCAGACCGATATGGTTGGCTTTGCATCCTTTTTTACCTCTGTTTCGATAAGCAGAAGTGACCATTTCTCTTTTTCTTCCTTCCATACCGCAACGACGAGGTTACCATTGTAGAAACAGCCATCGGCGGGATATACCCCTTCTGGCACTTCAATCGAAAAAAGCCACGAGGATTTTTCATCCTTTCCCTTGACATTTCGAAAGACCGTGTCTTCGTAAACTGCGATTCCGTTCTTGTAGAGGAATGCGATTTTTCCGCTGTCAAGAGGAACGACAGGAGCATATGTTTGTTCGAGTAGCCGTTCATCGTTCCATCTGCCATCGGGTAGTTGCGTGCGGCAAAAGATTCGCTTTTCACTTCCTATCAGGGGATTCCTCTCGTAAATTAGATGAAGACTATCACCCGAGGGCAGAAGTTGCGGAGAATAGGCGTATTCCCACATAAACGCACCTTGCAGGCTAATAGCCAAAAGAAATACCAAACCAAGAACTAATCCAAGAGCCTGTTTCCGAAGCCTATTTCTCGTCATTCAATAGTTTCCGCCTAAAAGCGTGACAGATGGCTATCATAGCCATCTGTCACAACCATTAAAAATGTTTTCATTCTTTAGACTATTTCTCTTTGTTTTCATCAGGTTTTGGCTCAGGACCTCTCTTCGGTCCGAGTAATCCTTCTCCTGTAAAGATTCCCGCAGGTGGTTTTATGATGGGCATAGTTGCGCGAAGTAGGAACAAGAGAGCGAAGCAGGTATTTTCAACAGGACCGACGCCTAGTTCACCACCTGCCCAGGAGGGTTTCTCCGATTCTCCTTCCCAGGAGCCATCTGCCTTCTGCGCGCCCAAAAGATATTCGGCACCTTCCTTATACCAGTTATGCTCGCCGATTTTTTCAACGAGTCCAAGTGCGGCGCATCTCTCGATTCCGTAAAGATAATAAAGATGCCAGCAAGGATGGTTTGGATTCTTCGATACAGTCCAGTTGTGTGCAAGCCATGCGAACCCGTCACGGATTGAGTTGTTAAGTGCATTGAGAGTATTTTTGTCCAGACTCTTCTCAATCTGCGACTTTGCTACGAGGAGAGAGATTATGCCTGATGTTGTCATACTTCCCGTGGTCTTTGTCCAGTCTCGCCGCATCTCTTCTGCTACCTGACCTGCGCCTTGAGGAATGCCCTGTCCTTGACGATTGACATAACTCCAGCCACGCGCCTTCATCTTTGAAGGTTCTTCTCCAAACTTCTTATATGGGTCCTCTAACTCGATGACAGAAGTGCGCGGGTTCTCCAACTTTGGAGGCTCTTCTCCCTTCTTCTTCGCGTTCTTGTAAGCCTCTACCTGCGCTTCCCACTTTTTCCTCATCGCGTCGAGCATCTCTTTTTCTATTTTCTTAAGACTTTCAATCGAAAGGTCTGCTGCTGGAACGCGGAACCCTTTTACCTCTGGTCCATCCTTATCTTGATTTTCAATGCACCACGGAACGACTTTCTGAAACACCCCTGAGGGAACGGAGATTCCGACCTGCATAGCGCAGTGTAACGCAAGCATCGCATACTGTGTATTAGATGCGTCCTCGTTTGGACCAACACCACCGACACCACCAGGCTGCGGCCCTGGATAGCGCCATATATTGTTCACCTGCTTTGAAATCAGCCATTCAACAGCGCTTTTTAGCCAGTTTTGTATCCAGTCAGGTAACTTCTTAAACTGTTTTGCTCTTCGCTTCTCTTCAGGCTCGAAGACTGTCGTCCTTCTCTTCTCAGGGTCTTTTAACATCTCTTCCGCTTCCTCTGTTGCGGGCGGTGGTTGCGCGAGCGCACTCAAGAACATTATTAAGGTCGAAACTGAATAAACGGTTTTGAATTGAGTGTTTTTAAGGTAAGCGAGCGCCTTCTGAATGCAGTCGGAGTTAACAGGCTCACCTGTTTTGACAAGCGCATAACCGCAAAGCGCGGTTACTCCTTCAGGATAAGCGGTTGAAAGCCGCATACCTTTCCAGGAGCCGTCCGCAGCCTGCTGTGATTTCAAGAACTCCGCACCCTTTTTGACCGCCGCTTCAACTCTTGCAGGGTCAACGCCAAGCCGTAACATCTCTTCCCTTGCGCTCTCGTCCGCAACCCCGGTCACCGCCCATAATACGGAAGCGACGAAAAACGCTACACAAACCAAACTCTTCATACTCACAACACCTCCAAACCCGTTCTTTCTTCTTATTATTATGTCTTAATCTCGAAATTTGTAACAGTAAAGTTAATTAAAACCGATATCTTGGTTTTCCTGTTCTCCTTATTACACTATTTTTCTCCGCCTTTTTTACCTATCCCCAGCCCTTCGCCTGAGTATATCTGCTCCGGCAGTTTAACGAGAGGCATCGTCGCCTTCTTCAAGAACAGAATCGCAAAGCAGGTATTGACCAACGGGCTCGTAACATCACCGCCTTGCCTTCCGCCTTGCTCGGAACCGGGCCAGCTTCCATCCGCTGTCTGAGCACCTAACAGGTACTCCGCACCTTCTTTCCACCAGTCATGCTTTCCCATTTTCCGAACGAGGGAAAGAACGCTCGCACGCTCAAGTCCGTAAAGGTAATAATAATGATACCCGCCTTTTGCAGGGTTCGTCGAAACAGAGAAATTATGCGCAAGCCATGCGCAGCCATCGCGAATCGACTGGTCAATCGCATTCTTATTCTGCTGATAATAAGGGGTGCCTTCAAGCGCCGCTTTGCATATCATCATCGCTGCAACGCCACTCGTCGTCATCGAACCGCAAACGCGCTCAAACTCAGGAACCTGCTCCTTTATACACTTGGTAATATACGACCAGCCACGCGCCTTCATCTCACGCTTCTCTTCACCAAACTTCTTATACGGGTCTTCAATCGTCGCCTCAGTTCTTAACTTCTTTGGGTCAACCTCGCCACTCTTTACCGCTTTCTCCATTTCCTTCAGCGCCTTCTTCTCCATCTTCTTTAGTTCCGAGATTGGGAAATCTGCGCCGGGAACCGGAAACCACTCAACCTTCGGTCCATCTTTCTCCTGATTCTTTAAAAAGTAATCCGCAACCTTTATCCAAACATCGGTTGGTATAGGATAACCGAGCCGCCATGCGGTGTACAGTGCAAGCATCGCATACTGCGTATTAGATGCGTCCTCGTTGTTCCCATCTTGCGCAGCACCAGGATAACGCCATATATTCGTTTGCTGCTTCGACAACAACCACTTCACCAAATCTTCCATCATCTTCTTATCTTCTGGTGTCGCTTGCTGTCCAAAATTCCTCCTCATCTGCTCCTCATACGGCTCCGTCATTCCTTTGCCCTTCTTCTCCGCCTTCTTTTCTTCCGATTCGGATTTCGGTCTCGGCTGATACCTCGCAGCCAGTGCTAATATCAGGCAGGAAACCGAATATGTCCGCTTCTCAAAACCGCCTGCTTCCGATTCGTCACCAGGAGGTGTCAATCCACCCGCAGGAACAGGCTTCTTCGCTACATTGAAACAGAACTGAAACCCTTTCAAGATTCGCGGGTCATTCGGATTTACACCTCCTTTAAGAAGCGCAAGCAGTACAAGCGCGGTCGTCCCTCCCGGATAACTTGCCTCGATTCCCTGTGTTCCGCTCGCAAGCCAAGAACCATCAGCCTGCTGCTTCGCTAATAACCATTCTACACCCTTTTTTACAGCCTCGTCAATCCGCTTCTGGTCAACTCCTGAATCGCTTACATCAATGTCGTCATCTTGTGCGCAAACCACGATACAGAAAATACAGGATAAGATAAAAGGCAAGCCAATCCAAAAACGCATACACCTTCCCTCCATAGTCTCACCTTTATCTTATTATACACCGAGAATCCCGAATTTATTCTTTGTTTTATAAAATAGTCTGTAAATTTTCTCTTATTAGACGTCTGACGAAGAAGACGGTGTCTGTTAATCAGATGTAAAATGATGGTCTTCTATCGTTGAACAGATGGTTCCTTGGCGTGATTCGTTTATCAAGTGCTTCTTTCGGCTCTATCTCCACAACTGAGAGTTTCTCTTCGGTTTTACCCAAATGTAAAAGAACATCTCCTTTTGGTGAGTAGATGATGGAGCCGCCTGTGAAATGGAGTCTTTCGCCTTCGATTCTCTCTTCCGTTCCTGTTCTGTTTACGGTGACGGTGAATACTCTGTTTTCGACCGCTCTTGCGAACATAGCGCGCTGGCAGTATGGAAGGACGAGGTTTGCGCAGTGGGCGATGATTTGTGCACCTGAAAGTGCTAATTTGCGCGCCATTTCGGGAAAAAGCCAGTCGAAACATATCATCACGCCGATTTTTACATTCCGAAACTCATAGACCATAGGCGGCTTGTCTCCTGAATCGAACAGTTCTTTTTCGCGGTCAAACAGATGTATCTTGCGATAAACGCCTAACAATTCATCAGGAGCGACAACCGCGGATGAGTTGAATAACCTGCCGTCAGATGTTTTTTCTGCGAAACCTGCGATGATGAGTGCTTTCTTCTTTTTAGAGAGTTCTTTCAATCTGTTGAGCGTGAAATCTTCTTCTGAGTCAAAAGGTTTGTGGGAAGAATCTTGTGGCTTAAAGGTCGCCTGTTCAGCGAGAGATTCGAGTTCTTTGCGGTTTTTGAACTGATAGCCTGTTGCGAACAATTCGGGCAGAACGAGGATATCGAATTCGGAGTTTTCGGCGTGTGAAAACAGGCGTTTGATGTTCTGTTCTTTCTCACCGAAAACGGGCGCATACTGAAAAATTGCAACTCTCAGTCCTGATTTTGTTTTTTTGTTTTCGGACACTGATAGTCCCTGATTAAGGAGTGCGTTTGTATGTGATGGCAAGTTTTTCTGCGGCGGAGCGGCGTTTTTGCGTTGAAGCTTTACTTGAATCGGTGAACAGGAGCGCCTGCGGTTCACAAAATGCGACGCACATCGGCTCACCATCGCATAACTCGCATTTGAAGACCTTGTTCATCTGGGCATTATAACCCATTGCACCGAACGGACAGGCTTGCACACAGATGCGACATCGGATGCATTTCTCGTGGTTGATTTTTAAAGCGCCAGTTACGGAATCGCGGTAGATTGCTGAAACAGGGCAGACCGCAGCGCAAGGTGCATCTTCGCACTGCTGACATACCACAGGAATAGCCGTCCCTTCTTTGTCCCACTTGATAACTTGAATGCGCGCTTTAAGCGGATTAACTACTCCCTCGTTTTTGACGGAACAAACCATCTCACAAAGGCGACATCCTGTGCAACGCTCAATATCTACTAATATCATCTTTTGCATCACGCATTCCTTCTTTAAGTGGATAACTTTTTATAGCGTGATATCGCGGGGCAGTCAAGAAAAATTCACGGGATAGGCGCATCGTTTTTTATGCTTCTTTCTTCTGGTTTTTGGGATTGGAGTTTGGATTAGAGAAGGGAATAGATGTAAAAAATTGCTAATCGTAGTTGCAACTCGTTAGGGAAGCTGTGATAATTGGCGGTGTGAGATTGGAGGTAGGGATAATGGCGCATCTGGTATTTGATGGAGTCTTATGTTCAGGTTGCAGGAGTTGCGAACTTGTCTGTGCGGTGGTCAACAGAAAAGCGAACAATCCGAAAAAAGGCGCGATTCGGATAAGACCGTTGTTTCCCGAGCCGAGATTTGAAGCGAAGGTTTGCGTTCAGTGTGGTAAATGCGCCGAGTTCTGTCCTGTTGAGGCTATCAAAGAAGAAGACGGCAGATATCTGATAGATTATGAGACTTGTACAGGCTGTCTTGCGTGCGTTCAAGAATGTCCATACGAGGTGATGTTCGTTCATCCGAGTCTTGAGCATCCGTTCAAATGTATCTTATGCGGGGAATGTGTGCGTCTCTGTCCGCGAGACGCTCTTACTATTCAATCCTGAAACTCGACGATGTAAGATATTCGGAAGCGTCGTCCATATCAATGCAATCTGGCTGATGGACTATGCGATGATTTCGACATTGGCGCGTGGGACTGTGACTGTTTCGCCTGTGTCGAGCAGTTGGGCTTTTAAGAGACGGACTTTTGACTTCGTTTCTATTTCTTGAAGTTCAGACGGTAGTTCAATCACTTTCGCTAATTTGCCGAAGTATGGAACGCGGATGATGCGGATGATTTTTCCGATTTCGAGTTGTTGAGTGAGTATGTCGTCTTTGATTTCGCGCTCATGTTCAGGGACTTCGGATTCTGATAGAGGGACGATTATTTCAGGGCGCTGGGCGCCGGCGCGTACTTGTGTGGCGCCGTTGATGGATGAGCGTTTGCCTTCAAGTTCGCCGAGGAGTTTGAATGTTCGTTCTGCCATATTCATCGTGCCGAATCCTTCTGTTACGACTATCGTGATGTTTATGTCTTCATGTCCTGTGATAGCAACGCCGATTTCATATCCCAAAAATGATGCAAGTTCCTCGTTGATGATACCGCCGCAGATGACTCCTTTTGCACCCTCTTCGCTTATTTTTCGTAAAACAGGCGCAGCGACTGTGCTCCCTACAACCAGAATCTTGTCTTTTATATCTTTTGGAAGATTTTCCATAGTGAGCGGCTCGTCTGGACTCTTTGTGGCTTTCATAATTGTGCCGCATCGCTCTCCGCCTACGCCGAAAATCCCTTGTATGAACGCTCCTTTCGTTGTTATGACTACGCCTTCTTGGGGAAGAATCTTTGTGACAGTCCCTTTTATGTATGCGTCGAGTTCGAGGAGTTTAGGTTTTTCGCGGATTCCGAGGTCGCCTGCTTCGGGAGCGTAGTATTCTACTTTTCCGTCCACTGGCGATAAAGCCTTCTGCGTAAAAAGTCCAAAGAAGACTTTTTTACTCGCTACCACCTGTTCTTTTTTCACCTCGTCACCTGCTTTGACAAGTACCGCTTCTTTCAGTTCGATAGGCTCAAGTCCGCCCATAACTTGTCTTAAATGGATGATGTGGACTTCACCTGGCAAATACGCTCTTGCAACGATGGTCTCAGGTTCAACCATATCGCCTTCTTTCACAAGAATTTCTCCTTTTATGGGCAGACGGCGCGTTTTACTGACCGACGCCCATTTTGTGACTTTAAGTCCTGGTGTGTATGCTGCTCCCAATCTTTACTCCTTAAATCTGTTTTTGAAATTATAATTTGACAAATTATAATTTCACAGATATACTTATTCAAGAAGAACTATTTAACGGAGGATGAGAGATGAGGAATATCTGGTTTCTGTTGGCTATGTTCGTAGTTACTGCCCTAATAATAGGGCAGGATGTAAAAGGGCAGGATGTAAAAAAAGATGAGCCGAAGAATCAGGAGCCACCGAAGGCGCAGTTTCCAAGAAATGGTATAGTAACGGGAGACAAGGTGAACCTGCGTTGCGGTCCTGGTGAGAATTTCCGTGTGATGACAATGCTTAAAAAGGATGAGAAGTTGACTGTAGTGAAGGTAGAAGGTGATTGGTGTGCGGTGGTTCCGCCAAGCGGTTATGGGATATTCTTTCTGATACATAAAAGGTATGTTAATAAGGGGGCGTCGGTTGGAGACGGATTCGAAGGAGAGGTAGTGGGCGACAATGTCATTGTAAGAAGCGGGGATGAGGATAAAGGTGATGCGCCTGTTGGGAAGCTGAATAAAGGTGCCAAAGTCATAATAATTGGAGATGTGGGACCGTGGTTTAAGATAAAACCGCCAGAGGGTATGTATCTCTGGGTTTCGGCGAAATTTGTGAAGTTGGAGGCGGCAGAGGAGAAGAGGAATGGCAACGAGAGTGAGACGCCAAAACCTCTGGAACCTACCGAAAGAGAGAAGGAACTCGAGAAGAAGATGGAAGAGTTGCGGAAGAAGTTGGATGAACTGACAGCGATGTATAATGAGATTAAGAGTGAGCGAGACAAAATTCTCAAGGAGAAACAGGAGCGTGAGAATGCGATAGCGGAGATGGAACGGAAGATGAAGGAACTTGAAGAGGGGAAGAGACGAGCGGAAAAAGAACTTTCGGAGAAGGCTGAGATAATCGAGAAGATGTACAGAGAGCCCAAACAGCGTGAAGCGAAGTACACCGCCATTGGAATTGTTCAGGATTATGGACCTTATATAAAAGGGCCTGAGGGAACGACGCACAAACTCCTTGAGACGAGCGAGGGACCTGTTAAGTATTATTTAAAGGCAGCAAAAAGCGAGATAAAACTCGATGACTATCTCTTCAAACAGGTAGGAATCATAGGAACGGTAAAAAAGACGACAGGCTATGATGCGCCGATTCTCGAAGTCGAGCGGATTGAGATTTTGACCAAATAGGACGATAATTTCTTCTTCTCTTTCGCAAGCCCCCGCTTCACTCGAAATAGAGTGGAGGTCCATTTTATGAAAGACATCGTTTTGATGATTGTCCTGTGCGCGGGTGGATTCATTCTCGGCGGAGTTATCGGTGCTATTGTTTCATATATTATCACCCGCCGCTCGCAAGAAAAGACAATCGGCAACGCAAAGCAGTTAGTAGAGAATGCCAAGAAAGAAGCCGAGGAGATAAGGCGTTCGGTTGAGGTAGCAGCGAAAGAAGAAGCCATCAAGATAAAAGATGAGGCAAGGCAGGAAGCGGAACGGCTAAAAGAGGAATTAAAAGAGAAAGAGAAACGCTTGCAGAGGCGCGAAGATGCTCTTGAACAGAAAGTCGGGGCTTTGTCAAGAAAAGAGCAAGCGTTGGAGCGCGCAGAGCACGACTTGCGACGGAGGCAGAGCGAGTTTGAAGCGCGCAAGAAAGAATTGGAAAGTTTGATAGATAAGGAGAAGGAGGCACTTGAAAAAGTTAGTGGATTGAGCCGTGAAGAGGCTAAAAAGGTTCTCCTCGAGCGTATTTCAAAGGAGATGGAGCGTGAAAGCGAGGAAATCGTAGCGCGCTATGTTGAGAAGGCGAACGAAACGGCTGAGATAAAGGCAAGGGAGATTGTCATTAGTGCGATGCAGAGGATAGCGGTCGAGCAGGCGCAGGAATTGTCCGTTTCGACTGTGGATTTGCCGAACGAGGAGATGAAGGGACGCATAATCGGAAGAGAAGGACGCAACATAAAAGCGTTCGAGAAGGCAACAGGTGTTGATTTGATTGTTGACGATACACCAGGAGTTGTCGTCGTTTCGTCTTTTGACGGAATGCGCAGGGAAGTAGCGAGACGCGCTATGGAGAAACTCATCGCTGATGGTAGAATTCACCCTGCGAGAATCGAGGAGATTGTAGAGGCGACGAAGAAGGCGTTGAATGAACAGATGCAAAAGGACGGAAACGATGCTTGCAACGAGGCAGGGATTCAAGGCGTTCACCCGCGATTAGTTGCGCTTCTCGGTAGGCTGAAGTTCCGCGCATCATATGGACAAAATATGCTTGCCCATTCGCTTGAAGTCTCTTATATATCAGGAATCCTCGCTTCGGAGTTGGGGCTCGATGCGAAGTTAGCACGCCGATGTGGACTTTTACATGACATAGGTAAGGCTGTTGACCAAGAAGTCGAAGGTTCGCACCAGAGTATAGGTGCCGACCTTGCGAGGCGCTATAAGGAAGACGAGATTGTAGTAAATAGTATAGCATCCCATCACGGTGATGAACCCCCGAAGTCGCTTTACGCGGTCTTGGTAGCGGTTGCTGATGCTGTTTCAGCAGCGAGACCTGGTGCGCGACGCGAAACGCTCGAGAAGTACATCAAGCGCCTTGAAAAACTCGAGGAGATTGCCAAATCTTTTGAAGGTGTGCAAAGCGCCTACGCCATTCAGGCAGGGCGTGAGGTGCGTATAATAGTTGAGCCTGAGAAGATAACCGATGAGAAGGCGGTTGTCCTAGCCCGAGACATTGCCAAAAAGATTGCTTCCGAGTTGACTTTTGCAGGTGAGATAAAGGTAACCGTTATGCGTGAAACAAGAGTAGTCGAAATCGCTCGATGATAGACTTGGCGGTAATATAAGGAGGACTTCTTTGCCGAATCTCTTGGTTGAAGTCACTATCGAGGAGTTGCCTTCATCGTATATTGATATTGCACTTAAGCAGATGAAGGGCTGGGCGAAGGAATTATTCGCTCAAAACAATCTTACATATAACGGCGATATTAGTGTAGAAGGGACATTAAGGAGACTTGTTCTTTTTGTTGAGGGGCTTCCTGAGTGTACTCCTCCGAGGACGGAGAAGGTTAGAGGACCTGCCGTGCAGATTGCGTTTGCGGATGGGAAGCCGACAAAGGCGGCAATTGGTTTCGCACGCAAACTCGGCATCTCGCCTGAGGAGTTACAAGTGGAAGAAGGGAAAGATGGAGCATACTGTATTGCTACGGTTGAGATTCCTGGACGACAGTCCCTTGACATCTGTTCGTCCGTTGTTCCGCAGATTCTGCTTTCAATCCGATTTCCAAAATCTATGAAGTGGGATAAGAGCGGAATAAGTTTCGCTCGTCCGATAAGGAGGATTCTCGCGCTGTTGGGAGACAAGGTTGTTCCTATGGAGGTAGGCAGTCTAAAATCCTCAAATATGACTGCTGGTCATCCGTTTGCGGCACCCAAGGTGTTTTCGCTCGAAGCCGCTGACTTTATGATTTACTCCGATTCTCTTAAAAAGGCGTTTGTCATCGTTAGATTTGAAGAGCGCAAAAAACTTTTAAGGGAGAGGCTTTTGAAGTCTGCTCTCTCTCTTGGGGCATTTATCAAGGAAGATGGACTTTTGGATGAAGTCACAAATATGGTTGAGTATCCTTCGGTCGGTGTTGCATCTTTCGAAGAAAAGTATCTTTCGCTCCCGCAGGTGATTCTCGAAGCGGTTATTAAGGAGAATATGAAGTATTTTCCGCTTTATAACTCCTTGGGACTGCTCAATTCTTTCCTTTTCGTTGTTGACCGTCCTGAGACATCGATTGAGAAGGCGAAGGTCGGTAACGAGCGTGTCGTGAACGCGCGGCTTGAGGATGCGCGGTTCTATTTTGAACGCGATAGAAAGAAGAGATTGAAAGAGTTTTCCGAACGGTTGAAGGAGATAGTTTTTCAGGAAGCGCTTGGCACATACGCTGATGTGACATCGAGGCTCGTCTGGCTTACGGAGATTGTTGTCGAGCGGCTTAAATTTCCCGAGAGAGAGAAACAACTTGCTCTCGAAGCCGCATCTCTTTTGAAAGTCGACCTCGCCACGCAGATGGTTGCCGAGTTCCCATCACTTCAAGGTATAATCGGAGGAGAATATGCTCGGCTCGATGGGCTTGACCCTTCTATTGTTGATGCGATATCTCGTCAGTATCTTTCTGCGAGAACAGAAGAGGAAATTCCAACCTCGTCTGTGTCTGCCGTCGTTTCTCTCGTTGACAGAGTTTTACACATCGTTGGGTTCTGGGCGATAGGGGCGGCACCAACTGGAACAAAAGACCCGTTCGCAATCAGAAGGCATGTTTTGAGCGTTATCAGAATACTTGAAGCGACAGGTTTCGACTTGGACATCCTTGAACTTCTTGCGTCTGCTAATCAACTTCTTCCGGAGAAACTTCAGCGAGCCGAGACTATGCAGGAAGTTGCTGATTTCTTCCGCGAAAGGTTGCGCAATTATCTCATCGAAGGCGGTTGTCGTTATGATTTCGCTGATGCGGTACTCTCTGTTAAGCGTTTGAATGTGAAGGATGCAAAAGACAGGTTAAATGCTCTCCTGCGGATTTCCCAAGAAGGATTCTGGCGCAGACTTTGTGAGACGGTCGAGCGGACATTCAAGATATCGCGGAAGGAGAGCCACACTGGAGATGTTGATGTACAACTTCTTGTTGAAGATGAAGAGCGGAAACTCTATGACAGATACATAAGCATCCGACACGGTTTTGACGAACTGGTCTCGGAGCACAAATATTACGAGGCGTCTGTTCTCTATCACAATACTTTAAGTGACGCTGTGCACGATTTCTTCGACAAAGTCTTTGTATATGTTGATGACGAAAAACTCCGTAAGAACCGCATCCTGCTTTGTCTTGCAGTTCATCGGCTCTACGCTGAGAACATCGCTGACATTTCGAAAATTCTGTTTGAACCAGACAAGAAACCATAGTACTCAAAAATATCTTTGTATCTAAAATGAAAGTCGCCTTCCGAAGAAGGCGACCCCATCTTGAGTATTTCGCGCAGTTTGCTACTCCTTCTTCGTCGTCTTTGTGCTTTTTGGTTTCTTGCTGCTTGTGCATTTCGATTTGCCACAGGTCATCTCGCAAACCTCCCAAAACAACCCTGAACTGAACTAAAGTTGTGTTGAATAATAAATTCAACGAACAACTCTATGTAAAAGATAAACCAAATAATCTAACTGTCAAGTCAATCAGGGGCAGTTTAAAAAAAAATTAAAAAATTTTCTCCTGCGGTGCAAAAGTTGACAGTTGAGTTAATAACTGCCGACAATTTTTCATCTCCTACCTACTGAAAAAGAGCAGGGACTATGTGAATCGTTTGAGATGAATCTTGACACATCGGCGTATGTGATGGAGAATAAAAGATCGTTTAAGGTTTTTCAGGAGGTCGTTGTTATGATGAGTTGTTTTTCGCCTGTATTGGGAATGCTTGCGCAAGCCCCGAGAGTGGGCCTTGATGTGAGGCAAATTCTCGAGTCTTATGCGGTGACGCTCGGTTGGGCTATAGTCGGCGCAGTCTCTATGGGAGTTGGTCTCATCATTATGCTTAAAATCTTTACTTGGAGTACGGCTGGTATTGATGAGTGGGAAGAGTTGAAGAAGGGCAATATCGCTGTTGCGATTGTTATGGCGGCAGTGATAATCGGTGCTGCCATTGTCGTTTCTTTCTGCGTGCTGCCGACAAGGTAGCGGAGAGTAACGATGCGCTTTCGTTCAAGCGTGTCCCGAAGAAGATACTATCGAAGTAAAAGTCCGATGACGCTCGGAGGCTTCTTCTTCGTTGTGATTTTTTTCATCGCGTTCTTCTTCGTCAGAGCCGCTATTCTGAAAAAGCCTCTTCCATCGTATCGCATTGCGAGAACGACCGCAAGAGGGGTCTCATACGAACCGCCCCAGAAACCGTTTCTTGCTCCGCCATCATCCGAGCCATCGGCGGAGCGTCTCAACACAAGCGAATCTTTGCGGAGCAGCCCCGAATTGACTGATGCGATGAGCCATTATAAGAAGGGCATCGAATACTATCAAGCCGCAGGTCTCGGAAGTGAGGAGAATCAGGAGTTGCTTAAGGCGGCTGTCCAAGAATTTCAAACCTCCGCTCGACTTCTTGAGACCCTTATAGAGAGATTTCCTGACGACAAAGAGTTGAAAACGGTTTATCAGGAACTTTCTTGCTATCTCTATGATGGGTTGAAACGGTTGAAGGTGAGGTAGCGATGAACAGATATTTAGAGAAATTTTTTCAGGAATCTGTTGCATCTTATCCTTCTCTTCAATGGGGCGCCTGCGAACTCAAGACGGTCCTTGAAAACCATTCTGATGCGCTTTCTTCTTTTCCTGAAGCAAAAGGGTTTGTGCGCGCTCTCGTGTTTGCGCTTCCACTCCCAACAGGTGCACTTATTGATGTGAGAGGTGCTCCTACTCCACTTTATCTTCATCATTATCGTCAACTCAACTATGCTCTTGATAGACTCGCATATTCCGCTGCACTTGCTATTGAAGAAGATGGCTATCGTGCGGTCGCCATCCCAGCGTCGCAGTATACTACAGTCCATCCACAACCTAAGGGACATCTTTCGCACAGAATCCTCGCATACTATGCTGGTCTCGGATTCATTGGCAGAAGCCGTCTCCTCGTAAATATGCGCTTTGGTCCTCGTGTTCGCCTTGCGACTGTTCTAACCGACACCGAAATTCCTGTGAACCAAAGGTTGTTAGCGCCTGTCTCTGAGATGACAAGTCGAGGATGCGGTGACTGCCGTAGATGCGTTGAATCTTGTCCTGCGGGTGCAATCGGCGAGACATCCGCCGATTATAAGCTGGAGAAATGTCTTGCTAAGCTCGAAGAGTTCCGAAAGATTCAGTTTGTCGGGCAACATATCTGCGGAATCTGCATCAAGGTCTGTCCGTTCAGCGGAATCGGCAACCAGGGGCACTAAAGAGACTGTATCGGGCGTGTTAGATTTTTCCCCGATACAGTCGTCCTACGAAGCAGATTTTTTTGAAACCCATCAATAATTTCGACCGAATCGCATAAACCGATTCATAAAATCCTTCTTTCAGAGAAAGAAAAAGATTAGTCCTTTCTTTGCTTGACAGTTACCTCTTTCTTGCAGACAATGGCTTAAAAAGGGAAGACTTATGAATGCGGATAATAAATCACAGAAGACATTAGCGTTGCTCGTCGCCACTTTAAGTTCATTCCTTACCCCGTTTATGTCTTCCGCTATCAATATTGCTTTGCCGTCAATCGCTCGTGAATTCTCTGCTGATGCTGTTTTCCTCTCTTGGCTCGTCACCGCTTTTCTGCTTACCGCCACTACACTACTTATTCCTTTCGGTAGAATCTCTGACATTTATGGCAGGAGAAAGATTTTCTTTCTCGGTGTCTCTGTTTTTTCTCTTGCATCGCTTCTCTGCGCAATCTCGACTTCTGATAAGATGCTTCTTGCCTTTCGGGTGCTTCAGGGTATTGGAAATGCGATGATGTTCGGCACAAGCATCGCTATCCTCATTTCAGTTTTTCCACCCGGTGAACGCGGTAGGGCACTCGGAATAAATGTCGCTGCTGTTTACATAGGGCTGTCCGTCGGTCCTTCTTTTGGAGGCGTACTCACTCATTACATCTCTTGGCGCGCGATTTTTGCCTTTTCCCTGCTTCCTAGTGCCGTTACCGTCTTCTTCACATTGAGACTCAAACTTCCCGCGCTTGAGCAGACAGAAAGGAAGGAGAAATTCGATTTCATCGGCTCGGTTCTTTTTAGCCTATCAATTTTTTCTCTGATGCTCGGTCTCTCTCAAGTCTCCACGCTAAAAGGGAAAACATGGTTCCTATTAGGCGGTCTCGGAATGGCTCTCTTTTTTTTCTATCAGGTGAGAAACGAGAGCCCGCTTTTTAATATCCGCCTCTTCAAGGATAGGGTCTTTGCATTCTCTAATCTCGCCGCATTCATTAACTATTGCGCCACGAGCGCTGTTTCTTTCCTTTTAAGCATTTTCCTCCAAGATGTAAAGACCCTTACCGCCAGAGAAGCAGGTCTTGTGTTATTATGTCAGCCGATTACGCAGGCAGTTCTTTCTCCGCTTGCCGGAGCACTCTCAGACAGAATCCAGCCGAGAATCGTCGCATCTATAGGAATGTCCATTACCGCACTCGGTCTCGCTGCTTTTTCATCCTTAAACACTGAAATGAGTCTCTTGTTCATCATCGCTGTTCTTGTAGTTCTTGGTCTCGGTTTTGCGCTCTTCTCTTCTCCGAACACAAACGCTGTTATGGGAGCTGTCTCAAAAGAATTCTACGGAGTCGCATCTGCCGCACTCGCCACGATGCGGCTTGCCGGTGGAATGGTCGCTATGACTCTTACTACCCTGTTCATTGCTACTTTTCTCGGCGGCTCTCGTCTGTCTCCCGAAAATTCTCCCTTGTTTTTGAAGAGCGCAAAAACCGCCTTTACGGTCTTCGCTCTTTTCTGTGCCATAGGAGTCTTTCCGTCGCTCGCTCGAGGGAAGTCCGAAAAACCGAAATAATTGAACTTGAAATATGGTGTTGAATTGCTATAATGGTTTTTGGTCGAGCATACTGGTTTTTATTAGGAGGTAGATGATGCGATTAGTAACGATTTTTGGTTTGATTGTTTTTACAGCGATACTGTTTGCTCAACAGCCACCGCAGCCACCAAAGGAGCCACCGAAGGAGCCGCCGAAAGAACAGCCAAAGGAGCAGCCGAAGGAGGAAGGGGCACCTGTGCGCGCTGAATTAAAAGACGGGAATCTTGTCGTCGGCAATATGGTCATTGATAAGTTTGAGGTGCAAACTGCATATGGAAAACTCATTGTTCCTGTTACAGAGATACAGCGCGTAGTCATTGGTAAGGCGGCTGACAAAGAACTTGTCGAGCGAATTAAAAAACTCGTTGCGCAACTCGGCGCCGAGGAGTTTAAAGACCGCAAGAACGCGATGGACGAACTTTTGAAGTTAGGAAGACTTGCTTTGAGTGACATCAAAGAAGCCGCAAAAAGCGAGGATGCGGAAGTCAAGAAGAACGCAGAAAGTCTTATTGCCGAAATAGAGTCTCAGTCTCCTGCAGGCGAAGAGGAGATTATTGATGACGATGAAGTAGTGACGAATAGATTTACTATTCGTGGCACCATTGTTCAGGAAGAGTTTCTGTTCAAGACCAAATACGGCGAACTCACAGTAAAGAAAAAGGACATAAAAAGGATGTTCCTTGGTGGTGGATATACGACCGAGAAGAAATTTGATATAGGTGGTGCTAATATCGGCACAAGTTCTATGCTTGACACAGGTATTGAGGTTTCCGCAGGCACCAAGATTACGATTAAAGCGTCAGGAGAAATCTTTATCCGGAACTGGGGTATGTCGTGTGGTCCTGAAGGCAATTCGTCTTACGGACAGCATATTCCTGGTATTCCGATGGGTGCGCTGATGGGGAAAATCGGTGCGAGCGGTGAGGTGTTCAAAATTGGCAGCGAACTTAAAATCACCGCGAAGACCGCAGGTAAACTTTATCTCGGAATCGCTATTCAGGAGAGGTTTCAACTAACAGGCTCTTTCAGCGTGACTGTTAAGGCTGAAAAATAGTAAACGGGAAAAGAGTCTAATTCGATATAAGGAGCGCCGAAATAATATTAGGAGTTATTGAGGCGCTCCTTATTATGTTTGTGAACCCTTATGACATCGGCGCTGTACTACTTATAAGTATATTCGCCGTTATGGGCGCTGTCCGTGGATTCACTTGGGAAGCAGGCTCGCTTGTTGCTCTTATGCTCGGCATTGCTGCCGCGAGTAGACTCTCTTCTGTATTCTCGTCGCTCTTTTTGAAAAGTTTGCCTGTTTCCCTCTCTCCTGTAATCGGTTTCATCTGTGTCTTCATTCTCACTTTTGTCCTTCTTATTATCATAACATACTACACTAAGAGATTAGTAGATGGCGCAAAACTCAAAAGGGTTGACCAGACGCTCGGTTTCTTCTTCGGTATCCTTCAAGGTGCTACAATCTGTCTTATTATCACACTCTTACTTCTCAGGTTTGGCTCAGACGAACTTAAAAATTACATCGCGGGTACTCAGACATCGAAGACAGCCTCTTACATTGTCTCAACTTATCCCAAGTTGTTTGCCTTGCCTCCGCTTTCTGTTTCTAAGCCAAAGTGACCTGTCAGAGACTCGCATAAGAGATTAAGGAGGGTAGTTGCTTCTATTTTCGAACTCATATGCTTGATTAGTGATGAGAATCTTCTTTGCAGTAAGAGATTATTCGGAACCAGTTCTGTGCATTACTGCTTCGAGAATAGCCTTGATTGAAGACCGAATTTGTGGTATTTTATCTGTGCTTGTGTCGTCTTAATTTATAAGCGTTGTTGAGAGTGAGGGGAATGGGTATGGATAATGATTTCAAAGACACATTTTCAGATGGGGTATCAGGAGAAGGGGAACTGATTGGCGGTGGAAAGGCAGCGGCAAAAGAGTCTCCATCAGGTATGGGAAAGAAGCAGGAGAAATTCTTTGGTATCCTTGCTGTCAGAAAGGGATTTTTGAGTAATGAACAATTACAACGAGCGGTTGCGATTCAGAACGAGTATATGAAGCGTGGAAGGAACAAACGGTTCGGCGAAGTCTGCGTTGAATTGGGGCTACTTACCGAGGAACAGGTTGAAGAGATTTTAAGGATTCAAAAGCGTTCGGTTCTCATCTGCGGTAACTGCGGTGTGCCGTATCTTATAGAGGGATTCCCTCCGGGCAAAAAATGGCGCTGCAAAAAATGTAACTTCGTTCTTGAAGTTCCTCTGATGCCAGAGGAAGTTGTCGCAATGGAGAGCGAGGGTAGCGACGATGCTGCTACTCTTGTTCTTGAAGAGGAAGTGACAGAAGGAGGCAGTCCACCTTCTGGTAACGAGTTCGGCAATTACGAGATTATAGAGAAGGTTGCGCAGGGTGGTATGGGAATCATTTACAAGGCGCGGCAGAAAGGATTGGACAGGATCGTTGCTTTAAAGGTGCTTTTGGGCGGAGAGGCTGCCGCGGAAGAGATGATTAGGCGGTTTTACAATGAGGCGAAGTCAATTGCGAAATTGCGCCATCCGAATATTGTCCCGATTCACGAGGTCGGCGAGTTCGAAGGAAAACATTTCTTTACGATGGACTTCATTCACGGAGAGAGTTTGCGCCATACGATAATTACAAAAAAAAGGTTGCCTGTTCCTATGGCGCTGACATTAGCGCAGAAAGTCGCAGATGCGCTTCAGTATGCTCACGAACATGGCGTAGTCCACCGTGACATAAAACCCGAAAACATTCTTATAGATGAGACAGGCGAGCCGATGGTGACGGACTTTGGTTTGGCAAAAGATATTGAGTTAGACCCGAATGTAACGAGGGCGGGTGTTGTGATGGGAACTCCTGCCTATATGTCGCCTGAGCAGGCAAGAGGAGAACACGACAAAATCGGTCCTTTAAGCGATGTGTATTCATTAGGCGCTGTTCTTTATGAGTTGCTGACAGGGGAACCGGTTTATCGTTTCGAAGGGCAGATAGGGCTTTCGCTTCTTCTTAAAACGATTCAGAAGGAGATAACACCACCGAGGAAATTGAATCCAGTGATACCGAAGGATGTCGAGACGATTGTAATGAAGGCGTTGGAGAAGGAGCCTGAGAGGAGGTATCAGAGTGCGGGTGAGTTGGCGGATGACATAGAGCGGTATATACGCGGCGAGCCGATAATAGCCCATCCTCCCTCACTTGTCTATAAACTCTACAAAAGAGTGAAGAAATACTGGTATGTGAGTGTGCCGATAATAGCAGCGACGGTCCTTGTGGTTGCAATGGTTGCGTATTTCATGAGTGTGCGCATCGAGGAAAAGCGTGAGAGAAAGCGGAAGATAGAACAGGTGTTAAAAGAGGCAAATGAATTGTTCGATGAAAAGCAGTATGATGCTGTACTTGAGCGGTTAAGTTATGTTTTGAGGGAAGACCCGACAAACATTCAAGCGATTGAGTTACGGCTGAAAAGCGAGGGTTTGAAGAAAGAAGCGGAAAAGATGAAAGAGCAGCAGCGTATCAAAGAGAACGCGAAACTCTCTGCTATGGAGGGAGAGAAGAGGGCAAAGGATGCGGAGGATTTGCTGTCAAAGGGTGAGAGATGGGATGCGAAGATAAAGTTGAACGAGGCGATAATAGAGTTTACGAAGGCACTCGCTGACGACAGGGATTTGGAAGAGGCAAAGAGAGGGAAGTTTGATGCTTGTATGAGGCTTGGTTCGCTGTTTGAAGAAGATAGGGATTTCGGCGCTGCGGTTCTTATATTTTATGGTGCACTTGACCTCGGCATTGATGACGACAGAGTCAGGGCGGAGATAGAGAGAGCGAAGCGATTACAGCAGCGTATGGAACAGTATGATGCGGTTGTCGAGGCTGCGGAGAAGGCGCGTTTGAATGAAAAGTGGGATGAAGCGATAGCGAAATACGAACAAGCGCTTGAATTTGAAAACCTGACCGATGCCGAAAAAGCCGATTTAAAAGAGAAAATCTTGTTCACACGGTATCAAAGTCTGTTTATTGAAGGGAAAAATCTTGTAAGAGAGGGCAAGTTTGATTCGGCGGCAGACATTTTCAAGAAGGCAGCGGAGATAAAGATGACGGAGGATATAAAAGAGCAGTTGCGTGTCATTGAATATAGAAAACTCCTGACAAACGCGCGAGACCTCGAAAGGGGGAATAAATTTCTTGAGGCTGTTGAGGTTTACAAAAAAGCGCGTGATTATGCGAGTGACCCTACTGATGTTGAAAGGACTATTTCGGACTGTGTAGAAAACGCTGTGGCTTTTTACAAGAAGAGAATGCGAGATGAATTTCTAAGAGAAAACTATTCGGATGCGCTGAAATATGCTCGTGTTGTGGCGAATCTGAAACCCGGCGATGGCGAGATTATAAGGCTTACCCGCGAACTCGAATGGGCGGCAGAAGCACCGAAAGATATGATTCCGATATTTTCAGGAACCTTCACAGTAGGAAGCCATATCTTGAGCGACAGAAATCCCTTGCGTAAAGTTACTCTCAAATTCTTCTACATTGACCGCTATGAGGTTACGAATAGGGAGTACAAGAAGTTTGTTGATGCAGGTGGATATCAGATGGAAATGTTCTGGGACCCTGAGATACGGGCTTCTGTTTCTAAGTTCGTGGACAGAACTAACCAACCCGGTCCTGCTACTTGGGAAAACGGAACATTTCCTCAGGGAGGGGATGACCTTCCTGTTACAGGAGTCTGCTGGTATGAGGCACGCGCGTTCGCTCGCTGGAAAGGTAAAAGGTTACCGACTGAGGAAGAATGGGAAGTTGCCGCTTCATACGACAGAAAAAATGACAAATACCTTCTTTATCCATGGGGCGACAACTGGAACATAAAGGCAGGAAACTTCGATTCGATTGCGCCTGCGCCTGTTGGAACGAACCAGATGGATATGAGCCCCGCAGGATGTTATGATATGGGAGGAAATGTTTTCGAATGGACAGACAGCATATATCAGGAGAGATACCGCGTGATTAAAGGTGGTTCCTTTGGGCTTTCTGAGGACACGATAATCCGTTTCGCACGCAATCCGAAACGCAAGTCTCCTGAACCAACCTACCGTTCTCCGAACACAGGTTTCCGCTGCGCTATGTCACCGTCCGAGTAAAAAAGGAGGACAGTTTATGGAGATTATAGTAAGGATGACGATTATTGTTTTTCTTGCCGCTCTTGTCGTGATGGTATCAGGTTGCTCGGTGAACAAGCCTTTTGTCGCTCTCGAGGAAGAGCCTTACATTCAGAACCTTGAAAATGCTCATCCGAGCAATTATGTCGCAGCGATTGCACCTATTGATATCGGGTTCGATGCTGCAAAGATAAACAAGGAAGCGAGCGGTAGGTTTGCTTTGATTCCAGTTATGGACAGGTTAACGGAACTTGTAAGGAACTCGGTCAGAAACGCAAAGGTCTTTGAGAAACTCATAGATGAGAGTCCCAAGACTCTCGATGAGGCATGGAAGTTGGGCGCAGACATTTTTATCTCGGCGAAACTATCAGAATATCAGGTATATTACATTGGAACAAATAAACTCTTCGTGCCGAACATAATCAATTGGTTTTTCTTTGAGGTTCCATCCTACTTTGTAAGAGATGAAGTTTACGGACTCTCAGGCAAGATAGAATTCTCTTTTAAGAGTACCCACTCGGGCAAGGAACTTTTATCCTCTACCGCTAACTTTACCGTGGAGCGAAGCCTCGACGATTTTGAACGCGGCTGGCAGATTCTTGGTATCCTTCGCGTCCCTGGGTCTCTCTCGGAATCGAACTGGTTTAAAGTTGCTGACTCGTTGAAGCAGTATGAAGAGAAGGAAATGCAACTCTCCATTATAAAAATTATGAACGAGGATGTACGGTCTGCGGTAAAGAGTGATGCGTTCAAGCAGAATATGGCGAAGCGCTGCGGACTCGTCGTCGGACTTTCAAGATATAAGGCGGAGGCACTCACGCGGTTGAAATTCGCAGATGATGATGCCATTGCGTTCAGAAACGCGCTCATCTCGGCGACGAAAGAGCCGACCGCAGAAAGGAACATCCGAATCTTAACAAATGACTCTGCAACAAAAGATGCTCTTTTCAAAGAGCTCGGAGCACTTGTTAAGAGGCTTCAGCCTGAGGACGAGATGTTTTTCTATTTTGCAGGTTATGGTGCGCGTCGGTTACGGACTATGAAGGCAGAGACGAAGATAGAAGAAAAGAACGAAGGAGAGAATGAAGGCAAAGAACCATCTGAACCTCCAGAGAAAGGAGAGGATTCGAAAGAGCAGACTTTTGCCGAGCCAGCATTGCTTTTATTCGACAGTGACCCCGATAACCCCGAAACATTTGTTCCGCTTTTGGACATAATCAATCTTCTCAAAGAGAGTCCTGCAAAAGTTGTCATAATTGTGGATGCTGGTTTTGGAACGGAAAAACCTCTTCGCAGTGCAGGCTTCGATGTCAAAGATGCTCTTTCGTTTAAGGAACTGTTTATTAGTTTAGTTGATGAGAAGCAGTTCGTTATTCTTTCTGCATCTGACTGTTTTTTGGGAGAAGGCGCTGCAGAATTCGAACATCAAAAACACGGAGTTGCCACATTTTATCTACTTGAAGGAATGGCTGGAAAGGCGGACATTGACAAAAACGGTTCCGTTACTTTGAAAGAGGCATTTCTTTTTCTTTACCCCCGCGTTGTCGAGGAGTCCCAGATGGAAGCCTGCGCACAGCATCCGTTCATCCTCGGGAAGGGAATCGAAAACATAATTTTGAAATGATTGAAGGAGGTGTTAGTTATGCGTTCGGATATCGATTCGTTGATGGAGAGCCGTAACCTTGATGGCCTTATCATTGTTGGCAGTCCAGGTGCGAGTAGCGATTTTCTCTATATGGCAGGTCCGGTTAAGGTGACAGGTGGCTATCTCGTCAAGAAGCGAGATTCAGACCCTTTGCTAATCTGTGGGCTTATGGAGCGTGACGAAGCGGCTAAAAGCGGACTAACGGTCAAATTGTTCTCCGATTTCGGTTACGAAAAAATCTTCAAAGAAACGAAGAACAGTTTTGAAGCGTCTGCCAATTTCATCGTTAGGATTCTCATGTCTCTTGAATGTGGTAGACGCATCGCTATATATGGTAGCTCATCAATCCCTTACGCCGTCAATCTTGTTGACCAGTTAAGGAGAATTCCTGAGTTTGAGTTCGTGTTTGAAGGAGAGGACAGCGTTATCTCTGCGGCACGGATAGCAAAAGACGAAACGGAGATTGAAGCGATAAAAACTGTTGGCAGAAAAGCGCAGGAGATTTATCAAGTCGTTGTTGACTTTCTTGCTTCTTGCAAGGAGAAGAAAGGAATTCTTTATAAAGGGCGGAAACCTGTTACTATCGGTGATGTGAAACAGTTGATAAAAGATGAATCGGACATTCGCAACATCAGTGCGAGTAAAGAGGATGTGATATTTGCGCAGGGACGCGACGCCGCAGTACCTCACTCACGCGGTGAGCCAGAACAGGTGCTCAAAGTTGGCGAAACGCTCGTATTCGATTTCTGTCCTCGTGACCCAAAAAGCGGGTTCTTTTTCGACATCACACGCACTTTCTGTGTTGGTTTTGTGCCTAATGAAGTACAGAAAGTTTACGAGAGAGTCTTGGAAGTCCAAACACGAATTCTCGACACACTCGAGTTATCCAAACCTGCCCGTTACTATGATGAGTTGTGTTCTCAGATGTTTGAGGACTGGGGCTATCCAACGCCACGCAAGAATCCGGGCACGACGAAGGGATATGTTCATGGGCTTGGACATGGCTTGGGACTTGAAGTGCACGAGCCACCGCGTCTCTCCTGTCTTTCCCAGAAGAACGAACCTCTCAAGCCGGGTTTCGTCTTCACAGTTGAGCCGGGACTTTATTTCCCAGATGAGGGCTACGGTGTTCGGCTTGAAGATGTTGTCGCGATTCATACTGACGGCAGAATAGAGAATCTTACGCCGTTTTCAAAGGAGATATTAATACCATTGAAGTAGGATTAGGTGTATAATTAAGCCCTGTAGGATTGTAAAGGGTAGGGTTTGTTTTGGAGGAATTTTGGTGAAGAGGTTGGTTTTTTGTTTGGTGTTGTGTGTTGTGGTCGCATTGCTGATTGCGGATGAGGCGAAGAAATATGACCTTGTCTCGAATCTCAAAAAAGGTGATAGTTTCGCAAAGGTTGTCAAGGTTGAGATGAAAGGCGCGATGGAAGGCGGTGAAGTGCAGGAGATGAATATGGCGATACAGATGAGTGGTGAGATGAGTGTAGAGGATGTTGACTCCAAAGTCACAGCCACCGTAGCGGACAAGATTACAAAGGCACAGATAAAGGGAAGAATGTCAGGGGTAGAATTCGACTACGATAGCGATAAGAAACAGGAAGGCGGCGAAAAGGAGAATCCTGACCCGTCAGAGATGATACGGGGGATGATGGCGGAGCGGTGTGGACAGTATCTTAATAAAGCATTCAAGATAAAAGTCGCAAGACGGTGGACAACAGAAGTCGTCGAAGGTGCCGAGGGACTTGAAGATCTTTTGCCGTTCGGCTACCTCGAACTGATGCTTCAACTGCCTGACTATCCTGTTGCGATTGGTGACACCTGGGAGGTCAAGATTAAGAATGAACACGGAAGAGAGATTGAACTCTCTTTGACCCTTAAAGAAGTATTAGGTACTGCTGCAGTAATTGAGGGCAAGATTAAGAAGTTCGATGTTCCTAACCCTGATATGAAAGTAACGCTCGAATCTTCTTCTTATTCTGCCCGCTTCAATATCGAAAAGGGCTATCCTGAGTCTGTTTCCTTGGCAGTTACAATCAAAGCAAAGGGGCAAGGAGAAGAGGGGGGAGAGGTGAATGTTACAGAATCTATCACACATAAGTGCGAGTTAAAGCCCAAGGAAGTGAAACAGGATGAGCCTAAGAAAGAAGACACACCAAAAACTGAACCTGAGAAGTAGTCTTTGTTAGGAGGTTATTATATGAAGAAGTTGATTTTCTGCGGAATCCTATGTTTTGTGGTTTTATTGCTGGTTGCGGATGAGGCGAAGAAATACGATTTGGTTTCCAAACTGAAGAAGGGCGATAGCTTTACCAAATCTGTCAAGGTTGAGATGGAAAGCAGTATGGAGACCGAGATGGGGAAGCAAGAGATGAGTATGGGGTTACAGGTGAATGGCGATATGAGTGTTGGGGATGTGGATGAGAAGGGGACTGTTACCGCGATGGACAAGGTTACGAGAGTGGTATCGAAGATAAAAGGGATGGGGATGGAAGTTGAATATGACAGCGATAAGAAGCAAGAGGAAGGAAAAGAATCTGACCCATTGAGTATGACGCGTGCGCAGATTGCGCAACGGTATGGGCGGTATGTTAACAAGACATTTAAGACGAAAATTTCAAAGCAGTGGACGGTTGAAATTCCCGAAGATGGTAAAGAGATGGAAAAAGATATGCTTTTGGGATACCTTGAGGGAATGGCACAATTGCCTGACCATCCGGTTTGTGTCGGTGATGTGTGGGAAGTGAATATCAAGAGAGAATTGGGAGGTTCAGCAGAAGGCGGAAGTTTGGAGATGGTTGTTTCTCTTACGCTTAAAGAGGTGAAAGACTCTACTGCAATAATTGAGGGCAAATTCAAGAGTGCAAAAGTGCCCGAAGGGGAAGTGGAATTGGAAAAATCGTCTTACACACTCCATTTCAACATTGAGAAAGGGTATCCTGAGTCCGAGGCTCTGTCTTTGAGTCTTGTGGGGAAGGAGAAAAGCCTCGAGGGGGAAGATGTATCCGTGATGGTGGTTCTCAAGCGGAAGTGCGAGTTCAAGTCGAAGGAAGAACCGAAGGAAGAACCTAAAAAAGAGGAGCAGAAGTAAGAAACTCCAAATAAGATTTCAAGGCCTGTACGGAAGGTGCGGGAGCGGTGCGCTGTTATTTAGGATGGAGAATAGAGTTGATTTTTTGAGCGAGAAGATTGGCGGAGTCTTCTGTTGAGCAGACTCCCATTATTGTATTATCGCCCGCAATTGTTCCTAAAAGTTCAGGAAACTGCATATCATCAAGTGTCTGCGCAACAGGAGAAGCGCAACCTGCAAGTGTATGTACTATCACTATGAAGTGGCTTACTTGAACCGATGAGACCATTTTTCTTAAAACATCTTCAGGAGCAGGCGCAGGCTGGCGTGTTATACTGTCCACGACTTGGTAACCTTTGTCTGTCTTAGCAACACCTAACTGTTTTATGTCTCTTGATAGGGTCGCTTGCGTTACATAGAAGCCGCGCAACTTAAGTTGCTCTTGTAACTCCGCTTGTGAACGCACAACCTTCTCTTTTAATATCTCGAGCAACGCCTTCTGCCTGAGCAACTTGTTCTTCATATTGTTTTCCTCATAATCCTTTTGTGTAAATTATACAGGTTTTTATGCAAATTTCACTGTTTGAGTGGTTATGCATCCGAAATTTTTCTGTTTGCAGGTCAGAACAATCTGACATTAACATCTGTGCCTTGTGGCAAGACCTCAACATTTTCAGGTATTTCTACGAATCCGTCTGCGAGAGAGAGCGACGAGATGGCACTTGAGCCGCGGATAAGTGGGTGTGCAAACTCTCCATCAAGTTTTACGGGCAAGAACTCGTATCTTCCTATTGTTGATGTCACTTTTCTTGCGAGTTTTGCCCTTTGGGATCTTAATTTGAAGGAGACCCCAAAAATCCGTTCGAGCACAGGAACGATAAGGATATAAAAGTTCGAGAGAGCGCTTGTTGGGTATCCTGGTAAGCCGATGACGAGTTTATCTCCGATGAGAGCGGCGGCTGTCGGTTTGCCTGGTTTTACCGCTATTCCGTGGAACAAGAGTTTCCCAAGTTTTCCGAACAGATGTGGTACTATATCTCCTTCACCAAGAGATGAACCTCCGCTTATAAGCACCATATCTGAGGTGTCAAGCGCTTTTTTTAATGCAGATTCAAGAGATGCTTCTTCGTCAGGCACTATTCCGAAGTTCTGCGGTTCGCAGCCGAATGAGCGAAGCGCTGCTGACAATGTCTCTCCATTTATGTTGAAAACTTTCCCGATGACGAGTTTTTCGTTCTTCTCGATTATCTCTGCTCCTGTTGAAAGCACTGCCACCTTCGGACGAGAAATAACCTCGACTTTCGAGATTCCTACGGCGGCAAGTGCGCCTAATTGGGGCGGCATCAAGAGAGTTCTCGCTTTTACGATGACATCATCTCGCTTAAAGTCGCTGCCGATTGTGACGACATTCGTTTGTGGTGCGATTGGTTTGTGGCATAGGACTTCGTCGCCAAACAGTTCGGTATCCTCAAGCATAATAACGGAATCGGCGCCTGTTGGCATTGCACCTCCTGTTGATATGCGCACACAAGTACCGCTTAATATTTTTACATCAGGCAGGTCGCCAGGCTTTATTGAACCTATGGATTTCAATCTGACAGGATTCTGATATGTTGCGCCGAATGTGTCCGAAGATTTTACCGCATACCCGTCCATCGCTGCCCGCGCAAAATGTGGGACATCAATCGGCGAATGGACATCTTCCGCAGTCACACGCATCAGCCCATCTTTTAGTTCTACCTCTTCAGTTCGTGAAAAAGATGGTGTGTTTTCTTTGAGAATTTTAAGCGCCTCATTGTAACTTATAAGCGCTCCGAACCCTTCTACTCCCATTTTGTTTCCTCCTTTCCAAGCGAGTTCATACAAGACAGTATAAGAGAACAAAAACTGCAATCTGGAATCCATTGTGAACCGCATGCATCAGTGCAACGGCGCCAAACGATGCCGTTTGCTCGTAAAGATAACACAAGAATAGACTGAGCAGAAAAACAGGCGCGAAACTGATGGCTTGAGGATGAAGGAGCGCAAAAATGAACGAAGTGCACAACGATGAGACGGCGCACCCGAGATGTTTTTTGAATGCGGAATATAGCATTACCCGAAAGATGAACTCTTCTGCAATCGGTGCAACTACTACTGCAAGAAGGATTGCGAGATGAAAAACATAACCGTTAATCTTACCTTCAAAAACTGCCATAAGGATATACAGAGCAGGATTCGCCTCAATAGAATATCCTAATCTTTGAATGAGCATCCCCCAAAGATATGAGGCAAGAAAAAGGAGCGGGAGAGAGAAAAAAAAGATGAAGATTGAATATCCTATGGTTCGTCCACTGAAACGGAAACCGAAATCTGTCTTTGTTGCTCCGTATTCCTTCGTGAACAAAAGGAACGCGGTTGTGAAAACAAGGGATTTCGCAATAATCTCCGCAATGATGCTTGCGGTAACGCTGATTCTGCCACCACTAAACTGTTTGGCTGTTTCAAACAATAGGAACTGGACGAGGAAAGAGGAAAAGAAGAAGATGATAAGCAATCTAACTGCGGCGTCCGCTCCCCACGGAGCCTGTAATTTTTCAATCTGAGGAATGAGTTTTTTCTTTCTGATGAGCCGTGATAACCCGTAACCGAACGCTATCAACCCGACCCCATTTGCTCCAAGAAAAAGAAGAACCGCTGCCATCTTTGATTGACTTATGTCCTGTTTCAGAATCTGTTCTTCAAATTGTAGGATTAATTCACGGTAACGCTTGGCATAATGCTTCTGTATCTCGCTTGTTTCAGTTTGAAGTTTTGGTGTAAGGTATGATGCACCTACGAACGCTACGAAAGCGAGTACTGATAGGAGAACATAAATCCGAAAGAATCTTCCCATAACCGCATCCTAAATCTCTAAACGATTATATCAAACATACGACCTCTTTAATGATAGAGAAAACGGTTTGATGAATTTCCTTGACAGATAACAATTATTCTGCTCTAATTAAGTTTTGCTTAGAAGGATAGAGGATAGGAAATGGATGCGGATTTGAAACTTCTCACAGAACCACCTGTTACATTGTTAGTGCACCCCAGAGGCTATATCGAAACTGCGCAGGCGAGAATCCTTCGTGAGCGCATAAAGGAGATTGAGAAACAGGGAATCCGCCGAATAATTTTCGACTTGACAGATGTCCAGTTCATAAGTTCGACGGGCTTGAGTTTTATGGTCACATACGCTGCATCGAAACGCGAAGAATGGGGACCTGAGCCTGTTGTTCTTGTTAACCCATCACCAACCGTTCGGGAGACAATCAAGATTCTCGGAATCGAGTCGCTATTCGTTATAGAAAAAGATATCAGGTCTGCATTCGCGCGTTACGGAATCGAAGAGACAGAATCGGAATCAAGGTGATGAATATTCCACAAACCGCTTTCATTGATGAGACGATTCTCTATTCTGGTTCACAACTTTCTCCTCACTGGATATATAAAAAACTCGGAATCAAAGGAGATGCTGCCGTTGCGTTCATCGGTCCTTGTAAGGTAGCGCTCGAATATATGGTTGACCTCGAAGACAAATGTCAGAACAGACGGATTGAAGCAGACAAAATGCTCCATTTTATCTGTGAGCATTTTGGTGTGACTTTGAATGAAATCTCTATTTTGCAGAGGTTGCTTGTTCTTCTCACTGTTGAGGGGCTTTTATCAAGAGGAGTTAAAGACTTTTCTCGCGACGGTGACGATGTATTCATCCGCGATGGTAAACTCTCAATCTCAGTTGCGACTGTTAGCCCTGTATCGGGGCTTATTCATCTTGGGTTAAACATTACGAACGAAGGAACGCCTGTTAAGACCGCCTCACTTTCTGACGCTGGAATTGAGCCAAAAGAGTTTGCTCTTGAGTTGCTCGAAAGATATCGCAAAGAATGCGCTTCGATTCTCGATTCCTCTGTCCGTGTCGTTCCGAAGATATAGTTTCAATTTCGGTTCGATGTTTATCGTTTTTAGCAGGTGACGAGGTTTAACAAGCGGTTTGGAACATAAACAGCCTTGACGATTGTTCTGTTTTTAATCGCCTCTTTGATTTTTGCCGATGATAGTGCTAATTCTTTTACGATTTTTTCGTCTGTGTCTGCCGCTACTGTGATTCTGTCTCGTATTTTTCCGTTCACTTGAATCCCTATCTCAACCACCTCCTCTTTTGCCGCTTCCTCGTCAGCAACGGGATACAGGTTCTCGAAGATTGACGGTTTATTTCCGATGAACTCCCACAACTCTTCCGCAGTATGGGGTGCAAACGGCGCAAGCAGAAGCAAGAGATTTTCAAGCACTTTGGCTAACACACTTTTTCCTGTGTTGCTTTTGTCTTTTATGATGTCTGATGCGTCAAGTTCGTTCAACAGTTCCATTAACGCCGCAATCGCGGTGTTGAACGCAAGTTTCCCTTCCAACTGCTCTCTACACCTTTTGATGGTTGAATGGAGTTTGCGCCATAAGAAGCGCTGTTTGTCAGGCAGTTTCCGCCAATCGAATTCTTGAGTGGTTTTTTCGTTGAGGTCTTTAATGTGAAGACAGCGCTCCGTAAACAGCGTCCAGACGCGTGTGAGGAATCTGCGTGCACCTGTTACGGTCTCCTCATTCCATCTGATTTCTGCATCTGAAGGAGCGGCGAAGAACATAGCGATTCTTGCCACATCGGCGCCTTCTTTTTCGACCAATTCTCTCGGCGAAACTACATTCCCTTTCGATTTCGACATCACCTCACCTTTGGAATCGAGTACCATTCCGTGATTGAATAGCCTTAACGCAGGCTCGTCGAACGGCAGATAACCCGCATCGTAAAGCACTTTCGTGAAGAAACGGAAGTAGATAAGATGTCCACAAGCGTGTTCCGCTCCGCCGATGTAAATGTCCGCTGGTAACCACGCCGCAACTTTCTCCCTCGAGAACGGCTCTTTCTCGTTTTTCGGGTCGGAATAGCGGAGATGATACCAACTTGAGCAGACGAAAGTATCCATCGTGTCAGGGTCGCGTTTTGCGTTGCCTTTGCACCTCGGACATTTCACATTCATAAATTCCGGAGAATCTGCAAGCGGCGAACGACCTTTCGGAATGAAATCGCTCTTTCCCTCAGGTAAAAGAACAGGTAAATCGGTTTCGTCAACAGGAACGGTTCCACATTTTGGGCAGTGAACCATCGGAATCGGCGCACCCCAATACCGTTGCCGCGAAATCAGCCAGTCTCTTAACCGATAGGTTACCTTGCCGCTGCCAAGCCCCCGTTTCTTCAGACTATCATTCAAACGCTTTATTCCCTCCTCTGACGATAGTCCGCTGAACTCTGCGGAGTTGACCATTATGCCGTAGTCAACATAAGCGGACTCCATCGTCGCAGTATGAGGAGCCTCCGCGTTTATAGGCTTTATCACTACTTTGATTGGAAGATTGTATTTCTTTGCAAACTGAAAATCGCGCTCATCGTGAGCTGGAACTCCCATAACCGCGCCTGTTCCGTAATGGTAAAGCACATAGTCGGCAACAAAAAGCGGTAATTTTTCTTTCGTTAGCGGATGAATCGCATATCTGCCAATGAAAACTCCTTCCTTGGGACGCTCTTCCGCTGTCCGCAGATACTCAGGCTCTTTCAATGCTTTTTCAACATAAGCGCGCACTTTCGCTTCTTCGCTTGTTCCTGTTGCCAACTTCAAGGTCAGCGGATGCTCAGGAGCGAGCACAAGAAAAGTCACACCGTAAAGCGTGTCCGCTCTCGTCGTAAAAACTTTGATTTCGTCACCTGTCTCTGATGAGAATATAACCTCTGTTCCTTCGGAGCGCCCAATCCAGTTTCGTTGCATCGTCTTGATTGGCTCAGGCCAGTCAAGGTTTTTAAGCCCTTCAAGCAGTCTCTCCGAATACGCTGTCAGTCTGAAATACCACTGTTCGAGTTCACGCTTTACAACTTCTGACTTGCATCTCCAGCAGACACCATCTATTGCCTGCTCGTTCGCAAGAACTGTCTTACAAGATGGGCACCAGTTGACATAGCCTGTTCCTCGATATGCGAGCCCCCGCTTATACATCAGGAGGAACATCCATTGCGTCCACTTGTAGTAGTCAGGAAGACAAGTAGTAACTTCTCTTTCCCAGTTAAACAGGATTCCGCACCGTTTAAGGGTCTCCTTTGAAACTGCAATGTTACCGAGTGTCCAGTCACGCGGATGCATTTTTTTCTTGATGGCGGCTTCTTCCGCAGGCAATCCGAAGGCGTCCCAGCCAAATGGATGAAGAACTCTCTTACCGCACATCATCCGATACCGCGCAACCGCATCACCAATCGAGTAGTTCCTGAAATGACCCATGTGGATGTCTCCCGAAGGGTACGCGAACATCACAAGAACATAATACTTCTCTTTGTCAGGTAGCTCAGGAGTGCGAATCAGTCCACTCCTTTCCCAGAATCTCTGCCATTTTTGGTCGAGTTCAGGCGGTGCATAACTACTCATCTTATACTTCTCCTCACTTTCTCCTTAATTTTCAAGAGAACTAAACATCTATAATTAGATAATCTCCATTTGTCAAGTTTATTCTGTGTGCCCTCCCGCTATGGAGTTGGTTTGCGTTTGGTGGCGAAAAATCTCCTCATTAACTCCGCGCATTCTTCTTTTAGGACGCCGGATTTCGTCTCACAGCGGTGGTTCAGTCGTGAATCTTGTAGAATAGAATAAAGCGATTCGACCGCTCCAAACTTCGGCTCCGTACATCCGTAGACGAGACGCTTGACTCTCGCAAGAAGAATGGCACCTGCGCACATTATACAGGGCTCGACTGTAACATAGATTGTACAATCAGGAAGTATTTTGGAGTTTAAGGCTGCGAACGCTTGGGTCAGGGTGAGAATCTCTGCATGAGCCGTCGAATCGCGAAGTTTTTCTACCTGATTGTGTGCTTTGGCTAAAACTCTTCCGTTTTGCACAATTACACAGCCTGCAGGCACTTCATCTTCATCGAGAGCCGCTTTCGCTTCCTTTAACGCTAATCTCATTATGTATTCGTCATCAAAAGAGAAGTTTTCCACTCTCTTTCTCCCATCTTCTGCGAATCAGTGTTCCTTCTTCTCCACGCATCGCCGCTTCAAGATGTTCAGCATCGGTTATTATGGCAAGCGCATCCTCTTCTTCAAGAAAGTTAAGGACCGCTTGAATCTTCGGTCCCATACTGCCCGGCGGAAAATGGCCCTCGTTGTAGTAATGGCGTAGTTCAGTCGCATTGACGCGTCGCAGAGGCGTCTGGTTCGGCTTGTTGTAGTTTAAGTACACACAGGGAACCTCAGTAAGGATGATGAATATATCCGAATGTATACTGACTGCAAGTAGGGCGGATGCGAGGTCTTTGTCAATAACCGCTTCGATTCCCTCATAATCGTCTTTATCGTTTTTCCATATAGGCACACCACCGCCACCGAGTGCAATCACTATGTTCCCTTGCCTGCAAAGGTCTCGTATCATATACCTTTGGACGATCTTAATCGGTTTCGGAGAAGGAACAACGCGCCGCCATCCGCGCCCTGCATCCTCCATCACCGTCCAGTTGCGCTCCTTCGCTAACCTCTTCGCTTCCTCTTCTGTTAAGAAAGGCCCCACAGGCTTTGTCGGATTCCTGAACGCAGGGTCATCTTTGTCAACGAGTACCTGTGTTATCATCGTAACTACATAGACATTTCTCATATTATATCTGCGCAGTTCGTTTAAGAGAGCCTGTTGCAGAATGTAGCCCATAGAGCCTTCCGAATAAGCAACGCAAACATCTAACGGCATCGGCGGTACAATTTGCGCCGCCATTTCGTTCTGTATCAGCAAGTTCCCTACCTGCGGACCATTCCCATGGGTGATAACGAGATTAAACCCTGCTGTAATAAGCGGAAATATATGTTTCGTAATCTTTGCCGCATTCCTTTCTTGTTCTTGAATCGTCCCTTTCTCCCCTTTGAGTGTAAGGGAATTACCACCAAGTGCGAGAACACACATCTTACCTCTTGCATACGAATCAAACATCAATACTGCCTCCTTTTTGTCAGGTTTCATATTATACAATAGAGCAAAGACGAACTCCAAATTGAAGTGCCGAATCATAAGTCGGTGCCAAGAACTAGAAAAAGTTTAAAAAAGAAAAATAAAGCGGGCTGAGTGCTTTCTTTCAGGTGGGACGCGCACCCAGCCCGCTTTTTAAGAGGTAGGGATTATCTCTCATCCTTCTCAATCTTCGTTATGTCTATCATCCTTGTTGCACCGACAGGTTTGGCATCCTTTTCATTCACTCGGAGATAACGGTAGTAGATTTCAAGCGTCAAAGCGTTGATGGCGGTCGAGTAAACCCTTCCACCAACCATCCCCCACTTGCCAATCGGGTCCCATGAACCATCAGCGCAACCCATTCGCCTCTGCGTCTCCAAAAGTGCCTTCTTCATAGCCGCATTCCAATCCTTCCAAGGCTGTCCACCATACTGGAACATCGCATAT
>Ga0123519_10000617_pt1 | contig 62285 bp, 66 predicted proteins | sample YelNatPaOPRAMG02_FD_87396 | JGI IMG/M metagenome (GOLD analysis project Ga0123519, IMG submission 87396) | Hot spring microbial communities from Yellowstone National Park - Yellowstone National Park OP-RAMG-02 (version 2) | ecosystem: Environmental > Aquatic > Thermal springs > Hot (42-90C) ...
AAATATCAAAGCACAAAATTCAAAATAAATTTCAAGCACCAAATTCAAAACTTTTGTTTTAAATTTTAGATTTTAAATTTATTTTGTGCTTTGAATTTTGGATTTTGAATTTACTAGTCTGCTCCTTCTCCGCTGTGCTGCACCTCAGCGCCTTTTTGGCACTTACGTACAATCACGCGTTTTAAAGTTATATATTTATCAACCAGCTCTTTATTATTTACTGCATTAAGTTGCTTAAAAAGAAAATCAAATTTCTCTTCAACCTCTTTAGCGATTGCTTCTCTTGTTTCTTTAGGTAAACCCATAATCTCTTTCTTAAATGGACCTAAGGCTTTTTTTCTGGTCTTATAAATAAATTGTTCTTCCGTCTCAGTCTCTTTTCTTTCATCAATAGCATTTACTTTTAGCCATTCATAAATTTTCTGTCTTAAATTCTGCGGAAAATATTTACTTTCATAAATCATATTCTGAAACTCAGTTGCTAAATGAATCTCACAGGTTTCAGTTTCAGGGAATTTTCCAAATGCTTCCGCAGGTAAAGTGGATGCACCATGTTGGACTGCTCCTGCCAAACCAAATTCTTCTCGGGCAATCTTAGAGAGTGTCCGTAATGTCTCAAAATCAATATTTACTTTGGCAATTGAGCCATCGGGCAGAACTAATCCTCCGTGAGTAGTTCCAGTTTGAACTGAAATCTTACTTATCCCACTGTAGCCCTTACGCAATCTTTCCTTAAAACCTGCCATAAAGGCACGCAATTCTTCGGGAGTTGAATTCTTGCCTCCTACTTCTCCAATTTCGCCTCCCACCGAAATCTCAATACCCCTTGGCTGGATTCTTCGGATAAATTGGGTAAGTTTTGCGCAAACTTCATAATTTAAATACTGTTGTTTTTTAATTTCCGATTTAGTTAAATCTACTAATGTAGAAGAATCGATATCAATATTATAGAATCCTGCTGCTACAGCCTGAGAAATCAAATCTTTTAAATTATTCATTTCTTTTTCAGGTTCTTCTTTAAATTTTTTTAAATTTAGCTGGAAATGGTCTCCTTGAATAAAGACTGGCCCTGTAAAGCCTTCTTTTATGGCCGCGGCTAAAACTACGCTAGAATATTCTATGGGTGCTTGATTCGTATAGCCCATCTCAGATTTGGCAATTTCAAAAATAAAAGTTCCAGAATTATTTTTTTGGGCAACCCTAAATATTGCTTTGGCTAAATCGTAAGTTAATGTCCTTAAATTTATTGCTGGTACAGTAAAACCACCAAATTCGCCTCTTCCGCGCGCAAGATAAAATTGATGAATACTGGAAGGATAAATTCCTTTTTTATAAGCCAAAGTAAAAATCTTTTTTGCCAAAACCATTTTTCTTTCTAAATCATCACTCATTACTAAATCCATTACTAATAAATCAATATCAAGCGGTCTTCTTGCCATATTTTGCCCCTTTTTTAAGTTAATATTTTTACCATTTTATATAAACCTTCTACATCCCACTTTTTCTGCTTAATTGCTTCGGAAAAATCAACTTTTGTAATTTCACCTTTACTTAAACCCACTGCTTTTGCAGTTTCACCTTTTAATAAACTATCTAAAGCTTCTTTGGCAAATAAAATCGCTAATCTTCTACTTACTGCCGTAGGTCGGCCGCCTCTTTGAATATGACCTAAAACAATGGCGCGCGTCTCTAAAGTCGTTAAATCATTTATCTTTTTAGCAATACTTTGGGCTGAACCTGCGCCTTCGGCTACCACAATAATCCAGGAAATCTTTCCTCTTAAATTACCCTCTACAATATCATGACAAATCGTCTCTAAATTGTATTCTCTTTCCGGAATAATTACTTCTTCACAGCCACCGGCTAAAGCTACATTTAAAGCAATAAAGCCTGAATTCCTTCCCATTACTTCTACCACAAAGATTCTTTCCATTGAGGTAGCAGTATCACGAATCTTATCTAATGCATCTAAGGCAGTATTAATTGCGGTATCTACTCCAAAAGTCATCTCAATCCCATTTATATCATTATCAATTGAAGCCGCCACTCCCATACAAGGTACTTTATACTCTTTATAAAATTCATTACAAGCAGTAAAACTTCCATTTCCGCCAATTACAATCATTGCCTCAATATTATATTTTTTTAAGGTACCAAAAGCGCGCATTCTTCCTTCTTTAGTCTGAAATTCTAAACAGCGAGCAGTCTTTAAGATAGTACCCCCTTCATTAATAATTCCTGAGACCGAGCGATGGTCTAAAATTTTTAATTCCTCATTAATTAAACCCCACCAACCCCGAAATACTCCCATTACTTCTAATTTATTATATATTCCATAACGCACAATTGTGCGAATCGCGGCATTCATTCCGGGAGAGTCTCCTCCGGTAGTTAAAACTGCAATCCGTTTCATCTCAATCCCTATAAAAAATTATGTTCCTGCCTGCCAACTCGAAAGATATTTTTTTTGCTCTTTAGTTAAATTATCTATTTTTATCCCTAATGATTTTAATTTTAGTTCCGCAATTTTTTTATCTATCTGTTCTGGTACTTTATATACCTTTTTTTCTAATTTCTGATAATTTTTTACAATATATTCTACAGCTAATGCCTGATTGGAAAAACTCATATCCATTACCTGCGCAGGATGTCCCTCAGCAGAAGCTAAATTAATTAATCTACCTTCTCCTAAAAGATATAACCGCCTGCCATCGCCTAAAAGATATTCATCCACAAACTCACGCAGACGCCTTTTTCTTTTGGCTAATTTCTCTAATTCTTTAATCTCTATCTCCACATTAAAATGACCGGCATTAGCCAAAATTGCTCCATCTTTCATTAAAAGAAAGTGTTCTTTGCGAATCACGCTTGTGTCTCCAGTCGTAGTGACAAAGATATCTCCTAATTTAGCCGCTTCTTTTATCGGCATAACCTGATATCCATCCATCGCTGCCTCTAATGCGTGCAGGGGCTCTACTTCGACAATAATTACATTTGCACCCATACCTTTTGCGCGCATCGCCAGTCCCTTTCCACACCAACCATAACCGCAGACAACAAAATTAGCTGCCGCTATTAATTTATTTGTTGCGCGCATAATTCCATCAATGGTAGATTGACCAGTACCATAACGATTATCAAAAAGATGTTTAGTTTGCGCATCGTTTACCGCAATAATTGGATATTTAAGTTTTCCTTCTTTTTCTAAAGCACGCAATCTAATTACCCCCGTTGTTGTCTCTTCTGTTCCGCCCATAATATTATGGTGAACGTTAAACGGCAAACTATGAACTGTACTTACTAAATCTGCACCGTCATCCATGGTAATATTTGGTTTTATACTTAAAGCGGATTTTATATGTTTATAATAAGTAGCTTTATCTTCTCCTTTTATGGCAAATACCGGAATTTTTAAATCTTTTACTAAAGAAGCAGCGACATCATCTTGAGTAGATAAAGGATTTGAGGCACAAAGTGCAAGCGAAGCTCCCCCTGATTTTAAAGTCTCCATTAAAACTGCAGTTTCCGAAGTTACGTGTAAACAAGCCGAAATTTTAATCCCTGATAAGGGTTTTTCTTTTTTAAAACGCTCTTTAATTAAGCCCAAAACTGGCATATTATTTTTTGCCCACTCAATGCGTAATTTACCTTTTTTGGCTAATTTAATATCTTTAATCTCACTATACACAATTACTCCTTCTTTAAACTTTACGTTTTTCGCTTTACACTTTACGTTTTCTACAGCCTTCTAGCTTGTCTTTTTAGATTCTCTATTTTATCTGTCTTTTCCCAACTAAACTCAGGCTCATTCCTTCCAAAATGTCCATAGCAGGCGGTCTTTCTATAAATTGGCCGAAGAAGCTCTAAAGATTTAATTATTCCGCGGGGAGTAAGGTCAAAATTATCCTGAATAATTTTTACAAAAGAAGCGTCTTTAATTTTACCTGTACCAAAAGTATCAACCATAATCATTAAAGGCTCAGCCCGACCAATTACATAAGCAAGCTGCACCATACATCGGTCAGCTAAACCACTCGCCACAAAATTTTTGGCAATGTATCTGGCCATATAGGCAGCAGAACGGTCTACCTTAGTAGGATCTTTTCCTGAAAAAGCACCTCCTCCGGGAGCAATTACTCCTCCATAAGTATCAACAATAATTTTTCTTCCGGTCATTCCTGTATCTGACTGAGGACCACCAATTAAAAATTTACCAGTTTCATTTACATAATATTTTGTATTTTTATCTAAATATTCTTTGAGAATAGGTTTAGCAATTACCTCAATTAATTCCTGACGCGCTTTTTTGGTAATTTTTTCTCCGGTAGAATCTAAGATTTCCTCTGTATGCTGACAAGCCAAAACCACAGAATCTATCCGTTTAGGAATGCCGTTTTGATATTCTACGGTTACCTGAGACTTCCCATCCGGTCCTAAATATTTTAAAATCCCTTTTCTTCTTACCTCTGCCATCCTCCTGACTAATTTATGCGCCAGCATAATTGGTAAAGGCATCAGTTCCGGAGTCTCCCGGCAGGCATAACCCACCATCATTCCTTGGTCTCCTGCTCCGCCTTTATCTACACCTTGGGCAATATCCGGAGATTGATTATGGATAGTATTCACTATTGCGCAGGTATGATAATCAAAGCCATATTTAGGATGAGTATAGCCAATCTCTTTTAAGACGCAACGCACCAGATTATGGATATCAACATAACAGTTAGTAGTAACCTCTCCTCCCACAATTAGCAGCCCCATCGTCACATAAGTCTCACAAGCAACGCGGGCTTTTTCTGGTTCTTTGTCATTTAACAAAATCTGGTCTAAGATAGCATCAGAAATCTGATCACAAACCTTATCAGGATGTCCTTCCGCTACTGATTCCGAAGTAAAAAATCGTTTATCTTCTCTCATATTTCTCTTTTGCCTCCTGATAAATTTTATGATGTCCAATATCATACCAAGATTTACTAAAGGAAAAACCGTAAACTTTATCTTTTTTACTTAACCATTCAATATAAAAACCCAATGCATCTTTTTTATCTTTATTCTCTTTTAAATATCGCCTAATAAAGGCTAAACTCTCTTTAGGAAAATAATAAAGACACATGGCTACCAAATTAGAGAAAGGATGCTTTGGTTTTTCTTTAAAATCAACTACCTGCTTAAAGCGGTCTAACTTTAAAACCCCATAAAGACTTGCTTTATTTTTATCTTTTATATCATAGACACCTATCGTAACATAAGGGGATTTCTTCTTTGCAAAATAAATAAAATCTTTTAAATTTCCTTCGAATAAGTTATCTGCCCCAATTACTAATAAATCATCTTTAATTTGCTTTTTTCTAATTACAAAATCTATATCCCCAATGGCACCTCTACGATGTTGATAATCTTTGGTTAAATCGTTTACTAAACTTAAATTCTGAATATCCTTTTTTGTTTTTAACCATTTTCTAAAAATTTTAATAAATCTTTGATTGGTTACCACAATAATCTCATTTGGCTGTTCTAAATCTTTTATTTTATCAATAATAAAATCAATTAAAGGTCTCTTACCTATCTTTAATAACGGCTTAGGATATTGGTGGGTTAAAGGATAGAGTCTTGTACCGTAGCCAGCGGCTAAAATTAATGCCTTCATCAGTTTAATTTTTTGCTAATTCATTTTTTAAATAAGTAATCCTTTCAACCGGTGTTGGATCAATTTGATAAAGTATGGCTAGATAAAAAGAGAGAAAATCGCCCATATAAATCAAAGAAAATATTCTACTTAATAGATTCCTCCCTTCTGAATAAAGCTCGATTATCTCTATCTCTTCTTTTTTAAATATCTGTTTAGTAATCTCTATTCTTTTGTTAACTCTTGGATGAACAAGATTATCCCGTAAAAGAAGGACGATAAAATTTTTAAACATTTTTTTAGGATTCTGCCAGCCGACAATCTCATTATGATTCATCTCCGGAAAAAAGTGACTGGAGGCAAGACATTTTGCATTTTCATTAAGCTGACAACGCAATCTTACTGCACAGACATCAAAATTTACTGAGGCAGAATAAATGAAAACTATTTTATTAAAAATTTTAGAGGCAATATATTTAGCAGGATTCTCTTTTAGGCCTCTTTTAGGATTAATTTTTTCTTTTAGTTTAGTTAAATCTTCAATCAATTCTTTTATCAAATTATCAACTTCTTTAATAAGCCCTAACCTGGCTAAAATACATAAGGGAATAATACTTAGATAACCCAAAGATGCTCGGGGTGGTAAATCTTTAGGTATTTCGATAAAAGTAATCTTTTCTTTTAAAGCATATTCTTTTAAGATCCCTCCCGAAGAGATAATAATAATAGAAGCATTCTTTTCTTTTGCCTGTTGATAAGCACTAATTGTCTCCTCAGTATTTCCGGAATAACTAATAATAAATACAAGCGTCTTATCATCCACAAAATTAGGTAAATCATATTCACGAAAGACTAAAATTGGTAGTTTACTTTCAAAATATAAATAGGACCTTACTAAATCTGCGCCGATACTAGAACCGCCCATACCCGAAAATAAAATTTTTGTAAAATCCTGTTTGGGGATTAATATTTGAGCATTACGAGCAAGCTCTTGCGCTATCTTACATTGTAAAGGAAAATCAAGTAATAAATCTAACATATTTGATTTATCAAATTTCTTTATATTCGGGATGGTCAAATTAGTTTTCATTTTAAAACTTCCCTTAATTTTTGTTGACTAAATTCTTCTACCTCTTTTGCGCTAGCTAACCTAAGTGCCTCTTTAGCAATTTCTTGTGCTTGAGAGAAAGTCACCGCACGAATTATATATTTTACTTCTGGAATAACTAAAGGAGGCATGCTAAATTCATCTAAACCTAAACCTAATAGAATTAAAACTAAAGATGGTTCACTTGCCATCTCTCCACACATCCCTACCCAGATACCTGCGTCATGGGCAGCAATAACTATATTTTTAATCATCCTTAAAACTGCTGGATGTGCAGGTTCATATAAATAGGCGACTTTTTCGTTACTGCGGTCAACTGCTAAAGAATATTGAATAAGGTCATTGGTGCCAATACTAAAAAAATCTACCTCTTTTGCCAAGATATCCGCAGTAATTGCTGCGGATGGCACCTCAATCATTGCTCCGATTTCTAAATTCTCATCAAAAGGAACTCCTTCTTTTTTTAATTCGGCTTTGGCCTCTTCTAATATCTGATTTGCTTGCCTTAACTCTTCGATACCGGAAATCATCGGATACATTAATTTTAATTTTCCATGTATAGAGGCGCGCAGGATAGCGCGCAATTGTACTTTAAATATATCTGGCCGAGCAAGACAGAAACGGATTGCCCGCCAACCTAAAAATGGTTGCATCTGTTGTGGTATTTCAAGTTGAGAAAGAAATTTATCGCCTCCTAAATCTAAAGTACGGATAATCACCGGATACGGATTCATCATTTCAGCAACATAACGATAAGCCTGATAATGTTCTTCTTCAGTTGGTAGGTCATTGCGATTCATATAAAAAAATTCCGTGCGGTAAAGACCTATCCCCTCTGCTCCGTGTAGCTTCACCGCGTCTACTTCTTCAGGCAACTCAATATTAGCACTAATCTCTACATTTTTACCATCTAAGGTAACCGCAGGCAAATCTTTTACCAAAAAGAATTTTTCGACAATGCTTTTCTGTTTTTCTAATTCCTGCTGATAAAGGTTTAAGGTTTCGCTATCCGGATCAACAATTACTATTCCTAAATTACCGTCAACAATGAGTAAATCATCGACTTTAACCTTTGTAGTTATACCCTCAATTCCTACTACTGCGGGAATCTCTAAGGATTTAGCCATAATCGCAGTATGAGAAGTTTTACCACCAATGTCAGTAACAAATCCGCCGACATTTTGCTTATGCATCGCGGCAGTATCTGAAGGAGAAAGATCATGTGCAACTACAATTACCCTTTCTTTTAAATCCTCTAAACCGCTTTTCTTTTTTCCTAATAAATTGCGTAAGATTCTTTTACCCACATCATTTATATCTGCTGTGCGTTCTTTTAAATACTCATCTTCAATTTTATAAAAAACCTCCGTATATTTCTTTAAAACTTCAGAGAAAACATAAGCAACATTAAGTAATTCTTTTTTTAAGCGCGAGATTACCTCCTCAATAAGCATGCGGTCTTCTAAAACCAAAAGATGCGCATCAAATATTTCGGCTTCATCTTGTCCTAATTCATCAGCAATACGTTTTTGTAAATCAATAATTTCACGCCGTGTCTTAATTAATGCCTCTTCAAATAATTGGATCTGTAAAGGTATCTGGTCTTGACTAATCGATTCCTTAGGAATGATAAATTCCTCTTTTCCTAACTTAAATGCCTTACCAATCACTATTCCCGGTGAAGCAGGGATTCCTTTAAGTTTTATCATTTTTTTTCTTCGTTACTTAAAATCTTTTCTAATTCTAAAATTGCCTCTTGCGCATCTTGGCCTTCTGCCTCAATAATTATTTCGCTACCTTTTTCTGCACCCAGCATAAGAATCCCCATAATTGACTTTCCATTTACCGCTTCTTTCTCGTACTTAACAGTAATGCGTGAATCAAACTTATTAGCTACCTGAACAAATAAAGCAGCCGGACGGGCATGTAAACCTTGTTTATTTTTTACCACTAACTTTTTCTTTACTAGCGTCATATTTCTTATTTAAATCTCTTCCATTAATCCTAATATAATCTTGGCTAATTTTATGGGGTCATGTCTTACCAAATCATCAGAAACCGCCAGTTCCTCAGCAATTACGGTATAACCCATTTTTTTAATCTTATCTATATCACAGACCACCGGATAAGCATTTTCTAAGGCATAACGTCTTAAGACCGCTTCAGGAATAGAGCCACTATTTACAATACAGTAATCAAATATCCGGGGATGACTATGTTCAACAATTGCCTTAACATGGTCGGAAACAGTATAACCTGTAGTTTCGCCTGGCTGGGTCATAATATTACACACATAGACCTTGATCGCTTCAGAGGCCACAATATTATCAGTAATCTCTTTAATCAAAAGATTAGGGATGATACTGGTGTATAATGAGCCAGGACCTAAAACAATAACCTCTGCCTCCTCAATCGCTTTTACTGCCTCAGGAGTAGCGGGTGATTGGGTAGGTTTAAGAAAAACTTTATCTATCGGGAGATTAACCTGAGGAATCTTGTCTTCACCCTCAGTGATTGAGCCATCTTGAAAAGAAGCTACTAATGATACATTATTTAATGTAGAAGGAACAACCCTTCCCCTCAGAGCCAAGACTTTACTCGTTTCTTTAATTGCTTTTTCAAAATCTCCAGTCAGCTGAGTCATTACTGTAATAAAAAGATTTCCAAAACTATGTCCCGCAAACTCTGAATTTTGGTCAAAGCGAAATTGGAATAAGTCCCGCATCAATGCAGGTGCATCTGCTAAAGCCACCAGGCAATTGCGGATATCTCCCGGAGGCAATATATCAAACTGCTGTCTTAATCTTCCTGAAGAACCACCACTATCTGCGACTGTAACTATCGCAGTAATATTAGAAGTAAATTCTTTAAGACCAGATAATAACATAGATAAACCTGTTCCGCCTCCTACTGCTACCACCTTTGGACCTCGACCGATTTGTTTCATATGATAAAGCATATCTACCAACTCATTATCTTTAGAGGTAGGGATAAAAACAGAAATAAGAGAACGATTTATTCTTCTTATACCTAATGTCAAAATAATTATGCCCGAAAGCAAAGAGATTATATCTAATATCTTCAGAATCGGATATTCTTCTGATTGAAGATTATTATAAGCAATCGCGATTAAAATCACCCCTAAACCAATTACTCCTATCCAACGTTTTATCCCTATACCCGGATAAAGCCATTTATATAAAGTCTTAAATTTTTCTTTTAAGGTTATAGACTCAAATCTTTTTCTCATCTTCCTGAGCAATTATATTTATCACTGCCTTCTCATCTATACAGGCACGCAGATTATCGCGGAAGAATTTATCTTTAAGTAGACGCGAAATACGGGCGAGCGCCTTAAGATGGGGACCTGCCGAATCTTGAGGAGCCACAAGCAAAAAGAATATATACGCTGGCTCTCCATCTAAGGAGTCAAAATCAACGCCTTTTTTGGAGAGCCCAAAAGCAGCCACCAATTTTTCCACACCTTCAATTTTAGCATGGGGTATTGCTACACCTTGGCCAATGGCGGTTGAACCTAAAGCTTCTCTTGCCATCAAGGCATCAATAAGTTGATTATAATAACGTTTATCTATTTCACCCGCATTAACTAAAGCATCTACTAACTCTTTAATTACCCCTTCTTTTTTCGTCGCTTTAATATCCATCACAATTGCCTTTTTAGATAAAAAATCCATAATCTTCATCTTAAATCTCTCCTCGTATAATATGAGTTGTAATCATTTAATCACCAATAACCAAACGTAGGTTTGGAATTTGGTGATTGGTTATTTATATCTGCCTTTCTTTATTTCTTAAGCGGGAGACGGGATTCGAACCCGCGACAACAACGTTGGCAACGTTGCACTCTACCAACTGAGTTACTCCCGCATAATTTTGTCAAGACATCATGCCAGATCTACACACGCTACAATCCAATAACGCAATAACCCTATAACGAAAATATTGCGGACGGAGGGAGTTGAACCCCCAAGACATTTCTGTCACAAGGTCCTAAGCCTTGTGCGTATGCCAATTCCGCCACGTCCGCTTCTTTTATATTGTCATATTGCTAAACTTTTATCTTGCCATACTACCCAAAAACAATATAACAATATAACAATTTATTAATGAGCCACCCGCGACTCGAACGCGGCACCGACGGCTTAAAAGGCCGTTGCTCTGCCTGATGAGCTAGTGGCCCATTTTAAATTTAAAACTCAAGTATTTCTTTTTCTTTATTTTTTAATAATTCATCTATCTGGGCAATATATTTATCCACAAACTTCTGCAATTCATCGATACCGCGAAATTTATCATCTTCAGAAATCAATTTATCTTTTTCCAATTTCTCCAATGTTTCCTTAGCTTCCCTTCTAATTGTGCGCAAAGATATCCGCCCTTCCTCCGCCATTTTATGTACCAGCTTTACCAGTTCTTCGCGTCTTTCTTTAGATAAAGGCGGAATGGAAAGACGGATTAACTTACCATCGTTAGAAGGGGTAATCCCTAAATTTGATTTCATAATTGCCTTTTCAATCTCAGGAATCGCGGTTGGATCCCAAGGCTGAATCACAATAAGATTAACTGCCGGTATAGAAATCGAAGCCAGTTGTTTAAGCAATGTAGGAGTTCCGTAATAATCAATGTGCAAACCTTCTACTAAACCGGGATGGGCTCTTCCGGTTCTTACTTCCAAAAATTCTCGGTTCATCGCTTCTATCGCCTTCTTCATTTTTTCTTCGGCATTATGGAGAACTTCTTTAACTTTCATACCTGCCCCCCTTAAAAATACGTTTCTGCTAACTTAAAGGTTAAATTCTAAATCCGAAATCCTAATTTCTAAACAAATCCCAAATCCTAAATCCCAATCTTTTAGACAAGGTAAGTTTGGGATTTAAAAAATTGGGATTTAGATATTATTTAGGATTTAGTGCTTGGAATTTAGGATTTATTTTCATTTTAAGTTAACAGTATCAAAAATACTCTTTAACAAACTACTGTCCCAATTTTTTTACCTAAAACTACCTGTTTAATATTGCCTTCTTTATTAAGATTGAAAACAACAATGGGCAATTTATTATCCATACATAGACTCACCGCAGTTGCATCCATAACCTTTAGTCCTTTATTAAGCACTTCAATATATCTTAATTTACTAAATTTCTTTGCATTTTTTACCTTTAAGGGATCTGCTGAATATACGCCGTCTACTTTTGTGGCTTTTAAGATTGCATCCGCCCCAATCTCCATTGCCCTTAAGGCGGCAGCGGTATCGGTAGTAAAATAGGGATTACCCGTTCCTGCCACAAATATCACTACCCGCCCTTTTTCTAAATGTCTAATTGCCCGACGACGAATATATGGCTCAGCTACTCTTTGCATTTCAATCGCCGTCATTACCCGCGTAGGCACATCCATCTTTTCTAATACATTCTGCAGTGCCAATCCATTAATCACTGTCGCTAGCATTCCCATATAGTCAGCAACACTACGGTCCATATCTAGACCCGCAGAATCTACATTTTCTTGACCCCGAAAAATATTTCCTCCTCCCAAAACAATCGCCACTTCTACATCTAAATTTCTTATCTCCTTTATTTGCCGTGAAAGTGAAAATAAAACCTCTGGGTCTATCCCATGTTGTCTTTTACCCTGCAAAGCTTCACCGCTTAATTTTAGAACAATTCGTTTATAAATGGGTTTTGGGTTCATTCTCCTAATTTATAACGCGCAAACCGACGAATAATGATATGTTCATTAAATTTGGCGACTAAACTTCCTAAATAATCTTTTATGGTTATATTGGGATCTTTAATAAAAGCCTGCTCTAAGAGGCAGTTTTCTTTATAAAATTGCTCCTTATCTTTTTCTTTTTCAATTATCTCTTTAGGGACATCTTCTTTATTTATATATTTTGGTTCAGTGGCGGCAATCTGCATTGCAATATCTTTAGTAAATTGACAAAAATCACTATTTTTTGCCACAAAATCGGTCTGACAATTAATCTCTACCAACACTCCAATTTTATTTCCAAAGTGGACATAAGCATCAATCCTTCCTTCGCGGGCGAGTCTATCCTTTTTTTTGATTACTTCTAAACCCCATTTAATTAATAATTCCTTTGCCTTTTTTAAATCTCCTTCTGCCTCTATAAGCGCCTTTTTGCAATCGCTGATACTGGCAGAAGTCTCATTTCTTAATTCTTTTATTAGCTCTACGGTTATCTTCATTTTTAACCTCTGGTATAATTTTTTAGGTATAATTTGAATTTTATATCTGATTACAGAGATTTTTAGAAGATTACATAGATTTACTTTCGGAAATCCAATCTCTGTAATCTGTTCTTAATCATTGTAATTAGACCTCCTTATTGTTTCTCTTTATAGGATGTCTTTATATTTTTTTCTTTGGGCGACCTTTTTCTTCTTGAGTCGCACGTGTTCTTATCTTTTTTAAGGGCCGCAGCTCATCTTGACTATCCGCAGTCTCAATCATCTCTTCAATCTCTTTTATCTTCATTTCTTCTTCAGGAAGAATCTCTACTTCTGGCATCTTCTCTTCTTTCATTTCAATTTTTGTTTCCGAAAGATAAGATAAAAACCTCTTCCTCCCTTCAATTATTGTATCCGCAATCAAGTGAGCAATTAAACTTATGGATTTAGTTGCATCATCATTGCCAGGAATAGGATAATCAATTAAATCAGGATTGGAATTAGTATCAATAAGCCCAACTACCGCGATTCCTAAACGCCTTGCCTCTCTGACCGCGGTTTCTTCTTTCTGCGTATCTACCACAAAAATGGCTTTGGGCAGGCGTTCCATTTGGACAATGCCGGAAAAATCTTTTTTTAATTTAGTTAATTCCTTCTCTAAGCGAGCTACTTCTTTTTTAGTAAGTTTTTCATAAGTGCCATCAGTCTGCATCTTCTCTATCTCTTTTAAACGGTTAATACTTTTCTTAATCGTAGAAAAATTGGTTAGGAGTCCACCTGGCCAGCGTTCAGTTACATAATACATACCTGCGCGGGTTGCTTCTTGGCGAATTGCCTCCTGGGCCTGTCTTTTTGTGCCCACAAATAAGACCATTTCCCCTTTAGAAGTGATATCTAATAAAAAATCTCTTGCGCGGTTAAGGCACTCTTCAGTCTTTTCCAAATCAATAATATAAATATTACTTCTTTCTCCAAAAATATATTTTTTCATTTTCGGGTTCCAACGCGAAGTCTTATGTCCAAAGTGTACCCCTGCTTCTAAAAGCTGTTTAATTAATTCTGTAGGCAAGGCTTAATCCTCCTTTTTAAATTTTAAGATAAACAATTATTATAACATAAATTTTTAAAAAATTAATTCTATTTTTGCAACTCCTGCAATTGATAAAGCCGTTTATAAAGACCGTCTTTTTTTAATAATTCCTCATGCCTGCCTTCTTCAATAATTTTACCTGTATCTAATACTACTATCCGATGGGCATCCTTTACTGTTGAAATTCGGTGAGCAATAATAAATACGGTTCTACCCGCCATAAGTTTCTCTAAAGCCTCTTTTACAATAAGTTCTGCTTCTGAATCTAACTGAGAAGTCGCCTCATCCAAGATTAAAATAGCAGGATTTTTGAGTATAGCCCGGGCAATCGCAATCCGCTGTCTTTCTCCACCTGAGAGTTTCATGCCTCTGTCTCCAATAATTGTCTGATAACCTAAAGGCAAATTTTTAATAAAATCATGGGCAGAGGCTTTTTTTGCTGCTTCTTCTATCTCCTCTAAGGAAGCCGTGGGTTTTCCGTAAGCGATATTATCTTTAATTGTATCATTAAAAAGAATTGTCTCCTGAGTAACAATTCCAATTTGCTGACGTAATGATCTAAGAGTCAATTCCTTAATATCTATCCCATCAATTAAAATCCTACCTTGCTGGGGATCATAAAAACGCGGGATTAAATCTACTAAAGTAGTCTTACCTACACCACTTAAGCCCACAATCGCCAAAATCTCTCCTTTTTTTACTTCTAAATTAATCCCCTTTAAAATCGACTGATGGTCATAACTGAACCAAACATCTTCAAAAACAATGTTATTTTTAAAAACCTCCAATTCTTTTGCATCTGGTTTCTCTTTTACGGTAACAGTTGCATCCAAAACTTCATAAATACGAGTTGTAGCGGCTAATGCCTGTTGAGTAATAGAATTAACCTGACTTAATTTTTTAATTGGCCGAATCAAAGACAGAAGCGCCGCCATAAACAAAGTAAAAACCCCAAAAGAAAGTTCACCTAAAATAACCTTTCGTCCACCATAATAAATTACAAAAAGGGCAGCTACCACACCAATAAGCTCTGAGACACTACCCAAGATAAGCGTATTTTTTATCGTCTTCATGGAAATTTTATAATAATCCTGATTCTGTCCCTTAAATTTAGTAATTTCTTTTTTCTCCATACAAAAGGCACGCACGATTCTTACGCCAATTAAAGTCTCGACTAATAAAGAATTTATATCTGCCATTTTTTCCTGCGCCCTTATGCTAAGTTTGCGCAATTTTTTCCCCACCACTAACATCGGGATAACTACCAAGGGAGGTATACTCATACAAATTAAGGCCATCCTCCAGTTGATAAAAATAATTAGTATAATATAAGCCAATAACTCTAAAGATTGGTATACCAAATCTGTAAGAGCATAAGAGACTGCATTTTCTACTAACCTTACATCATTAGTTATACGGGAAACTAACTCCCCTGTTTTTTTATTAAGATAATAGTCTAAAGAAAGAATTTGGATTTTTTCATAGATTAAGTTGCGAATATCCCGAATTACCCTCTGGCCAACATCGGACATAATATAAGAATGAAGAAATTCAAAAAAAGCCCGCATTAATAAAGCCAAGGGAACAATGACAAGAAGAAGCGAAAGAACCTTAAGCGGAGAAAGGCTATTTAAATAATTTAATATATTTTCTATAAACAAAGGAAATCTTCTTCCGGCCAAAACTATGGGCTTATTAGTAAAAACTCGATCAATAATCGGAATGATTGTACTTAAACGAAAAACATCAAAAAGGGTTACCATCCCCATACATACCGCTGATAAAAATAACCTTGCATAATACGGTCTTACAAACTTAAGTAATTTTCTATAATTATTCATCCGCATTCCTTTTTTATTATTAAATAGATTTATTAATATATCATATTCATTGACTTTTGTCGAGTATTTTGGTATTATCCTTTTTATGCGTAAAATAAAAGTAGGAGTAATTGGCGTAGGACATTTAGGAAGTATCCATGGCAAAATCTATAAAGAAATCGAAAATTGTTCTTTGGTTTGTGTCTGTGATATTAATCAAGAACGTTTAGATAAAGCCACCCAAGAATTAGATGTTTTAGGTTATTCTGACTATAAAGAACTATTAGGTAAGGTAGAGGCAGTAAGCGTTGCAGTCCCCACCAAACTTCATTTTGAAGTTGCTCAATATTTTTTAAAAAACAAAATTCACACTTTAGTAGAAAAACCCTTTACTTCTAATCTCAAAGAAGCGGATATATTAATTAAGCTTGCCCAAAAAAATAATTGTATTTTACAAGTAGGCCATATTGAAAGATTTAATTCAGCATTTTCTGCTACTAAGAACCTGATTAAAGAACCAAAATTTATTGAATGCCATCGTTTAAGTCCATTTCTTAAACGCTCTTTAGATGTAGGAGTAGTTTTAGATTTAATGATTCATGATATCGATATTGTCTTGGGCCTGGTAAATTCACCCCTTAAGAAAATTGAAGCAGTGGGTGTGCCTGTATTAACTCCACATGAAGATATTGCTAATGCCCGTCTTATTTTTAAAAATGGTTGTGTCTGTAATTTAACTGCCAGCCGCATTTCAGATGAGATAATGCGTAAAATCCGTATCTTTTTAAAAGATGCTTATATCTCTTTAGATTATAAAAATGAATTGGCCTTTATCTATAAAAAAACTGCTGATGAAATTACTAAAGAACCTTTGCCTATTGAAAAAGAAGAACCTTTAAAGAAGGAACTTACTTCTTTTATCGAATGCATCTTACAAAATAAAACCCCTTTAGTTGATGGCAGAGTTGCCCGCCAAGCCATTTCTGTAGCCCTTAAAATTACAGAAGAAATATGGAAGAACCTAAAAAAATTTTTATAATTGCTGGCGAGCCCTCAGGAGACCTGCATGCGGCAAATTTAGTTAAAGCCCTCAAAAGCCTAGATTCTGCTTTAGATTTTATAGGTGTGGGAGGAAACTTAATGCAGGAGGCAGGAGTTAAAATATATTATGATATAAAAGAGATTTCTGCCTTAGGACTTTTTAATATATTAATGAAACTACCAAAATTCTTTAAATTAAAAAAAATAATCCTTGAAAAAATAGATTTAGAAAAACCAAAATGTATTATCTTAGTCGATTTTTCCGGTTTTAACCTGCGTTTAGCTAAAAAAATTAACAAAAGAATTCCCATAATTTATTATATCAGCCCACAGGTCTGGGCTTCTCGCCGAGGCAGAATTAAAACGATTAAAAAATATATTTCTAAACTGATTTGTATCCTAAAATTTGAAGAGGAGTTTTATCAGAGATATGGTCTAAAAGTAGATTTTGTCGGACATCCTTTAGTAGATATTGTTTATCCTAAAATAGAAAAAGAAGCTTTTCTTAAAGAAAATGGAATCTCTTCAAATAAAACTACTATTTTACTTTTACCTGGCTCACGTAAAAGTGAAATAAAACACATTTTACCAATTATGTTAAAGGTTTCAAAATTGTTAAAAGAAAAAATAAAAGAGATTCAATTTATTATTACAAAACCAAAAGATATTGAGGAAAGAATTTATCAGCAGCAAATCTTAAAATATAAAAATGATTTAGACCTAAAAATTATTACTAATAGAACTTATGACTGCCTAAATGTTAGTGATTTCTGCTTGGTAGCTTCGGGGACTGCTACTTTAGAAACCGCCCTGATGCAAAAACCATTCGTGATTATTTATAAAACAAATCTTTTAAATTATCTTTTATACCGGCCACAAATAAAAGTTCCCTATATTGGTATGGTAAATATCCTCGCCAATAAAATGATTATTCCAGAATTTATCCAGTTTAGAGCCTCTCCTAAAAAAATAGCTCAAAAAATAATAGAAATCTTAAAAAATCCTTTGGAAATAGAAAGGATAAAAAATGATTTGTTGTTTATAAAGTCATCTTTGGGAGAAAAAGGCGCCAGTTATCGGGCAGCTAAAATTATCTTAGATTTTTTAAAGTAAATATTACAAAGATTGTGCGATTTTTAAACGCTCAGCAAGGGGTGGATGGTCAAAAAAGAAAAATTTAATTAAAAAATTTGGATTGGGATCGGATAAATTCTGTAGACTTAATTTTTTAAGCAAAGAAATAAACTCATCTTTTAAACCAGTAGTTTTAAGTGCCATAATATCAGCTGACTTTTCAAATCGGCGGCTAAAGTAATTTTTAAACGGCTGAGTAATTACTTCATATAATAAAAAATAAAGAAAAATTACGGGTAAAGAAGCCAAATCTGATAAACTCTTTAAGCCAAAAAAATTTAAGATATAATCACTACTTATAAAAATTAGATAGAATAAAATAAAAATAAAAAAAGCATTGATAAAAATTAATTTTAAAAGATGTTTCATTTTATAATGGGCGAATTCATGGGCTAAGATAACTTCAATCTCTATATGAGTATATTTATCTTTTAAGGTATCTGCCAAAATTACCCGCCGATTTTTTCCTAAACCTACCAAACCTGCATTTGCTTTAAGAGTTTTTTTACTAAAATCTATCTCAAAAACATCTAAAATCTTTATTTTCATTTTTTTTGCTAAATTAATGATTCTTTCTTTCAATTGCTCATCAGAAATTTTTTTATATTTAAAAAATAAAGGAATAATCAAAACAGGCATTAATCTAGTTAAAATCAAACTAAAAAATATCCAAAATAATGATATCTGCCACCACCAGTTATGTTTAGATTTAAATAAGATAAAATAAAAAAATTCTACCAGAATAATTAAAATTAAACCACTGATTAATAAAACCTTAAATTGATCCTTAAGCCAATCTTTAATCTTTTGATTCGAGAGAAAAAATTTATGTTCTAAAATAAATGAACGATAAAGATTTAAAGGAAAAGTAAATAAATAATATAAAAAATAAAGAATTAAAGTATAGAAAATAATTGCCAGATACTTATTAGTAATAAAATAATGAATTTGCTTTAATAATTTTAGAGAAAGACCTAAAAATAAAAAAGCAAAAACTAGAATCAGCGTATAAATTATCTCAACAATCGCTAAAGTATATTTAAAATAATTGTAACTTTTTATCCGTTTACTCAAAGAATCATCGCAATAAAAATATAGCTTCATTTTTTCGCTTTTACATTAACAAAGGTTCTGATTCTGCCGTGAGGCGTTTTTTTCCGCGAAAAATAAACATAGCCATCACAGACTGCATATAAAGGATCTATTCCTTTAGTATTTAGTCCTGCTTTATAATTGCTTAATCCACGCACCAGAATCTGCCCGGCTTTTACAGATTCACCACTTGAGACCTTAATGGCCTTATCCTTTTTTGGACGCGATTTTCCTCCCGTCATTAGCTTACCTCCTTTGCTTTAAAAATTGACAAGTCTTTTAATGAGACCGCTAAAAAAATTATTTTTAACACAAAATCTCACAAATCAAAAGTTAAATTTTCATAAATTATCCACGGAAACAATGCGCGTAAATTCAAAAGAATTCGTAAAAGAAGGATTTTTTAGAGACCTTCTAATCCAAATGCACCTCTTCGTTTTTAAAAGGGATATATGTCTTAAGTCCTAAGCCAATCAGATCGTTAGCCAAAGCAGAAGATTGATCTTCGTCGCCATGAACTAAAAATATCCACTTTAGAGGCAAAGCTTCCAATACAAAATCCTTTAATTCATTTTTATCTGCATGACCGGAAAAGGCATTAATCACGACCACCTCGGCATTAAGTTCGTATTCTATCCCGAATATACGCACCAGACGCTGATCATCTACAATTCTTTTTCCTAAGGTATCTTTAGCCATATAACCCACAACCAAAATAGTGTTTCTAGTATCCTCGATGTTGTTTTTTAGATGATGTAAGATTCTTCCCGATTCACACATTCCAGAACCGGCAATAATAACCATTGGCCTTCTATCATTATTAAGACTTTTAGATTCTTTTTGATCACGAATATAATGTAAATTTAAAAAGGTAAAAGGATTCTTTCCCTCTTTTATAGCAAGATGGGTGGCAGGATTTAAATAATCAGTATGGTATTTAAATACTTCGGTGATATCTGTAGCTAATGGGCTATCTATATATATAGGAATGGGTTCGATTGCACCTTCTTTTAAAAGTTCATTTAAAAAATAGATTACTTCCTGAGTCCTTTCTAAAGCAAAAGAAGGAATGATAACTTTACCTCTACGCTCTATAGTCCGATTGATTGTCTCTTTAAGTTTCTGTTTTGCTTCCTCAATAGAAGGATGGATCCTTGCTCCATAAGTACTTTCTAAAATTAAATAATCTAAATTTTTTGGCACAACCGGATTATTCAATAAAGGTGAGTTTTTCCTGCCTAAATCTACAGCATAACCAATACGCACATTTTTTATTCCGTCTTTAATATCTAAAACAATAATACTTGCACCTAAAATATGTCCTGCATCATATAAAGTAACATAAATATCTTTGGTAAGGCGAAATTTTTGAAGATAAGAAAGTGTCCGGAATCTGTGAATTGCTTTGACTGCTTCTTTTTTGGTATAGAGTGGCTTTCTTAGAGGTAGCCCCAGTCTTTTATTAATTTTATTTAAATATTTTATATCTTCTTCCTGCACCTTTCCTGAATCTTCTAACATTAGTTTACATAAATCTTTTGTGGCAGAAGTAGTATAAATCCGGCAGCGTAAGCCTTTCTTAATTAAAGTAGGTAAATTTCCGCAATGGTCAATATGCGCATGGGATAATATTACCGCATCTATCCAAGCCGGATTATATGCGAGTTCTGTATTAGCCTGATAAAATTCATCGCGCCGACCATAAAATAAACCCGCATCTAAAAGGATTTTTGAGTTGGGGGTTAAGATAAGATGGCTTGAGCCGGTAACGGTTCTTACTCCTCCTAAGAATTTTATCGTTAAAGCCATAATTAAAATTTTGATTTTATTTTAATCCCAACAATGATTACTAAAATTAAGTAAATAAAACTAAAAATGAATATTGACTTATTCGCTAATAAATAGGAAACAAGTATTGAGGGGTCTTTAAATACGCTTAAGCCTACAGCGGATAAGATATACTGAAGCCAGAATATACGTAAAGGTGACCCCAAAACAATTGCCCAAAAATATCTTCTAAAAGGAATCTTACTTAAGCCATTAGCTAAATCTAAAAAAGCAAAAGGAACCAAAGGAACAAACCTAAAAAGAAATAGCCAAAAGAAATTAACCCTTCCTATCCGTTCATCGAAATTTTGATATTTTTTTTGCAGAAATCTCTCTACAAAGCCTCTACCTAAAAAACGCGTTAAATAAAATAACAAGCTAGAATTTAATGTCTCAGCAATCCAGATAAAGAGAGTACTTACATATGCGCCAAATAAAACTGCGGCGACAAATCTTAAAATATCTTTGGTTACCCAAGAAAACCAAGTAAAAAAACTTACTATACAATAAAGAAAAGTAAAAATAAATCCTGCCCAGATTAAAGGAAATTTACTTAGATAATTCTGGAGAGATTCTAAGTCAATATGAAAAATCTTTCCCATATACCAAAATAAAAAGAGTAAAATTACTAAAACCAGAAATCTAATTTTATGATTCATCGACTGATAAAAAGATAGGGTGAGGAAAATTTTCCATCACAAGTTAAATTTACACCTAAACGTTTAAGCCCAACCTCATCCCCCGGAGTAGGAATATGCGTCAGATGAACTTCACAAGTCTCTAGTTCCTTTAATTTCTGCATGGCTAATTCTGCAGTATGATTGGTGGTAGCACTTATGGAAAGGGCAATTAATGTTTCTTCTAAATCTAAACTTTCGGATTCAGAATTTAAAATTCGTTTTTTTAATTTAGTAATCTGACTAATAATCTGAGGAGAAAGTAAATGAATTTCATCAGGAATTTTTGCTAATGTTTTAATAGCATTTAATATTAAACTGGAGGCAGCATGTAAAAGCACTGAATTCTTTCCCGTAACAATCCGGCCATCTTTTAGTTGTAGCGCTGCTCCACAATATACGCCCATATTGCCTTTGCCTTTTTTCTCTGCCTCCTCCGCTGCTTGCCGTGCTGGTTCAACTACTGCGCGATCATTTATCTCTACTTCTAACTCTTCCATCAGGCGCGCTACCCGTTCTACAGTTTCTTTTTTCTCTAAACCTAAAAGATATTCGGTATTATATCTAAAATATCTTCGGATCAGTTCTTGCTTGGCTGCTTCCTGAACTATTTTATCATCTATAATTCCAAAGCCAGCACGGTTTACTCCCATATCGGTAGGAGAATTATATAAAGAAAAATTATCTTCTTTAGCAAAAATCTTACTTAAAATTAATTTTAAAATGGGAAAACATTCTACGTCCCGATTATAATTTACCGCAGTTTGATTATAAGTATTTAAATGAAAGGGATCAATTAGATTGTAATCCCCAATATCCGCCGTGGCTGCTTCATAGGCAACATTTACCGGATGTTTTAAAGGTAAATTCCAAATAGGAAAGGTTTCAAATTTGGCATATCCGGCATTTATCCCTTTTTTATGTTCGTGGTATAATTGTGAAAGGCAAGTAGAAAGTTTTCCGCTATTTGGACCTGGACCAGTAACTACCACAATGGGATTTTTGGTCTCAATATATGGGTTTTTGCCAAAGCCATCTTCACCTACCACATACTCTACATTTAAAGGATATCCTTCAATAGGATAGTGTAAATAAACTTTAATGCCCCGGCGTTCAAGTTTATTCTTAAAGACTATGGCTGCTGGCTGTTGGTTAAAACGCGTAATTACTACTGCTAGAATTTCTAATCCCCATTTTCTTAAATCATCAATTAACTTTAAAGTTGCTGCATCATAGGTAATACCAAAATCACCCCTTAACCTTCCTTTTTCAATATCTCCCGCGTAAATACAGAGAATAATATCTAGTTTATTTTTTAATGCTTGTAATAATCTAATTTTTACATTGGGATCATATCCTGGCAGGACCCGCGCGGCATGATAATCAAAGCAGAGTTTTCCTCCAAATTCAAGATAAAGTTTATTATCAAATCTTTCTACGCGTTCTAAAATAGCGGTAGTCTGCTCTTTTAAATATTTCTCGTTATCAAAACCAATCCCCTCAGGCATAGTTATAGAAAATATTTATATTTTTAAAATAAAGAATTATGCGTTTTTCTCGGCAATATCTCCGGCGATCGGGAGTTTAAAATACTGGCCCTGATAAGCCTTTACCATCAAAACTATCCAAAGAATTATCTGAATAACCCACAAAAAAGGAAGTAATACGGCAGTAAAAAGCAATAACCCCAAGACAAAGCTCAAGATAAATAAAGCCCCGAACACAATAATCGACTGCATCGCGTGAAAACGCACAAACTTATTTTCTTTCTCAATCAGATAAAAAATAATCCCGGTAATAAACCCTAAAAGATAACTTAAAAGGGCTGCCACATTTGCCTGCATTCCGCAGGAAGTCTTTCCTAAATCTTGGCTTTCCATTTTATCTTATCCTCCTTTCTTTATTTTTTTTAGGCTGTCACGAAACTCATGCTATCATATGATTACAGAGATTTTTAATGAGATTACAAAGGCATACTTTTGTGACGCTCTATTTGTATTTTAAATTTATTCTAATTTTATCACTTATTTTAACTAAAACAACTTTTTTATTCTTTTCTTCCAATTATAATTAAGGTAATATCATCGTGCTGGGGTAAGCCCCGAGAAAATTTAAACAAATTATCTTTTAATATTTCGGATAAGTCTTGAGCATCTAAAATAGCATTTTCTAAAATTATTTTTTTAACCCTTTCTAAACCAAATTCTTCTTGCTTTTTATTGCGCGCTTCATAAAGTCCATCGCTAAAAATAATTAATTTATCATTTATTCCTAAAGAGAAAACCCTTTCTTCATATTCTTGCTCCTCCAAAAGCCCCAAAGGCATATCTTCGGGTAAAGTAAACTCTTCTATCTTATTTTCAATTTTTTTATAAAATAACAAGGGGCCTCCTCCTGCCGAAGAGACATAAACTTTATAATTTTGTGTATCAATAATCATATAAAGGCAGGTAATAAATCTTCCCGAGAATTTTCCTGTAATTTCCTTGTTTATAGAACGAAGTAAATCAGAGCAATTTAGATATTGGCGGGAAAATATCCGAAAATAAGAAATAACCTGGGCCATAATTAAAGAAGCTGAGACTCCTTTCCCCGCCACATCGCCAATCAATACCCCTAATTTTTTTTCATCTAAATTTACTAAATCATATAAGTCTCCTGCGACAAACTTTGCAGGTTGCATAAAGGTAGAAATATCTAAATCAGAAAATCCCTTTATCTGTTGGGGTAGAAAACTACTTTGAATGGTTCTTGCGATATCCAATTCTTTCTCTAAAATTTGCCTTTTTCTTAATTCGTCCAAAAACCGATAAATTAAAACTCCAAAATAACTTAAGGCAATTAATAATAAAGGAAAAAATAAATCTATCCATAAGCCATAAAAGATAAAACAAATTGTCGCAAAAGAAAAATAGATTAATCCTAAAATAATGTTTATAAAAAATGCTTTTAGGGGCTTTAGATAAAGAGAAATTAGCAAGCTTATCAGAAAAATAAGAATATTTATAAGAGAATTTAAGGAAACGCCTGCAGGATAAATAAATTTTTTATTAATAATACTGTTAAAGACTGATGCTTGCAGCCCCAAAAGGGGATAGATATTTTCTAAAGGATTTGCCCTTAAATCTACAGTTCCAGTAGCAGTTAAGCCAATAAAACAAATCTTATCTTTAAGTAAGGTTAAATCTAAACTGGGGCTTCTATTCTTTTTTAAATCATTATAAGCTTTTAAGATTTCAAAATAAGAAAGATGAATAAAAGAATCTTTCCATTTAGACGGATAATTAACCAAAAAAGCAGTATTTTTATCAATCGGTAAGGTAAGCTTTTTATCGATGATTACTTTACCCTTTTTAATCTGGATATCTTTTAGTTCTATACCTAAGTAGTCGCAGGCAACTTTTAAGCCTAAATGTGCCAGAATTTTATCATTATATTTTATAAATAAAGGAATGCGCCGGAATTTTCCGTCAGGGTCAACAAAAACATTGATATGGCCAATACCTTTGGCATAGGGCTTAATCTCTTCTAAAAGCTCTCCTAAGATGAGTTTGCTTTCGGGAGCTAAATAATCATTTTTAAATTTCTCAGGAAGATAAAATACCAAAGGCAGATACACATTTTTTGCCTCTTTTATAGCATCAAGAAAAACTGCATCATAAAGACTGGGCTCGCTAAAGATAATGTCAAAGACGATGGATTTTACCTGAAATTCTTTTAAAACTTTAATTAAGCTGGCATGAAAATCGCGCGGTAGAGGCCAGGTGCCTAAGTTTTTTAAAGTATCATCGGAGATTTCGATAAGAATAATTTTATCTGAAGTTAAAAGGGCGGGCCTTAATTTAAATCTTAAATCATAAGTAAGCAATTCATAATGCTTAAAGAACCTAAAATAAGAGAGGATAAAAACAAGAAATAATAATCCCGCAATTATCAAAAAGCGTAAAGGTACTCCAAACTTTTTAAAAAACTTCATTGATTAAAAAGTGTATTGCCAGCCAGCGGTAATTACATGCTCTAAATATTCATCTAAGTCTTCGTTAGAGTGGTTGTTGCGATAAGTATAAAATAAAGAAAGGGCATTTTGTCTATTAAGTTTATACCTTAAGCCAAGATTGCCCACATAAAGGTCATCCTTTTGTTTATTCTCTCCTGAAATAATTATCCGGCCAGTATAGTTTTTGCGCCGATAAATAAAATTTGAAACTAAAGTAGTATTTTTTAATAAGGCATATTCAAAACCAAAGGTTCCTTGATAAGTTTTATAATCATAAAATTTTAGGTAGCGGCTATTGGAATCATTGGATGAAAATTTTGTCTTAAACAAAAATGATAATTTAGGTAAAGGTCTTATCCCTAAACTGTATTCCACGCTATATCTTTTATCTTGACGCTCATTATCCTGATAAGTAAAAAGATCATTATCCAAGGCCTTTATCTCTAAGTAATCCTTATAGCCATATTCTAACTGTAACTTATGGTAGAGGCCTTTTTTAAAATCCTGTCTTAAATAAAAGAAACCTTTATGAAAAAGAAAATCATAATCTGAATGAAGATAATAAAAGTAATCTAAGTCATAACCTATACCCGCTCTAAATAAAGAGAATTTCTTATTTAGTTCAAGCCGTAAGTGATTTAAAAGATTTGAAATATCGGTATATTCCTGATAATTTAAAACCCCAAAATCGTAATCTAAACTAAATTTTATCCCTTCCCATAAAGATTTATTAAAATTAAAAGAATAGATGAATTGCTCAAAAAAGTCTCCTTTTTTTAAGGGGCTAAGATTAGCATTAGAGTCATAGCCAAAGAAAAGATTTATGCGCGAAGAAAATTTATAATCTTGAGTCGGTTTTGTCTGCATGATTTTTGTTGCTTCTGTTTTCTCTTCCCTTTCTTCCCGTATATCTTGGGCAAAAATATTAGTTAAACACAAACTAAAGATTAGTAAGATAGTCATCCCTAAAATATAAAATTTTCGCATTATTACCCCCTTTTCTAAACTAAGATAATTTTCTTATAATATTAATAACCTCCTCCTCCGGGAGGCTCATATCCTCCTCTACCACCTTCACCTTCTTCTCCTTGCTCCTCTTCTCTTCCTTGCTCCTCTTCCTGCCGGCGCTGTTCATAATTAGCGTCACTTTGAGTCTCTTGTCCTTCGTTAAATAAATTCTGCGGATTATCTTCGCCGGGTTCGGTCTCCTGTCCCTGTAAACTTCCTAAATAATCACTAAATTCCTGCCATTCAGAAAAATCGCTACTTGTTAACATAAAAACTTCCCCTAAATTACCCTCTGGATCCACATCAAGACCAGTGCCATCCTTTAAATCCGTTTCTCCGGTAAGGTTGCCTTGTGGATCAAAACCCTGCACATAAACCGGATTCTTATAACACCTGACCTGGGTGATTCTATTCTGAAGCGCCCTGACTGACCAACCGGTTCCTCTTGAACCCGCAATAGCGGTAGGAGTGCGTATCTCAAATTTTTCTACTTTTTTAATCTCATCGATTAAAGTAAAGACCCTGCCTTCAGGAAGAAAGACCCTGCCTGGTTTTATACTTTCTAATTTTATTTCGGAATTTTCTTTTATGGTTAAAACGTTCTTTAATTCTTCATCAAAGGCAAGGGTACATAAAGAATTTTTACCGGTTTTTATCTGGGCATCTTTATTTAAGTACATATTTAATTTTGCTTTTGCCCAAGAAGCGGTAATCTCTTCTTTTACTAAAACCTCTCCTTTTAAATCCACAATCTTAGCCAGATTCTGGGCAAAGCTAGAAGCCGAAAATAAAAAAATTACTGCCAAAATAATAAAAATACTTAAAACTTTCTTCATCTTGCCTCCTTTTTATTTAGGTTTTTTAGGGTGTCACAAAAGTGTTGCCTCTGTAATCTCATTAAAAATCTCTGTAATCATAGGATGTATGAGTTTCGTGACAGCCTATTTAGGTTTTTCTTTAGTCTTAAATAAAAGTTTCCAAGGATTTCTTTTTATATCGGCACTAAATTCTTCAAAATTCTTCGTGGTGGCTTCTAAATTCTGGATAATCTGAGAGATCCTATCCTGATTACTGGCCACCGTATAATTAAGATTAACTGCCAATTTCTTTAATTCTTCGGTTAATAGACTTGCATTTTTAGATATCGCTTCTACTTCTTCCATTAAGGCATCTAAATCTAAATAGGGCTTACCGTAAAGAATTGTCTCAGGAGCAATAAAGTTTCCACCTACCGAAGAAGCAATCTGGATATATTTCTCACCCATTAAACCCATCGTCTTAATAGAAATTACTGGATTCTCTCTAATCTTGGCAGATTTATCTAACCAGAGTTTAAGCATCACTTGGGTTTTTTCATTATCGTATAAAACCTTTATTTCTTCGACTTTGCCTACTTCCAGTCCATTTAACATTACCGGTGCTTTCTTTTCTAATCCGGCAATATCATTAAATATCACATAAAGATAGTAACCTTCTTTTTTAAAATCTAACTTTCCGGTGCTATAGGTAAGATAAAAAAGACCTAAGATACAAATTACGATAAATAAACCCACTTTAAATTCATTAGTATATTTTTTCATCTCTGCCTTCCTTTGCTATAATCTTTTAGGTATAAGCAAATATTATACCTGATTATAAACCCAAAATCTCCTCAATGGCAATATCTTCTTTAAAGAAATCTATGGGACCGAAAGGTAAACCATTAATAAATTGTTTTATATAAGGATTATCTGAATTTTTTATCCCTTCGGGTGTATTTACCTCAATAATTCTTCCTTTATGTACCATGGCTACACGGTCAGCGATATTAAAAACACTGGGCATATTATGGGTTACAACTATGGAGGTAATCAAAAGTTTCTCGCTTAAGTCTTTAATTAATTTATCAATTACCCCTCCTACTACTGGATCAAGTCCAGAAGTCGGCTCATCATAAAAGACAATATCTGGATCCAAAGCGACTGCTCTGGCTAAACCTACTCGCTTACGCATTCCTCCAGAAATCTGGGAAGGATAATGTTTTTCAAAACCTCTTAATCCCACCAAAGAGAGTTTCATCTTTACAATAATCTTAATAATTTCATCAGCTAATTTTGTATTTTCCTTTAAAGGTAAAGCGACATTTTCTTCTACAGTTAAAGAGTCTAAAAGCGCCGAGTATTGAAAAAGCATGCCAAAGTTTTTTCTTACTTCATCTAATTCTTCTAAGCTAATTTTGGTAATATCCTTACCTTTAATCAAAATCCTTCCTTCATCAGGCCTTATTGCTCCGGTCATTAAACGTAAAAGTGTGCTTTTACCTGAACCAGAGCAACCCATAATTACAAAAGTCTCTCCCGAAAAAATATCTAAACTTACATTATCAATAATTTTATTGCCTTGAAAATATTTGCTCACATTTTTTAAGGAAATGGCAATTTCTCTTGGAATTGACTGATTACTTATCATACTTTGGAAAAATAAAATATTGCCGTCAATATACAATCTGCTAAAATAATTAATATAAAACTAATCACGACACTACGTGTAGTTGCTCTTCCGACACCTTCTGCGCCACCTTTAGTATTTAAACCCTCGTAGCAACCAATTAAAGCAATAATCATGGCAAAGACAAAAGATTTAGTCAAACCCGTATAAATATCTTTTAGTTCTAAATATTTAAAAGTCGTCTGCATATATAAATCCGGATTAATATTTAAACTCCCGGTACCCACAAGAAAACCGCCGAAAATACCTGAAATATTGCCCAGAATAGTCAGACAAGGCAACATAAAAAATAAAGCCAAAAAGCGCGGCACTGCCAAAAACCTTACGGGGTTTATCGCCATAATCTCTAAAGCCTCAATCTGTTCGCTCACTTTCATTGTACCTAATTCGGCGGCAAAAGCAGAACCAACTCTACCCGCAACTACTAAAGCAGTAAGCACCGGACTTAATTCCCGACATAATGAAATCGCCACCAATGATGCCACGTATATTACTGCTCCCATTTTCTCCAACTGATAAGCAGACTGCATTGCCAAGACAATTCCGGTAAAGATAGCCACAAAAAAAACAATTAAGACTGAACGCAGTCCCACAAAGACCATTTGGTAAAATATGCTTTGTCGGCGCACCATCTTTTTCTTCAAAGGTCCCCAAAAAATCCAGTAAAGGATACTGAAAAAAAGACTAAAAACCCCTAATATTGCCTGAAATGTTTCAATCACTATTTTTCCGATATAGGAAATCATCACTAAAAATTCTTTAAGGCTTCTTCTTTACTTTCGAATATTTCAAATAATTTATACAGCTTAGTAACTTCGAAAACATTTTTTACTTTCTCACTTAAATTACTTAACCGTAAAATACCGCCATTTCTTTTTAATCGCTGTAATATCTCAATCAAAGTAGCTAAGCCTGAACTATCTATATAGGTAACTGCTGAGAAATCCATAAGTACTTTCTTTTCATTACTTTTTATTAATGTATCTGCTGCCTTTCTTAACTCAGGAGAAGTATTAATATTAATTTCACCTTCTAAGATAAAAATAACTACTCCATTAGCCTTTTCTTGCACAATCTTCATTGCTTATCTCCTTTTTTTAAGAATTTTACCATTTTTACTATTCTTCCACAATCTAAAAATTCTACCTCATCCATTAAATGGCGCATTAAAAATACACCTCTTCCCGAAGTTTTTTCTAATCTATCGTTTTGGGTTGGATCGGGTAGATTCTTAAAATCAAAACCCTCTCCTTGGTCTTTAATCTGAATAATTAATTGGTCATCTTTTGCTTCTAAATTTACCTCAACCATTAAATGGGGATCCATTTTGTTTCCATGTTTTATCGCATTAATTAAGGCTTCCTCAATAGATAATTTTAGATTAAATAAATCTTCCTCTTTTATTGGTAGAACCTTTACTTTCTCTAACAAAGAAGAAATAAACTCAGGTAACAAATCTAAACGGGAAGGGATTTGGGTGGAAAATTTCATTATTCTTTTATAATATTGGTAGATATTTATCTATTTCGTATTGGGTTACCTGGGCCTTATATTCATCCCACTCTAATTTTTTATTTTGAATAAAGAAATAAAATAGTTCCTCTCCTAAGGCTTTTTTCACTAACTCTGATTTTTCGGTGAGTTTAATTGCCTCAAGTAAATCCTCAGGCAAGGATTTAATTCCTAGACGCTCTCTTTCCTCACCAGACATCTCATAAATATTATCATTAGCCGGTGGACATAAATTATATTTCTTCTCAATCCCTTCTAAACCCGCGGCTAACATTACTGAAAAAGCCAAATAAGGATTACAGGCAGGATCAGGCGCGCGATATTCAATGCGCGTGGCTTTTTCTTTTCCCGGTTTATACATCGGAACCCGCACCAATGCGGAACGATTCATCTGGGCCCAACAGATATAAACTGGTGCTTCATAACCCGGCACAAGTCTTTTATAAGAATTAACCCACTGATTAGTTACTGAGGTTATCTCAGGAGCATGCTTTAAGATACCGGCAATAAAACATTTAGCAATCTGGGAAAGGTGATATTTATCTTTCTTGTCAAAGAAGGCATTGATCTTTCCCTTTCCGCCGGAGTCGGAAAATAGAGACTGATGGGTATGCATGCCTGAGCCATTAATCCCAAAGATCGGCTTGGGCATAAAGGTGGCATGTAAGCCTTTGGCTTGTGCAATTTCTTTTACTACTAAACGATAAGTCATTACGTTATCTGCCATCGTCAGGGCATCCGTATATCTTAAATCAATCTCATGTTGACTGGAAGCAACTTCATGATGGCTATACTCTACGGAAATGCCTAAATCTTCTAAGGCAGTTACGGTTTCATTTCTTACACTCTGGGCTACATCTAAGGGAGTTAAATCAAAATATCCTCCCCGGTCTAAAATAATCGTATTTTTGGGATTGTTAAAATAAAAATATTCTAATTCTGGCCCTACATAATAAGTAAATCCTAATTTTTTTGCCCGCGCTAAATTCTTTTTTAATACATAACGTGGATCTGCCACAAAAGGTTTACCATCAGGAGTATAAATATCACAAAACATCCTGGCGATTGGTTCCTCTTTAGATTCCCAGGGTAAAATCGCAAAAGTAGAAGGATCGGGCCTGGCAATCATATCTGATTCTTCAATGCGGGCAAACCCCTCAATGGATGAACCGTCAAAACCCATGCCATCAGAAAGGGCACGCGGCAATTCATCTACAGTGATAGTAAAACCTTTAAGAAATCCTAAGACATCCGTAAACCATAATCTAATGTATCTTATCTTGCGCTCTTTTGTTATCTTTATTACTTCGGCTTTAGTTTTTACCTTCATTTTCATTTTAGCAATCTCCTTCTTTTTAAAAAGTTTTTTATTCGGTTTAAAGCTTCTTTTAAATTTTCATAACTAGAAGCATAAGATATACGGATATAATCTTTAAAATTTTCTCCAAAAGCAGTTCCCGGAACTACTGCTACTTTCTCTTCTTTAAGAAGCGCCTGGGCAAAGCTTAAACAATCTAAACCGGTTTTTTTGATTGAAACAAAAACATAAAATGCACCATCTGGCTTTATACAATTAAGCCCTAAATCATTTATTCCATCGATAATGAGCTGACGGCGCCTTTTATATTCGCGCTTCATTTCCTCAACTGCTTTTCTTCCGCTATGGAGTGCTTCGCAAGCCGCCATTTGACTAGTAATAGAAACGCACATAATGCAATACTGATGAATTTTATTCATTGCCTCAATTATCTCTTTTGGTCCGCAAGCAAAACCTACCCGCCAACCCGTCATAGCATAACTTTTAGAGAAGCCATTAAGATAAATAGTAATATCTTTTGCTCCCTTAAGACTAGCAAAAGGAATGTGCTCAAAGTCATAAGTTAAATCTCCGTAAATTTCATCAGAAATACAGATTATCTTATGTTTTAAAATAACTTTCTTAATTTCTTCTAATTCTTTACGCTGGTAAGAGATACCCGTCGGATTATTCGGATAATTTAAAATGATGGCTTTAGTTTTCTTATCAATAAATTTTTCTATTTGTTTAGAATTAATTCTAAAGCCATTGGTTTTCGTATCTATATATACCGCAACGCCCCCGGCTAATTCTGTAAGTGGTCCATACGAGACGTAACTGGGAGAAGGAATTAAAATTTTATCACCGGAATTAATAAGAGACCGCAAAGCTAAATCAAATCCTTCGCTTACGCCTACCGTAATTAAAATTTCGTTTTCTGGGTCGTATTCTAAATTATACTTATTTCTTAGATAACGGCTAATGCTTAATCTTAATTTATAGAGCCCTTTATTAGAAGTATAAGAAGTAAAACCTTCTTCTAAAGAATATATCCCTGCCTCACGGATTGGCCAGGGAGTAACAAAATCTGGCTCGCCCACGCCTAAAGAAATTACCTCCTTCATCCCGAGCACCAAATCAAAGAAGGTCCGAATTCCCGAAGGTTGCATCTTCTGTACTTTCCTAGAAATAATATTTTTCATATTTTTTGATCATCCAGCAATAAATTCAAATAACAAAATCCAAATAACAAAACAAATTCAAAATCTAAATGTCAAATACCAAAACTAAGGTTTTGTCATTTGTGCTTTGTCATTTGTCATTATTAATATGATATAGCAATTCTTTTATTCTCCTCTTTATGTTTTAAAATCACTCCATCTTCTTTATATTTTTTAAGTAAAAAATGGGTTACCGTACCGCGTACATTTTCCATGGGAGCTAATTTCTCGGCGACAAAACTTGAAACAGTATGGAGGTCTTTACCTTCCACAATCAAAAGTAAATCATAGGTACCAGAAACGAGATAACAACTTGTAACCTCGGGAAATGAATAGATGCGCTCAGCTACCTTATCAAATCCTAAATCTTTTTGAGGAGTAATATTTACCTCAATCAAAGCCCTTACCTCTGAATCTATATCTTTAATAAGTTCTTTATTAATTACTGCTTTATACTTTAAAATTATCCCTTCCTTTTCATATTTTTTAATTGCTTCTTTTATTTTTTTAGGATTTTTCTTAAGCATCTTGGCAATCTCTTCTGGACTTATGCGCGCATCCTTTTCCAAAATCTCCAGTATCTCATCCATCTTTACCTCCCTTTAATTAAAGTTTAGGGTGTCACAAAAGTGTCGCCTTTGATTACAGAGGTTAAAAATCCGATTACAGAGATTAAATATACCGACAGGACAATCGCTGTAATCTTATTAAAAATCGCTGTAATCATACGCTGTGTTTAGCTTCGTAATAGCCTAATTAAAATTTAAATATAGCAGATTTTCGGGATTTGTCTTTTATGCTCTGATTTATGAATCATTGCTTTTACTTTATTAATTTTTTCTTTATTCGGTAAATATCCTTTTTTATTTTCTAAATATTCTAATATGCTATCTAAATCATTATAGCTAAGCCCCATCTCAGCTTCGTCTGTCTGACCTGGCCAAAGACCTGCGGTAGGAACTTTATTTATAATTCTTTCAGGAATACCTAAATCATAAGCCAACTTTCTTACCTGGCTTTTTAATAAATCAGCAATGGGTAAAATATCGGCTGCTCCATCACCATATTTGGTAAAATAACCTACTTTTAGTTCCGATTTATTACTTGTGCCACAAACCAGATAATTAAGACGATTGGCGAAATAATATAAAGTAAGCATCCTTAAGCGCGCCTTTAAATTTGCCTGAGCAATTCTCTCTGACTTGGGTAAAATTTTAATTAATTGCTTATATATTTTAGTTAAATCAATTATCTTTGCTTTTATTCCTAATTCTTTAGCGACAAATTTAGCGTCTTTTAAATCTTCTTTTTGGCTTTGGCAGGGTAAAATCAGAGTCAAAAGTCTTTCTTTGCCTATTGCTTTCTTCGCTAAACTGGCAACCACCGCTGAATCTAATCCTCCCGAAAGCCCTACTACCAAACCTCTTGCCTTTGTCTCTTTTAGTTGTTTTTTAATCCAATTAATAATTTTTTGCTGCATTTTTTTGGATTATATCATTGTAAATCTCTTTGGTCAATGATGAAGAATAATTATTCTGAGGACTTTTTATTATAACTGCCGCAACGCGGACAGACAGAAATAATTTCTTCTTTTGTGTTAACATAAGTGTAACTGCAGATTGAACAGAACCAGATATAACGTTCATCTAAAGATAAATCTTTCTCCTTCTGTTTAGCACCCAATAACCAAAGAATAAAAATAATACTTATAAAAATTAAACTATATAAAGCAATTGCTACATAAAAATTAAGAAGAATCATTGTTTTTGGGTAGAAAGGTCAATTTTTACTGTCTGCCAATTATTTAAAGGAAATTTTTGATGCTGAATAAATAGATAATGGCTAATATAACGCATACACAAAAGATCTGCCTCTAAATTACCGGAGGAGATTTTCCTTTTTACTTCAATAAAATTTATTCCTTCCGGAGAACTTACATTAAACATAATTTCCATATGGACTATTTGTCGGTCTTTAAAATAAAACATAAAATGAGAAGGTAAAGTAGGATAAAGCATAAGGGATACTTCTTTTCGTTTAGGATAAAAAATATTTAATTTGGGTTGAAAAATAGGTTTTTCTTCGCATAAAGAAATATTCTTAAATGGCTTTAATTGATAATTAAAAATGGCGGAAGAAATAACGCTTTGAATTTTCGGAGTTAAAAGATTACTTTCTTTAAATATCCTTTTTTTATCCATAAAATTAATGGGCTGCTTATTGATTAAATCGTAATGCCTTAAAATTGCACCGTAAAAAGAAATCTTTGGATATGCTAAGACAGAAAGTTTATATCCTAAAGAGAAACTAAATAGGCCAAACATTGCAAGGTGCCCAAGCAGGGAAATAAATATAGCTTTTTTAAAAAGAGAATCCGTCATTCTTGATTAGTCGCAATATTAATCTGAGCGATTCCTAAATCTCGACACATATCCCAGATTTCAACCACTCTTCCTAAAGAAGCGCGTTTATCTGCTTTAATTAAAACTGCCTGATTTCTTTTTGCTGCCTGTTTAATTAAATTACTAAGCTCAGAAGTAGTAATTACTTTACCATTAAAGTAAACAATATTTTCTGCTGAGATTAATAATTCAATATTTTCATATTTTACTACTTCGCTAGTCACTGCTTTAGGTAAATTCACTTTAATTCCTGGCTGCATAATAAAACTTGAGGTAAGCATAAAAAAGATTAAGAGTTGAAATACGATATCAATTAAAGGGGCAATGTCTATCTGTTTTAAACCATGCTCTAATTCCATATGTCTTTTAAAATGCATCCGGCCCTCCCTATAAATTCTTAAAAATCTATTCGGTTAAAAAATTTACTAATTCAGTCGAGGCTTTTTCCATTTCTAAAATAAAGCTATTTATTCGATTAACTAAATAATTGTAAGCCACAAAAGTAGGAATTGCGATAATTAATCCTGCCACGGTAGTTAATAACGCCTCCCAGATACCACCTGCCAAATCTCCGGGTGAAACCGGATGAAAACTTGTGGCTTTGGCTTGGATTACTTGGAAACAACGCACCATCCCGGTAACAGTTCCTAAAAGTCCCAAAAGTGGAGAAACATGGGCAATCGTGGCTAAGGCAGAAAGATATTTTTCTAACTTGGGTATCTCATATAAAGAGGCATCCTCAATCGCCTCCTTAATTTGTTCACGACTGCGGTCATATTTTAAGATTCCTGCTTTTAATACCCGTGCAATCGGATTATCGGTATTGTCGCATATCTGAATCGCTTCTTTGATTAGATGTCTTTTTATTTTTTCTAAAATATTATTTAAAAATTCCCGCGTATCAATATTAATCTTATGTAATTGCCAGAATTTCACGATAATTATGGCAAAGGCAAAGATTGAACATAAAAGTATGGGCCACATTACCGGCCCTCCCGCTAAGAAAAATTGTAAAGGGCTCATTCTATATAATTCCATTTTCCCCTCCCTATTTTATCCTTCTTTCTAACAGGTCTAAACGCTCCTTTGCATATTTTGCTTCCTCAACATTCATCCCAATAATACGCCTATAAATATTTACTGCCTCTTTAAGCTCCTCTTTGTCTTCATAAATAGAAGCCACTCTTAAAAGCGCCTTTACGGTTAAAGCACTATCTTCTGAATAAAGATAAGCAACCTTTAGATAGTTTTCAATTGCCTCAGAAAATTTTCCTTGTGCCTGATAGACTTCCGCAATCTTAAACTGAATCTGGCTCATTTCGTGTAACGGTACAATTTCTAAACTCTTTTGATAAAAATCTAAAGCCTCTTCATATTCATTTAATTCTTGATAGATTTCAGCAATCTTTGGATACACTAAACCTACTAGATGCACGTAATCTTGAGCAACTTCTTTATAGAATTTTAAGGCTAAATCTAAATTCTTCTCTTTCGCATATATATCCGCTAAAGAAATTTTTGCTTGTGCCGCAATATCAGATTTACCTAAAGAGAACACCTTCTGAAAATTATTTATCGCCTCCGGATAATTTTCTTCCTCAGCATAAGTAGAGCCAATAGCGTAATAACAGGAAGCGACCAAACTACTTTGAGGAAAATCTTGAATAAGTGAAGAAAAATACCGCCGGGCTAAATTCAAATCGCGCATCCGATAATAATACTGACCTAACCACCAGATTACTTCCGCGTTAAGACTAGAATCTGGATATTTAGAACGTAAGGCTTTAAACCGATTTAATGCTTCTTGTTCATTACCAAGTTGATAATAGCAGTCAGCAATTTCATATTCTACTTTTGCCATTAATTCTGTATCTTGGCTATAAGCCCGCATAATCTCTTTAAAAACCTCAATTGCTTCAGAAAATCTTCCTAAATTATAAAGACTTGTTGCCCAAAGATACATCCCTTGCGGTCTTAAATTACTCTCTTTAAATTCTTCCTGAAACTGTTTAAAAATCTCTTGGCTGGTAAGATAATCTTCTCTTTGAAAATAGGCTAAACCTAAGGCATAAGTAGCATCGTCTAATAATTTGGAATTAGGGAATTTTGTCTTCAGGTTTTGAAAAGCAATAATTGCTCCATCGTATTTTGACGCTTTTAAAAGAGTAAGCCCTAATTGATATTGTACATAGTCACTGTAGAGACTATCCGGATAGTCTTTTAATATTGTATCGTAAGTAGAAATTGCTTTTTCAAAATCACCCGTATCTTGATAGGTGTCGGCAATCTGACAGAGCGTGCTTATTTTCATAATCTTATCTTCGGTTTGTTTGACAATCTTCTGGAATTCATCAATTGCCTCTTTAAATTCTCCTTCCTTTAATAAGGCCCAAGCCAAACCATAATGCAACTTATCAATTATCTCTTGAGGGATAGTCCCGGATAAATTTTGGTGAGCAACTCGATATTCTTTAATCGCCTCCTTATATTCTGATAAATTATAAAAAGCATCCGCCTTACCAATATGGGCCTGAACTAATACTAAAGGATCAGAACTTAATTCAATCAATTCTTGATAAATCTGTTTTGCTTCCGTAAACCTTTTGGTTTCTGCCATTAATATGGCCTTAGCTAACAACAAAACTTCTTTACTGGATTTTTCTAAATTTTCTATTTTAATCTCGGAAAAAATGCTTTCTGCTTGTGGATATTGTTTTAATTTTAGATGAGCCCAGACTTTACCCACATAAGAAAGAATCCGAATTTTTTCTTCTGGCTCTAGGGATATGCTCTTATTGTATTCCTCGATTGCCTGATTAAAATTATTCAGATAATAATCTGCTTCTGCCAAATAAAAATAAAGATAAGCAGTCTTATTTTTATCTTTTGCGTATATTTTTAAATAAGAATTGGTGCGTTCTTTAATTTCTTTATAATTTCTTAAATTGTAAAGACATTCGATTATCTTAAATCTCGCATCTTGACTAAGATTTTCTTGCGGAAATTTTTCTTCTACAATTTTAAAATAATTAAGCGCCTCCTCAAATTTTGCTTCTTGAAAAAGGCACCAGCCTAAAGAATAATAGGCTGATACTGCATAGGCTGAATTAGGAAATTCCTCAATCACCTTACGATAATAGGTACCAGCTTTAGAAAAATTATTTCCCTTAAAATGCACTTCGGCAATCCAGTAAAGAACCGCATCTTTTATTCCTTTTGCTTGCGCTTGATTTAGGAGTTCTTCAAACTTAGCCAAGGCCTCCAAAAATTTATTCTGTTGAAAATAGCAGCGACCAATAAGTAGATTTACCTCAGGAATCTTTGAAGAATTAGGATAATTCTTCAAGAAGCGCTCCAAGAGCCCCAAGCTTACTTCGTAGAAACCATCTTCAAATGCTTTCTGGGCAACAAAAAGTGCTTCTGCTTCCTTCGGATTGTCTTGAGCATATGCATAATCACAGTTAAGAGAACAGAAATAACAAATACTAAAATCCAAATGACAAAATAAATTCAAAATCCAAATGACAAATATCAAAACTAAAGTTTTGTCAATTGGTATTTGACATTTAGATTTATTTTGAATTTTGTGCTTTATCATTTGTCATTAAACTATATCACTTCTTTATTTACTATTCAATACCTTTCTTAAAAATTGTCCAGTATAAGAACATTCTTTTTGAATTAATTCTTCTGGACTACCATAAGCAACTAGATAACCTCCACTCTCTCCGCCTTCTGGTCCTAAATCAATAATATAATCTGCACATTTAATTACTTCTAAATTATGTTCAATCACAATGACCGTATTTCCTTTATCTACCAATCTCTGTAGAACCGAAAGTAATTTTTTTACATCCGCAAAATGTAATCCCGTGGTAGGTTCATCTAAAATATATAAGGTTTTACCAGTTGAGCGTTTGCTTAATTCTTTAGATAATTTTACCCTTTGCGCTTCTCCTCCGGAAAGAGTAGTGGCGGATTGGCCTAATTGAATATAACCCAAACCTACATCTGCCAATGTAAGAAGAATATTTTTTATTTTTGGAATATTACTAAATAATTCCAGCGCCTCTTCCACGCTCATCTCTAAAACATCGGCAATTGATTTGCCTTTAAATTTTACCTCTAAGGTTGCTTCATTAAAACGCCTGCCTTTACAGACATTGCATTTAACATAAACATCGGGAAGAAAATGCATCTCGATTTTTTTTATTCCATCACCTAAACAGGCTTCACAGCGCCCGCCTTTTACATTAAAAGAGAATCTTCCTGGCTTATATCCGCGCATGCGCGCTTCGGGAAGTTTACTAAAAACTTCTCGGATATAACTATAAACTCCGGTATAAGTTGCAGGATTAGAACGGGGAGTCCGACCAATGGGTGATTGATCTACAACAATTACTTTATCAATTAATTCTATTCCATAAATTTTATCGTGTAGGCCAGGTTTTTCTTTTGATTTATATAATTTTTGTGCTAAAGCCCGATAAAGAATCTCATCAATTAAAGTAGATTTACCCGAACCAGAAACGCCGGTTACACAAATAAAAAGCCCAAGGGGAAACTTTACATTAATATTCTTTAGATTATGTTCGCGCGCTCCTTTTATCTCTAAGAATTTACTATTCTGCAAAGACCTTCTTTTTAAGGGTATTTCGATTTTAAGTTCTTTTCTTAAATATTTTGCGGTAAGAGAAGTAGGATGATTTAATAAATCTTTTGTTTCTCCTGCAAAGACTACTTCTCCTCCGTGCCTACCTGCACCGGGACCTAAATCTACAATATAGTCTGCACAGCGAATAGTATATTCATCATGTTCTACCACAATCAAAGTATTACCCAAATCCCTTAATTTTTTTAAAGTATCAATTAACTTCGTATTATCTCTTTGATGTAAACCAATACTTGGCTCATCCAATATATAAAGTACCCCCACCAAACCCGATCCGACTTGCGTAGCTAAGCGGATGCGTTGGGCCTCACCACCGGAAAGAGTAGAACTTTTTCGATCTAAAGTAAGATATTCTAATCCTACATCAATACAAAACTGTAGACGGCGCTTTATCTCTTTTAAAATCTCATGTGCAATAATTTTTTCTTTTTCACTTAACGCTAATTTACTAAAAAATTGAAAACAATCTTTTATCGACAGCTGAACCACTTCCCAAATATTTTTATTATTAATAGTGATAGAGAGGCTCTCCTTCTTTAATCTTGAGCCACGACAGACAGGACAAGGAAGACTTGACATAAAACGGGAGATCTCTTCCTTTAGATAATCACTTTTTGTTTGCTGAAATAATCTTTCTAAATGGGGGATTAATCCTTCAAATGGTTTACCTGCAACTTCTTGTTCTGTTCCATAAAGGATTGCCCGTTGAATTTCTTTACTTAATTTTTTAAAAGGTGTATCTAAATCAAAATTTAACTCATAAGACAATTCTCTTAATAGCCAACGATAATAAAGGATATAACCTCTTCCGCCTCTTTTCCAGGGCTCAAGTGCTCCCTGATTTATTGATTTATTTTTATCAGGAATAATTAAATCCGGATCAAACTCTAATTTTGTACCTAAGCCATTACATTCTGGACAGGCGCCATAAGGAGAATTAAAAGAAAAAATCCGCGGTTCAACTTCCGGATAACTAATTCCACATTTAGGGCAGGCAAATTGTTCACTAAAAATCATTTCGGTTTGTCGATTTGTTTGTTTGTCAAATAAGACAACTATAACTATTCCTTTACCTACTTTAAGCGCAGTCTCAATGGAATCACTAAGGCGGGATTTTATCTGAGGCTTTATGGTTAATTTATCTACCACTACTTCAATATTATGTATCTTATATTTAGCCAATTTTAAATTAACGGGCAATTCATAAATCTTATCATCTACCCGACAACGCACAAAACCTGCTTTCTGAATCTTATTAAATATATCCCGATATTCGCCTTTTCTACCGCGCACCAAAGGAGCCAAAATTAGAATTGAACTTTCAGCAGGTAGCTGCATTACCTTTTCTATTATCTCCTGCGCACTTTGTCTTTCAATGGGTGTTTTACAATTATAACAATTTATTTTACCAATCCGGGCAAAAAGTAGTCTTAAATAATCATAAATTTCTGTTTGGGTGGCAACCGTAGAACGTGGATTTCCTCCCGCAGTTCTCTGTTCAATTGCAATCGCGGGAGAAAGACCCTCGATATGCTCAACATCCGGTTTCTGTAATTGTTCTAAAAATTGACGGGCATAACTGGAGAGACTCTCTACATACCTACGCTGACCTTCCGCATAAATCGTATCAAAGGCAAGACTGGATTTGCCTGAACCAGATAAGCCAGTAATCACAATTAATTTATCTCGCGGAAGTTTAAGATTTATATTTTTAAGATTATGTTCTTTTGCGCCTTGAATAATAATAAAATTTTCCATTTATTAAAGATTCTAAATTCTTAAATTTTTTAGGGGATTAAGAATGGGCTTATTAGGATTTTAAGATTTTGAATTTAGAATTTAATCAATTATAGCAAAAATAAAAGCCCCTGTAAACCCCGCACCTTTTAAAAGATACAGGATAAATCTTTAAAAATAAGACTTTTTACAGGGGCTTTATTTTAGCGGTTATCTTTTTTTACCGCCTCTTTTCATTTTAGCGCAAGATACATCACCCTGTTTGTCAATAAAATAGAGGTAACCTTCCTTGCGTTTGATACCGCATTTGGCTACTTTTTTAGGACTACCGCCTTTTTGCTTGCCTCTTTTCATCTTGGCGCAAGAAACATCTCCCTGTTTATCAATATAATAGAGGTAGCCCTTCTGGCGTTTAATCCCCAGTTTAACTACTTTCTGAGCCATCTTCTAATTCACCTCCTTTCTTTTTTCACCTTTTTAAATCTAATCCGTTTCATTTAAAATTTCGGATTTCGAATTTAGAATTTATTTAATCTTAGGTACCAATCTTAATCGGACTTAAAATCTGTTTTAAAGTTGCAATTGCCGATAATACTGCCAGATAACTTGTTTTCGGATTATCCGGATGAATAACATTTTCTGTACGTGTAGTAATTCTACCTGCCTCAGATTCTATCTCTATCTCATGAATGTTCTGGTTTATTTCAGGCGAAGCAATAATCCGCACATATGTCTTTTCAAGGCCAATACCCGAAATACTTAAAGTGGCCGCTACATTAATATTCTGGGGAAATGCTCTTATTGCTGAATAGGCATCACCTTCAAAAAGAACCGTCTCTTCTTTTAAATTATCTAAACGTATCTTTCTTTTTAATACATAAGGTACTCCTAAAAAGGCTAAAGGAGGTTTTTTAGTAGTAAGGATAACTTTTTTAATTTCACCTGCCTTGGCTGCCTTTAGACCATCCATACCACAGATTGCTCCGGAGGGAATAAATATTTGGGTCTTTTTTTCTTTGGCTAATAATTCTAATTCTTTTATCTGCTCAACCAATCCTCCTACGCTCATAATCATAATGTCTTTGCCTAAAATAATTGTTTTTTGGGCAATTTTAAAGGCAGATTTAGCTTCGGTTGCCTCAATTACTAAATCTACTTTATTAATTAAATCTTCTAAATTTAAGGCGACTAATTTTGTTTTATGAAAATGTCTTGCTAAATTATAAGCCTTTTGCATTTCTATATCATATAAACTGGCTAATTCTGCTAAATCAGAAAAATCTGAATAAATTACTCTTGCTAAAGAAGAACCAATCGCACCACAGCCAACAATTCCAATCTTTAATTTCTCCATTTTAAATCACTAAATTATCAATCAATCTTGTTTTTCCGATAAAAACTGCTAAAGCAATTAAAGTATTTTTCTTTATTATCTTTTTTAGTGGCCTTAAATCTTTTAAATCCACAATCTCAATATATTGTACGCGCGCTAATTTTTCCTGTTTTAATAAATGATACATCTTTTGTTTTATTTTTAAGGGATTATCTTCTCCTTGATTAATTAAATTTTTTGCTAATCTTAAAGCTTTATATAATATGGTTGCCTTTTTTCTTTCTTGAGAATTTAAATATTTATTGCGCGAACTCATGGCTAAACCATCTTTTTCTCTTATCGTCGGCATAACTTTTATTTTTACCGGTATATTTAAATCTTCTACCATTTTTTTAATAATGACTGCCTGTTGAGCATCCTTTTGACCAAAATAAGCAATATTTGGCCAAACTAAATTAAAAAGTTTAGTTACTACAGTCGTAACGCCCCGAAAATGTCCGCGCCGAAATTTCCCACATAAAACATCACTTAAATCTTCTACCTCAACATAGGTTTTATAACCTTCTGGATACATTGCTTTTATCGAAGGATAAAAGATAATATCTACTTTTTCTTTAAGGCAAAGTCTAGCATCAGTCTTAAAATCGCGCGGATATTTTTTAAAATCTTCTTTCGGACCAAACTGGGTAGGATTAACAAAGATACTTACAATTACTTTGTCATTTTCTTGGCGTGCTTTTCTCATTAAACTTAAATGCCCCTCGTGTAATGCCCCCATCGTCGGTACAAAACCTATAGAATATCCCTTATTTCTTAACTGATTTGAAACTAATTGCATTTTTCTAAGACTTTTAATTATCTGCATAGAAGTTCCAATAAAGGTTTGATTACAAAATCCCTTTCAAATATGCGTGGGTGGGGAACTTTAAGCTCTTTTCGGTTAATTACTTTATCTTCATAAAACAAAATATCTAAATCAATCACTCTTGGCCCAAAACGCACGGTCTTGGTTCTGCCAAGTTTTCTTTCAATATTCTTTAAATTCTTTAATAAAACTAAAGGTTTAAGATTAGTTTCTATTTCTAAAACCGCATTTAAAAATTTGGCTTGTTTTGCTGGTCCACCCAAAGGAAGGGTCTCAATAATCTTTGACATTTTAATAATTTTTGTTTGCTTTAAATGCTTAATTTCTTCTAAAGCCAATTTTATATTCTTAAGCCGGCTGCCTAAATTTGAACCAATGCCAATATAACAAACCGCCATCTTATAAGGCTAAATTTTTTAATCTTCTAACTGCTTCTTTTAATCTTTCTTTTTCTATCGTTAAAGCCATTCGGATATAACCTTCGCCATATCTACCAAAACCGACTCCGGGTGTAACGATAAGATTGGTTTTTTCTAATAAAATTTTTGCAAATTTTAAGGAATCAATTTTATAAGGAATTTTAACCCATAAATAAAAGGTGGCTTTGGGTATTTTTACCTGCCAACCTAAAGAGTTTAAACCACTAGTTAAAATATCGCGTCTTTCTTGATAAATCTGACGCAGCTTTATAAGCTGCTCTTGAGGTCCTTCTAAAGCGCAAATACCTGCTAATTGAATCGCTGAAAATATTCCGGAATCAATATTAGATTTTACTTTGGCTAAAGCGGAAATTAATTTTGCATTGCCAACTGCCCAACCAATCCGCCAACCGGTCATATTGTAGGTTTTAGAAAGGGAATGAAATTCAATGCCGACTTCTTTTGCACCTTTTACTTCTAAGAAACTACCGGGACGATATCCATCGTAAGAAATATCTGAATAGGCCAAATCAGAGATAACGATAATTTTATTTTTCGTCGCAAATCTAACTATTTCTTGATAAAAATCTTTTTCTGCTACGGCTGCCGTCGGATTATTCGGATAGTTAATATAAATTAATTTTGCTTTTTTGCGAATACTTAAAGAAATTTTTCCTAAATCAGGAAGAAATGCATTCTCTTCTAAAAGGGGAACCAAATAAGGCCTACCGCCTGCCAAAATCGTTCCACCTTTATAAGGTGGATAACCAGGGTCAGGCACTAAAGCATAATCACCTTCATTTAAGAAAGCTAAAGGAAAATGGGCAATCCCTTCTTTTGAACCAATAAGGGGTAAAATTTCTCTTTCTGGATCAAGTTTTATCCCAAAACGATTTTGATACCATTGAGCGATTGCCTGCCGTAATCTAGGTAGACCCTGATCTAAAGCATAGCGGTGATTGGCGGGATCTTTTGCAGCCTGATAAAGTGCCTCAATAATATGCTGTGGCGTCGGTAAATCCGGGTCACCTACTCCTAAATCAATAATATCGCGACCTTGCGCGCGTGCTTTTCTTTTTGCTTTATCAATTTCAACAAATAGATAAGGCGGCAGTGATTGGAGTTTTTTTGAAAGTTTAAACATCGTTTAGCTCATAACCCCTTTTATCATTTTTTTAAATTCTTTAACCGGCGTATCTGCTATTATCTTAGAAAAACTCTTTAACCATTTTTTAATATAAGTTATATCTAATCTCTTAAAATTCTTCGCTAACAAGACCCGCGCGTCTTCTAAATCGCGCGGCCTGCCAGCAAACATTTTATGGATAATCACATCTTCGCAAGAGGCAAATTTCACATTATAATTATTCAACTTTACTTTTTTGGTTCGTTTTAAAGCCTGCCTTTCATAAGGAGTAAAAGAAAAAATAAAATCTACTCTTATTCCTGTAGCTTTATCTATGCCAATTAATACATTTGTCTTTCTGGTAAAATCATCATTTATATTTTTAGGAGTTATCAGCCCAATTTCTTTTAGGAGCTTCTTCATCTGATTTAATTTATCTATATCTATCCCTAAGGTAATATCTATATCTTCGGTCAAGCGCACCCCGCCATAGAAAAGCACAGCCTGGCCACCAATAATCATATAAGGGATTTTGTATTTATCGAGTGCCTGAGCAATTTTTACAATTAATTTTTCAATCATTTTTTAGAAGCATTCAATATGCGCGCCAGCCTTAAACATCCTTCGATATTCTCTAAAGGATTTTTTAAGGGTAATTTCTTAAAATAAATGGCCTCCTTTAATAACGCTTCATAAATTTTAAGCCGCTGGCTATAAGAATCACGCTTTTGTTTTAAGTAAGTGCGGTTAAAATTCTCTAAAATTTTTCTATTTTTTATCATCTCAACAACTTCTTCAAAAACTCAGTGCCGTTTTCGAGAGAGCATAAGGCGCGCAGGAGCAAGTTTATGAGGCGAAACTTATGCGTAAATAACCTCTATGCTCGCCCCTTTAAGGGATTGAAAGTGCCCATAGAAAAAGTTGAGCCTCATGCGACGAGCACCGCTACAAATAAAGAAACAGCGTTGAGTTAAACTAATCAAAATAAACCCACAAAATATTTAAAAGAGCTATTTCAATACATCCTGCATCGAATATAATCCTGGCGCTTTAGCCATCACCCATTTTGCTGCCTTTAAAGCACCCAAAGCAAATAAGTCCCGCGAATGCGCCTGATGTTTAATTTCAATGCGCTCAGAATTTCCGCAAAAAATAATTGTATGGTCTCCGACAATATCACCCAATCTAATTGCATGCACCGGAATCTCTTTATTTACTGTATCGGCTAAAATTTGCGCAAATTTTTTGGCCGTACCTGAAGGCGCATCTTTTTTTGCTTTATGATGCGCTTCAATAATTTCGATATTATAATCTGGACCTAAACGTTTGGCAATCTCCGGTAAAATAGAAAATAAAACATTTACCCCAATACTCATATTCGGAGAAAAAACAAGCGGAACAATTTTAGAGACTTCTTCTATCTTTTTTATTTGGGACTCATTTAAGCCGGTTGTACCAATTACCGCGGCTTTTTTATATTTGGCTACATAGTCAATATTTATCTCGGTTGCTTCCGGAGTAGTAAAATCTATAAATACATCAACTAAAAATAGACCATCGGGGCTGGAAGAGATTTTTATCTTTCCCAAATCCCGTCCAATCGCAGGCAATCCTTTCTTCTCTAAAGCCAAAGCCACTTCAAAATCTTTATCCTGAGAAGCTAACTCATAAATTCGCCTTCCCATCCTGCCGCAAACTCCCGCAATTCCTAGTTTAATCATAGAAAAACTCCTTGTTAAAATCTAAACCCTAAACACTAAATCCTAAACAAATCCAAAACGTTTTTGTTTTGAATCTTGTAGGTTTAAAGTTTGTTTAGCGTTTAGGATTTCGGATTTAGGATTTATCATAATAATCCATAATCTTTTAATGCCTTTTTTAACTTTTCTAAATTCTCCGCTGACATCGCACATAAAGGAAGCCGAAGATCTGGCTTACACATTCCCAATAATCCAAGCGCAGTCTTTACCGGTATAGGATTAGTTTCAATAAACATCGCTTTCACTAAAGGAAGTAGTTTATAGTGAATCTCTTGGGCTTTTTTAATATTACCTTTTTCAAATTCACTCACTAAAGAAGCCACATCTTTAGGCACAATATTAGCTACCACTGAAATTACACCTGTTCCTCCGATAGATAATATCGGTAAAGTTAAACTGTCGTCTCCAGAAATTAAAACAAAATTAGACCCGCAAAGTTTCTTAATCCGTGACATCTGCTCTAAATTTCCTGAGGCTTCTTTTACGCCCACAATATTCTTACAATCCTGTGCTAATTTTGCCATCGTCTCAGGCTCAATATTTACTCCGGTACGCGAGGCAATATTATAAAGAAGTATCGGGATTTTTACCGAATCCGCAACCGCTTTAAAATGTTCATAAAGTCCTTTTTGGGTTGGCCGATTATAATAGGGCGAAACCTGTAATGATGCGTCAGCTCCGGCTTTTTCGGCGTGTTTAGTCAGCATTATTGCTTCTTCAGTAGAATTAGAACCGGTTCCAGCAATTACTGGGATTCTGCCTCTTACCTGTTTAATCGTAATCTCAATTACGTGTTCATGCTCTTCAAAAGATAAAGTAGCGGACTCTCCGGTTGTACCACAAGGCACAATCCCGGATGTGCCATTTTTAATCTGAAATTCAATTAACTCTTTAAGCTTTTCTTCATCTACCTTACCATCTTTAAAAGGTGTAACAATTGCAACAATTGAACCTTTAAACATTATTAACCTCCCTCATTTAATATAGGCCATCTTTTTTAATGCCTCAATTCTTTTTTCAATCGGCGGATGAGTCGCCAATAAATCTGCAAACCACCCCTCTTTCTTTCCCAAAGAACTGCCTTTAGGATCACAAATACATAAATGGGCAGTACCCTGATTAATTGAATGGGTAGGGCTAATAAAAGAATCAACTTTTTCTAAAGCAGAAGCCAAAGCCAAAGGATTACGGGTTAACTCTGCGGCTGAGGCATCAGCTAAATATTCGCGCCGACGCGAAACACACATCGCCATAATTTGCGATAATATCGGCGCTAAAATTACAGTAACTAACCAGACTGCCAATATAATTAAACCAAGATAACCTCCACCTTGACTTCGACGGCTTGAGCGTCTATCTGTATAAAAAAGCCAGCGCCTCGCCCAATCAGAAAGTAAAGCAATTGAACCAACTAATACCGCAATCATAAGCATCAAGCGGATATCAAAATTTTTTATATGGCTTAACTCATGTGCTGCTACTGCCTGTAATTCTTCGCGCTTTAAAGCATCAAGTAGACCCCTTGTTACGGCAATCGAGGCAGTCTCTGGGCTTCTACCTGTAGCAAAGGCATTTGGGTCAGGATCATCAATAATGTAGGTCTTAGGTAAAGTTATTCCTGCGGCAATACTCATCTCTTCTACTACGTTTTGCCATTGTTTTTGTTTTGGGTCAGATAAATCCAATTCTTTCGCATGCGTAGAATAAAGCACCAATTTATCGCCATAGCGATAACCATTATAAGCAAGGATAATTCCGAATAATAAAGCAAAAAAAGTAAAAATCGGAATCCCTATACCGTGATAATAATCAAAACCAAGGCCAATAAAAAGAAAGAACAAAATAAATATACCGATTATAATCCAGGTCCAACGCTGATTATGGCTAATCTGTTCATAAATATTCATTCTATATTTTTTACAAATTCTATACCCTAAATGCCAAAAGATAAAAGATTATTTTAAATTTAAATCTACCTTAGGCACCTCTTTTTCCGCCGCGTCCTTAACCTCAAATAACTCTGCCGCCTGAAATCCAAGCACGCCCGCAACTATGTTCGTCGGAAAAGTCTGTTGACGGATATTAAATTTAGTAGCGATATCATTATAAAACTGCCGGGCAAAACTAATCCGGTTTTCGGTAGAAATAAGTTCTTCCTGCAGTTTAGAGACATTTTCATTTGACTTTAACTCAGGATAATTTTCTACTAAGGCGAATAACTGCCTAAGTGCACCCGTTAAAACATTCTCTTGGGTAGCTTTATCCGCAACACTTACTGCAGAAATAGCTTTATTGCGTGCCTCAATTACGCGGGTTAAGGTCTCTTGTTCAAATTTCATTATCCCTTTTACTGTCTCCACCAAATTCGGAATCAAATCGTGCCTTCTTTTGAGTTGTACATCAATCTGCTTCCAACCATTTAAAGTCTGATTTTTTAAAGAGACTAAGTTATTAAAAGTAGCAATTAACCAAATAACAACTACTGCCAATACCGCTAAAATTATCCAACCAAACATCGCCTACCTCCTTCCTTAATAAATAAATTCTCCTTTGAATACCATTCTGGCTTTACCTTCTAGCCACACCTCGCTAAATTTATTTCCGGTTCGCTTAAAATAAACAATTAGTATCTGGCCACTTTTAGTATAGACATTTATTTTGGACATATTGCGTATCGGGTATTGCATATTAAATATTATTGCTGAAGCAACTGCGCCTGTACCGCAGGCAAGTGTTTCATCTTCTACGCCCCGTTCATAAGTCCTTAAAGATATAGAATCATCTTTTAATACTTCTACAAAATCAACATTAGTCCCTTGGGGGCTAAATCTTTTATGGTAGCGGATCATCCTTCCTAAATTAAAGACATCAATTTTTTCTAAGCCTTCTACAAAAATTACGGTATGTGGAACTCCAGTATTGATGAAATTTACGTGTAGGGTGCGGTTATTAACTTTAATTGGCAGGTTAAGTTTTATATTTTTGGGCTCAGTCATTTTTATCTTTACATTATTGGCTTTAACTTGCGCCATAATTATTCCTGCCTTGGTCTGGATAGTTAAGTTCTCGGTTATCGGTTCTCGGTTATCGGTTTTTGGCACTTCGATCTTACTCCGTGCTGATGGTAAGCGGATTCGAACCAGCGGTTTTTGGTTCTTAGCTAACCAAAGGGCAACACAACGCGCTCCATTACCACACATTTCTGCCTCTGAACCATCAGCATTAAAAATACGCATCCGGATATCGGCAATCTTAGATTTCTCTAAAACCAACAGTCCATCCGCGCCAACGCCAAATTTTCGGTCACAGATATTCTTAGCTAAAAATGGAAGTTTTTGGTTCTTGGTTTTCGGTTCTCGGTTCTCGATAATTACAAAATCATTACCCGAAGCCACCATCTTGGTAAAATTAATCTTATTAGCCATTTTAAATCCTAAATCCGAAATTCTAAATCCTAAACAAATTTAAAATCCTAAAAGAAACGTAGGAATTATTTCATTGCGAATTAAATCTCTATAGGCCTGTCTTTTTCTAATCACAAAAACTCTCTCTTTTACTACCATCACTTCTTCAGGATTTAACCTTGAATTATAATTAGAAGCCATACTGAATCCATAAGCGCCTGCACCCATAATTGCCAGATAATCGCCTTCTTTTACTTTGGGCATTTTTCTTTCTTTAGCAAAGAAATCTGCGCTTTCACAGATTGGACCGACGATATCAACTTTTTCCGTATTGCGTATTGCGTATTGCGTATTGCGTAAAGGAAGAATCTTGTGATAAGCGCCGTATAAAGCAGGACGCATTAAATCATTCATACCACTATCCACAATTATGAATTTTTTCTTTGGCGTTTTTTTAACATATAAAACTTTAGTTACCAGAATTCCCGCATTTCCCACAATAAATCTACCCGGCTCCATAATAATTTTTAAATTAGTTTTTTTAAGTAAAGGTAGAACTTCTTGGGCAAATTCTTGGGCACTTTGGGGAGTCTCTTGATCGTAAATAATTCCTAAGCCTCCGCCGATATTTAGATATTCTAAATCTATATGCTTTTGTTTTAATTTCTTAATAAAATTTATCATTTTACTGATACTAGAAATATAAGGTCCACTTTCCGTAATCTGCGAACCAATATGGATATGTAAACCATTAATTAAAACATTTTTAAAAGCTTTTCGGCTCAATAAGATTTGATAAGCGGATTGAAAATCAATCCCAAATTTATTGGTAATTTTTCCGGTAGTAATATATTTATGGGTCTTTGGTTCAATATCAGGATTAATTCTTATCGCAACCTGAACTTGCCGATTTAATCTTTTGGCAATCCGATTGATATTTTCTAATTCGGGAATAGATTCTACATTAAAAAATAGAATTTTATACCGAATCGCCTCTTCTATTTCTTTATTAGTTTTTCCCACCGAAGCATAGACGATTTTTTCAGGAGGACACCCTACTTTTAATGCCCGATAGAGTTCGCCTCCTGAGACAATATCTAATCCTGCACCTTTATTTACCAAAGCTTTTAAGATTGCCAAATTAGAATTAGCTTTTACTGAATAGCAGATAAGTGGATTAATTGCTTTAAAGGCAGATTTTAATTTTAAGAAATGGTCAATTAAGGTTTGATAACTATAAACATATAAAGGACTGCCATATTTTTTGGCTAAATCCTCAACTTTTACTTTTTCACAATATAAATTATTTTTTACATATTTAAATTCGTGCATCTTTTATTTTTTCTACTTATTACTTTAGTGAAAATGGGACATTTACGGCGCTAAATTTTTTCCATTTCCGATAAAATTTTTTATCTATTATTTTATATTTTAAATTAAGATTAATAAATTTTAAATAATCATCCATGGATAACCATTTAGCAGATGGTAACAGGCCTTTAATAATAGGAAATTCCAATTTTTCCATTTAAAATTTTTCTAATATTCGATGATAGAGCTTTTCTGTGCCGTATTTTAAACACAGTTCTTTAAATCTTTCGCTTTTAACCTTTATTTTATTAGCTCTAATCAACTCAATAATATCAGAGAGATCCTTATATTCCCTAATCTTAGGATTATACTTCACTGAATGCAATTTAAGCGCGATCAAATGTTCTAAAGAAGGAATAATAAATCTACATCCTGCAATTGTAATCTCTTTGGAGTCCTTAATAATCTTATCTAGGGTTTGCCTATCCACAAACATAAAATCTAAATCCATTAGATTTGTCTTACGCGTAGTAAGTCGAATAAAAACTTCTTGGTTATAATCTTGAACATATCCCTCCTTCTCTAATAAACTAGATATCCTTTCAAAATCATCTTTAGTAATCAAAAAATCAACATCTGCGGTCTGACGTGTTACTTTATAATAATTCACCGCAAATCCACCGATTAAGACGCAAGAAATGCCTGTCTTATTCAAGATATCAGAAACTAAGTGAAATACTGTCGGATATTCCATTACTATCTTAAATGCTTACTCCAATATTTTAGTTGTCTTTCTACCAATTCTGGATTGGTGGAACCATAAGATTTCTTTAAATTTACTGAAGCATAAGCATTTAAAATCTTTTTTATATCCACTTCTAATTTTGGCGAATATTTTTTAAGCTCCTGCGGCGTAAGGCTAGAGATTTTTTTACCTTTATCTAAACATTCTTTTACCATTCTTCCCACAATATCATGTGCCTGCCGATAAGAGACGCCTTTCTTTATCAGGTATTCTACGATATCCACGGAAAATAAGGATTCATCTGTTAGCTTGGCGGCAATCGCCTCTTTCTCTATGACAATACTCTGAAATAAAGCGATAAAGATATCCAAAATATCCTTTACCGTGTCTATCGCATCAAATAGCGGCGGCTTATCCAATTGTAAATCCCGATTGTATGATGAAGGCAGCCCTTTCATTAATATCAAGACACTGGACAAATCCCCCTGAATTTTTCCTACCGAACCCCGGATTAACTCTAAAACATCCGGATTCTTTTTATGCGGCATAATGCTTGAACCAGTACAAAAAGAAAAATCAATATTGATAAAATTAAATTCTTTAGTTGACCAGAGGATTAAATCTTCGGCAATGCGGGAAAGATGCACTGCTAAAATTGCTAAATCTGCCAAAATTTCAATAATAAAATCCCGGTCAGAAACAGAATCAATGCTATTTTGAGTAACTACCTTAAAACCCAATTCCTTTCTTACAAATTCCCGATCAATGTTTAGACCAGTGCCTGAAAGGGCACCTGAGCCTAAAGGCATCATATCAATGCGCTTTAAGGCATCAAGGAGTCTTTCTTTGTCTCTTTCTAAACTCTCAATGTAAGCTAAAAGATGATGGGCTAATAAAACAGGCTGTGCCAGTTGTAAATGGGTATAGCCCGGAATAATAATTTCCTTATTTCCTTTAGCGAATTTTAAAATTGAACGCTGCATTAAAGTAATTAATTCTCTTAAATTATTTACTTCATCTTTTAAATACATTCTTATATCTAAGGCAATCTGGTCATTTCTTGAACGAGCGGTGTGTAATTTCTCGGCGGATTTGCCAATTTTTTTAAAAAGTGCCTCTTGAATATTGGAATGAATATCTTCTGCAGAAAGATCGAATTTAAATTTTTGTTTTCTTAACTCTTCTAAAATTATCTTAAGGCCCTTAACAATTTTTTCTGCCTCAGATTTCGGAATAATCTTTTGTTTACCTAACATTTTGGCATGAGCGATACTACCTAAGACATCATATTTAGCTAGACGTTTATCAAAAGAGATACTGGAAGTAAATTTATCAGCCAATAAACTTGTTTCTTTTGTAAAACGACTTCCCCATAATTTTTTAGCCATTTTTACCCCTTATCTTTTATAAGGCAAGCCCCAAATCCGAATGAAACCTTCGGCTAATTTTTGATTAAATTTATCTTCTTTTCCGTAGGTAGCAAGTTCTTTTTTATAAAGAGAAAAAGGTGATTTTCTTGCTACCGCAATACAGGTGCCTTTAAACAATTTTAATTTTATCTGTCCGGTTACATGCTCTTGGGTAGAATTAACAAAAGCATCTAAAGCTTTTCTTAAAGGAGAAAACCACAGTCCATAATAAACCAGCTCTGCATATTTAAGCGAAATTATCTCTTTAAAATGCGCCAATTCCCTATCCAAAACTAAACTCTCCAGTTCCTTATGCGCGGTATATAAAATAGTTGCGGCAGGTGCTTCATAAATTTCCCGCGACTTAATTCCCACCAGTCGATTTTCTACTAAATCCGTTCTTCCTACGCCATATAATCCACCTATTTCGTTAAGTTGATTAATTAACGTTTTTAATTTGTAAGTTTTCCCGTCTAGTTTCTTAGGTATTCCTTTTTCAAAATAAATCTCAATATATTTAGGATAGGTCAAAACATGACTGGGGCTTTTGGTAATCAAATAAGCATCTTCGGGCGGCTCCTGTTCTAAATCTTCTAATATTCCTGCCTCAATACTTATTCCCCAAAGATTCCGGTCAATACTATAAGGTTTTTTCTTGGTTACATCAATAGGAATGTTGTATAACTTGGCATACTCTATTTCTTCGTCCCGCGACTTAAATTCCCATTCCCTTACCGGAGCAATGATTTCTAATTTTGGATCAAGGATACTAATACTTACCTCAAATCTTACCTGGTCGTTTCCTTTTCCGGTACAGCCATGGGCGACTGCTTCTGCTTTCTCCTTATGGGCAATCTCAATCAGATATTTAGCAATCAATGGTCTTCCTAAAGCAGTAGATAAAAAATATTTTCCTTCGTATATTGCATTTGCCTTTAAAGTCGGTAAAATAAAATCTTGGATAAATTCTTCTTGTAAATCCTTAACATAAACTTTAGAAGCACCCGCAGCTAAAGCGCGCTGTTCAATAAGCGAAAAATCTTCTCCTTGGCCTAAATCAGCCACAAAACAGATCACTTGATAGCCTTTTTCTTTAAGCCACCGCACGCAACAAGAAGTATCTAAACCTCCAGAATAAGCTAATATAACCTTCTTCATATTGTCCTCTCTTAAAATTCTAAATCCTAATATCTAAATCCTAAACAAATTCTAAATTCTAATTTTTAAACCTGTCAGTTTGAGGCATTGGAATTTAGGATTTAAATTCCTTTTAATAATGTGATTAATATTGCCTTCTGCACATGTAAGCGATTCTCTGCCTGATCAAAGACAATGGAATTTTTACTATCAATTACTTCATCAGTAATCTCTTCGCCCCGATGGGCAGGTAAACAATGCATCACTAAAACATCCTTCTTGGCTAATTTTAATAATTCTTTATTTACCTGAAAGCCACCAAATGCTTTTTTCTTTTTTGCTGCTTCTTTTTCTTCGCCCATACTTACCCATACATCAGTATATATAACATCTGCATCTTTTACTGCCTGCTGAGGGGTTTTAAATAAATTTACCTTAACATCTTTTACTTTTGGCTCATAACCTTCTGGAGAAGCTACGCGCATCTCTATCCCGGTTTTTTCTGCGGCGTATAATAAAGAATTACAAACATTATTCCCGTCTCCTACATAAGCAAGCACTACACCCTTTAATTTTTTTAATTTCTCACGAATGGTATAAATATCAGAAAGCGCCTGACAAGGATGAGAAAAATCCGAAAGACCATTAATTACCGGAATTGAAGCGTATTTAGCCATCTCAATTACATTTTGATGCGCAAAGGTTCTTAAAACAATCCCCTGGACATAACGCGAAAGGGTCTTTGCCACATCTTTTATTGATTCTCTTATTCCTAAATTTACCTCCTCCGGCCCTAAATATAAAGCATATCCGCCTAATTGATACATTCCTACCTCAAAAGAGACACGCGTGCGATTAGAGGGCTTCTGAAAAACTAAAGCAAGGGTTTTACCTGAAAGTATAGATTTAAATTTATCTTTATTTTTTTTTAATTCATCAGTAAGTAAAAAAATCTCTTCAATCTCTTTAGGACTTAAATCTTTAATGGAAATGAGGTCTTTTTTCATTTTTATCCTTCTTGGTTTTTAAATACTTTATCTAATATTCCTACTGCTAAATTAATCTCTTTTTTGGTAATATTTAATGCAGGCATAAGTCTTAAGACATTCTGGTGTGTGCAATTAATCAGCAGGCCAAACTCTTGACATTTCTCAACAATATTTTTTCCTTCCTGATTTAATTCTATTCCAATCATCAATCCCATTCCCCTTACTTCTTTAATCAGAGGATATTTATTTTTTAAATTATAAAGTTTACTAAATAAATATTCACTCTGTTTTTTCACATTTGTAATTAATTTTTCTTTCTGAATTGCTTTTAGAACCGCTAAAGCTGCTTTACAGATTACTGGACCTCCCCCAAAGGTTGAAGCATGCTCTCCGGGACCTAAAATATCGGCAATCTCTTTTTTTACTAACATTGCCCCAATCGGAAGTCCTCCACCTAAGGCCTTGGCTAAAGTCATAATATCCGGCGTTATTCCATAATTTTGATAACAAAACCATTCGCCAGTTCTCCCTAAACCCGTCTGTACTTCATCAATGATAAGTAGAAGTTTTTTCTCATCGCATAATTTTCTTAAAGCGAAAACAAAGTTTTTTTCCGCTATATTTATTCCACCTTCGCCCTGAATTAATTCCAACATAATCGCAATGGTTTTATCGGTAATCGCAGATTTAGTTGCTTCTAAGTCATTAAATTTTACTGTCTTAAATCCTTCAGGAAGCGGTAAAAATCCTTGTTGGTATTTTTTCTGTCCTGTCGCAGCCAAAGTAGCCAGGGTTCTTCCGTGAAAAGAATTCTCAAAAGTAATAATTTCGTATCTACCTTGGCCAAATTTTCTGCTAAACTTTATGGCTGCCTCATTTGCCTCAGCCCCTGAATTGCAAAAAAATACCTTTGCAGGAAAAGCCCGATAAACCAGTTCCTTTGCCAGTCTTGCCTGCGGCAGATGATAATAATTATTGGGAATAAAAATTAATTTGGAAACCTGGTCTCTTACTGCCTGCATTACTTTGGGATGACAATGCCCTAAACTTCCTACTCCCCAGCCAGGGAAGAAATCAAGATAAACTTTATGGTGAATATCCCAAAGCCGACTGCCTTTACCTTTAACGAAGACCAAAGGCAGTTTAGAGTAAGTGGGCATAATGTATTCTTTATAATTATTAAATACTTCTTCTTTCTTCATCGTTTACTATTTTATTATTTCTGTACCAATTCCCTGATCCGTAAATATCTCCAATAATAATCCATGGGGAATGCGCGCATCAATCATATGTGTTTTTTTAACCCCATTTTTTAATGCCTCAACACAGGCATTTACTTTGGGAATCATTCCTTCTTGAATTACTTTTTCTTCAATAAGTTTTTTGGCCTCTTCAATAGTTAAAGTAGAGATAAAGGAATTGGGATCCTGAGGATTGCGCATAATCCCTTTAACATTAGTTAAGAGAACCAATTTTTCTGCTTTTAAGGCACCTGCTATATTTGCCGCTGCTTCATCCGCATTAACATTGTAGATTTTCTTATCCTTTCCTTTTCCCATCGGCAGAATCACTACTACCTTATTTTTCTTTAACGCTTCTAATATAGGTAAAGTGTTTATCTGCACCACTTCACCTACCAAGCCTAAATCCTTTTTTGCCTTTTTTTTCTCAACTTGAATTAGCCATTTTTCTTTTCCACTTAAACCCACTGCTTCTTTTCCTAATTGGATTAATTCTTTAACAATAATTTGATTAAGCTTGGTTAACTCTTCTTCTACTATCTTAAGTGTCTTTTCGTCAGTAAAGCGCATACCTTCGATAAATTCTGATTTTATGCCTAAATTACGCAGACGCTCACTAATATTTGGACCGCCTCCGTGAACCAAGACTGTCCTTAAGCCGATAAAATTTAAAAAGACAATATCTTCTAAAACTCCTCTTCTGATTTTTTCTTCACTTAAGATGCTGCCACCGTATTTTATGACAATGACCTTGTGATGAAATTTTTTAATATAGGGCAGCGCTTCAATTAAAACATCGGCTTTTTTAATTACTTCTTCCATCTCTTAATCTAAAATATGCCTCTTAAGTTTATCACTTACCGTTAATACGGTAAACGCAAACTATCTTTAAAGTATTAGTTATATTCTGCATTTATCTTAATATATTCCGGGCTAAGGTCAGAAGTATAAATAGTAGCAGAAGCGTCCCCTTGATTAAGCAGAACTTCTAGTTCTATTTCTTTTTTATTTACATCGCTTAAATTTAGCTTTATTTTTTCTTCTTTTATCTCTAATCCACTTGCCCCAATCGCAGCAACGACTCTGCCAAAATTAGGATTATTACCATACATTGCGGTTTTAAAAAGATTAGAATTTGCAATTGCCAAAGCTACTTTTTTTGCTTCCCAAAAACTCTTTGCTTTCTTTACATTAATCTTAATAAATTTAGTGGCACCTTCCGCATCCTTAATAATTAATTTAGCTAATTCAAGGCAAATATAATTTAGCGCTTTAGAAAATAAATAAAAATTTTTTTCCTTCTTAATCGGATTGTTTCCTGCGCAAGCATTAGCCAAAACTAAAACCATATCATTTGTGCTCATACAGCCATCTACAGTAATGCAGTTAAAAGAATTATCAACGCTTAATCTTAAGGCCGCTTTAAGCGCATTCTCCTCAATTACTGCATCCGTAAAAATAAAACAAAGCATCGTGGCTAAATTGGGCGCAATCATTCCTGAGCCCTTAGCAATACCGCAGATAGTTACCGGAATCTTTTCTATTTTAAACTTCACGGTAACTTCTTTAGGATAAGTATCGGTAGTTAAAATTGCCTTTTTTGCCTGATGGATTCCTTCTTGAGACAGATTTTTTACCAATTCCGGAATCGCATTTTTAATTTTTTCTAAAGGAAGTCTTCTGCCAATAATACCGGTGGAAGCAACCAAAACCTCTTCTTTTTTAATTTTTAGGGCTTGGGCTATTGAACTACTGGTTTCTTCTGCGTCTCTTAAGCCTTCATCACCCGTAAAACAATTGGCATTACCGCTATTGACAATGAGCGCCTGAAAATATCTATTTTTTTTAAGGTATTTTTGATTTAGTTTTAAAGGCGCTGCCTGAATTTTATTGGTAGTAAATAAACAAGCTGTCTTGGCTGGTCTTTGAGAATAAAAAAGGGCCAAGTCAAGTTTTCCAGATTTTTTTATGCCACTGGCAGTGGCAGAAGCCTGAAAACCTAAAGGTAAAATCGCTCTTTTATATATTTTCATACCAGCCCCAAATCTTCCGGAAAGTTATACATAATATTCATATTCTCTACTGCCTGCCCTGAAGCGCCCTTTATAAGATTATCAATCGCAACAATAACAATTATTGTTTTGGTGTCTTCTTTTATACCAATTTCGCAAAAATTAGTATATAGAACGTTCTTTAACTGAGGGAAGTTTCCTTCTTCTAAAATCCTTATAAATGGCTCTTTTTTATAAAATCTTTTGTATAAATTTATTAAACTTTGCGTTTTGCGCTTTTGGCTTGGCGCTTTCTTCACATATATTGTGGTTAATATTCCTCTTTCTAAAGGTAAAAGATGGGGCACAAAAGTAATTTTAATTTTTTCTCCTTTTAACTTAGAAAGTATCTCTTCCATCTCCGGCGTATGCTGATGAACGCCTACCTTGTAAGCCTTAAAATTTCCTTCTATCTCTTTGGGCGAAAAGTTTCTGCCTGCCCCACTAAAACCGGATTTTGCATCGACAATAATTGAATCTGGCTCTATCTGGGTGCAGCTAACCAGAGGGGCCAAACCTAAAATTACCGCCGTCGGATAACAGCCCGGATTAGCCACTAAAGAAGCGCGTTTAATCTCTGCGCGGTAGAGTTCCGGCAGGCCATAAACTGCTTTTTTTATATTTTCTTTATCTTTATGAAACACTTTATAGAACTTCTCATAAATTTTTATCTTCTTAAAACGATAATCCGCGCTTAAATCAATAATTTTTTTATCTTTTCTTAATAACTGCGGCGCATATTTCATAGAAACAGTGTGCGGAAGCGCCAAGAAAAATAATTCGCATGTTTCCATTGCTTTTTCTATATTAGGTAACTCACAAATAAGTTCAAGCCGGTTACGAAAATGGGGAAAAAATTCGCTGATTGGCTGAGGCTTATCAATTTCTGCGGCAAGATAACTGATTTTAACCTCAGGATGTTTTAAAAGAAGAGCAATTAACTGTTCACCCGCATAACCGGTAGCCCCAAAGATACCCACTTTAAGCATATTTTTTCCTTATCTTCAATAGAATATCATATTAAACGAAAAATTATCTTGCGTCAAGCATTTTCTCGTCGGAAATAATTCTATTTACCATAAAATAAAAAATCCCGTTTCCACGGGATCTTTTAGAATTTCAAATTTAGGATTTATAATTTTACATCATTATCTTTTCGTCCACTGGAAACGTTTGCGCGCTCCTTTCTGGCCATATTTTTTGCGCTCTTTTGCGCGGGGGTCACGGGTTAAGAAACCTTGTTTGCGCAAAAGCTCTTTTAATCCCGGCTCAGCCAATACCAGCGCGCGGCTAATCCCTAATCTTAAAGCACCTGCCTGACCGCTCAAGCCCCCACCTTTAATATTTGCGATAACATCAAATTTATTCAAACTATCCGTTGCCTGTAAAGGTTGTCGGACAATAATCCTATCTGTCTCGCGCAAAAAGTATTTTTCCAAAGGCAAATCGTTGACAATAATTTTACCTTCGCCAGGCATAAGCCAAACCCGCGCTACTGCCTCTTTGCGCCTGCCCACTGCCGTATATTTATTTTTTATTTGTGCCTGTTCCATCTCTAAACCTCTAAAGGTATAGGTTTTAATCCCTGATGGGGATGTTTTTCCTGTGGATATATTTTTAATTTCTTAATTATATCGCGGCCCAAAGGCCCAGAAGGAAGCATACGTTTAACTGCCAGTCTTACTACTGTTTGGGGGTTATCCTTTAACATTGTTTCTAAAGGAACTTCTTTTAAACCACCCGGGTATCCTGAATAACGCCGATAAATTTTCTCTTTCATTTTCTTACCAGTAACTTTTATCTTCGCCGCATTAATAATAATTACCCCGTCGCCAGTATCAAGGTGCCGACTAAATATGGGCTTATGCTTTCCCCGTAAGATTTTAGCCACTTTAGCTGCTAAACGGCCTAAGATTTTATCCTTGGCATCTACTAAATACCAGTTTCTCTTTATCTCTGTTTTCTTGGGTACATAAGTTTTGTACATAGGAACAAAGAGTATAACATATTTACCCTTAAAGTCAAATATTTTTTCTCCTAAAATTTTAAAATGTTAAGAATTTTTAGCGAATCTTAGGCGCAGACTCTTTAATCTGAATATAGGCCTGCCCCTTCTTCTAGAAACAGACTTGCGATTGGCTCAAAGGATGTCTCATATTTTGTTTATTCATCCTCTTCTACTTCAAACTGGCATCCGCAGACATTACATTCATAAATTGACATCTCATAATGTGGCTCCACAAAGCGGGTATCAGTACTACCACATTTGGGACATTGAACAGGTGGATGCCATTCAGTCATAGTTGTTTATCCCAGCAAGTATTAAGTGTTTTTTCATTATCCTTTAACTACTAAAAATGGTGTCTGTCCCTAATTTAATAATGAAATGCGAAACAGAAAACCAATGAGAATGGACAAAAGCAGAAAAACAATAAAGGTGAAAATTGCAGATTGAAATGCCTCCTTAAAAAGCCTTTTTCCTGTAAGTTTGTGTTTCTCGTATTCATGCCACGTAATAACAAACGCCATTAGCGCG